>Ga0308417_1001319_pt1 | contig 17130 bp, 19 predicted proteins | sample HotsprSampleOS65_FD_203528 | JGI IMG/M metagenome (GOLD analysis project Ga0308417, IMG submission 203528) | Hot spring phototrophic mat microbial communities from Octopus Spring, Yellowstone National Park, Wyoming, United States - 20090730_OS65 ... | reverse complement strand
TGCTGTGGCGCTTCAGCGCGCCGCTGACCGAGGCCGACGTGCGCTTTGTGCACCTCGTCGGAGATGATGGCGCGCTGCTGGCGCAGGCCGACGGCCCCTTGGGGGTGATCGCTGCTGGAAGCGCCTGGGCCGAGGCGCTCACGCTGTCCCTGCCGAGCCATCTGCCGCCAGGCGAGTATCGGGTCTACGCCGGCTGGTACGCCTATCCTGACTTGGCGCGCTTTCCAGTGCTGACAGCGGTTGAGGGCGCGCAGGACGGCCTGGCGCTGCTGGGAACAGTGCGCGTAGAATAGCGTTGGGAACATGGGATGCGATTTGTCGCATCCGGCAAGGGGCAGAACGCTTATGTCTGAAACGACGGCTGAACACAAGCTGCCGCCGCCTGGCACGCGCATGACGGCTGCGGAGTTTCTGGCGCTGCCCGAAACCGCTGCCAGGATCGAACTAATTGACGGCGTCGTGGTGTATCCATTCGGTTGGGAGGGCGAAGCCGCTGTGAGTCCTGCGCCGGATTTGAGCCATCAACTGGTCGCTGCCCGCGTGTTCACGCTGCTGTCCCGCTTAATTCCGGGCGGCACGCTGTTATTCGCACCGGTGGATTTCCGCCTTGACGACAACACCGTGATTCAGCCGGATGTGCTGTGGATTGCGCCGGACAGCGCGTGTGCCCGACGAGAAGGCGGCGGCTATCGCGGCGTGCCTGATCTGGCAGTCCAGGTGCTGTCCCCAGCCACAGCCAAGCACGACCGCGTGTACAAGTTTCGCGCCTATGAAACGCACGGCTGCCGCGAGTACTGGCTGGCCGACCCAGCCAACGTTTACCTCGAAGTCTGGACACTGCGCGGCAGCCGCTTCGAGCGCCTGGGCGTATTCGCCGGTGACGACGTATTTGAGTCCCCGGCGCTGGGCGGCAGAAGCGTCCCGGTGCAGGAGATTTTCGCCCCAGTAGAATAAAAAAAAGGCTCAACTGCCGCGCGCGCCGGGGAAGCCAAGGCCGGCGGCGGCCCATGATGCGCACCACAGGCCGCCGCCCGATCAAGCGCTCACTGGCTGCTGGCCGCCTGCTGCGTGTTTTCCGCCCGGCGGGCCGCCCCCGGACGGTGGCGGTAGACAAAGATGGCCAGCGCCAGCAGGAACAGCGCCGCCGAGACCGCCTGCGACCAGTTGACGCCGCCGACCAGCGTCACCTCTACGCGCAGGAACTCCAGCAGGAAGCGGATCACGGCGTACTGCATGACGTAGAACAGGAAGATGTCGGCCGGGCGCAGGCGGCTGCGGTAGCGCGTGAACACCTGGAGCAGCACGATGAACGCCAGCAAGCTCCACAGCGACTCGTAGAGAAACAGCGGGTGAAAGAGCGTTGAGGTCGGATAGTCTACCAGGCTCTGGTAGGGCGCAATGCGGTTGGCCGCCTGGATGGGAATGCCCCAAGGCAGCGTGGTGGGCGGGCCGTACAGCTCCTGGTTGATGAAATTGGCCCAGCGGCCAATCGCCTGCGCCAGCGGCACCGACACGCCAGCGATGTCCAGCCAGGGCAGGATGTTCATGCCCGCGTCGGGGAAATCGCTCTTGAACGTCGTGTCCGGCTTGAAGGCCGGCCGCGGTTTGCGCCGCGCCACGCTCCACAGCGTGCGAAACACCCAGCCAACCGCGCTGAACAGGTAGATGAACGGGATAGTCAGGAAAAAGAAGGCGCGGGCGATTGTGTTGTGCCAGCGCCCGAAGTAGAGCCACACGCCCAGCAGGCCGCCCAGCACCGCGCCGAACACGCTCAGGCCGCCGCTCCAGATGGCGATGGCCCCGTTCTCCAGGTTGAAGAAGTTGTTGAAGTAGTACTCGGTGGTCAGGCCCATCTCGACCTGAGCCGCCGAGGGGAACAGGATGTGCCACAGCCGCGCGCCGACAATGGCCGGGATAATCGCCCAGGTGAGCGCGCCCCACACGTGATCCGGATCGCGCCCGTCGCGCCGGGCCAGCCGGGCCGCCACCGCCGCGCCCGCCAGCATGGCGGCCACGATGATAATACCGTAGTAGCGCACCTGGAGTGTGTTGAAAAGCACCACGTATTCTTGCCGGAAATCCATAATGGCCAACCCCTCACGTTTTGGTTGTGTGTGTACGTCGGTAAACGAACCACAGGCGCTGGAACGCCGTGACGTTCGTGCCCACCGCCAGCAGCAGCAGCGCCGGAGCCAGCAGCAGGTCCGGCAGCAGCAGGCCGGGCAGCAGGATGGCGCTGCGCTCCAGCCGCGAGAACAGCCCCACCTTGACCGACAGCCCGGCTTCGCCGGCCCGCGCGCGCACATAGCTGACGCTGAAGCTGCCCACCAGCGCCGCTAACGCCAGCAGCAGCAGGTCCAGGCGATCGTGCTGGCTGGCGAAATAATACCCCACCGCCGCAAAAATGGAACCATCGGCGTAGCGGTCGAGCGTGGAGTCGAGCAGGCCGCCGAACGGGTCGGCGCGCTGCATCGCCCGCGCCACCGCGCCGTCGAGCGCGTCCAGCGGCAGCGCCAGCAGCAGCACAATGCCGCCGGCGCGCGGCTGTCCCAGGCCGATTGCGAGCGCGCCGGCCAACACGACCGCGAAACCGACCAGCGAGATGAGGTCTGGATGGACGCCAGCGCGGTGCAGCGCGCGGCCAGCGCGCGCCAGCGCGCCGCTGGCCAGGGCGCGGACACGGTCGGTAAGTGTGGGCGGTGAGTCGATCATTTAGTCAGACCTTGACCCGCTGGCGGGTTCACTGTACACTGTACGCGTAGTTCGGGGCGTGGCGCAGCCCGGTAGCGCGCACCGTTCGGGTCGGTGAGGTCATGGGTTCAAATCCCGTCGCCCCGACACAGCAATCCCGCCGTTGCAGCGGGATTTTTCTTTTGAGCAGGGCGATGATACTACCCAGCGGGGTGTCAATCAAGTGGCGGAGCCGGCGGGTAAACGGCGGCCCACTCGCGGCGCAGCAGGCCGTAGTGCAGCAGGTCGTAGCGCCGGCCGTCGCGCTGCAGGTGCTCGCGCGAGACGCCCTCGCGCACAAAACCCAGCTTTTCGTAGAGCGCGATGGCGCTGTGGTTGTAGGCGAACACCGTCAGCGCCACGCGGTACAGGTTCAGCTCGTAGAAGGCAAAATCCAGCGCCAGCGCCAGGGCCTCGCTGCCGTAGCCCCGGCCGCGGTGCGCCGCGCTGCCGATGCCGATGCCCAGGCTGCACGTTTGGTGATTCCATTGGATGCCGTCCAGCTCCAGCCAGCCGATCAGCTCGTCGCTGCCCACCAGGCGGATGCCGAAGACGTAGCAGTCGTGCGCGCGGCGGGCGCTCTCCAGCCAGCGCGCCACCTCGTCTTCATTGCGCGGGGCGGCGGGCGCGGCGTCCAGCAGGCGCAGAAAGACGCTGTCGGTGTCCCAGTGGGCAATCGCCGCGGCGTCCTCGCGGCCCAGCGCTGACAGCCACACGCGCTGGCCGTGCAGTAAATGGCTCACAGCGCTGTTCCTCTGGCGGCTGTCACGCGCTGCCGTCGGCCCCCACTGGGCGCACGGTGGCATGCAGGAACTCGAAATCGTCGCGCGGGGGCAGCATGCGCTTGACCTCTATGATCTCGAAGTACGCCCCGCCGATCTCCACCTGCTCGCCCACTACCGGGCGCTCGTGCTGGTTCATAACAGCCCCAGGGTGTTTCGCGCCCACCACGACATAGCTGACCGTGTAGATCATGCCTGCCTCTCTGCGCTGTGTCTACAGTCCGAAGTTCTGGTGGCGTATCTTAAAGCTCAGGTCGAGCGCCAGGTTGCGCATCAGCACGTAGCCCAAGCCGGTATCCTGCTCAAAGAGGGCTGCCAGCGCCGCCTGAGCCAGCGCGCACACCTCTGTCCCCGGCTGAGCGGCGATCACCGTGGCCGAGCGCGGCCCCTGGTCGAGCAGCGCCATCTCGCCGAACACCTGGCCGGCCCCCAGGAAAACGGCGGCATGGGGCGCGCCGTCGTCGCCGGTAACTTCGACCTGCACCTGCCCGCGCGTGATGACGTACAGGTGGTCCCCAGGGTCGTCCTGCCGGAAGATGACGTCGCCGGTGTTGTAATGCGCCACCTGTGTGATGCCCCCCAGGCGCTCAAGCTGGGCGGGGGACAGGCCGCGGAACAGGTGAACGGTCTTCAACTGCTGAGTGATGGGTTCCATATACTGCGCCTCGCGCCTGCAAACACGCTGCTTACATTATATGCCAAATAGCGCTTTCAGTTCGACTGAGGGCTAGCTGAGAAACGGGCTATAATGCAACCAAATCTTACGCGGTTTTTACCCGCTGCTGCTACGCTCGCAATCAGGGGCACTGCGGTTCGCTGGTGAGGGAAACCCGCATGTTCATACGTTCGAACCGTCCATTCAATCCGCCGGTTGACGTGATCGAACTGGCTGACAAGCTGCTGGTGATTGTGGAGATCGCCGGCATGACAGCCAGTGACTTCAACATCGCGCTTAACAACCGCCGGCTGACTATCGCCGGGGTGCGCGAGCGCCCGCCGCTGCCGCACACCGCATACCATCAGGTCGAGATCGGTTATGGTGAGTTTCACATCGAACTCACACTGCCCTGGACAGCCGACCGCGACACCGTGAGCGCCACTTACAAACACGGCTTCCTGCAGATCGAACTGCACCGCCGCCCTGCTGACCAGGTGCGGGTCGTGGATTTGAGCGCCGAAGAACAGGATTAGCTACCCCATGACTGAAAACTTTGACCCGACTTTTGCTGCCGCCTCGCCCGACGACAGCGCTGTGGCAGAGAACGAGGGCCTCGACATCCAGATCAAGGACGAGGAAGCGCCGTCGGCCGAGCCGGCCCGCTCCGAAATCCCCGACGAACTGCCGGTGCTGCCGCTGCGCGGCGTGGTGGTCTATCCGCAAACCGCTATCCCGCTAACGGTGGGCCAGCCGCGCAGCATGAAGCTGGTGGACGACGTGGTGGGTGGCAACCGCCTAATCGGCCTGTTCACCGCCAAGAACCCGGAGCTGGAGACACCCGGCCCGGACGACGTGTACCGCGTAGGCACGCTGGCCTCCATCCACCGGCTGTTCCGCGCCCCGGATGGCACGATCCGCCTGCTGGTGCAGGGGCTGGCGCGCATCGCCATCGAAGCCTACACCGCAGAAGAACCCTATCTGCGCGCCCGTGTGCGCGCCGTGCCCGAAACGGTTGAGGACACGCTGGAGGTGGAGGCGCTCACGCGCAACGTCGTGGATCAGTTCACGCGCCTGGCTGACCTCGTCCCCAGCATCCCCAGCGAGCTGATCTCGTCGGCGCTGAACGTGAACGACCCGCTGCAGCTTGTCTACGCCGTGGCCACCTATATTCGCATCGAGCTGGACGAGGCGCAGAAGCTGCTGGAGCTGGACAGCACCGAGGCTAAGCTGCGCCGCCTGATGAACATCCTGGGCAAGGAGCTGGAGGTGCTGGAGCTGGGCCGCAAAATCCAGACCGAGGCCCAATCCGAGATGGAGCGGATGCAGCGCGAGTATTACCTGCGCGAGCAGCTCAAGGCCATCCAGCGCGAGCTGGGCGAGGGCGACGAGCAGACGGTTGAGGTGGAGGAGTTCCGCAAGAAGATCGCCGAGGCCGGCATGCCGGAGGAGGCCGAGAAAGAGGCCCTGCGCGAGCTGGATCGTCTCTCCAAGCTGCCGGTTGCGGCGGCAGAGTACGGCGTGATCCGCACCTATCTGGACTGGCTTACCAGCCTGCCCTGGTCGAAATCCACCACCGACAACCTGGATATCGCCCACGCGCGGCGCGTGCTGGACGAGGATCACTACGGCCTGAAGGACGTCAAGGAGCGCATCCTGGAGTACTTGGCCGTGCGCAAGCTGCGCAGCGAACGCGCGGCAGCGCAGCCACAGGACGCCGAGACGGCCGCGCGCGACTACATCCGGCGCGAGCGCCAGGGCGCGATCCTGTGCTTTGTCGGGCCGCCCGGTGTGGGCAAAACCTCGCTGGGGTCGTCCATCGCCCGCGCCATGGAGCGAAAGTTCATCCGTATGAGCTTGGGCGGCGTGCGCGACGAGGCCGAGATCCGCGGCTTCCGCCGCACCTATGTCGGGGCGATGCCCGGCCGCATCATCCAGACGATCCGCCGCGTCGAATCGCGCAACCCGATCATCATGCTCGACGAAGTGGACAAGCTGGGGCGCGACTTCCGCGGCGACCCAGCCAGCGCCCTGCTGGAGGTGCTCGACCCAGAGCAGAACAACGAGTTCCGCGACCACTACCTGGACGTGGCCTTTGACCTGAGCGAGGTGCTGTTCATCACCACCGCCAACGAGCTGGAGCCGATCCCGCCGCCGCTGCGCGACCGCATGGAGATCATCCAGCTTTCGGGCTACACCGAGCAGGAGAAGGTCGCCATCGCCCAGCAGTACCTGGTCCCGCGCCAGATACGCGAGAACGGCCTGCGCCCTGACGAGATCAGCTTCACGTCAGACGCGCTGCGGACGCTGGTGCGCGATTACACGCGCGAGGCCGGCGTGCGCACGCTGGAGCGCGAGATCGGGCGGGCGGCGCGCAAGATCGTGAGGCAGATTGCCGAGGGGGCCGAGGTGCACATTGAGATTGACAGCGCGAAGCTGCGCGAGCTGCTGGGCAAGCCGCGCTATGGCTACCGCGAGGAGATCGAGGAGCGCACCGACCTGCCCGGCGTGGCGACCGGCCTGGCCTGGACGCCAGTGGGCGGCGAGGTGCTGTTCGTCGAGGCGGCGCGCATGCCGGGCGGCAAGGGCTTCCAGTACACCGGCCAGTTGGGCGAGGTGATGCAGGAGAGCGCCCGCACCGCCCTCAGCTATATCCGCTCAAAAGCGGTCGAGCTGGGCGTGGAGCCGAATTTCTTCGAGAAGAACGACATCCACCTGCACGTGCCGGCTGGCGCTGTGCCCAAGGACGGCCCGTCGGCCGGCGTGACGATGGCTGTGGCGCTGGCCTCGCTGCTCACCGGGCGGCCAGTGCGCAGCAACGTCGCCATGACGGGCGAGATCACGCTGCGCGGCAAGGTGCTGCCGGTAGGCGGCATCAAAGACAAGGTGCTGGCGGCCCACCGCCTGGGCGTGGACACCGTTATCATCCCGAAGAAGAACGAGAACGACCTGGACGACCTGCCCGACGAAGTGCGCCAGGGGCTGACGTTTGTGCTGGTTGAACAGGTGGATGAAGTGCTGCAGGCCGCGCTGATGGATCGCGCGCCGGCAGTGCCCGCAGCCGATCCGGCGCCGGACGCTGTGCCGCCCAGGAAAGGCGGCCGCAAGAAGAAGGATTAGGGCGCTTCAGCGGGGCCGTCAAACGCCAGCGCGTCCAGGCCGTAGTAGCGGGCGGCGCAGGCGTTGAACAGCCCGTCTGCGTCCGGGCCGACGTTCTCCAGGCCGGACATCGTGCCCATGTCCACCGGCAGCGGCGCCAGGTGAACCTCCTGCTGGCCGCGCGCAGCGGCGGCGATGATGGCGCTGTGGCGCGCGTCCCAGGCGGCGGCGTAGGCAGCGAAATCGTCGCTCAGGTTCAGCCAGCGGGCTGCTTCGGCGATGGGGCCGGCTGCCAGCAGAGCGACCAGCGCCAGCGCGCCCCAGCGCTGCGCTTGTTTGTTGAGCAGACCAGGCCGGCTGCCCAGCGCCATCAGCCCGCCCCAGGCGGCGGCGGCCAGCGCCAACCCGAACGATGGGATCACGTAAGCTCGGCCGGGGGGCAGCGCCGATGTGGCGTAAACGCCGGGCAGCGCCCAGGCGGCGATCAGCGCGATGGCTAACGCAGCAGTCATGCCCAGCGACAGCCACAGAGGCCGCGGCGTCAGCCGGGGTGTGTCAGGCGCGCGGAAGCGAATAGTCACCAGCGCAGCCATGGCCAGCGCCGCCAGCAGGCCAGCCGGCATAAAATCGGAGAGGGCGGCGGCGAAATAAGCGGCTGTGTACACAGCGGTGCGGCCGGCCAGCGCCACCAGCTCAGTAGTAGGTGTAAAGCTCGACTGGCGCGCGGCGTTGCCGCTGGCCCCGATCACGAGAACGATGAACAGGGCCGCCGCTGTGCCCGCCAGCGCCCCCAGCAGCGGCGGCAGCAGCGCCCGCCGACGCGGCGCGAACCACGCGAGCGCCGCCAGCAGCCCCAGCGCCGCCGTCTGAAACACCAAGTACGGCTCGGAGAAGCCGCCGGCAGTAAACGCCAGCCCGCCCGCCGCGACGACTGCCAGCGGGCCGCTGCCACGCCGGGCGCAGCGCAGCGTCACCCCTAGCAGCAGCGTCAGCGGGATCAGGGGGGCGAGGTACGGAATCACACCGGATGTCCAGTAAAGCGACTGGATCAGGGCCGGCGCGCCGTCCAGCGCGGCGTAGACCAGCGCCGCGGCCACCAGCGCGGCCGCCAGCAGCGGGCGCTGCAGGTTGAGCAGGCGCGCCGCCTGATGTGCAGCCCACGTGAGAGCGGCCAGCCAGGCCGCCAGCAGCAGCGCCGGCAGCAGGCTGGAAAAACCTGGCCCCAGCGCCAGCCCGCCGTTGTAGGTAAACGCCTGACTGTAGCGCCCGCCGTAGATGTCAAACCAGAGCAGGCTGGCGTCCACCACACCCCAGACGCGCACATCGCCGGCAGAGCAGTAATCGTCGGCGATGAAGCGGCTGAAGCTGCCGTTATAAGCGTGAACGACGAGGGGGGACAGCAGGGCAGCCAGCAGGAGGGCGTAAAGCGCGTTTGCGGCGCGCGGGACAAACCGTGTCATGTAGGCCATCACCTATTGCCTGAGCGCAGGAACACGTCTGCCTACAGTGTACGGCTGTCTGGCGCGCCGCAAGCGTTTAGAGTTTGGGCCGGCCTCAGTTATCCCAACCAGCGCCGCGCCGGCTGAAGCCGCGCGTCTGGCGCGGGCCGCCGTCGCCGGTGATGAGCGCGCGGCGCGCCTTCTGCACGTCACTCTCGTGCTTGAGCAGCACGGTGAGCGTGGTTTCCAGCGTTGCCCGGTCTAGGTTGTCAGCGTTGAGCATCACCAGCGCGCGCGCCCAGTCAATCGTCTCAGATACGCTGGGGCTTTTCTTCAAGTCGAGCTGGCGCAGGCTCTGCACCACGCCCACAGCCTGCTCGGCCAGCTTGGCGGAGAGCTGCGGCACGCGCATGCGCACAATGCTCAACTCGGCCTCGTGGCTGGGGTAGTCAATAAACAGGTAAAGACAGCGCCGCTTGAGCGCCTCGGACAGCTCGCGCGTGTTGTTGCTGGTGAGCACGACCACCGGCTGGTGCTTGGCGACGATCGTGCCCAACTCCGGCACGGACACCTGGAAATCGCTGAGGACTTCTAACAAGAACGCCTCAAACTCGGCGTCGGCGCGGTCAATCTCGTCAATCAGCAGCACCACCGGCTCATCGGCGGTGATAGCCTGCAGCAGCGGGCGCGCCAGCAGGAAGCGGTCGGAGAAGAACACGTCCTCCTCGGCAGCCAACCGGTCAGCGGCGGCCGTTAGGCTGTCGGCGGCGGCCAGCAGCTCGCTCAGCTTGTCGCGCAGCAGTTGGGTGTAGAGCATCTGCTTGGCGTATTCCCATTCGTAGAGCGCCTTGCTCTCATCGAGGCCCTCATAGCACTGCAAGCGGATGAGAGGCTTGCCGGTGGCGCGCGCCCAGGCCTTGGCCAGCTCGGTCTTGCCCACGCCCGCCGGGCCTTCGGTCAGCAGCGGCTTGTCCAGCCGGGCCGCCAAAAACATCACTGTCGAGATTTCGTCGGTAGAGATATACTGCTGCTCGCCCAGCGCCCGCGTGACCTGACTCACACTGTCAAACATACCATCTCCCATTTAGAGCTTACAGCGTACCGGTAAATCCGTGCGCGCAGCGATTGTAGCGCTTACCGATAGATTTGCGAGCCGCCCTCACTATTCGCTCATAGGCCGGCGCTGGCCGCCAGCAGCATCTGCCGGTCGGCGATGCCGATTGGGCGGCCCCGCTCGTCCACGACGACGAGCTGTTTGCGCCCGTGCTGCAGCATCAGCGCGATAGCGTCCACCAGCGGCAGATCGGCGGGCGCGGTCAGCACGTGTTCCGACATCAGATCGCGGGCTGCTGCCTGTCCCCGGCGAACGTCCGCGCCAAGCAGGCGCGCCGCCAGCGCCTGCAGCACACTGCGCCGCGCTGCCGGGCTGACGCGCGCCACCAGATCGCCGTCGGTGATGATGCCCAGCGGCAGCTCCTGCTCGTCCAGCACGATCACGCGCTTGAGGTCAGTTCTGAGGATGGCCTGCAGCACGTCTGCCAGGTCATCGTTGACGTGAACGGTGGGCACGCTGCGCGACATGATCTCGCCCAGCGTCCGGCCGGGGCGCGGCGCCAGCCCCTGCTCCTGCTGGCCGCCGCCGTTGCCAGCCACCGCGCGCAGGATGTCCACCCGGCTGACCATCCCCACCAGCCGGCCGCCGGCGTCCACCACCGGCAGCCGCTTCAAGCCGTGCGCCAGCAGCTTCTGGACGGCGTGCGCTACGCTCTCGTCCTCGCGCACCGTCACGACGGGCGCAGTCATGATGTCACCGGCTGTCCGGCGCTGGCTGATCTGCTCGAGGAACTGGCGCAGGTCGTCGGCCTCCAGGCGGGCGCCCACCCCCAGGCTCACCGGCATACCGGCGTGGCGCAGCAGGTCGCTGTTGGTGACGATGCCGATCACGCGCCGTTCGGCGTCTACCACCGGCAGGGCCTTGAACAGCTTGCCCAGCAGCAGTTCGACCACCTGCCGCGCCGGCGTGTCCGGCGCGACAGTCGTGACGCTGGGCGTCATGATGCGGGCCACCGGCTGGTCTGCCGGCAGCGCCTGCGTGTAGCGGTGGGTGTACTTGATGATTTCGACATCCTCCACCGTCATCAGCCCCTCGCGCACCATCGGCCCCACCAGTGCGATGGCGCGCTCGATGTTCTGGGCCGTATCCACGACGGTGATGACGATAGGCAGGTCGGTGGAGAGCACCTCGATCGTGTGAGTGCGGATGCGGCTGTGCGCCCCGTAGCCGGCGATGGCCCGCGTTACAGTGGCCCCGGCGATGCCGCTCTTGCGCAGCGTCTCCAAGATGCTCATATAAAGCGAGCGCTCGCGCCAGGTGTCGCTCTCGCCTAAGTAGATCATCAGCCGCCTGGCCTGCGCGGGCAGCGGCGGCAGCCCCGCGTTTCGGTCTCGCGCCTGTTCGTCCATCTCACAGCCGACTCCCCACAACCAGCCCCACCAGAGCGCCCGTCAGGCATACCAGGTTGGTGCCCAGAATATTGCCCAGCGCGCCGGCCCAGTCGCCGCTTTGCAGCAGGGCGATGCTCTCGTTGGCAAAGGTAGAGAAGGTGGTGTACGCGCCGAAAAAGCCAGTAACCAGAAACAGGCGAGCGCGCGTGTCGAAAGCGGCCTGGTTGGCGGCCCAGGCCAGCAGCATCCCCAGCAGCAGCGACCCGCTGAAGTTGACCACCAGTGTGCCCCAAGGAAACTGTGAACCAACGCGCTGCGCCACCCAGGTGGACACCAGAAAGCGCGCGTTCGCGCCCAGGAAGCCGCCCAGCCCGATCAAGAGAAGTGTTTCCACCTGTCGCCTCGTTGTCAGCATGGCTCAAGTGCCCGACACGCGCCGTGTCTATTTCTGATTGCGCACGGCCCGCATCCAGCCTTGGCGCACGGCCCGCGCTTCCTCGAGCGTGACGAACGTCCGGGGGAAGGCCCGGTGCACGGCTTCCAGCAGCGGCTCAACATCCTGCCGCCGGATCACGCTGTGCAGCAGCTTGACCTCGCCGCTGCCGCCCAGCCCTTCGACCACTGTCACGCCGTGGCCCTGCTGACGGATAAGCCCGGCCAAGTCGCTGTCGCCGTTGCGCGAGACCAGCCGCACCGTCACGTAGCTGGTGACGAAGCGGGCCTCCAGCATCATGCCCAGGTAGCTGCCGGCGGCGTAGCCCAGGCAGTAGGCCAGCAGGTTGAAGACGTTCTGCGACAGCGTGGTGATCACGCCGGCTGTGGCCAGGGCGAAGATCAGCGCCTCGATGAACGCCAGCGCCATCGCCGCCCAGCGCCAATCGCGCGTCAGGAAAATCAGCCGCACCGTGCCCAGCGTGCTCTCGGCGATGCGCATGGCAAAAATAAACAGCGGAAAAAACGGGGAGTCAACCATAACGTCAGCCTTGGCTGCGCGGCGTGCGAATCCAGCCGTGCTGCACCGAGCGCGCCTCCTCCATGGTCACGAACGCCTTAGGGTTGAGACCGTAGACCGTCCTGAGCACGTCGGGCACGTCGCGCCGCTGCACCACCGTGCTGAGCATCGTCACGTCGCCCTTGCCGCCCGTGCCCTTGATCTCGGTCACGCCGTGGCCGCTGTCGCGCAGGGCGACAGCGATGCCGTGCCCGTCGTATGTCGAGATGATGTTGACGGTGACAAAGCTGGTCACCAGCCGCGCCTCGATGGCCATGCCGACGTAGTTGCCCACCGCGAACCCGCCGCAGTAGGCAACCAGGTTGGGCAGGTTGGACAGGTCCGACACGACGTTGGCAATCACCACAGCGAACACCAGCGCCTCGATAAACGCCATGGCCGAGGCCAGCAGCCGGCGGTCGCGGGCCACCACCACCATGCGCATCGTTCCTACGGCGCTGTTGACGACGCGCAGCACAAAAATGAGCACGGCCCACAAAAGCGGATCAGCGGTCATACAGGGTCTCCACGCGCGCTGCGGAAGTCGTTATAAGCGGCGCGCAGCGGCAGAACCGAGTATAGCCCTGGTTTCTGGCAGCGGCCAGGCCGTTTTCAGTCGGCAGGCAGCAAACAGCAGTCAGCGCAGCGCGGCTGCGCTGCCGGGACAACATCAGCGAGGGTATTGGCCGCGCAGGCGGGGCGGTGGAGGGCGGTGGGCGCGGTCATGGCAGTGGACGCCGGTCTGGCACGGCCTAATCGCCAGCCCGCGCGCCAGCGAGGACGGCCTCTGGACTGGCTTCGCCGCCAGCGGTCAGGCGAACCATGTAGCCCTGGCGCTCGATGCGCAGGCCGGGCAGATCGGCGCTGATAGATTGGATCGAGGACTGGAGCAGGCCGGTGTTCTGGAAGTGCTCGACAGCAGCCTGGCTGTTCCACAGCAGCACCAGTTCGGCGCTGTCGGGGTCGTCAATCTGCTCCATGAGAAAGGCAGCGATGAAACCGGGGCGCTTGCGGACGACAGGCAGATACTTCTCGCCGATCAGCCGCCGCAGTTCGCCGATCTTGCCCAGCGGCGCATGCAGGACAGCTTTCTGTGCGTACATGACGATGGCACCCTTTCACAAAGTATCTTCATCTCTATTATAGGCCAATTTTTTAATCTCGGTTAAACCCGCACCGGACATTCTGACCAATGTAAGATGAGAATCGTTGCGATTCCCTGTAAGGAAAGAGCAGCGCTGTCTGCCGCGTTCAGGTTAAATCAACGCGATCAACCACGCCCACGATCACTGCGCGCGCCGGCCCTAGGCCGCGCTTACCGATGATCTGGCGGGCGCTGCCGCCTTCATCCAGCACCAGCACGAGGTCGCCTACGCCCGCGTGGACGTGATCCAGACAGATGTCGTAGTAGCCGGTTTCGCTGCCGTCCAGGTTGAGCCGCGTCACCAACATGAGCTTGTGACCGTCGAACAGGCTGTGTTTGATGGTGCTGACCACGGTGCCCTTCACGCGCCCAATGTACATGGCTCAGCGGCTCGCTTTCTTGCGGCGGCCGGCCCGGGCCGGCGGCACAGGTTGGGCCGGCTGCGTGATGAAGACTCTCCAGGCCACGCTGGCGGCGTCGTAGAGCGGGCGGTCGTCAACGTCGTCCACGATGCCCACTACCGCCGCGTCCACTGGCACGAACTGGTTGGGCAGCGCGAAGGCGGCCTCTTTTGAGGCGATGACGAACACCAGCTCATCCGGCCCGGCCTGGCCGGTGGCATCGGCTGCGATGTACGGCTCGCCGTCGGGCTGGCGGCTGGCGTTGAGGGGCTGCACGACCAGGAACTTCACCCCGTCAAGGCCCCGGTACTTCTGCGTAGCAACTAGGTTGCCGATCACGCGCGCGAATTTCACGAAACGCTTCCTTCGGGTGGCTCGGTTCAGCAGCTCCATTGTACAGCATGTCGGGCGTTTCGGGGCGTGCCGGGCTGTGCCGCCAGCGCCAGCGGCGTGTATAATGCGGCGCTATGCACATCGGCTTGAACGCGCACCTGCTCTCCGGCCAAGCGGGTTACCGCTCGGCTGGCATCCACGGCTACATCTACAACACGCTGGCCCACCTGGCCGCCGAGGCCCCGCCGGATTGGCGCTTCACGGCGCTGGTGGGCGCGGCCAGCGCCGCCGACCTGCCCGGCATTGCCGTGCGCCGCGCCCGCTGGGACACACAGCCGCCGCTGCGCCGCATCGTCTGGGAGCAGCTCGTCCAGCCGTGGCAGCTTGGCGCGTTCGATCTGTATCACGCGCTGGCGTTTGTCGCGCCGCTTGCGCTGCCCGTGCCGATGGTTGTCACCGTCTACGATCTGAGTTTCCTGCACTACCCGCAGGCGCTCACGCCGGCCCGCCGCGCCTACCTGCGCCTGCTGACAGGCCTGACGTGCCGCCGCGCCCGCCGCGTGATCTGCATCTCGCGCAGCACTGCCCGCGACGTGATCGAGTCGCTGGGCGTTGCGCCGGAGAAGGTGGACGTAGCCGCTGCCGGCCATGACCCGGCGCGCTTCCGCCCGCTGCCGCCGGACGAAGCCGCCGCTTTCCGACAGGCGAAAAACCTGCCAGAGCGCTTCTGGCTGTTTGTGGGCACGCTGGAGCCGCGCAAGAACCTGCCCACGCTGCTGCGCGCCTACGCCGCACTGCCGGCGCGCCAGCGCCCACCGCTGCTGTTGGGCGGCGGCAAGGGCTGGGCCTACGACGGCATCTTCGCCGCCATCGAACAGCTTGGCCTGGCCGACAGCGTGCGCTGGCTGGGGTATCTGGCGGCGGATGAGCTGCCTTACTGGTATAATTGCGCGGAAGCATTCGTCTATCCGTCGGTGTTCGAGGGGTTTGGCCTGCCGGTGCTGGAGGCGATGGCCTGTGGAACGCCAGTAGTGGCGGCGGCGGCGTCTTCGCTGCCCGAAGTTGTGGGCGAGGCGGGGCTGTGCGTGCCCCCTCATGACGCAGACGCCTGGGCCGACGCGCTGCGCAGCGTCATGGCTGATTCTAACTGGCGCGTGCAGGCCAGCCAGCGCGGCCTGGCGCAGGCCAGCCGCTACACCTGGCAGGATACCGCCCGCCAGACGATCAGGAGTTACGAGTGCGCTCTGGCCTAGACGACACAGCAGCAAAAGCGGAAAACGGCGCGCCGCCCGCCGATGCGCCCAGCGGCGTGCTGCGGGCTATCCCGCACGAGATTCCGCTGGCGCACAACCGGCACTTCGCGCTGCCGGCCTGGCTGCAGCCGCTTGTGGACATCGTGCTGATCTTGGTGGCCTTCGCTTTGGCGTATGTGGCCCGCTACCATCTGTCCACTTTCCGCCCGGTGCTGGAGATCAACCAGGCCGATTTCGGCCCATACATCCCTTTTGCGCTGGTCTACGCTGCTATCCTCTGGCTGATCTACCAGGGCAACGGCCTGTACCGCGCCGTGCGCGGGCGGGCGCTGATGGAGGAGGTGTACACTATCGGCAGCGGCGTCGCCAGCGCCATTGTCGTGCTGCTGGCGCTGTTCTTTGTGTTCCAGCCGCTGGTGTTCAGCCGTCTGATGCTGCTGTACGTAGCTGTGGCCACCGTCGCGCTGCTGGCGCTGGCGCGCGTGGTGCGCCGCGCAGTGGAGGCCCACCTGCGCAGCAAGGGCATCGGCGTGGAGCGCGTGGTGGTGGTAGGCGCGGGCGAGGCCGGCCAGGCCGTCTTGCGCACGATGATGGCCCGGCGCGACCTGGGCTACCAGCCTGTCGGCTATATGGACGCTGAAAACGCTGACCGGGCCGACCTAGGCCGCGTCAAGTGGCTGGGCACGCCGGAGAACCTGCGCAGCACCATTCGCCGCCACCACGTAGACCTGGTCGTGATCGCGCTGCCCTGGTCGAACCACGACCTGATCCAGAGCCTGACGCGCACCGCCCGCCGCGCCGGCGCGGACGTGCGTCTCGTGCCCGATGTGTTCCAGCTCAACATGCGCCAGGTGCAGGTGGAGAACCTGGACGGCATCCCGCTGCTGGGCTTTAACGACGAGCGCCAGTTCAGAGGCACGAACCGCCTGCTCAAGCGCGCCATTGACATCAGCCTGATCCTGCTGGCGTCGCCGGCGCTGCTGGTGATCTTCGCCCTCACCGCGCTGGCCATCCGCCTGGAAAGCCCCGGCCCGATCTTCTACACGGCGCGGCGCGTGGGCGAGAACGGGCGCGAGTTCGACATGCTCAAGTTCCGCAGCATGATCCCCGACGCCGACAAATACCAGCAGCAGCTTGTCGAGCAGCTCGGCGAGGACCCGCGCCACCCCAAAATCAAGAACGACCCGCGCGTGACGCGGGTGGGCCGCTTCATCCGCGCCATCAGCGTTGACGAGCTGCCGCAGCTTGTCAACGTGCTGCTGGGGCAGATGAGCCTGGTGGGGCCGCGCCCGCCCACGCCCGATGAAGTGGCGCTCTACGAACCTTGGCACATGCAGCGGCTGCACGGCATCCCCGGCATCACCGGCCTGTGGCAGGTGAGCGGGCGCAGCCACGTCCCGTTCGACGAGATGTGCCTGCTGGACATCTACTATTTGGAGAACTGGTCGGTATGGCTGGACCTGCAGATTCTGCTCATGACGCTGCCGCGCGTGCTGCTGCGGCACGGCGCGTATTGAGCGGAGCAGGCCGCAGCTCGGCCTGCATCGCCCGGCGCGTGAAGCGCGCCCAGTCAGGCTTGATTGGCGGCGCGGCGGCGGCTATCATGCCCGCCGTTTGGCGCGCTGGAGCGAAGGCTGTATGGATTGGATCATTCTCGTTGTCGCCGGTCTGTTCGAAATCGTGTGGGCCATCAGCCTGAAATACAGCGAAAATTTCAGCCGCCCGCTGCCCACTGTGATCGCGCTGGCTGGCATGGTCATCAGCGTCGTGCTGCTGGCGCTGGCGCTGCGCACGCTGCCGGTGGGCACAGCTTATGCGGTGTGGACGGGCATCGGCGCGGTGGGCACAGCAGTTGTGG
>Ga0308417_1001315_pt1 | contig 17141 bp, 10 predicted proteins | sample HotsprSampleOS65_FD_203528 | JGI IMG/M metagenome (GOLD analysis project Ga0308417, IMG submission 203528) | Hot spring phototrophic mat microbial communities from Octopus Spring, Yellowstone National Park, Wyoming, United States - 20090730_OS65 ... | reverse complement strand
GAAAACCCGTCACGCACACCACATCTCCCACCGCGTATCCGTCCCGCCTCTTCGGTTCGCCGGACACCATCTCACCAATGAGCGTCAGCGACAGCTCCAGTTCGACGCTGCGCGAAATATCACCGCCGACGATCGCACAGCCGTGCCGCTCCAGTTCATGCCGTACACCGCGCGAGATCGCCAGAACCTCCTCGTGGGAGTAGCGCTCATTGAGCGACATGGTGCCGACCGCCCACCGCGGGCGCACATCGCCCATGGCATACAGATCGGAGAGGTTGACCCGGGCGAGCTTGACACCCAGTTGTGAAAAGTCGGTGCCGGGGAGCAGCCGGGCGAGCGCACCGCGGCCGTACCGCGACGGGTACCACGTGCGACGGAAATCCGCGTTCTCCGTCAGCACATCCACCGTCATTGTCAGGCGCGCTCCGCCGAAAAAACCGACGAAGGCGTCGTCCCCCGACGGCACGATCTGATGTGGATCGTTCCGGGACGGCGCCTTCGTGAACCTGCGGATCAGCTGGAACTCGGTGAACCGCGACAATGACGTTACTTCTTCTGTTCGGGCTGTGACGCCGGTTGCTGACCTTCCTTCTCCAGCTTCTTGGCCTCAGCGGCATCCTTCATGGTGGTGATACCCGCGATGACCGCCAGCAGCCCGCCCAAGGCGATCATCAGCGGCACCGATCCCTTAATCACCGTGAGAAAATCACTCGTCCACAACAGAATACCCCACACACCCAACGCCACCGCGACGAGACCGCCGATCAACGCACCCATGGGACAAGCACCTCCTCAAAGACATTCCTGTACGTACGCAACGATACTACAAAAAAGCGGCACGTATTGCAAGCCAGTAGCTGGGGACCGTGAAAGCACAACGAATCCGCCGGTGGCCGGCGCGGGCAATGCCCCGTCCGGTTCGGGAATCCCAAACCGCGCGGCCATCGCCTTGACTTCATCGTTTCAAAAAGAGTATCTTTCTCGGAACTTTGCACCGATACAGGAGACGCCCGACGGCACACGCGATGCGCTTGGAAACACCGTACTATCTCATCGACGAACGCGCGCTGCTGCGCAACCTGCGCGTCATCCGGCGCGTGCGCGAACGTTCCGGCGCGCGGGCGGTGCTGGCGACCAAGTGCTTCTCCTCGTGGGCGGTGTTCGGGCTCATGCGCCGGTTCATGGACGGGACCACCAGCAGTTCGCTGTTTGAGGCGCGGCTCGGCCACGAGAAGTTCGGTGGAGAAACGCACGCCTACTGCGTGGGCTGGAAGCGGGATGAGATTCTCGCGGTGCGGCGGTTCGCATCCAAAATCATCTTCAACTCCGCGGATCAGCTCGAACGGTTCCGCGCCGATTGCGGCGATGTCCCCCTCGGCATCCGGATCAATCCCGGAGTGAGTTATTCGCACTTCGATCTGGCGGATCCTGCTCGGCGCAACTCGCGCCTCGGTGTGCGCTCCATTGCCGAACTGCGCCGCATCCTCCCGCACCTGAGCGGCGCGATGTTCCACTGCAACTGCGAGAACGACGATTTCGCCGCGTTCGCACGCCTGGTGCGCACCATCGGCCGGCGGTTCGGCCTGCTGCTGCGGCGGCTGCGCTGGGTGAGCCTCGGCGGGGGCATATACTTCACGAAGCCGGGGTACCCGGTGGATGAATTCTGCGCGCTCCTGCGGGATTTCGCACGACGGTTCGGCGTGCAGGTGTACCTGGAGCCGGGCGAGACGGCGATCACGCGCTGCGCGCACCTGGTGACCACCGTCGTGGACATCGTGCCCAACCGCACACCGGTGGCGGTCGTGGACGCCTCCACCGAGGCGCACATGCTGGACCTGCTCATCTACCGGACTCCGGCGAAAATGGATCTCCCGGCCGGCGGCCGGTACCGCTACCAGGTGGCCGGGCGGTCGTGCCTGGCCGGAGACGTTTTCGGGACGTACCGATTCCCGCGGCCGCTGCGCGTCGGGGACACGCTGCGCATCGCGGATGCGGCGGGGTACTCCATCGTGAAGAAGAACTGGTTCAACGGGCTCGCGATGCCCGCCATCGCCGTGCGACGGTCCGACGGTCGGATCGCGGTGGTGCGTCGGTTCGGGTACGATGATTTCGTCAACAACCTCTCCTGAGGAGGATGCACGCATGAAAAAGAACGTATTGATCATCGGCGCCGGGGGCGTGGCACACGTCACCGCGCACAAATGCGCTATGATGAACGACGTGCTGGGCGACATCTGTATCGCCTCGCGGACTCAGTCCAAGGCCGACGAAATCATCGCCGACATCCGCGCCCGGAAACACCTCAAGGTGCGCGGCAACAAGCTGCACTCGCGGCACCTCAACGCGCTGGACATCGATGCGACGGTGCAGACCATCAAGGAAACCGGGTCGCAAATCGTCATCAACTTGGGGGCCGCGTTCATCAATATGTCGGTGCTGGAGGCGTGCATCCGGTGCAAGGTAGCGTACATCGACACCGCCATCCACGAGGAACCGGACAAGGTGTGCGAGGACCCGCCGTGGTACGCCAACTACGAGTGGAAACGCCGGTCGCGCTGCAAGAAAGCCGGTGTCACCGCGATTCTCGGTGCCGGTTTTGATCCGGGCGTCGTCAATGCGTACGTCGCTTTCGCGCTCAAACACCATTTCGACACCATCGACACCATCGATATCATGGATGTCAACGCCGGTTCCCACGGCAAGTACTTCGCGACGAACTTCGATCCGGAAATCAACTTCCGCGAGTTCATCAAAGTGTGGGCCTGGGTCGACCGCAAGTGGCAGCAGTTCCCGACGCACACCATCAAGCAGATCTACGATTTCCCGGTCGTTGGTCCGCAGCCCGTCTATCTCAACGGCCACGATGAAATCCATTCTCTCGCGAAGAACGTCAAAGCCAACAGCATCCGGTTCTGGATGGGGTTCGGCGACCACTACATCAACGTTTTCACCGTGCTGCGCAACCTCGGGCTGCTCTCGCACCTGCCGGTGCGCACTGCTGAAGGACAGGAGGTGGTGCCACTGAAAGTGGTCAAGGCGGTGCTGCCGGATCCGAAGACCCTGGCGCCCAACTACACCGGGAAAACCTGCATCGGAGACCTGATCAAGGGAACGAAGAAAGGCGTGGAAAAGGAAATCTTCATCTACAACGTCAGCGATCACAAGCAATGCTACGAAGAGGTGGGATCACAGGCGATCAGTTACACCGCGGGAGTGCCGCCGGCGGCGGCCGCGGTGCTGATAGCTAAAGGGACGTGGGATGTGAAGACGATGGTGAACGTTGAGGAACTCGATCCCGATCCGTTCCTCAAGTTGCTGGAGAAGATCGGCCTGCCGACGGAGATCAAGTTCATCAAACCGCAACCGGCGGGGTGAATGCGTCGTCGGTGCGATCTCCCGGCGATCCCGCGGCGCGTCAGGTGAGGTAGCGGCGCACGGCGTCACCCCACTCCACGTCGTAGGGCGGCGCGGCCAGCGTCGTGAAATACCGCCGGGCTTCCGCCGGACGTCCGAGCCGTTCGTGCAGGATCCGGCCTGCGGCGAACAGCGAGTGCGGCGAGCGGGGGTTCCGTTCCAAAACCTTGCGGTGGAGGAGCAGCGCCTGCTCCCAGCGTTCCAGCTTCTCACAGAAGAGCGCCAGCTGCACCAGCGCGTCCGACGGCAGGGGAGCGCCGCCGATCACCGACAGCGCCTGATCCAGCGTCCGCCGCAGGGACGCCAGGTCCCCCCGTTCCCACTCCCGGCGCATGAGGGCGACCGCACGCTGCGCGTAGCGCGGCCAGTCTCCCGCCTCGTACGCCAGGCGCATCAGGGCGTGATGAGCGCGGACGTGGTCGGGGTCGTCGCTGATCACGCCCGCGAGCATCCGTTCGGCGGCGGCATACTCCTTGAGCGCGATCAGGTTCTCGGCGCTGCCGACCGTACGATCCAGCGCCGCCGGCAGCGGCTCAGCCGCTTGTTCCGCCATCTGCGCCGCTGTCGTGGTCCGGATGAATGAGGCGAGCAGCACCCCTGCGGCGAGTCCTCCCCCGTGCGCCCAGTATCCTGCCCCGGACGTGCCGCCCTGCGTGAACACCTCCACGGCCAGGTGCTGCAGGAACCACAGTGCGGGCACCGCCCAGGCCGGGACCGTGCAGGTGCCGAACCGGACCGTGAACAGCGGGAAGAAAAGCCAGAACACCCTGACCGGGCCGCGGATGTGCCGGATGAGAAAGGCTCCCATCAGACCCGCCACCGACGCCGATGCACCCGTCACGGCGAGTTCCCGCCCGGCGTACACCGCCTGCGCGAACGCCCCCGCGGCACCACCAGACAGGTACGCACCGAGCGTCAACGGCGCTCCCCACCGCTCCTCAATGTTGCCGCCGGCCACCCACAGGAAGAACACGTTGAGCACCAGGTGCAGCACCCCGGCATGGAGAAACTGGCAGGTGAGAATGTTGGGGAAGAACGGCCCGCGGGACGAGAACCCCCACTGCCGGAAACGGCGAGACCCGCGGTCTGCCGTCGCGCACCGCGGCGGCGCGCAGCGGCAGGTACTGTTCGTAGAGCGTATCGAATCGGTGCCGTACGGACGGGCGGAGCACCACGTTTCCCCGCCGGGCCTGTTCGAATACGCGCTGCAGCGCCGCACCGTCGAATGCGTCCGCTTCGAGCGCACCGCGCACCGTCCGCCGCTGGAACACGTCCAGGTCGGAGCCGTCCAGCAGCAGCTGCGCCATCTCGCGCGCCAGCACATCCACCGATACGGTGTCCGCGGTATCGGCGAAAAACCGCGCCTGCACCGGCCAGGTCAGAAGAAATGCGATGGTGTTGAGTACGATGAGTCCTGCGGTGAACACCGGGAAGGCGTCCAACCGGCCGCCTTTGCCGATGGGGAACAAGATGAACATGTGAGTCGTGTCCTTTCCCGCGGGACTCCCGGAGCGCGCATGGGAAGCTCCGTTTCAGGGCCGGCCGCACGCCGCGACGATGCACACGAGTGCCGCAACGGCCGGAACCAAACCGCGGATAACCGTCCGCAGGTGCGGGAGCATCACCTCATACATGCTTTCCCAACTTGTGCAGTTCGTTGATGAGTGCGTCTCCGCGTTTCCAGAACTCCTGGAAGGCGCCGCTGGTCGCGGCGGAGAACCCGCGAAGACCGGCGGCGTCGTTGATGAGCAGATCCATCTTGCCGATGAACGACGGCTCCAGCACAGCGGCGCGGGTGTTCTTGAATGCGATGAGATCGTCGGCCATCCGCCCGACGATCTGTTTGGCGTTGAGGATGGTGGCCGGATGCCGCTTGCGCTCTTCACGCCATTCCTCGGTGTACCGGGCGATGATCGTTTTGAACGCCTCGCGCGCGGCTTCCCGGTTCACCGGTGCGGTGGAGGCGGCGGACGGGCGGATTTCAGGTGTGGGCCGGGACACGGGCTTCACCGCACCAACGGCTGGTGAGGCCGTCGCGGCCGCTGATACCGGAACGGCGGGAGTTTCGGGAATAGACGGTTTCTGCACCGGCGGGGCCGGTTCCTGCGGGCGGGCCGCCACCGTCGGAGCAACAGGCGGTTTCGGCTGCTGTACCGCCGGAGACGCGGCGGACGGTGAGCTCTGGGGAGGTGCCGCGGGGGCGCGGTGCGAAGATTCCGGACGGCCGGATGACACCGCGGACGCACCGGCTTCGGCCGACGTGCGCTGTGGATCTTGTTCCGCGCGACGCACCGGTTCCGTCGGGCGCAGCACATCATCCATCGTGGCCGGGCGTTTCTGGCTGGCGGGCTCCACCGGCGTCACCGTCTTCTGCCCCATGAAAGTCATCACCTGCCGGGTGAGACTCGCCGATCCCAGTTCGACGGTAAACGACCCGGCGCTCTGGGGCTGTTTGGCGAGCAGCTCGAATGTTTCGCGGCCGCTCTCGGGAGGCTGGCGACGGTTCAACGTCTCCGCACGCGCCGTTCGGTCTCGGGCGATCCGCTGTTCCAGTGCGGATGCGAGTGGTGCGAGGGCGGGGGCGGGAGGCGGGGCGGGAGGCCGTTCCTGTGCGACTTTCCTTTCAAAAATCCCCAGGAACTCTTTCACCAGCGCGCGGTTTGCCTCTTCGGCGCGTTGCACGGCCTGCGCCTCGCGTGCCTGGACATCAGCCAACGCCCGGTCTGTCGTGACGGCGAACTGCTTCAGCCCTTCCGCCAGCGCGACCGAAAGACGATCCAGTTCCGTCGCGATCACCGCACGGTCCTCGGCGATGCGCTTTTCGGTCGCCTCGGTAAATTTTGCCAGGGCTCCGAGCGTGGACTGCTGGGTGTCCCGGAGCGACGCGATGTGCCGCTCGACGCTCCGAGCGAACTCACCGAACCGCTGGTCGGTGAGGGACGCCAGCTCGCGGATGCCGTCCTTGAGTGCGTCGGTGGTCCGGGCGATGCCGTCCGCCCGCTGGGCGGTGAGACGACGTTCATCCTCCAGCGCCTTGGTGAACTGCAACGACAGCTCCTTCATGGTCTCCTGCAGCTCGCGGGCGATGAGTTGCAGTGCCTGTTCCTCGGAGAGCGCCGCCCGTTTGGTCTGTACGAACCGCAGCATGAGAAACGCGATGAGTCCCAGGAGAACGAACAGACTGATGATGAGGATGAGTTCAAGGCTCACGGGGAACCTCCTCGGGAGCGGCGGGCGGCAACCGCACACACGGGGCTGCGCCGGCGACATCCCGTGCGGCTGCACTACAAAAAACGACCGGTGTTTTCAAGCACTGTGCGGCCGAGCGGCGGATCACCGCCGGCCGGACCGAATGCGCACGTCGTGCAGCCGTTCCACCTGCAGGCAGAACGCCTCGATGCGCGCCTCCAGAATCTGGGGGAACGCATTGCCGTCGGTTTCGATGGTCAGCAGCGGCAGGTTGCGTTCGCGGGCGTCCCGAGACAACACCGCCTCCACGACCCGACTGGGCATGCACCCGAACGGCCCGATGGAGATGGCGCCGTCCACGTGGTGCGGTACCTCGCGCAGGAACGACCCGGCGATCAGGATGGGTTCTCCGAGGAACCGCTCGTCGAAGAACGACCGGCCCCGGGCGATGAGGTCGCGCATATCGATGGGATCGTACCGGACCAGGCCGGACGCCGCCAGCGCCCGCTTGACGCGCCGTTCGATGAACCGCTGCGCCAGGAGTTTGGCACGGAACTCCATCCGTTCACGGGCGTTGAAACGCGCTGCCATGAACCCCTTGCTGACACCGTAATCGCAGTACTGCAGCCACTCCATGACCGGCGCCTTGCGTACGACGATATCGCGCTGGCGCAGTCGTTCCAGCAGGTCCTGGAGGGAGAACTCGTCCCGCCGCACGAATATCTCGCCCAGCAGCAGCACCGTCCGCGCTTCCGCGGGCTTCCGGCGCAACGGAATGGCGGCGAAACGGGCAGCGGCCGTGCGCAACGCGTACATCACGCCCGCACGACGGGCGAATGCGTCGCGGATGTCCGCGAAACACCGCTCGAACTCCGCTGCGGCGGCCTCGCGGTCCCGCGCGAGGACCGATAGGGCGTTGCGCACATCTTCCAGCACATCCGCCGCCACCACACCGTACAGCACATGGATCAGGTCGCCCATGCGCAGGCCGGCGTAGCCGTTCTCCGCGGTGAGAGTGAGCAGCGCCACGTTCTCGATGCGATGCTTCTCGATGAGCTTGCGCAGGAAGACATTGTACTGCGAGAACCGGCAGCTGCCGCTGGTCGTCGGCATGAAGTAGACCAGTTTCTCGCCGGGGGCGCGCCCCCGCTTGAGGTGGCGCAGCAGGCCGCCCGTCACCAGGATGAGCGGCAGACATTCCTTGCAGGAGGCGTTGCTGCGGCCCAGGCGCAGCGCCTCGAAGTCGTACACCGGCATCGCCTCCGCGTGGAACCCGCACCCGGTGAATGCGGCAGCCATGAGTTCGCTGTTGATGCGGCCCATGGACGGAAACAACAGCCGCACGGACGGATCGCGCATGTCGGTCGCCGTCGCGTCCCCGGCCACGAAGCAGGCGCGGCCGGCGCGGAACTCGACGCGGGCGGGGGTGAACGGCGCAGCGCGACGTTCCCCGCGACCGATCCGCCGGTGCTTGGCGACCACGTCGATGAACGCCTCGATGCGCGTGTTCACTCCCGCATCCGCGGTGTGGCTATCGAGTTCGAGCGTCAGCGACGGCTTGGTCCCCATGATATCGCGGAAATACCCGAGCAGGAACGAATCGGGGCCGCAGGAGAAATTGGTGATGTAGACGCCGAACAGGCGGGGATGTTCCCGGACGAATCGCGCGGCGCGCAGCAGGTTCTGCCCGGTCGCCCAGGTCATGGTGCGGTCGGTGGGCTGGCGGTCCAACGGCAGCATGTCCCACGGAATGACGGTGATGCCCCGGGAGGCGAACTTGGCGGGGATGCCGAAGTTCGCTTCGGCCGCGAACGCGTTGTACGCCCTCCCGAACAGCACCACCGCGAAGGTGTCGGGATCCCCCCGCTGCAGCCGCCCCAGCGCCGCACGCCCCTGCCGCAGCAGCTCCTGTGTGAACCGTTCCTGGTACCGCGCGGCCCGTCGGTAGGCGGCCACGGGGCGGCGGCCGCCGCGGCCCAGCACCGCCGCGATTCGGAGGAACTCGTCCTGCTGGCTGCCGTACCCGCGCGAGAAATTGAGCAACGGCTCTATCACCCGCACGTCCCGCAGCTCGTCACGGAAGGCGCTCTTCAGGCAGTAGGCTTCGCTCTGCAGAAGCTGGCAGGTGCACTGGTGCTCGGCGATGACCTCCTCCGCGGGCCGGTCCACGTGCAGCTCCAGCACCTTGGGCAGGAACACCGCGTCGGGCTTGTGCGCCAGGAGCGTACAGAACATGCCGTGCGATATCTCGTGCGGGTAGCACAGCGCGGTCCGCGCGCGCTTCACGCCGCTCTCGCTGATGTCGCGGGGCAACACCACCTCACAACCAATCCCCGACAGGAACCGCGAGTACAGCGGGTATAGCAGGTGCGTCAGGAACGAGCGGTTGAGCCCCACCCGCGGACGTGCGGATGCGCCCGTCACGGAACGGTTCGGGCGCGCGCCGAACGTATGGAACAGCAGATCCTGGCGGCGGCGCACCAGGTCGTGCTCCAGCGGATCGCAGGCGATGCGGTGCGCCACGTTGTAGTACTTGTTGCATGCGCCGCCGAACAGGTGCTTCCTGCCGCCGATGATGATGGTGTGTATCTCGCATTTGCGGTCACACCGCTCGGCCCCCCCGGCGCAGGCGAAACTTTTTCCGTATTGCACGTCACGGGCGGCCAGCTGGGCCAGGTCGAACTCGCCCCGCGTGAGCATACCCTCGGCGATGCGGTGCTTGACCTCCAGGGCGACTCCGAATGCCCCCATGAGCCCGGGGTCGGGCGGGACGACGATGGGCGCTCCCAGCAGGTTTGCCATGGCGAGGGGCACCGCGCGATTGTAGCACACCCCGCCCTGCATGAACACTTTTTTGCCGACGGCGCGCTGCCCCTTGACGCGGTTCATGTAGTTCATGCAGATGGAATACACCAGGCCGGCGGTGATGTCCTCGCGGCTGATGCCGTCGTGCACGGCGACCTTGATGTCGGAACTGATGAAGGCGGCGCACTGGTCATTGAAGTTGGGCGGGGTCCGCCCGCGCAGCGCCACTTCCTGAATCTCCCGGTGCCCGATACCCAGCGCCTCGCGCGCCGCCTCCTCCAGGAACGACCCCGTCCCTGCGGAGCAGGCCTCGTTCATCGCGTAATCCGACGGCACGCCGTTGGTCAGGAACGTGTACTTCGCATCCTGTCCGCCGATTTCGAATATGGTGTCCACCACCGGATCGTAGTGGGCGGCGCCGGTAGCGTGCGCGATGATCTCGTTGATCACGGCATCGGTTCCCGCGTGCAGGCCGGCGATCTGCCGGCCGGATCCCGTGGTGCCCAGGGCAACCACCCGGACCGGCACGCCGCCGAGTTGTTCCAGCAGTCCGGCGTAGCACTCCCGCGATGCGCGGATCGGGTTGCCGTTGGTGCGCAGGTACACCGCGGCCAGCACCGCGTCGTCCTCCGTGCGCAGCACCACCGCCTTGGTGGTGGAGCCCACATCCAAACCGACGATGCACTCCTCACCCCCGCGCGCCGCGGCGCGTGTTCCCGGAGCGAACCGCACCAGCCGCTCCCCGTCCGCGATCGGAGGCAGCCGATCGAACATCGCACGGCGCTCGTGGAACGGTTGGGCGCCGTCCAACTCCAGTCGAACTCCCTGGGTCAGCGCCCGGTACGCCGCGCCGAGGGCTTCAAACACCTCCGCGTGCGGACTCGTCGTGAACCCTTCGATGCGTTCGCGCAGCAGCTGCATGATCACCGCGTTGCGCGTGACCCCGCCCACGGCCAGCACGTCGCGGTGCCCCGATTTCTCCAGCAGCTCCAGCACCTTCTCGGCCATCATGCGGCACAAGCCCGCGGTCACGCGGCCGATCGGCACCCCCTTGTTGAGCGCATGGGTACAGTCGCTCTTGCAGAACACCGAACACCGTCCGGAGACCCGGTACGGTTCCGCCTCGCACCCGAGACGCGCCGCCTCTTCCGGACCGATGCCCATGCGCCCGATCTGCTGCAGGAAGAACTCCCCGGTGCCGGAGGCGCACTTGTTACCCGTCTCCACCGTCACGACGTGGCCGTGCCGGTCCAGCACGTACACGACGAAATTCTCCGCGCCCAGGCTCGCCACGGCGGAATACGTCCGTGTATCGCCCTGACGACGCAACCACGCCAGCGCCCCCTCAACCGCTTCGGGCTCGGTGATGGAGCGCGCATTGACCATGGTGCGGAACTTGCGCCCGGTGAGCAGCCCGCAATCGGCGCCGGTGAGGTCGAACTCCCGCAGCACCTCACGGAACATCGCGCGGGGGTCGCTGGCGTGGCCGCGCACCGCAGTGCGGCCGACCCGGATGCCGGCGGCATCCTGCAGCAACTCGGCGACCTGGATCCCCGACGCACCCAGACACACGCCGACCGATCGGATGAGGGCGCCTTTCCCCGGTCCAGGTGTCGTGCTCATGCGTATATCCCTGACGACTGCACTGTCTTGAGACGCCGCCACCGCTTCTCCAGCAGCCGGGCCGGCTGTTCCGTCTCCGCACCGGTCAGGGTTCGCACCGCTCCACGGACCATGGCGAGGTGCCGGTCCCAAATCCGATCCAACGACCGCTGTCCCCGGTGTGTCATCTCGATCTCATTGGTGTGGCGATCACCGGCGCTCACGCGCCATCCGACCAGCCCGCCCCGCTGCAAGGCATCCGCGAGTTTCACGCTGTTTGCCGCGGCGGTCGGCAGCTGTGCACTGAGCTCGTGCCGCCGCATGCGGTCATCCCTCGATCCGCGGCGCGAAACCGTCCTGAGCGCGTGGTATTTCGCCATGTTCCACCCATTGTCTCTGTACTCAAGGTCAAGACGCTCCCGTTGCACCAGGGAGGCGCGTCCCAGGCCGTACAGCGCGGCCACAGCAGCAACGTCTCGATCACGTTCCCTGACGCCGAATTCCCGGAAGGCGTTCACGGCGCGCCCCCGGTGCCTTCTCATACCGGCACAGCATGTATAAATCTACGTATCGTGTGTCAAGGGTGAGACGGCTTCGTACAGTTGCCGGATGGGGTTCAGGCGGCGCGGATCGCCGCGAGCACCCGAACCGCGTGCACCGCAGCCCGAACGTCGTGCACGCGCAGAAAGTCCACGTTGCGCTGGATGCAGTAGGCGTGCAGCGCGAGCGTGCCCGCCTCCCGCTGGTGCACTGGCAGCGGGTCGTCTTCGGAACCGAGGATGCGCCCGATGAAAGACTTCCGGGAAAGGCCGACCAGGACGGGGTACCGGACGCCGTCGTACTCGCGGAAATCATCCACCCGTCGCAGAATGGCGAGGTTATGAGCGGTTGTCTTGCCGAATCCGATGCCGGGATCCAGAATGATACGTTCCGGACCGACCCCGCGCGAGCGGCAGAAGGCAATCCGTTCCGCGAAGAAATCGCGAATATCGCTCACCACGTCGCGGTACACCGGGCGGTGCTGCATGGTGGCGGGCGTGCCTTGCATGTGCATCAGCACCACGCGAACGGCGGGACGCCTCTGCAACAGGTCGGCCATCGCCGGATCGCCGCGCAACGCGGTCACGTCATTGACGATGGCCGCGCCGGCGTCCAGCGCTCGGCGCGCGACCTCCGCTTTGGAGGTGTCCACCGACACCGGGACGTGCGGAAACCGCCGCACGATCCCGTCGACCACCGGTACCACTCGACGAATCTCCTCATCGACGGTTACCGGCATTGCCCCGGGCCGTGTGGATTCCCCGCCGATGTCTATGATGTCAGCCCCCGCCCGAACCAGTTCGGAGGCATGTTCTATTGCCGCGTCTGGTTCGGCCCACCGGCCGCCATCGGAAAAGGAATCCGGCGTCACGTTGACGATCCCGATGACTTGTGTCATGGCCGGCAGGTTCGCACCGCGGAGCGGCGCCCCGGTCACAGCGCCGGAGCGTCCAACGGGCGGACGGCGGCGAGGATGGTGCGCGCGGGTTCCCGTTTGTTGAGGGTGTACAGATGGATCCCCGGCGCTCCGGCGTCCAGCAGCGTGCGACACAGCCGTACGGTGAACTCAACTCCCGTGGCCCGGGTTCGTTCCGGATCGTCAGCGATGGGCTCGAAGACCGCCCGCATCGCCGGCGGGATGCCGGCGCCGCAGCGGGCGCAGAACCGTTCCACCGCGCGGAAATCCACGACGGGGAGCACCCCGGGTATGATGCGCGCGGTCACCCCGAGGGCGCGCAGACGGGCGACGTACGTCCGGTACATCTCCGGATCAAAAAACAGCTGCGTGATGACGAAATCCGCGCCGGCATCCATTTTATGTTTGAGGAACCGCGCGTCGGCGTCCGCGTCCGGGGCGAGCGGATGTTTTTCCGGGAATCCGGCGACCCCGATGCACGCCGAAGCGCCGAACCGGGCACGGATGGCCTGGACCAGTTCATGGGCGAATGCAAAACAGTCCGGCGCAGAACACGCGGGTGCGCCTTCGGCCGGGGGATCCCCGCGCAGCGCCAGGATGTTGCGGATGCCGCGGCGGTCCAAATCGTCCAGGATGTGCGCTATATCCGCACGAGAGTGTCCGACACAGGTAAGGTGAGCGACCGCCGGAACGCCGTACTGTTTTTGGATGCGTTCAACAACGTCGAACGTGCGTTCCCGGCTGCCGCCGCCGGCGCCGTAGGTGCACGAGATGAAATCCGGCCGGAGAGCGCACAGCTCCCCGACCAGACCGACGAGCTTCTCGTGCCCCTCGGGCGTTTTCGCCGGAAAAACCTCAAAGGAAAACGTGGGCGGCCGTCCGGCGCCCATGCGTGCGGCGAGTGAGAGGGTGTCAGCGTTGGCCATGGGAGCAATCCTCGGTGCCGGCGGACATGTCCGACGGGATGCGGCACGCCAATGCCTACACTATTTTGCCGTAACTGTCAAGCGGGCACACCGGAGTGCTTGCCGGCCTCCGGTGTGTACACGCGTGTACATCCGCGCAGAAATGACGGCGTTTCAGCGCACCACGGCGACTTTTCTGCGCAGCTTGAGTCCGGCTCCCGCGACATCCACGATGTACACACCGGACGGCACGATCGCCCCCGAGGCATCGGTGCAGTCCCACAGCTGGTGCGCGGTGACGTTCGCCGCGACCTGCACGGTGAACTCACGCACGAGCGCGCCGGTCAGTGCGTGTATGCGGATGGAAACCGTTCCCGTGCGCCTCGGGTTGACGAACAGGCGCACCACATCACCATCGTCCGGACGAACGTAGCCTTCAGTCCCGCCGAATGCACGAACATCGCCTGGAGGAACGGTCACCGTTCCGGGACTGGATCCGCCGGCGCCGACCACGATAGTGACACCCGCGGACACCGCCGACTGGCTCGCGGTGAACGCCCGTGCGGTCAGGACGTACGTACCGGGCATCACAGCGGTCCAGGTGAACGTGTACGGCGAGGATGAGTCCACACCCAGCAACGTCGTCCCGGCGTAGAACTCCACCCGTTGGATGCTCCCCACGGGGATGTCTGCGTGTGCGGTGATCACCACGGTGGCTCCGGTGCTGGTCGCGAAGGTCGTCTGGTCGGCGGGCGCGGTGATCGCGCAGGTCGGCGCGAGGGCGGCCACGTGCACGGTGACGCCGAGGGAGTTCGCGCTCTGCCCGTTCGCGTACGCACGGACGGACAGGTTGTAACTGCCGACGGGGACATTCATCCAGTCGTAGAGGTACGGCGCTGCCGAATCGGTGAACAGGAGTGTGGTGCCGTGGTAGAACTCCACCCGTTCAATGGCGCCGGACGCTACGGTCGCGGTGGCGACGATGGTGAGGGTCGCCGTGGGAGCCGTGGTGTAGATCACCGCCTGGTCCGTGGGGCTCGTGATGCCGCAGATGGGCAGTGCGGTGATGCTGATGGTTACGGTGCTGGACCACCCGACGGCGCCGTTGAGATCCGTCGCGCGGGCGACCATCTGAAACACGCCTGGATCGTTGAACAGAATGTTGGGATTGTAGCTGCCGCCCGATGACGAGCCGACCATGACGGTGTAGGTTCCCGTGGTCCGGTACAGCTGTATCCCTTGCACGGACCCGTCCGGATCCTCCGCGGTGATGGTGAAAATAACCCCAGACCCCGTCGGAAAGACCGCTCCGTCCGCAGGACCGGCGATGTTGACCGCGGGCGGCCGGTTGACCGTGGCGGTGGTGACCACGTTGGAGATGGCGCTCCAGTTGCCCGACTCGTCGGCGGTGCGCAGGGCGAAATAGTAGCGCACGCCGCCCGGGGCGAGGCCCGTGACCGTGTAGGTCTGCTGCGTGCCAGCGGCGGCGGGAACCGGCGCACCGGAGCACTGCGTCGCGGTGGCGAAGGAGGTGCTCGTAATGACACCCAACGCATACCGGATGTCGTAGGTGGTTGCGGTGCCGATGGTGCCGTCATCGCCCGGCGCCGTCCAGCGCAGCGACACCGTGGTGTTGGATGACGCGGTCACCGTGAGCGTGGTGATCTGCGCCGGTGGGGTTACATCGGATGACAGGAGCGTCGCTCCCGATGGGGAATTGGACAGGTCGCTCGTGTAGCCGTCAGCGTTGGTGGTGCGCAGGGCGAAGAAGTACGTAGTTCCCGCGGTGAGCCCCTGCACAATGAATGTCTGCTGGCTGCCGGCGGGCAGCGGCGTCGGGATGCCCGGGCACGGCGTTGCGGCGGCGAACTGGGAAAGGTTCGTAATTGCGTTGAGCGCGTAGCGGATGTCGTACGACGCCGCGGTGCCTACGGTGCCGCGGGCGCCCGGCGCGGTCCAGGTGAGGCGCAGCGAGGTGAGCGACGGGCTGCTGGCCACCAGGTTCATGACCGCCGCGGGCGGCGTGGTGTCTATCTGGACTTCGGCGGTGCGCACCACGAGCACGTTGGACAGGGCGCTCTCGTTGGGCACCTCGTCCCGGGTCTTGAGCGCGAAATAGTATGAAGTGCCGGGGTTGAGCCCGGTCTGCGTGTACTGCTGCTGCGTGCCCGCCGGCTGCGGCGCGGGGACGCCGATGCACGGGGTGATCGACGCCCAGTTGCCTTCGGTGATCATCGCGGTATGACGGCGCAAGTCATAGGCTGCGGCCGTGCCGACGGTGCCGTCGTCCCCCGGAGCGGTCCAGCGCACGGTGACGGAGTGTGTCGTCACGGACACCTGCGCGAGGTCGCCGACCGCGGCGGGCGGTGTCACATCCCCGGTACCGCCCGAGGCGAAATTGAGCGACCAGGATGCGGAGGTCGCATTGGGATTCGTCCAGGTGACCCGGGTGACCCCGTCGGCTCCAGGCGTCACGGTCATCGTCTGCCCGCCCATGGTCGCGGACTGCAGGGTGAACCCCGCGGGTATATTGAGCGCCATGGTGTAGGGAACGCCGGTGACCAGGCACTGCGATGTCCCGGAGAGCACCCGGGTGCCGGCGTTCCAGGAGACATGCAGCAGGTCGACGCCGCCCTGGGTGATGTGTCGGTTGGTTGACACGATCTGCGGGACGGTGAGTTTCGGCACCACGGCGAGTATCCGGGTGTCCTGTGCGGGAATGGACACGGTGACGGACCCGGTGAACGTTCCCAGGCACTGGTTACCCCAGAAGTCGTAGACGATGACATCCTGGGTCGGGGACAACCCGATGCGCTTTGCGAAATCGATGACCTTGTTCTGCGCGGTGGTCCGGTAGTTGATGGCTTGCACGATGTACCAGGTTCCCCATGGTTTGGGCACGTCCAGCACGTACAGTTCGGCATAGTCTCCCGACACGCTCATGCCGGCGCCGGTCGGATGCTCGAACATGTCCGCCGGACGGGCGGCATACATCCCGTACCCGCCGCAGGACGGAGCGATATCTTTTATCAGCTGCAGGCGGTTTGCCGGAACAACACCGGTATCCCAGAACCGGTCGCTCAACAGCACCAACCCGCCGGACAGCCCGGTGAGCCCCGCCCAGATGCGGGATTGGCCGATGGTGAGCCTCGACTCCACGTGCACCATGTCGATATCCGTAATCCAGAGACGTTTGTTCGTGTACCACTGGTACGTCGCCAGTATGTTGGCGACTATGTTGTAGTCCAGCCGATCCAGCCGGAAATCCACGCCGGTGTCTTCCCCGGTGCGCATCGCCTGACCGGCGTTGATGCACACCCACGGGTACGAGTTGCACTGCAGGAGCATCGTCCCGGGACGCATGTTGTTCACCATAATGAAGAACGCATTGCGGAAGTCGTTCATCGTGCCGTTGCCCTGGTTCACGAAATCCAGCTTGATGTAATCGTAGGCCCAGCCGCCCGAGCCGGTGTTCGTGATTCTCGCAAACAGATTGGCGAGCCATGTCTGGAAACCGGAGTTGTACAGGTCGTACCGCTGCATGCCGGAGGTGGGGGTCGGATTTGAGAATGACGGGTTCTGCAACCCCATGGGTGTTTGCTTCCACCACGAGTTGGCGAACCCGTCTTCATCGTTGTGGGGGCCTATCCAGATGCCCGCCTGCAGACCCCGGGCGCGGATGTAGTCCGCGATGGTGCGCATCCCGTTGTTGTCTGTTCCCACCAGTGCGGGATCGTATGGCTGATTGCTGGGTATTTGGCTCTCGCCGA
>Ga0308417_1001311_pt1 | contig 17175 bp, 19 predicted proteins | sample HotsprSampleOS65_FD_203528 | JGI IMG/M metagenome (GOLD analysis project Ga0308417, IMG submission 203528) | Hot spring phototrophic mat microbial communities from Octopus Spring, Yellowstone National Park, Wyoming, United States - 20090730_OS65 ... | reverse complement strand
GGGTGCTTCACCACGCGCTGTAGCGCCTCGATGCCGCTGATCCAGAGCCGCGCGGCGGCGTTGTTGCGGCGCGCTTCGGCCTTGGCCTCGGCGTCCAGCTTCGCCTCGCCGTCCGGCTTCTCGCGGTAGCAGTGGTGCGCCTCGTCGTTCAGCACCAGGATGCGCCGGCGGCCGAGCAGCGGGGCGCAGACGCGCTGGATCATCTGGCCCTCGGTCTCCAGCGTCTGCACCGGGCCCTCCCGGCCGCCGAGGATGGCCTTGGCGAGCTTCGGCGCCTCCATCGTCTCCCGGCGCTGGAAGGCGTGGTAGTTGGTGATGACGATGCGCGCGCGCTGCAGGTCGTCGCGCAGCTCGCGCGGCACGATGTCGTGCTGGGTGTAGACGCTGTTCGGGTCGGCGGGGAGCAGCACGCGCAGCCGGTCGCGCACCGTCAGGCCCGGTGTGACGACGAGGAAGGCGTCGGTGAAGCGAGGCGAGTTGCGGCTGCGCGCGGCGTTCAGGGTCTGCCAGGCGATCAGCATCGCCATCACGATGGTCTTGCCGGCGCCGGTGGCCAGCTTGAAGGCGATGCGCAGGAGGTCGGGATTGGCCTCGGCGCTGAGGGCGCGCAGCCGCTCGAGCTCCTGCTTCGGGGCGACTTCGGTCAGCCAGATGGCGGTCTCGGCGGCTTCGATCTGGCAGAAGAAGAGGCGGCGCTGGCGCGCCGGGTCGCGCCAGTGCTGGAGCAGGCGGGCGGTGACGGGCGTGACGGTGGCGCGCAGGCCAGCCGAGCCTAGGGCCCGCCAAGCCGCGACCTTTGACCGGATCTCATTGATGTAGTCGTTCGGCTTGCGCTGGCCGAAGTTGTCTTCGAGGTCGAGGCTGCCCTGGTCCTTCACCCGGTGCTTGGGCGGGGGCACCGGGACGACGAACTCGCTCCGGCGGCGCCCCTCGGCCGGGAAGCCCATGGGGATGCCATTCTCGTCGAGCATCCAATGGCTGGTCGGCTCGGCGAAGGGGCTGTTGAGTATGGGGTTGTCGATGACGGCGGATGGCACCTTAAGAGTGTGCCAGGATCGCCGCCGGCGTCCACCATGGAACAGGACCGGGAACATCAGCGGCGGGCGAGGAGGCGCGCTGGTCTGCCCATGCCAGAGGAGCGATGGCGAGACGCTCGAGGCTGGGCAGGGGGCTCGCGGCAAGGTTTCCGTCCAGCACCGCCTCCACCACCTCCGGCGCCAGCAATGTCAGGTTCAGCACGCGCCCGACATAGGCCCGATCGACACCCTCCGCCGAAGCAAGCTCCCGGATCGACCCGTACCGCCCCTCCTCCAGCATCCGCCGCCACCGGAACGCCCGCGCCAGCGCTTTCACCAGCGCGGGGTCGTCGCGGGTCTCCGCTACGCCCGCGCCGCACCCGCCAGCCTGCACCGGCTGCCCATCCGGCCCGATGATCTGCTTCCGCCCGCCGCGGCGGCGGATCGTCATCGGCACCACCACCGTCACGCTGGTCATGCCGCCATCGCCTCCTTCGCCGCCATGTCCCGCGCCAGCCCGGCGAGCCCTTGCAGCTTCAGCCGGATCTCTGCGCCCGCGTCCGTGACCGTGACGCGCTCGACCAGCAGCCGGACGATCCGCTCCTGCTCGCCCGGGAACAGCTCATCCCACAGCGGGTCGAGCCGCCCGAGCGCCTCGCGCACCTCGGCCTCGGTCACGTCCGGCCCTTCTGCCCGCGCCACCTGCCAGGTGCCGACCACCACCTCCGGCTGGCGCAGCAGGGCGCGGAGTTGCGCCATCACCAGCCCCTCGATCTCGCCCGCCGGCAGTCGCCGCACCGCGCTGTCGTTCGCCGCCGCCCCGCCCTGCAGCACGGCTTGGCTGACGTAGTAACGATAGAGCCGCCCCTTCTTCCGGGTGTGGGTCGGCGACATCGCCCGCCCGTCCGGCCCGAACAGCAGGCCCCGCAGCAGCGCCGGCGGCCGGTCGCGGTTTCGCGCCGCCCGGACGCGCGGGCTCTCGGCGAGGATCGCATGCACCCTGTCCCAGAGCTCGCGGGGGATGATGCCGGCGTGCTCGCCGGGATACGCTTTCCCCTTGTGCACCGCCTCCCCAATGTAGGTGCGGTTCACCAGCAGGTTGTAGACCGCTGCCTTGTCGAAGGGCCGGCCGGTCTTGGTCACCAGCCCCTCCGCCCGCAGGAGGGGCAGCAGCCTTGTGGCGGAGCCCAGCTCCGCGAAGCCCTCGAACACGCGGCGGACCGTTGCGGCGCCGGCGTCGTCCACCACCAGCTTGCGGTTCTCGACCCGGTAGCCGAGAGGGACGGGGCCGCCCATCCACATCCCCCGGGCGCGCGAGGCGGCGATCTTGTCGCGCACCCGCTCGCCGATCACCTCGCGCTCGAACTGCGCGAAAGAGAGCAGGATGTTCAGCGTCAGCCGCCCCATGCTGGTCGTGGTGTTGAAGGACTGCGTGACCGAGACGAAGGTGACCGCGTGCGCGTCGAAGGTCTCGACCAGCTTGGCGAAGTCCATCAGCGAGCGGCTGAGGCGGTCGATCTTGTAGACCACCACCACATCCACGAGGCCGGCCTCGATGTCGGCGAGCAGGCGCTTGAGCGCCGGGCGGTCGAGGGTGCCGCCCGAGACGCCGCCGTCGTCGTAGCGGTCGCGGACCAGCACCCAGCCTTCGGGGCGCTGCGAGGCGATGTAGGCCTCGCAGGCCTCGCGCTGGGCGTCGAGCGAGTTGAACGCCTGCTCCAGCCCCTGGCTCGGTGGACTTGCGGGTGTAGACGGCGCAGCGGAGTTTTCGCAGCTTCGCCGGCATGGGGGCCTCCGCCGCGGTCGTCGCCGGGCGTCTCATGCCTGCCCTCGCTGGGCCTTCAGCCCGAAGAACACCCAGCCGTTCCAGCGGGTGCCGGTGATCGCCCGCGCGATCGCCGAGAGCGACCGGTAGGGGCGGCCCTGCCATTCGTAGCCGTCGCGGGTGACGGTGACGGTGTGCTCGACGCCCTGGTACTCGCGGATCAGGCGGGTGCCGGCGACGGGGCGTTGTTCGTGGCGGATGCGGCGCAGGGTGATGTTCCGCCCGTCGATCTGCTCGCCCAGCGCTTCCAGGCGGGCGATGGTCTCGGGCTTGAGGCCGCCATAGGCCAGCTCCTGGATGCGGTAGGCGAGCCTGCTTTCCAGGAAGCGCCGGTTGTAGGGCGGCGGCTCGGTGCCGAACAGGCGGCGCCACTCGGCCTTGAGTTCGCCGATCGGCAGGCCGGGCAGCGCGGCGAGGCGCGCCGGCACGTCGGGCTTCGGGATGGCGGGGATGGTGGGGGTGGGCGCCTCGGATGCGGCCGGCGGCTTGCGTCTGGTCTGTGTCATGCGTCTCCCTTTCTCTCGGGGTTCGCATGACGGCGCTGGCGGGCCGAGGAGTGTAGGCGAATGTCGCGCGACTCGCGGGCCTGTTCGCCGTCGCGGGCGAGATCCTCGGCAGCGCGGCTCCTCAGCCGCAGCAGGCCGCGCGCCAGCAGGTCGCACACCTCGCGGAGATGGGGTGGGAGGCCCGTGAGACGCAGAGCACGCAGGTCAGGAGGCGACATGTTCCTCAGGGCGAAGGGGCTTGTCGCTGGTACATACCGTCGGCCCCATCCCGATGTCGGGCTGCACCCGGGGGCGATTGGCACGATGCGGGAACAGATGACGGCCGAGTTGCGGGCCCGATATTCTTCGCTCGCGCGTATCGGCGGTTGTGCCTCATGGGCTCCTTCAACCCGCGGAAATTCACGGACTTGGATCGGCTGAGGAGTCTGGACCCGCGGCGGCTGCGCGCGTTCTTCGCGCCCTGGTGCAGCTACCTGTCCAGCCGCGGCTTCGAGTTCCCCGACCCCGTGGAGGAGATCGACTACCAATCCCTCGCGCCCATCCTGCTAACGCCGGATCACGCGACCCCGCGCGAGATGGTCGACGCCCTCTACTATGTCCACGAGACCGCCTCAGCGGAGGACATGGAGGAGCTGATCGCCGCCGCACGGCGTCAGGGCGTCGCGCTCGACGATGACGCACAGGCGACGCCGGCGGATCTCGCCATCGACGTCTGGCTGGCCGCCCCCGATCTGCTCCAGTCGCGCCACGCCGAGGACGTGGCCCGCAAGCAGCAGAACTTTGAGTACTTTGCCCCGCGAGCGGCTGGGCAGCGCACATTCCCCGCGCTCGACGATGATCTTCGGCAGCAGGTCGAGACAGAACTCGATATGTGGTTCGCGGACCATCGGCGCGGCCGAGTCTGTCGCATCTTCGTTTTCCGGCATGCCCCGCTCGTCTGGATCCTGATCCGGCATGGCCTTCCGATGCGGCGCGAGGCCGGCCACCAGGACGACGGTCGCGCCGTGACCCAATTCTATGGGCCGCAGCAGCACGACGTTCTCATCGACGACGAGCGGTATGGCGAGATTGGTGTTCACGCCGGCACTAAGGGCGAGCGCAAGCTCTACCTCAGGACGTTCGGCAAGTTCCTTTTCGGCAACGAGGACCATTTTCCACCTTCCGAGAAGTTCACCCTGGACCCGGTCATCGAGGACGGTGCGGCCGCCCGTGATGTCGGCGACATCGACGGGATCGCTGCCGTGCGCCTGGTCGAATGCCGGCGATACTGGGGTGGCCCGTTCAAGGAGGTAGAGATCCGCCGGGCGGAGAACGTCCTCGCGGCGCTGGCCGCGCGGGGCGGACCCGGCCTCATCGGCGGACGCCTCGTCAGTGCAACCTTCAAGGTCAAGTTCGACGGCTCCGACAAGAAACGCGCCGTGACCATCCGGCCGCCCGGCATCGCCCGGTACGAACGGAACGAGGACAGCGAACTCGTCGAGCGCTGGCTCAAGGAGAGAGGCTTCATCCGGACGAACCAGGGCGCGGACGACGATGAAGCGGCTACGGCGGTTCTGGAAGGCGATTGACGAGGTTCCCGGCGCAGCGACCGACCGCCTGGAGTGGGTCGACATCCTTGGCGCCGAATGGTGCGACATCGAGCCCTACCTCAAGAGCACCGGGCGCCGGACGACGGCAGTCATGTGCCCGTATCCCGGCGGCGACGGCTGCCCCCGGCGAGTCGTCACCGGCGCCAACGGCGCAATCCGTGCCGTCTGTGGCTCCTGCCCCCAGGTCTGCGACCCGCTCGATCTGACGGGACCCGATGTCACCATCCTCGCGCTCGACCGCGCGAAGCTGCTGCGCGATCTCTCCCGCACCCTGGGCGCCGAGCCTGTCGATCGGCCGTTCGGAGCAGGGAGGGTGATGCTGGTCGGGCGGCATGCTCTTGCCGCTGGCTTGGCGTCTCCGATCCTCCTGGCGCTTCCGGGCCCGGCGGATCCGCTCGCCGACGATGAGCTGAGGATGGCAGGCCTCGATCCCGCTGGCAGCGTCGTGCTGGTTCCACGCCCTTCGTCGCTGCCCGCACCCGTTCAGGCCCGGTTGGTGGCCGCCGGCCATCAGGTGATCCCGCTGTCCGAAGCTGTGGGGTTCGGTGCCGCCGGTTTTGAGGGGCTCCAGCCCCCGGCCATCCTGCTCGCGCAGATCCGGGAGGCCCTGGCTGCACGGACCCGCACCGCCGGATATGAGCCGGTCTGGGAACTTCCGTCTGACGCCGCCTGGGGTGAGCTCACCTTCACTCTCATCGCCGACGAGGTGCTCAACGTCAGCTTCCGCGGCCAGACGAGACGGCTGGAACCGGACCACCTCGGGATGAAGGATGGTCGCTCGGGCAAGCCCACAGAAGCATGGGGGTTCCTCCAGGCAGTGGCTCGATTCGGCGGATCGCTCGGGCCGATGAGGGCCGATCTCGTCGAGAAGCACAAAAAGGAGAAGCAAGCCCTCTCGAGGCGGCTTCGTGAGGCTTTCCGCCTGCTGGGGGACCCCATCCGATGGGATCGCAGGAATAGAAGCTACCAGACTGCCTTCGTGATGCGGGATGAGCGACCCAAGGCCGTCCGGATGTCCCGCCCGCGGCGATGAATTGTCACCGACGCCATCCGGCGCCATCAGCACTTTTTTTCGCGCCGCCTCCGCCCTGAGTCCGCCGGCTTTCGCCGCGCAAGCCGCCGTTCGCCGGCACTGATCCCAGGTCTGTCGGTGAAATTTCGCCGGTCGCGATCGTTCGGGCCGCGAGCCCGTCCTCGATCGACGGCGAGGCATCATGGAGCAGCCTACCCGGGAAGCGACGCTCGACGCGCGCATCCTCAAGCACATCCGCCACACCGCGAAGCGTCTGGCCCGACAGGGCCGCATCCCCGGCATGGATGCCGACGACATCGCGCAGGATCTGTTCCTGGATCTTTGGCGCCGGCGCAGCGCCTTCGACCCCAGCCGCGCAAGCTTTGCGACCTTCGCGGATCGCGTCATCGCGCACCGCGTCGCCTCGCTGCTTTGCTCCACGGCACGCCTGCACGCGGAGCGCCAGCACCTCAGCCTCGATGAAGGCGAGGATGGCGCCGAGCGCCCGATGCTGGCGGACAGCCTCCCCGATCCGCAGGCGGTCTCGGAAGCCGACCAGGCGCTTGCCGTGGACGTCAGGAGCTTCCTCGAAGGGCTTCCTCCGGCGCTGCGGCGCTGCTGCGATCTGCTGCTGACGCCAAACCTGCGCGCCGCATCGGCCGAAGCCGGCCTGCACCGCTCCACCATCTATGAGAACGCGCGCCGGTTGCGACGCCTCGCGGAGCGCGCCGGTTTGCGGGAATACGTTGCAGCGCCCCGACACTTCGACCATCGCGCCGGTAGGTGCCCGGCATGAGCACGCACCACACCCCGCGCGGACGGCTGGATGGCGCGACCGCGCGCCATCTTAACCAGCGCGATCTCGCCGCGCGCTGGCGTATGTCGGTCCGGACCCTCGAGCGCTGGCGCTCCCAGCGCCAGGGTCCACCCTTCCTGCGGCTCGGCGGGCGGATTGCCTATCGCCTCGAGGACATCGAGGCCTTCGAGCAGGCCCAGCGCCAGGAGACCTCCGCCGCCTGACCGTACCCGGCTTTCCTGCCGGGTCTTCCCGGAAATGCAACACCGCCGCGAGGCGGGAATACCGGGACGGTCTGCTCCGCCGCGTCGGGGCCCGGCAGCACCTTCATCGACGGAACAGGAGCGCGACGACACAGGAGTCCTGATGTTCAAGACCACCACGCCGCTGCAGCGGCTCCGCGAGTCCTCCTACGCGCTGGCCGACCTGCCGGACAGTTTACGCACCGGCGAGCTCGGCGAGTACGGCCAGCCGCTGAGCAAGGCGCTCACCGACGCGACGGCGGACGACGTCGCCTTCGCCATCCAGGCGCTCGGTGACGAGGCGGATGCGATCCTGCGCCGCGTCACCGCGCTCAGGCAGCTGCACGACCGCGCACGCCGTGCGGGCGCCCGCGGCGCCGCTCTTGCGGTAGAGGCCGCCGTCCGCCTCGAGGAGCGCTGCAAGTGAGCGCGCCCTTCGACATCCGGCCCGCGGGCGGCTTCCGCATCATCACCGCCGATGAGCGGATCGCCGAGCGGCGCGGCATCAAGGGCGTGCTGACCGGCATCTCCGGCATCGGCAAGACGTCGCAGCTCTGGACGCTGGACGCGGGCCGGACGCTGTTCATCAACCTCGAGGCCGGCGAGCTCGCCGTGCAGGGCTGGCCCGGCGACGAGGTGCGCGTGCGCAGCTGGGAGATGGCGCGCGACCTCGCCTGCTGGATCGGCGGCCCGAACCCGGCGATGCGGGACGACCAGCCCTACGGCGCGGCGCACTACCAGCGTGTCTGCGCCGCCTTCGGCAGCCCGGAGCAGCTGGCGAAGTACGACACCATCTTCGTGGACTCGATCACCGTCGCCTCGCGCCTTTGCCTGCAATGGTGCAAGGGCCAGCCGCAGGCGGTGTCGGATCGCAGCGGCAGGCCCGACCTGCGCGGCGCCTACGGCCTGCTCGGCCAGGAGATGATCGGCTGGCTGACGCATTTGCAGCACGTGCCGGACAAGAACGTCTGGCTGGTCGGCCTGCTCAACAAGCAGCTCGACGACTTCAACCGCCCCTACTTCTCGCTGCAGATCGAGGGGAGCAAGACCGGGCTCGAACTCCCGGGCATCGTCGATGAGGTGATCACCCTCGCCGAGGTGCCGCGCGAGAAGGAGGCGCCGTACCGCGCCTTCATCTGCACCACGCTCAACCCCTTCGGCTACCCGGCCAAGGATCGCAGCGGCCGCCTCGCCACGATCGAGGAGCCGCATCTCGGCCGGCTGATGGAGAAGATCCGCCGTCCGCTCGCATCGCCGCCCGCAGCGCAGTTCCAGGTCGCACTGCCCGCGGCGGCGCCCGCGACCCCCACCATCAGCACGACGGCGCAGGAGGGCTGAGCCATGTCCGGCAGCTTCACGCACGACTTCAACGGCGCCGAGGCGCAGCAGGACGCCTTCGAGCCCATTCCCGCCGGCACGCTGGCGAAGGTCCGCCTCACCATCCGGCCGGGCGGCGTCGGCCCGGAGGGCTGGGTGACGCAGAGCCGCACCAGCGAGGCGCAATACCTCAACACCGAGGCGGTGATCCTGGAGGGTCCGCACGCGCGGCGGCGCGTCTTCACGCGCATCGTCCTGCGCGGCAAGGGCGGCCAGGGCGACGACACCTATGCCAATCGCGGCCGCTTCCTGATCCGCGGGATCCTGGAGAGCGCGCGCGGCATCGCCGCCAAGGACACGTCCGACCGTGCCCGCGCCGCGCGCACCATCCGCGGCTATGGCGACCTGAACGGGATGGAGTTCCTCGCCCGGATCGGCGTTGAGAAGGACCGCGACGACCCGCGCGGCCCGGGGCGCAACGTCATCGCCGCCGCGATCGGGCCCGAGCACGCCGACTACGGCCGCCTGATGGGGGCGGCGCAGCCCATGCTGCCCGGCCCGACGACCCCGGCGGCCGGGGGCGCCGCGCCGCCCTGGGCAGCGGCCCAGCCTCCCGCCCCGGCGGGCAACGCGCCCTTCTGGGCGCGCTGAGCGGGAGGCCCGCCATGATCCCGCGCGACTACCAACGGGCGGCGGTCGCCTCCGCCCGCGCCAAGACCGCGGCGCACGGCAACACGCTGGTCGCCCTGCCGGTCGGCGCCGGCAAGACCGCCGTCGCCGGCTTCTACATCGGCGAGGAGGCGGCGGCAGAGCCCGGCACTCGCTTCCTGGTGCTGCAGCACACGGACGAGCTGATCGAGCAGAACCGCGCCACCATCGGCCGCGTCGCGGGCCTCTCCGCCTCAGTGGTGAAGGCCGAGCGCGACGACTGGTCCGGACAGATCGTCTGCGGCAGCGTGCAGACGCTGGCGCGCTCCGCGCGGCGCGCCCGCATGGGCAAGGTCTCGCACCTCGTCATCGACGAGTGCCACCGCGCGGCCGCCGACAGCTACCAGGCGATCATCGCCGACGCCAGCGCCGCCAATCCGAATATCAAGCTGCTCGGCCTCTCGGCCACGCCCGAGCGCGGCGACGGGCGGAGCCTCCGCAAGACCTTCTCGAACATCGCCTACCACCTGCCGATCTCGGCCCTGATCGCAGACGGCATCCTGGTGCCGCCGCGCAGCTTCACCATCGATGTCGGTGTCTCCGACGACCTGGATCAGCTCGGCGCGACGGCCGGCGACTTCGACATGGACGCCGCCGCCAAGGTGCTGAACCGGGCGGTGGTCAATGAGGCGGTGGTCGAGCACTGGCGCGAGCGGGCCGGCGACCGCCGCACCATCGCCTTCTGCGCCACCGTCGCCCATGCCGAGGCGGTCGCTAACGCCTTCCGCGCTGCGGGGATAACCGCCGAGACGGTGACCGGCGAGATGCCAGCGAAGGAGCGCGCGGTGCTGCTCGCCCGCTTCGACCGTGGGGAGGTGCAGGTGATCACCAACTGCATGGTGCTGACCGAGGGCTTCGACAGCTAGCCGGTCGGCTGCATCGTCGTGCTCCGCCCGATGCTCCACCGCGGCACCTTCGTCCAGGCGATCGGTCGCGGGCTGCGGAAGGTGGACCCCGAGCGCTTCCCGGGCGTCATCAAGACCGACTGCATCGTGCTCGACTTCGCCGGGGCCGCGCAGCGGCACGGCTCCATCGAGCATGACGGGACCCTCGCCGAGGAGGAGGAGCCCGAGCCGGGCCAGGCGTCCTACAAGACCTGCCCCGACTGCGCGGCGGAAGTGCCGCTCGGCACCATCGCCTGCCCCTTCTGCGGCCACCTCTGGGAGCGGAAGCTCCGCGAGAAGCGCCCGCTGCAGCGCTTCGCGCTGACCGAGATCGACCTCTTGGACCGCTCGCCCTTCCGCTGGTGGGACATGCATGGCGACGGCCACGCGATGATCGCCTCCGGCTTCGACGCCTGGGCCGGGGTGTTCTTCGACGGGGAGCACTGGCACGCCGTCGGCAAGCTGCGCCAGGGGCGCCTGCGGCATCTCGGGGTCGGCGAGCGTGCCCAGGTCCTGGCCGGAGCCGACGACTTCCTGCGCCAAGCCGAGACCAGCGCGGCGGCGACCAAGAGCCGGCTGTGGCTGAACCACCCCGCCAGCCCGCGCCAGCGCGAGCTGCTGGTGAAGGCCGGGGACGCCGATCCGGCGCTCGACTTCGGGCTGTCGAAGTATGCGGCGAACTGCCGGCTGAACTTCCTCTGGCACCGGCCGCAGATCCTGGCCGCGGTCTTCCCGAACGGCATCGCGAGGGCAGCATGAGGGTGTTGCCGCGCGATGCCGCTCGCCCCAGCGCCGCGCTCGCTCTGCGCCCTCTGCCGGAGGCCGGCGCGCGGCTTCCGCTGGTTCGACCCGACCCCGTCGCGGCCGCCGCGGCCTTCGGCGTCGTTCTGCTCCATCAGCTGCCAGGGCTGGTGGACGCTGCGCGCCGCCCGGGAGGCGCCGGCCATGGTTGACCTCACCGAACAGGAGGGCGTCGCCCTGCGCGTGGCGGTGCGCGCCATGGCCGAAGTGATGGCCGAGATCGGCTGGACCGCGCCGCTCAACGCGCTCTCGGAGCAGCAGGTGCTGACGCTGGCCGAGGTCGCGGTCGGCACCTTCCAGGACGCCATGCGGGCCACCGCCTCCCCCTCGACGCCGGAGGTCCCGTTCTGATGACGGAGGGCAGCCTCGACTTCAATCACCGCCCGAAGCCGCCGACGCCGGCCGAGGCGATCAACGCGCTGATCGATGCGACGCTGGTGGCGGAGAACGGCACGCGCCCGCGGCGCGCGTATCTCGGCGGCTCGCGGCTCGGCGACGCTTGTGCGCGGCGCCTGCAGTACGAGTTCCTCGATGTCCCGCGCGACCCCGACACCGGCTTCTCGGGCCAGGCGCTCCGCGTCTTCGCGGTGGGGCATGTGTTCGAGTATCTGGCCATCGGCTGGCTCCGCCGCGCCGGCTTCGACCTGCGCACCCGCAACCGCAGCGGCGAGCAGTTCGGCTTCTCCGTCGCCGGCGGGCGCGTGCAGGGGCACATCGACGGGGTCGTGGTCGCGGCTCCGGCGCCAGCGCAGGCCATCGTCGCCGTGCCGGCGCTGTGGGAGTGCAAGTCGGCCAACGCCCGGAACTGGCGGGAGATCGTCCGGCGGGGGGTGGCCGCCGCCAAGCCGATCTACGCAGCGCAGATCGCGCTCTACCAGGCCTACATGGGCCTGACCGAGGCGCCGGCCCTGTTCACCGCCGTCAACAAGGACACCGCCGAGCTCCACCACGAGCTGGTGCCCTTCGACGGCGCGCTCGCCCAGGCCACCAGCGACAAGGCAGTGCGCGTCCTTCAAGCCTGCGACGCCGGCGAGTGGCTGCCGCGCGTCGCCGCCGAGCCCGAGCACAGCGAGTGCAGCCGATGCCCCTGGCGCAGGCGGTGCTGGTCATGAGCGCCGCCGAGGGGACCCCGCCCATGCCAGTCGCCCCCGATGCCGCGATGATCGCGGCCTATGCCGAGATGGTCTTCGGCTGGTGCGAAGGCTGGGTTGCCGTCCGGGCGCTGGCCGAGAAGGGCGGGCCCGACCGCGCGCCGCACACCCCCTTCCTGCCCGCCGATGCCGAACTGCCGGCGAAGCTCGCCGTCCAGGCGCAGTGGGCCGCCGAGGCGGGCATGGCGCTCTACGTCATCCCCGGCACGGTCGCAGCACCCGGCCAGGCGAGCGCCGAGCACGTCGTGCAGATGCAGGTCGTCCTGGTCGATCTTGACGGCGGCGACATCACGGCCAAGCGGGCGCACCTCCTTCAGCACCTTGGCCTGCCCAGCCTCGAGGTCGCCTCGGGCGGCGTCACCCCGGAGGCTCAGACGAAGCTCCACCTCTACTGGCGGCTCACCGAGCCGGCCACCGGCGAGGACCTGGCCACGGTCTGCCGGCTGCGCCACGCCATCGCGGTGAAGGTCGGCGGCGATCCGGCCTTCCGCTCGGCGCACCAGCCGATCCGCGTCGCCGGGTCTCTCCACGCCAAGGGCGGGCAGCCGAGGCTGGTCGCCATCCTCTCCTCGGGCGGCGTGGACCGCGACCTCACGGAGTTCGCCGAGGCGGTGCTCGCCATGCCGCCGCTCCCGGGGGTGGGCAGCGAGGTGGCGCCGGGCCCGACGGAAGACCCGCTCGACTTCAACGGCGCCGGCCGCGGCGACGTCACCGAACTCTTCGGGCAGCAGGTTCGGGAAGGCGGCGCTGACGGGGTCACCCGCTTCGAGGCGCTCTCCCGCATCATCGGCTACTGGATCCGCCGCTGCCAGGACGGCGTCGTCACCGCCGCCCAGGCCTGGCAGGAGATCCGGGACTACAACGCCGCGCGGATCGCCCCGCCATGGCCCGAGGAGCGGCTGCGCCAGGAGGCGGAGCGGCTGTGGCGCCGCGCCGAGGCCAGTCACCCCGGCACAGGTGCAGGCGAGCCCGACCAAGCCGTAGCCGAGGGCGATGGGCCGGGCGAGGATGGCCCGCTGCCGATCGGTTTCACCGAGGACGCCCTCGCCGCCGAGTTCAGCCAGCGGCACGGCGAGGACTGGCGGCATGTCGCCGTCTGGGGCGCCTGGCTCACCTGGACCGGAACGCGCTGGGAGCGCGAGGGCACGCTGCGCGCCTTCGATCTCGCCCGCCACGTCTGCCGCGCCGCAGCCAACCGCACCAACAACGCCAGGGTCCGCACGAAGCTCTCCCAGGCCGCAACCGTCGCCGCCGTCGAGCGCCTGGCCCGCGCCGATCGCCGCCACGCCGCCACCGCTGAGGTCTGGAACCGCGATCCCTGGCTGCTGAACACCCCGGCCGGCATCGTGGATCTGCGCAGCGGCGCGCTCGCCCCGCACGATCGCAGCCTCTGCATGACGAAGATCACCAGCGCGGCACCGGGCGGCGACTGCCCGGCCTGGCTCGCCTTCCTCGACCAGGTCACGGGCGGGGACCTCGAGCTGCAGGCCTACCTCCGCCGGGTGGTCGGCTATGCGCTCACCGGCGTCACCACCGAGCACGCTCTGTTCTTCCTCTACGGCACCGGGGCCAACGGCAAATCGGTGTTCGCGAACACATTGACGGCCCTGCTTGGCGACTACGCCACCGTCGCGCCCATGGACATGTTCATGGCGACCAGCGGCGATCGCCACCCGACCGACATGGCCGGGCTGCGCGGCGCCCGCATCGTCACCTCGATCGAGACCGAGCAGGGCAGCCGGTGGGCCGAGAGCAAGCTCAAGGCACTTACGGGGGGCGACCGCATCACCGCGCGCTTCATGCGGCAGGACTTCTTCGAGTTCACCCCGCAGTTCAAGCTGCTGGTCGCGGGCAACCACAAGCCGTCCATCCGCAACGTCGACGAGGCGATGCGGCGGCGGCTGCACATGGTGCCCTTCACGGTCACCATCCCGCCCGCCCAGCGCGACCAGCGCCTGCCCGAGCGGCTTCTGGCGGAGCGCGACGGCATCCTGGCCTGGGCGATCGAGGGCTGCCTCGAGTGGCAGCGGATCGGCCTTCGGCCCCCGGCGAGCGTGCTGGCCGCCACCGACGAATACTTCGAGGCGGAGGACGCGCTGGGGCGCTGGATCGAGGAGTGCTGCGAGCGCATCGCAAACCACGTCGAGACCACCGCCGCATTGTTCGCAAGCTGGAGGGCCTGGGCGGAAGCCAACGGCGAATACGTCGGATCGGTACGGCGGTTCTCCGACAGTCTGCTGAACCGGAACTTCGCCCGCGACCGTGAGAGGACAGCGCGTGCCTTCCGAGGCTTGCGCGTCAAGGCCCCGATCGCCCCGTCAGACCCCATGCAGTTCTGAGCGGCGGGTGGCCATGCGGAAGATGCACCCCCACCACGAACTCCTTACGGTGACGCAACTGACACAGCGCTTCGTAATCGCCGTCACGCGCGCACGCGCGCGCACGCGAACGGGGATAACCGGAGCCTGTGTCAGTTGCGTCACCATAACGAAAGCGTGGCCCACCGGCCCCCCGAGCGCCGATCGTCCGCCCACAGCCGGGCAGCGACGGCGAGCTCCGCCAAGAACCGCGCCGTCGCCGCCCCCACGGGGCACCCCACCGGGCGAACGCCCGGTGGGGTGCCCCGACCACGACGATCCCCTCCCGGAGACCTCATGGCTCCCCTGACTCTCCCCATGCCCGCGGCCCACGCAAGCGGGCCGCCCATCGCCGCCCCGCTGCCCGTCGCGCTTCGGCAGCACGCCGTCCTCGCCCTCGACCTCGGCACCACAACCGGCTGGGCGGTGCGACTGACGGACGGCAGCATCGCCTCCGGCACCGCCGCCTTCCGCCCCAGCCGCTTCGAGGGCGGCGGCATGGGCTGGCTGCGCTTCCGCCACTGGCTGGACAGCATGGCCGCCAGCGCAGGCCCGCTCGGCAGCGTCGTCTTCGAGGAGGTGCGGCGGCACGCCGGCACCACCGCCGCCCATGGCTATGGCGGCTTTCTCGCGCACCTGACCGCCTGGTGCGAAAGCGCCGGCGTCCCCTACCAGGGCGTCCCCGTCGGCACCATCAAGCGCTTCGCGACCGGCAAGGGTAATGCCGGCAAGGACGCGGTCATCGCGGCGATGCGGGCCCGCGGCTTCGCGCCAGCGGACGACAACGAGGCGGATGCGCTGGCCCTGCTGCTGTGGGCGACCGACGCCCGGGGCGGTGTCCAGTGACGCTGCCCGGCGCGCCCGCGTCCCCCCGCTGCCCGCTCGGCCGCGAGCCGAGCCCGGCCAGCCCGGCAGATCTCGAGGCCATGCGCCGCCGGGTCTGGCGCGAGCAGGGCGTCGTCGCCCTCCGCCTCGAGGACATCGCCGATCCCTGGCTCCGCCAGGCCCTCACCAACGAAGCCACGCGGCGCTGGGGGCCGCGGAATGGAGGCGCGACCCATGGCCGCTAAGCGCAGGAGGAAGACCCGCGTCCAGCAGGAGAGCCTCGGCACGCCGAGCAAGTGGCGCCTGCAGCATGGCCACTTCACCGAACCCGTGCGCGAGGCCGATCCGGAGACCGGCGCGCCCGTCCTGCACCGCCGCGCCGTCGACACCCTGGGGATGATGCTGGCCAACGGGACCATCACGCAGGAGATGCACGACGCGGGCGGAGTCTTCCGCAGGCTGTTCCGCGCGGCCGCGCTCGACGGCATGTCGCGCTCGCCGCTGGTCCGGCTGCCGGGCAAGACCGCCAAGGCTCTGTCGGAACGAACCATTGATGCGCGCCGAAGGGTCGCCGATGCGCTCGACGCGCTCGGAGGCCATGACAGCGCCGCCGGCTCCTGCGCCTGGCATGTCGTCGGGCTTGAGATGTCGGTGCGGGAATGGGCGATGCGCCAGGGCTGGGGCGGACGCCCGGTCTCGCCGCCGCAGGCACAGGGCATGCTGGTGGCGACGCTCGCTGTGCTCGCGGGGCATTTCGGCCTGCTGCCGAGGAACGGGGCTGCATGACCGCAACACGCCCAATCCTCGCACCGAGCGAAAACAAAAGAAGTGCCGCGTAGGAATGTCGCGTTGCGCTCTGGAGTCCGCTCGTCCTATCCTGCCCGCACCTTGAAGATCTGCGATTGCCCCGCGGCTGCTGAGCCGCAGTGGCGCTCGATCGAGACGGTTGCTCCCGCATCGCAGGGTCCTTCCTGGGCCTGGCGTATGCAGGGAGCAAGCGCGCGCAACTCCGCCAGCGTCAGGCCGTGTTTTGAGGTTGCCAGCGCCGCCCGGTTGCCAGAGGCGGCGCGCTGATCCCGACGCCACCAGCACCGCACAGGTTCCGATGCCCGAAGCCCCCTGGGCCGCGAGCGCTGTCGAGGCGCGCGCCCTCGCCTCCCTGCTGCCCCATGCCGGCAATGCGCGCACGCATTCGCCTGAGCAGGTGGCGCAGATCGCGGCCAGCATCCTCGAGTTCGGCTTCGTCGCCCCGGTGCTGGTGGACGAGCAGGGCGAGATCATCGCCGGCCACGGCAGGCTGCTGGCGGCGCAGTCTCTCGGGCTTGCGAGCGTGCCGACGATCGTCCGCGCCGGCCTCTCGCCCGCGCAGAAGGCGGCGCTGCGGCTGGCTGACAACCGCATCGCGCTGAATGCGGGATGGGACGAGGCGCTGCTGGAGGCGGAGCTCGTGAAGCTGCAGGAGATGGGCGGCATCGACCTGGCGCTGACCGGCTTCGACGGCGCGGAGATCGAGCGGCTGCTGGCCGGGCTCGATCCGGTGGCAACCGAGCCTGGCAACGGCACGGTTGCCAGCCCGGCGGTTGCCAGCGGTGCCGCGCCCGTTCCTGGCAACCAGGCGGATGCGGATGCGGCCGCGCCGGCCGAGGACCCCGCCGACACCGAACCGGACCCGCCGCGCCAGGCCGTCACCCGCCCCGGCGACCTCTGGCTGCTCGGCGAGCACCGGCTGCTCTGCGCCGACAGCACCGAGGCCGCCTCGGTCGCGCGGGTGATGGACGCGGACCGCGCGGCGCTGCTGTTCACCAGCCCGCCCTATGGCAGCCAGCGCAACTACTCGACGGGCGGCGTCTCGGACTGGGACGCGCTGATGCGGGGGGTGTTCCAGCATCTCGGTGCCGCTCTGCGCCCCGACGGCCAGGTGCTGGTGAACCTCGGCCTGATCCATCGCAAGGGCGAGTGGCAGCCCTACTGGCAGGGCTGGCTCGACTGGATGCGCGCCCAGGGCTGGCGGCGCTTCGCGCTCTAGGGTTCGGACCCATAAAGTTCTTTGAGCGACGCGGGATGATGTGATTCGGAGTGGTTCCCTTGGCGGTGATGAAGGGAACCGGGATGAGCGATCTGTTCTGGCTGAGCGAGGCGCAGATGC
>Ga0308417_1001310_pt1 | contig 17182 bp, 19 predicted proteins | sample HotsprSampleOS65_FD_203528 | JGI IMG/M metagenome (GOLD analysis project Ga0308417, IMG submission 203528) | Hot spring phototrophic mat microbial communities from Octopus Spring, Yellowstone National Park, Wyoming, United States - 20090730_OS65 ... | reverse complement strand
GACCAGCCGGCTGGACGTTGAACGGGCTGGCAACGTGCCGCCCGTCCGGCGGGCAACGGGCGCGCAACGTTTGATCCTGTTTGCCGCAAAACGGTGAACCTCACCACGGACCGCACCCGGAAAGGAGTTTGGGATGGCTTCACACGTTGGGTTCTGGACCCGCAGCCTGGCTTTGGGACTTGCCGTTCTGCTGACCGGTGGCTGCTTTGCCTGTTCGTCTTCCCGCCCGGCTCCGCAGCCGGTTGTGGCCCCGCCGGCCAAACCCTCGACAGTGACGGCAACCAGCAATGTGCCCGGGCAGGGGCTTGACTTGCAGGCGCTGATTGGTTTGACCAAGCAGGCCAAAGACGCCGAAAGCCTTGAACGGCTGCTCAATCAGCCCGGCTCCATCAACAACCTCGACCTCGATGAAGACGGTCAGGTGGATTACATCCGCGTCCAGGAGTACGGCGGCGGCAACACGAAGAACTTTTCCTTTGTCGCCCTGCTCAAGGGCGGTCAGGAGCAGGAAGTCGCCAATCTCGTCATCGAGCAGACGCCGGGGCAGCCGGAGGCGACGGTACAGGTGCAGGGGCATCCGGCCGTCTATGGCCCGAATGTCTATTACTCGGCGGTGCTTCCCATCGCCACAGCGCTGTTTCTGGCGTGGGCGCTGGCGCCCCGGCCGGCCCTTTACGTTTCGCCCTACGGCTTCGGCGCGTTCCCGCCCTATTATCGTCCGTATGCGCCGGTGCCGGTGGCCACCTATCGGACGACCGTCACCAACTACACCCGGAATATCCCCGTGCAACGGCGGACCCAGCCGGCCATTCCGGCAGCCACGCCGTCGCCCAATGCCGCCAAGGTGGCCCCCAGCTTCCGCCAGCCGCTCACCCAGCCAGGCCAGACCCAGCGGCAGTTTCAGCAGCGGGATGGCAACCGTCCAGTGGCCTCTGGCGGTTTTGGGCAGGGGCCGGCCTCCCGGCGTGCCATACCGCCTTCGTCGGTACCGGCAGCGCGTCCGATGGCCCCGCCTCCGGGGAGCGTTCGTCCGCCGGCACCGCCGCCCTCCGTGGCACGCCCGGCACCACCACCACGGAACTTCAACACCCGCGGCCGGCGCAACTGACGGGCTGTGTTCACACGCTCCGCGCCTGAAGTTGACTTGCCATCAGACCTGCCCGGCTGGCGCCGCCCCGGTGGATGTTGTCCATCCGCCGGGCCGGCCCTGGCCGGCAATGCGCCGTCTGCCCTTGCGAACCTGACCCTACAGCCCTGAACCCCTACCAGCGAGGACGGATGCCCATGACGAAACACACCTACACCCTGACCGAAGCCCAGCGCCGCAGCTTTGCCAGCATCTTTGTGCTCGACAAGATGGTGCGCAAAGGCCGACGCTTTGCCGTGGCTCCCACCGACCCGGACGAAATGGTGCTGCGGGACGTACTCCAGATGCTGTTCAACGAGCACCTCATCGAAATCCAAGGCGCTTACTACGTTCCGACAGAAGAAGGCAAGGCGCGGGTACGTACCTTTCGCCAGCGGTATGAGGAATACCTTACGGTCTATGACATCTACTGTGCCGTGGACCTGGCGACCGGCGAGTTTGCCTTTGAACGCTACTACGACTTCGACGACGCCGGTTGGCAGCTCTACCTCCAGCAGGAACGCTGGGAAGACCTGCGCGTGGCTGTGGCCATCTACAAAAAGCTCGATCCGGTCGAAATCGTCTTTATGTCCTTCGTGATGGAAGGGCGCTTTGACGACTATGCCGATGGAAAGTGGGAACTGGGGATTCTGTCAGGCGAACTGTGGGATGAAATCCTGGCCATCGTGAACTCGAATCTGCATCCCTGTGAACTGGGCTACACGACGACCGATCCCAATGACCCCAGCCGCACGCTCGAAGTCACTTCCGATGACGTAATGCAGGACCTGCTGACGCGCGGCGGGCAGATCATGCTGGAGTTGGTACGGCGCGGGCAGGAAATCGAAGCCGAACAGCGGGCGCTGGAAGCGGCTTCGGCGTCTCCCGCCACCACGACCACCACCACGACGGAGACCGTGTACGACTACGATTTTGTCATCACAGACCCGTATGTGTACTATACGCCGTACCTCAGTCCGTACTACGTCAGCCCGGTGTGGACCGTCCCGCTCTACCCGACTGTCGTCGTGTTCTGAAGGGCCTCCCGGCTGTGTTCGCCGTGGTGATTTCTGAAAGGCATCGAGACTGACTTCACATGTCACAACCTCTGGTTCGCTTCGACTGGACGCGCGACGAACTGCGCGCCCTTCACGACCTGCCCCTGCTGGAACTCATCCACCGGGCAGCCACGGTACACCGCACCTGCCACGACCCGCAGGAAGTCCAGGTCTGCCGTCTGATTTCCATCAAAACCGGCGGCTGCCCGGAAGACTGTGGTTACTGTTCGCAGTCCGCGCACTATGAAACGGGTATAGCGGCACAACCTCTGCTTGACAAAGCAACCGTCGTGGCGATTGCCGAGCGCGCCAAAGCGCACGGGGTCAGTCGGGTCTGCCTCGGTGCGGCGTGGCGCAACGTCCGCGACGATGCCCAGTTCGAGGCCGTGCTGGACATCGTGCGCAGCGTCAATGCGCTGGGCATTGAAGTCTGCTGTACCTTGGGCATGCTGACCGAGGCCCAGGCCCGGCGGCTCGAAGAAGCCGGGCTGTACGCCTACAACCACAACCTCGATACGTCGCGTGAGTATTACGGGCGGGTAGTCACGACCCGCACGTACGACGACCGCCTGGAGACGCTTGCCAACGTACGCAAAACCGGCGTGACCCTCTGCACGGGGGGCATCCTTGGTCTGGGCGAAAGCACTGACGACCGCATCGGCTTGCTGCACACGCTGGCGACAATGAACCCGCACCCGGAATCCGTGCCGATCAACCTGCTGACGCGCGTGCCGGGGACGCCAATGGAAAACGAGGCTGAGGTTTCCGTTTGGGAAACGCTGCGGGTGATTGCCACGGCGCGCATTGCCATGCCGCGTTCGGTCATTCGCCTCTCGGCCGGCCGCACACAACTTTCCGAAGAAGCCCAGGCGCTGTGCTTTCTGGCCGGGGCGAACTCGATTTTTTCCAGCGATGCCAGAATGATGCTCACCAGGGTGTCGCCGACAAACGACTATGACGAAGACGCGCAGCTTCTGAACAAGCTGGGGCTGCATCCGCGTGTGCCGTTCAAGGATGCGCCGAACGCGAAGACGGCAGGTTGTGCCTCGGCAGCTACCGCAACCCTTCAGGAGAAATGAGGTTCAGAAGTATGCTGCACAGGTTTTCCAGACGACAGTTGTTGGCAGGGCTGGTGTTGTCGCTGACAACGGCGGTGTCTCCTGTTTTGGGGCAAAGCAGGCGGGCAACGCGCATCCGCTTTACACCGGGCGCTTCATCCTCCACGGTGATGGGGGTGCTGCCGCCCCGGACAACGTGGCGCAAATATGTTCTTCGGGCTAACGCCGGGCAAACCCTGACCTTTGCCGTGAGTCGGACAAATCCCCAATTGGGCGTTTCGGTCTATGATGAGATAGACGGAAAGGAAGAGCCGAGCGGCGAACCGCTCACCGGTGTCGCGCCACCGACCCGCACTGGAGAAGTGACACTTCCAGTGACGGGGGATTACTTTCTGTATGTTTGGCCGATCAAGCCCGTGAAGCTCACCACTCCCATCAAATACTCACTCACGGTTGAGATTCGCTAGTGCAGATTCATAAGTTCGGGGGCACGTCGGTAGGCAACGCCGAGCGCATTCAGCAGCTCGTTGCCATTGTGGAAGCTGAACGGAAACGGAAGACGCGGCTGGTGGTGGTGGTGTCGGCCATGAGCGGCATCACGAACCTGCTGCTCGAAGCCACCCGGAAGGCCGCGCAGGGAGACGTGGTGGCCGTTACTGCCGCCGGTGCGACCTTGCGGGCGCGGCACCTGGAAGCGCTCGAACAGTTGGTGTCCGACGGTGCGGCCCACTATGCCGTGGCTGCTGAACTCGAAGCCTTCTTTGACCGCTTTGCGCGCATCGGGGAAGGGATTGCGCTTGTGGGTGAACTGCCGCCACGGGCGCAGGATTTCATTGCCGGTCTCGGTGAACGGCTTTCGGCACGGCTCGTCGCCGCCGCGCTGAACAGCCGTGGTCTGGCGTCCGTTGCGTGCGACGCCGACCGGCTGATCATCACCGATGATACCTTTGGTGCAGCGGTGCCCGACCTGGCGGCGACGGCGCTGGCGACCCGCGAACGGCTCCTGCCGCTGCTGGACGCCGGGCAGATTCCAGTGGTAACAGGCTTCATTGGTGCTACACCCGATGGCGTCCCAACGACGCTGGGGCGCGGCGGCTCGGATTACTCAGCCGGTATTCTCGGCGCGGCACTCGAAGCCGAAGCCGTGGTCATCTGGACGGATGCCGACGGCTTCATGACGGCCGACCCGCGCCTGGTGGCCGATGCCCAGGTGTTGCCCCACATCAGCTATGCCGAAGCCGGGGAACTGGCCTACTACGGGGCCAAGGTCCTGCATCCCAAGACGTTGCTTCCTCTCATCCCGAAGGGGATTCCGCTCTACATCAAAAACAGCTTTCGCCCGGAAGGCGCCGGGACGAAAGTCTCCGCCACCACTGGGGACTGGCATGCCGATGTCAAGTCGGTGACTTCCATCACCGGGCTGGCGCTGCTGACCGTCGCCGGACGGGGCATGCTCGGCGTGCCGGGGATTGCCGCCAGAACCTTTGCCGCCGTTGCGGCCGCCGGGGTCAACGTGCTGCTGATTTCCCAGTCGTCATCCGAAAACAATCTCTGCTTCATGGTTGAAGACCGGGAGGCGGAGCGTACCCGGTCGGCGCTGGTCAAGGCGCTCAGCCTGGAGTTTCACCACGGCTGTGTTGAGCGGGTGGAAGTGCTCACGCCGGTGGCGATTGTTTCCGTAGTCGGAGCCGGGATGCGGGGGCGTCCGGGAATTGCCGCGCGGATTTTTTCCGCTGTGGCCGCAGCGCAGGTCAATGTCATCGCCATCGCACAAGGCTCCTCAGAAATCAACATTTCGTTCGTTGTGAACGAATCTGAAGCCGCAGCCGCGGTCAGCGCCATCCACGAACGGTTTGAGCTGGGTGCCAGGACGTAGGTTCAGGTTACAGTGGAGCTATCCATAGCAGAAGTGGACTGCTGCCCGGCTTCCAGTTCGGTGGCCCGGCGGTGCCAGTAAGCGGCCAGTTCGTCGCCGGTCAGAAGCCGGTTGCCGTGGGCATCGGTCCAGCGCAGCCAGGTGTCGGTTCGCCCTTCAAACGTCCCGCGCCAGAGGGTCAGCCCCAGCCCCAGGTGTGGCAGTTGCATGTCCTGGCGGGCAGTCAGGCGTCCATTCTGCCGCTCGAAAACCGTTACCGGCTGGTCTGCCAGCAGTCCACAGGGGTCATAGATCACGCGGTAGGTGACGCCAAGTTGTTCATACATCTGATGCCGCCGGTCGGACGCCTCAGCCTTACCGGAGTTGTGCGCCAGAAGGTCGAGAACCAGATCAGGCGCCTTACCGAGGCGCGAAACCTGGTAGATGCGATGGACAGGTTTCCACCACTCGGCTGCCAGCGTGACGCCCCGTGCCAGCAGGACATCCGGGACAACCGAGGCCGCCACGGTTGGTTCACCGGAGGTCAGCGCCACCCGCGCGGCCGCCAGAAATGGGACACCATCACCGGGACGCCAGCTCGTGTAGAGCGAAGAGACAAGCAGGCGTAGGGCTTTGTCGGCGGCAAAACCGCCAGTTTCATCGTCGCCGTGGATATCCTCGAAGTCGGGATCGTCGAGGTCTTGCAGGATGTAGGCGAGAGACATGGCGTGCGCTCCGCGCCGGTTGGGCCGGGATAGGCTGGAGACTACACAAGCCGGGCTGCCCCGCCAAGTGCCACCGGTCGGCATACCTGCCACACTTGCCCGCCATCCGAAGCTGGCGCGTGGCGGCCGGTGGCTTCCTACGGCTTTGCGCGGCTGTAGTCACCGGCCGTTACGCGCCTGGCAACCGGTTGGCGGCGTTTTACTCGAACAGGGAACGCCCGACTTCCTCAAGCACAATCGTGGTGTGCTGCTCGTCCTCCATCCAACCCCGGTTGAACAAAAAGATGAGATCACCCCGGGCACGCCCATCGGCAATCTCCAGCGTGACGTGTGGTTTCCGTCCGTAGGCCAGGCGCATGCTGAGGTCGTGGCACATTTCTGCGCCGTCCTGCTGGGAGATTTCGATGGTCAGTTGGTGGTAGAGCACGTGGCCAATGTAGATGGGCTTGGTTCGCCCGACCAGCCAGCCACGGTGAACCCGGTTGGTTTTTGAGTTGCGGAGGGTGATGGCAGCGTAGTTGGACTTCCGGTTGTCACAGGCGGGGCACAGGTAGTCAAACCGGCGCGGTCCCGGCTGAGCTACGGCCTCCATGGTTGCCCCACAGGTGCACACTTCAACTGGTGCTTCAACAGCAAGTAGCGTTGGCATCGTGTCACCCGACTTTCCCGGTCACTGAAGTCTGGCTGGAAACTTCAGTTCCCGCGATTGAGTGCGCTGCCCGCTGTCGTGCGGACAACGCCCGTGATCTTGCCGATGAGGTTTTCCACCCCTTTGTCAATGCCGTGTTTGGCCACGTTGTCCGAGACAAAGGTGAGTCCCTGGGCCAGTCCGAGGGGCACCATCAGTGGGATCATGATGACCGGTGTGATGACGGCTGTGGCCGTGATATGCGCCGTCGGTGTCTTCCCAAGCGGAGTATCCTTGAGCTGCTCAAAAACAAGTTTGCCGGTTTGGTAAATCCCCGTCAGGGGCATGAAGGGCAGACAGGTCATCGGGTAGAGAATACCCGTCACAAGCAGATTGGAGAAACCGCGTTCAAGCAGCGGCACATTCGATTCGCTCATGGCATCGTGCCTCGCAGGAACCGAGGGATGTACGCTCCGGGGACACGAGCAGTCGCCGATGATGTCAGGTTGCAGGAAACAGGCCGGCGTAGTTCTACTATCGCTGAAATCGGGCGCGAGTTCAAACTTTTCGTTGTCCAGGTGCGAGCTGGGGCGTAACTTTGCCTGGTGGGTGAGACCCGTCTCCAGCGCGGAACGGCTTTTTAGGGCACCGTGCCGCACCGGGGATTTGGTATCGTTGGTGGCCATGAAAGTGTCACTGAAAACCGGTGTGTCCAGTCCGACCGGTTGGACGGCTGCGCCAGCACCGCTGTCAACTCCCGCCATGCCTGCTTCCCGGCCTGCCTCGCGACCGCCGGAATCATCCCCGGACTGGCTTCCGGCAACGCCCCGCCGGCGGGTGAGCGCGCTGGTGGGTGGCTATGTGGTTTGGGTGGTGTCGTGTGCCGTCTTTTTTGCGCTGGGCGTCAATGTCGGCAAGCTGTTTCCTTTTGCGCCAGCGATGCGGCGTCCGCTGCCCGTTGCTGACACTCCGCCGGAGCGTCCGCCGGAACGTGCCATTGACTTGTCCGATGCGCGCTATGCCGTGCAGGTGGCCGCCGTGGCCACGGCCGATGAGGCCAACCGGTTGGTGGCCGAGCTGAATCGCAAGGGATTTACGAGCGCTTTTGTGACACGCCCGACCGCCGAGACCGGAAATGAGTTGTACCTGGTCAAAGTCGGCCTGTACAACTTGACAACAGCCAACCAGGTCAGCGAGGAGCTGCGGCGCGACTTCGGATTTCGCGCAGCGCGGGTTGTGCCAAACTGATGACCGTCGCCGGACGGCGCTATGGGGGATGTCAATCGGGAAGATGCCTGCCAGCTATGACCTGCCTGATGCTCTGTGTTCCGCCCGGCCGACACCTGGCAGGTGGCTCCGGTGGGCGGCTGTCCTGCTGGCGGCGGGTTGGTGGGCGCTGTCGTCCTTGGGAATGCCAGCGGCAGCGCAGCAGCGGCCGCTCCTGACCGAGGACGTGGACATTGTGGAGACCGGGCGGATACGCCTTCAGGCCGGGGCTGATTTTTTCCAGAACCAGCGCTTTGGTCTGTCCGGCCTGCGGGGTGATCTCTTCCGTCCGGTGGTACTGGGCGTACACTTCGGGCTGAACAGCAATGTCGGTTTTTCTGTCGAGGGAAGTCTGCGCGACTATCTGAGCATTCGTGAGCGTGGGACAAGCGCCATTCCACTGTCCCTGGCTCCCGGCGCCACCTCGACTTCCGGGGCAAGTGATTTCACCCTGTGGACGAAAATCAAGCTGCGGAAGGAAACCCGCCGCGCACCGAGCCTTGGCGTACGGATTGGCGTCCAGCTTCCGAACAGTGATCAGGCACGCGGCATCGGACTCAATGCGACGAACGTGTTCGGGATGGTGCTTGTCGGGAAGCGGGTGGCCCGGGAGCGGCTCAACCTCTTTGGCAATCTGGGTGTCGGCATCCTGACAAGTCCAGTCAAGCCCGGCGCGCAGCAGGACGTACTGACCTACGGTGCCGCGGCCATCTACCGCGTCACGGAACAGGTGGATGTGCTTGGGGAAGTGGCCGGGCGCTACAACCCCCGGACGCCGGTGCCGGGACTGGAAAGCCAGGCGCAGGTGCGTCTGGGGGCGCGCTGGCGGGCCGCCGGTTTTCAGTGGGACTTGGCCGGGGTGGCCGGGTTGACCAGGTTGAGTCCGCGCCGGGGGCTGACCTTTGGCGTGACCTATGAATTCAAAGGCTTTGAGCCAGTCAAATAACCTGCCAGTTGGTCACACCCTGGCATGGCTTTGCGCATCCGCAGGAGCATGGTGCATGATGACATTGTCAGGTGATGCGCCCTGTTGTTTCCCCTTCACTTTGCTGCCCCGGTGAGGCTTCCGATGAGTGCCAACGTCCCAAAGCGCATTGAGCTTGAAATTCCTATTGCTCACGACAATGAACTGGAGGCCGCCCGGGTGGCAGAGCAGTTGGCAACAGAGATACACCTTGGGCCCGACTGTCTGGCTGAAATCAAGATGGCGCTGGTCGAGGGCATTCTCAATGCGTTCGAGCACAGTGGCAGCACCATCCCCAAAGTGCGGGTCGAGTTTGCCGTCCATGACGAAGAACTTGAAGTGGTGGTGCAGGATTTCGGACAGGGCTTTGACCCTTCGGAGCGGCCCAGCCTGCGCCCACTACAACGGCGTGGCTACGGACGCATGCTGATGGAAAGTCTGATGGATGACGTGAAGTATTTCACGAGTCCCCAGGGAACACGGCTGGTGATGAAAAAACGCCTGCCAAAGTGCGCCTGACCCGCAGCTTCCCTGCGGTTCGCCAGCCCTGGCGCAGTACGCCTTGCCCATCACCCTCCTGATATTCGATACAAACCTTATGAGCGAAGTTTTCAAAGTTACGAGTCGCCAGGCTGGAAAATTCATCGTCATTACCGTCGAAGGCTACATCAACAACCTTGCCGGTGAGCGCATTCTGGATGAATTCAACCGCTGGACGGCCGAAGGCTACCGCCACTTCGTGCTCAATCTTGAAAAGACCCAGCTTGTCAACAGCATCGGGATTTCGATCCTGATTGAAATGATCGAGAAAGCCCAGGAACTTCAGGGTTCCATCGCCTTTTGCTGCCTGTTGCCCATCATTGCCAAGACATTCAAAATCATGGGCCTGACCCAGTACGCCCAAGTCTATGAAACCGAAGCCGAAGCCCTGGCCGGTTAGCCGGATGGCGGCGGTGTCATCTGATCAGAACTGTCACGTACCAGGAACGCCACGATGTCGTTACCCTCCACGGCCACGCCCAACCCGTCGGTTGCCATCAGTGAAGACCGCATCGAACGCCTGCTCTACAGCCTGTCCGCCCTGGCCGATATTGGCGAAGCCACGACAGCCGGGGGGAGCTTCGAGACGACGGCCCGGGAACTGCTCCATCTGATTCTGGGGACCCTGGCAATCTCAAAAGGGGCGATTCTGCTTTACGATACGGCTTCCGAACAACTCCGCCCGCTGGTGGCGCGCGGCATTGAGTCGCCGCCGTCCATCCCCCTTCCGGCAAATGTGGTGGAACGGCTGCGCCTGTCCATGAAGCCGCTCGACCTGCTTGCCAAGGACCAGGTACTAACGGATTTGGTGCGGAAAGCACCGGACGCCTTTGCGGCCCTGCAGGCGCGGCTCTGGGTGCCGTTGGCGGTTGGCGGCCGGCTCGTCGGAGTGCTCAGCCTGAGTGACAAGTTTGGCCGAAGCGATTACACATCGGATGACTTGCAGTTGCTGGCGACGATGGCCCAGCACGCTTCCCTGGCCCTCTATAACTTCCAGATCATTGGCGAGCTTCAGGAAGCCAACTTCCGGCTCAAGCGCAAAGTGCTGGAAATGCAGTCCCTCTATGACGTGGGGCTGGCCATTGGGGCGCTCCATGAGCTGGACCCGATGGCCAATGAAATCATCCAGCGGGCAGTGATGCTGCTCGATGCCAGCGCGGGCGTGCTGTTTTCCCTGGAGAAGGAAGGGTTGCGCGTGGCCGCCTCGTTTGGGATGTACGCCGAATATCCCCCCAAGGCGCTGCTACCACTTGACCAGGTGCGGCCGCGGGCCATTCACGAAATTGTCATTGCCGAACAGCGCGGCTGCCGACTCAACGAGCGGGAACAGGGCGGCGCGCGAAACTATGCCATCCTGCCGCTCATCGTCAGCGGACAGGTGGTGGGGGCGCTCATGGTCTGTGACAAACAGACCCGCGAAGGTTATGCCCCCTTTACCGAGGAAGATGAACAGTTTTTGCTGGCGCTTGCCACGCAGGCGGCCATTGCCATCGAAAATGCGCGGCTGCACCAGGAAGCCATTGAAAAAGAGCGCATCGAGAAGGAACTGGAAGTCGCTGCGGCCATTCAGAAGCGTATCCTGCCGGATACCTCGCCGGTGTTCGATACGGTCGAAACCATCGGCGTAAACATTTCCTGCCGCCAGGTCGGCGGGGACTACTACGACTACATCTGCTTTGATGAACCCAAACTGGGTCTTGTCATTGCTGACGTATCGGGCAAGGGAACGCCGGCCGCCCTGCTTGTCTCCACGTTGCAGGCCAGTTTCCGGGCGCTGGTGGAAAGCCACGACCTGGCGGAAACGGTGACGCGCCTGAACAAGGTCATTTACAAAGCGTCGCCCTCGTATAACTACATCACTTTCTTTTACGGCGTCTTGGACCTTGAAACCCGGCGTTTCCGCTCGATCAATGCCGGACACAACGATCCGCTCCTGTACCGCCCGCGAACGGGTGAGTGGCAGACGTTTGGAAGCGGTGGCTTCTGCCTGGGGATGTTTGACTGGGGAACCTACGAAGTGCAGGAAACCCAGCTTGAGCCGGGAGACTTGTTGTTTCTCTACACGGATGGTGTGACCGAATCCACGAATGAGCAGGGCGAGGAATTTGGCGAGGAGCGGGTTCGGGCGTTGCTTGCCGAAACCGCACACCTGCCCCTTGCCGAGATTTCGGCCCGGCTGTCGGCCGCCATTCGGGATTTCGTGGGGGCCGCCCCCCAGCACGATGACCTGACCTACGTCCTGGCGCGGGTGAAGTAAGACCAGCCGGAGGGGAGCCTGTATATGCGTCGTGTGTTCCGGTTGAGCCGCCCGGCTTGGGGTGGCATCGTTCTCCTGCTGGTCGCCACGGGAACGCTGCTGGGCGTGACGGGGCATCTGGTGTCCGGGCAGGACGGTCTGGCCCTGGCGCGTCTCCTGCCAAAAGGCGCACTGGCTTACGTTCAGGCGCGTGACCTCGGCAAACTGCTCGCGCAGTGGCGTGCGTCATCCGTACACGACCGCTACTACGCCAGCGACAGCTTCCGCGCCTTTCGCCGGTCACGGCTCTGGGCCAAACTCAATGAGCGCATCCGGGAGTTTGAAGAGGGCGTGGGCGTCACCCTCACAGAAGACACCGTGATGCAAATGGCCGGCAAAGCCACGGCGATTGCCCTGTATGACATGGGCAAGCTCGAACTGGTGTTTGTCACCGAGTTGTCCGCCCAGCAGGCGGCCGCAACGCCCCTGCTGGCCCGCAAGGCCACCTTTGAAGCACGTACGACGGCGGCCGGACAGCCCTACCTTGTGCGTGAACTGGCGACGGATGGCGGCCGGCTGCGCCAGGGGCTGTGCGTCGCCACGCCGCCCGGCAAGCTGGTGGTGGCCACCAGTGAAGCGCTCATGCAGCGGACGCTCGACAACCTGGACGGCAAAGGCGATGACCACGTGTTAGCGTCCATGGGCCCGACACTGGCGGCGGCGCAGGGGTTTACGCCCCATGACGTAACGCTGTGGACCGATCTGCCACGTCTGCGCCAGCAGCCCTACTTTGGCTACTACTGGGTGCATGGAGCAAAAGCTCCGGGGCTGGATGAGGTTGAAGCCACGCTGGCTGACCTTGAATTGACTTCCGAGGGGCTTGTGGAGCGCCGCTGGTCACTGACTTCCGGGCGCGCCGTTCCGGCCGCGTTCACGCCCCAGCAGCAGCCGGTGGTGGCACGTCTGCTGAATGCCTCGCCCTTTGCCGTCGTTGAAACCCTGCCGGTTGACGCGGGCAACGTCCCGGCGCAGATTGCTGTGGGCATTCTGTTTCCGCTGCCGCGCCCGGTGGCGGCTTCTGACCTGCCACGGATTCGGGTCATTGAGGACACCGCTTCCAGTACGGCCCGCCGTGGGCGTTACGAGCGTCTGGATGAACGCTTTGACCGGGATGTGGATGACCCCGATGCCTTGTCTTCACGTCCGCCTGCACGTCAGGCAGCCGGCACCCGCCCACCCGATCCGCTGGAGTCCGAACTCACCAGCCTGTTCCGGTCGGCCCAACCGGCCTGCCTGGCCTGGCTTGGGGAAACCACAGCGGAAGGCAGCGCGCCGTTTGTGACGTTCGAGCGCGCGCTGGCGCTGCACTGCCGGCGGCCGTTCGATACAAAGGCGTACGAGGCAGCGCTGGCACGGGCCATCGCGCGGCGGTACTTCGTCGCCGGCACCACGCCGCCAGTGACTTGGGAGGTCACGTCCACGGGCGTCGTCGTGCCGCGTACGGCCGTGCCGCTCGAACGCTGTGGAGCCTATTTCGTCAGCGGTGACCTGGTGGTAATGGCCAGTTCGGCCGACTATGCCAGGCGGCTCAAAGCGCGGCTGGACGGTACGGCGGGCGGAGCGGCCGTCCGTCCGGCCAGTAACCTGACCGGAACGTACCGGCAGGCGACGGTTCGCCTGCGGGCGCTGGCGCCGGATTACCAGCGGGCTTTGCGCTTGATTGATGCTCCCGGTGCATCGGGGCTGGAGCCGCTGGAAGGTGAAGCGGACGATGCGTCGGTGCCCTTCATGGGGCAGAACATCCCGTCGCTGTTGACCGTCGTGGAGGCGTTTGATGTCGTCACGATGGAGTCGGCGGCAGCCGGGCGCGTGCGGATGGAACGGGTAAGCTATGCCTTCCGGCCGGCGGCAACTGCCGGCGGGTAAACCTTCCCTGAACGGGAACAGACTAACGTGGGGCGTTGCGAAGCAGCGTGAGGATGTCCTCCAGTCCCGTCCGAATCTGCCGGAGCGTGGCCAGCGCCTCACTGGGCGTGAGGGTTGCTTTGGGAGTGGGCGGGGTCTCTTCAGCCGGGCCGGTGTCCGCCGTCGTTTCGGCGGGGCGTTCAATGGGAACGACTTTGAGCCGACCGGCTGCGGCCCGTTCGGCCGAAAGCCGTTTTTTGGCTCCGGCAATGGTAAAGCCTTCGTCTTCACGGAGGGTTTTGATCCGCAGGGCGATTTCGACATCCTTGCGCCGGTAGAGGCGCTGTCCGGCGGCGCTCTTCTGGGGAGCAAGTTGGGGAAATTCCTGTTCCCAGTAGCGCAGGACATGGGGTTCGACGCCGACGATCTCGCACACTTCGCCGATTTTGAAGTACAACTTGTCGGGAATGGAAACTTTCCCGCGCGGCGTCTCGATGGTATGCACGGTTCTTCGACCTTCGGAGGAATACGCCATACCTGACCTCTCGACGTGAGAACGAAGAAAGTGAAAGTATCGCCCGGTAATAGCTGAATGTTAGGCTCGATCCCCTTGGGCGTCAACGATTTCGATTGCCATACCTGATGGCCGGCGGCCGCGCCGGAAGCAAAAAGGCAGGAACCCATGCTCGATGAAATGGTTTACATCTACGACGACGGCACCCACGCAGCGGAAGTGGGTCAGCTTCAGGCTTTTTTTCAGGGTCTCGATGTGAATTTCAAAGTTCTGGACATCACACAGGATGAGGCCGCACGCCAGACCGTGGCCGCCTGGAAGGACGTGGCTGAAGCCGGTTTTCCGATTGTGCGGATTGGTGAAAAAATTCGCGCGCTGTTTTTCAACGCCAACCCCAACACGCTGGCACCGGCCTATGCGCCGGGCGTGGGCGTGCCGTTGACCGGCGAGCCGGTCAACGTGTACAGCGCCGGGTGGTGTCCCGACTGCCGCCACCTGGAGAGCTATCTGACAGCCGCTGGCACGCCCTACACCAAAACCGACATTGAACAAACGGACGGCGCGCCGGAGCAGATCATCCGGTGGAGCGGTGGGCGGCGCGTGGTGCCGACCGTCAAGGTGGGGACGGCGGCGCTGCTGTTCAATCCCCCGCCACAGACGCTGGGGCGTCTGCTTGGCGTCTGAAGCCCTTGACCTGCCCCCATTGGCTGTGGGGGCAAGATTCCTTGATAGCACATGCCTTCTGAAACCATGGCGACTTCCCCCCAGAAACGACGTGTGGTGGTGACTGGCATCGGGCTGGTCACGCCTATCGGCAACACGCGCGAGGAAAACTGGCAGGCACTTCTGTCCGGGCGCTCCGGCGCCGGTCCCATTACGCGCTTTGATGCCAGTGGTTACGACGTTCGCTTTGCCGCGGAGGTCAAGAACTTTGACCCGCGACAGTTCTTTGACGCCCGTGAGGTCAAGCGCACTGCGCCTTACATCCAGTATGCTGTGGCGGCGGCCGATGAGGCGCTGGCCGACAGCCGGCTTGACCTGACACGCCTTGACCGACAGCGGTGTGGCGTCTATGTCAGCAGCGGGATTGGCGGCTTCAATGTCATCGAACGTGAGCATGCCCGCCTGCTCGACGAGGGGCCGCGCCACATTTCGCCGTACTTCATGATTGCCTTTCTCATCAATATGGCCGCCGGACACATTTCCATCCGGCACGGTCTGCAGGGGCCGCTGGGAGCCACGGCCACGGCCTGCGCGGCCAGCGTGCACGCCATCGGTGAGGCGTTCCGCCTGATCCAGCGTGGGGAAGCCGAGGTGATGGTGTGCGGCGGCACGGAAGGAGCCATCACGCCCATGGGCGTGAGCGGCTTTTCGGCGGCGAAGGCAATGTCCACGCGCAATGACGATCCCCAGCGCGCCTCGCGTCCGTTCGATGCCCAGCGGGATGGGTTTCTGCTGGGGGAGGGGGCGGGTATCCTTGTGCTGGAAGCCTATGACCATGCGGTGGCCCGGGGCGCGTCCATGTATGCCGAACTGGTAGGGTACGGCATGAGCGGAGATGCCCACCACATCACGGCTCCGGCCCCGGAAGGCGAAGGCATGTACCGGATGATGCTGGCCACCCTGCACGATGCCGGCGTCGCCCCGGAGCAGGTGGACTACATCAACGCCCACGGGACTTCGACACCCTACAACGACAAATTCGAGACGCTTGCCATCAAACGGGCTTTTGGTGCGCATGCCTACCGGCTGGCCGTCAGCTCGACGAAATCCATGACCGGTCATACGCTGGGAGCGGCCGGCGGCATTGAAGCCTGCTACAGCGCCCTGGCCGTGGCGCGCCAGGTGATTCCACCGACCATCAACTACGAGACCCCCGACCCGGAATGCGACCTCGACTACACGCCCAATGAGCCGCGGCCGGCAGCGCTCAACTATGTGCTGTCCAATGCGGCCGGTTTTGGGGGGACGAACGGGGGCCTGCTGTTCAAGCGGGTGTGATACGGATGCCGGCCGACCGGACTGTGGGTGGCCCGGCGGCCCGGCACGGGCGGCGCTGGTGGCCGCTGCTGGCAGCGCTGGGGCTGGCCCTGCTGTGGTGTCTGGGGTTGCTGGTCGTCCGGTGGCGGCTGACCAACCACCTACGCTACACCTTTCTCATGTGGAATCTCTTTTTGGCCGCCGTGCCGCTTGGCTTGGCCTTTGGGCTGTCCTGTGTCCGGCAGCGGCTGATCGGTGTGGGGCTACTGACCGGATGGCTGCTCTTTCTTCCCAACGCGCCCTACGTCTTCACGGATTTCATCCATCTGTCGCCCTATGGACGCGCGCCAATGTGGTTCGATGTGCTGCTTTTGGCTTCCTTTGCGCTGACGGCGCTGTGGTTGGGGCTGGTTTCACTGCATCTCGTTCACGAGTGGGTTGAGCAGCACTTTTCACCGCTGGCGGGCTGGGGCGTGGTGCTGCTGGCCTGTCCGCTGTCCGGCTTTGGAGTGTATCTGGGGCGGTTTGGACGGTGGAACAGTTGGGATGTGCTGCACCGTCCTGTGGCTCTGCTGGCCGATGTGGTGGCGCAGTTGTCCACGCCCGCAGACGCCCTTCGGATTGGGGCGGTGACGTTCGGCTTCGGCGGGTTGCTGGTGGTGGCCTATCTCATCTGGTGGGCGCAGGGCGCCTGGCAACGGCGGCCGGTACCTTCTGCGCCCCCATCGCAGTAGGGCCGGTCGGCCTTGGCGGGGGCAGCCACCGGAAACGCCGGTGATATGTTCCCTCTTGACAGCCGCGAACGCTGCGCTATATTAGCACTCGCAAGGCGCGGGTGCTAATCCGCGTCGCTATCATACGTCGAATCAACATTTAGGCAAGGAGTAAGCAATATGGCTGCGACGATTCGTCCGTTGTATGACCGCGTGATCGTCAAACGCATCGCCGAGACGGAGCAGGTCCGTGGAGGCATCATCATCCCCGACACGGCCAAGGAAAAGCCCCAGGAAGGGGAAGTCATCGCCGTAGGCAGTGGGAAGCTGCGGGATGACGGCAGCCGGACGCCGTTGGATGTCAAGGTCGGCGACCGGGTGCTGTTTGGCAAGTATTCCGGCTCGGAAGTCAAGATTGATGGCGAAGAGTTTCTCATCATGCGTGAGGACGAAATTCTGGGCATTATCGAAGGGAAAGGCCAAGCTGCTGCCAAGTGATGGTTCGACACAACGGGCAAGTCCACTCAAGGGCTTGCCCGTTGGAGTGTTCGGGCTGACCACCAACGCTGGAACCGCCACCACTGGCAGCAATCTGTAGAGGATTCTCAAGGAAA
>Ga0308417_1001306_pt1 | contig 17218 bp, 13 predicted proteins | sample HotsprSampleOS65_FD_203528 | JGI IMG/M metagenome (GOLD analysis project Ga0308417, IMG submission 203528) | Hot spring phototrophic mat microbial communities from Octopus Spring, Yellowstone National Park, Wyoming, United States - 20090730_OS65 ... | reverse complement strand
GGGGTGCCCGCAACGTTGTGGTGGATTGCCGATTTGCGCAGCTACCAACTCGACCTGACCGTCATTCTGTATCGGTTCTTCTTCAAGTCGCCCAGCGGCAAACCCGAGCCTCACTACTCTATCGCCAAGTCTTGGTGGCCGGTCGAGCGTGAGTGCGCCTCGGCTCCATTCCGCTCCCCGGGCGGCTACGAGCCGTTCACCCGATGGGAGATCGTCGAAATGGTGCGCACTTTCGGGCTCGACGTGATGGATGACGTGCTTCCGTATGTGATCAACAACGATTATGAAGTTGTGCACGCCATGTTGCCGAGCGACGAGATGAGCATACAGTTATACCGAGCGTATATGCTCGAGTACATATATACACCTAATTCATGTCCATATATCGGCATTCGTGTAACTAACTATGTGAATACGCTAGATGAGTTCATCGAGATGCTGGCGCATTCTAGTAATAATGTGATCCTTGTTAACGTCTTAAATAAGAATAAGGTGAGGGAGGTGCATACCAGCGTTTTGTTCAGCGACATGCTGCGGCGCAACGTGTTGCGACGGGCGCTGCGGTACGAGCCGGTCGAGCAAGTGTAGGTGCAGTTCCGAGTAACTCAACCTGGGAGAAGCCGATGTCCGAGCGTGATCGCCGTCCAGTCATCGTGTGGGACGAAGATGCGAAAGTCTATCGTATCCAAGCAGCGAACGGGACGCCAGTCGAACCCGCGGAGGACTATTATTCCGACCCGCGCAATCGACGGGAGCTCCTCTACGCATCTGTGCGCGACGAGCCGAAGCTCCGTAGTATCTACGAGCAACTGCCCGTCGCTTGTGCGGTGGACGACCTGTTCTGGGCACTCGACCAGCGCGACGATGCGATGCGACGGGTCGCACGCCTGTGGGAGGTGATGGAGGACAACCGCGAGCAGTCGCCGGGCGTGGTGGTGTTCCTCATGGGGATGTTCAGCGGAGTGCTCATGTTGACGATCTGGCTCAAATTTGTACGAGCGGTGTTTGGCGATTGATTGTACGTCCGTGCAAATTTAATAGGACTATAATTGTTAGGAATATGTACTTATTGATTTCTTTTTTGTTTTGCACTACAGTGCAACTGTAAGCGGTAATTGGGCCGCACATGAAAGGAACAATCATGCTGCCGACGCTTCATCTCAACCGCATCGACGCCGTCGTGAAGACGGCGATCGAGACCGGCGCTCCGGTCGTGCTCTTCGGTGCGCCCGGCGTGGGCAAGACCGCTGCGCTCATGGAGAGCGCGGCGCGCGCCCGCGTGGGCTCCGTCCTGTTGAACGCCACTTCGGTCATGGCGTTCGATCTCATCGGCATGCCGATTGCTCAGAAGGGCAAATCGGCGTTCGCCGATCCGACGTGGCTCGTGGACATCGACGCCACGGGCTGCGAGCGTGGCATCCTCGTGCTCGACGAGCTCGGCTCGGCGCCGCCAGAGGTGATGCCTGCGTTCGCGCAGCTCCTCGGTGAGCGGCGTTGCGGGCCGCACCGCCTCCCGGTCGGCTGGGCGGTGATCGCAACCTCGAACCGTCCGGGCGACCGCTCACTCGCGCGCCCGCTGCCGGCGCACATCGTCAACCGCGCCGCCTGTTGGCTGGTCGAGCCCCACGTCCCGTCTTGGGTGGCGTGGGCGCAGCGCCAGCCGCCGGGCACGGTGGCGCCCGAGTTGATCGCGTTCGTCGGCTCGCCGGACTTCGAGCCGTTCCTTTCGATGATGAAACCCGGCGAGCCCAACGCACCGTGGCTGAGCTTCCGCTCGCTCACGCTCGCGGTCCAAGATCTCGTGGCGTGGAACCGCGTCACCAACGGCGAGGACGGCATCCCCTTCGGGACCGAGGCGACCGACATGCTGGTCGCGCGCATCCCGATGGAGGTTGCGCACGCGTTTCTCGATTTCGCCTTGTTCGGGCAGCAGCTCCCGCGTTGGGAGGACATCCTGGCGTCGCCCGACACGGCGGTCGTCCCCGAGGTGCCGAAGGCGGGGCTGATCGCGGTCGAGTTCGTCGTGGCGCGGGCGCTCGGTTGCACGACCGAGCAAGCCGATCTCGCCGCTCCGGCGCTCGCCCGTTGGCTCAAGCGCTGCCCCGGCTCCGTGACCGCTGCGGTCGTCTCCCGCCTGCTGGAGAAGCAGCGCGAATGTATCATCGACAAACAACTGCCGCGGCGACCGTTCCTCGACCATCCGCAGTTCGCCCGCCTGTACCCCAAGCTCATGACCGAGGTTGCCGGGCTCGTTTGAGCCCGGTCATCCCTCGAAACTGAACGCGGAGACGGCAATGCACGAGTATATGGACGCCATCGAAGCACCGGAGCATTTGTTTCGGGCAGACCCGCGCATGCGGGTCCCCGACGACCCGGTCAGCTATCGCACGGTCGTGCTCCCCAACATCGACGCTCTGCGCTCCGATCCGCCGGATGCAGGGACGATGGAGACGCTGTTGGGGTGCTTCGATGAAGCCGACCCCGATCAGAAGGCGCTCTGGCCCGGGCAGAGCCGCTTCGCCACCGCCAAGATGCTCGCGACCAAAGGCGTCGAGCGCACGGCCGGCGAGTTGGTGGCATTTTCGTTGGCCCGGTTGGCGAACCGGCACGGGCGCGTGGTCGACCCGTTGCTCAAGCTCGCCCACCAGGTCGTCGCGTTCGACCCGGACCCGGCGCAGTTTCTCGGAGCCGGTGTGGTGCTGCCGCCTGTCGTACTCGTGAGGAACCGGCTCGTCATCGACAGCGCGACCGTGCCGCTCGTTCCGCCACGCGTGCTCGACGCTGCGCTGTTTCAGATGGCGCTCGGGTTGTTCGTCCGTGCAACGCAGCGGGTCGAACTTCTGACGGCGCCCAATACCGTGATCGGCGGTAAGCCGGCTGCGCGGGTGGCGGTGTTGACGGCCACCATGGCGCAAGTTCAGGACATGATGGCTAAACTTGGCGTGCCGCAGATGTTCGGCACGGTCTATGGTTACAGGACGCTACCGGACGATACGCCGGAAGTGCTGCATTTCGCAGTCGATACGAGTATTTCTTTCGGCGTGACTTGGGATGAGCCTTTTCCGTCGGCTTATGCCAAGATCTACGATCGCTTGCCAGCTGAGCCCGACGTTTCCGAGGATCAAAACAACCAGCATTCGTCGCAGCAACAGGGCGGCGGCAAGCAGTCGAGCCCGTCGGGCCACGGTGACGACGACAGCGACGACGACGACAATCGAGGTCAGGGCCAGGCCTCTTCGAACCAGGGTCAGGGCCAGAGCCAAGGCGACAACCAGAGCCAGGGTCAAGGTCCCGGTGGCGGTGAGGGCCAGAGCGATGGTGACCCGAGCGACGGTGATCCGAGTGGTGGGGGCTCGAACGGCGGCGAGGATGACCAGCCTCGGCCCGTAGCAGCTTCGGTGATGGACCAGCAAACGGCGGACGAGATCTTCGGTCAGGCCAAGGCCCCCGCTGGCGACATCACGCCGTCCGATGCCGAGCGCGCCGAGATTGCGCAGGACCTCGCGCGGAAGTTCATCGGCACGGAGCCGGCTTCGCTCCTTCGGGCGATGGCTCAGCCCGAGCCCGAGCGCGAGCCGACGCTCGGCGATGTCGTGCGTGAGTGGGCTGAGACCGTCAGTTCCCGCGTGGCGGGGGACCAACTTTCGCCGCTGCGCCACTCCGCCGCTGCTTGGCGTCGGTACGGGCTCTGGCAGCCGGCTCAGAGCACGCCGGTCCTGGGCGACGTGGCGGTCGTGCTCGACACGTCGGGGTCCATTGGCACGAAGGAGCTCGCCCAGTTGGCATCGGCGGTGCAGGAGATTTGCACGGTCGGACAACCGTCGAGCCTGCGGGTGATCGCTTGCGACACCAAAGCGCACGACGTGGCGATCTTCGGTTCCGAGCACATCCCTACCTTGGGTACCGAGCAGACGTGGCTCGACCTCATCGGTGACCGTTCGAAGCGGATCATCGGGGGCGGCGGTACCGACATGATGGTGGGCATCAACGCGGCGTTGGAGCCGCCGAAAGGGCTCGATCTCGACGACGAGTTCGGCTCCGCTTACGCGACCATGCCGCAGCTCGTGATCGTTCTCACCGACGGTTATACCCCTTGGGCAGATACTCCGCCGCCTGTGCGGGTGGTGGTCGCCACTACCGACCAACCCGGGCCGAAATGGGCGACAACGGTCAAGCTCGCCGCTAGTTGAGATCTGTGCGGGGCCGCTACTACGCGGCCCCGCTATACTGGGGAGCCGATGTCTACGAAGATGATCGACAAGTTCTTGCCGACCAGCGCTGAAATGTTCGAAGCTGCGGAGATGTTCGGGGTTTATGATCGCATAATCGTGTGTGACTTCGAGACTTACTACGATCGTGACTATACATTGAAAGAATTGACCACCTATGAATACGTGGCCGATCCACGGTTCGAGCTTTTGTTCGGCGTGGCTTTCGAATACGTGAAAAATACCAGCGCGCCGAAGTTCCACGTGCTCAGGCCCGACACGGTCGCGGGTGCATTCCAGCGGTTCGGAGTGGGGCGCACGCTCTTCGTCGCGCACAACGCCATGTTCGATGCTTCGGTCGTGCGAAGGTTCTATCCGCGCCCGTTGTCGTGGGTTTGCACGATGCAGATGGCGCACCAACAGATGCTCCTCACGACGGGGTCGGTCTCCCTTGCTGCGCTTTCGGCCCACTATGGCATACCGGTCGAGAAAGAGACGATCGTCCGTATGCAGGGGAAGCGGGTGGTCGACCTCACGCGGGAGGAGTTCGGGCGGTTCTTCGCTTATGCTCGTGCGGATGCGGCCGCATGCGCTGCGCTGTTCGTCCGCCAAGACATCCTCGGTGCCGGCGAGCCGAAGTTGCTCGAATGGACAATTCGTCGTGCCGTCTACCCGAGCCTGCGGGTCGACCTGCCGTTGCTCGAAGAAACGGTGGTGACCGAAGAGGCGAAAATGGCAGAGGCCATGAACCGCATGGGCTTGACGCCGACGATGCTGCGCTCCGCTCGCCGGTTCGCCGAGCTACTCGAAGCCCGAGGCATCGAGGTACCGCGTAAGCCCGGCGCCGCGGGAGCCGTGCCGGCGGTCGCCAAGACGGATCCGTTCATGGAGGAGCTACTCGGACACGACGATCCGGAGATCGTTCAGTTGGCGGAGCTCCGGCTGCGCGCCATGAGCTCGTTGACGCGCACCCGGGCAGCGCGGATGCTCGCGGTCGGGCGTGCGCTTCATGGCGAGTTCGCGGTTCCGCTCAACTGGCACAAGGCTCGAACCGGGCGGTGGACGGGGGCCGAGCGGCTCAATCTGCAGAACCTGAGCCGTGGGCATGGGCCGCTCCGCAGGGCGATCATGGCGCCCGAGGATCGGGTGCTCGTGGTGGTGGACGCCGCGCAGATCGAAGCGCGGATCGTAGCGGCGATCGCCGGAGCCGACAGTTTGAGCCGTGCGTTCGCCGAAGGGCGTGACGTGTATTCGGAGTTCGCGTCGATCCTCTACGGACACCCCGTGACCAAAGCGTCACACCCGGAAAAGCGACAAGTGGGCAAGCTGGCGATTTTGTCTTTGGGCTACGGGTGCGGTGCTGCCAAGTTTTGCCAGATCGCTCGGGTGTCGGGCGGAGTGCATCTCGACGAAGACGAGGCGGAGCGGATCGTTTCGACCTATCGTCAGACTTGGCCCGAGATACCTGCCTTGTGGCGCTACCTCGATGCGATGCTCAAGCTCATGCTCGACCACGACGAATTACCGGTCAATCTGCCCAACCCGACGGCTGCGCCGCTTTATTGGTCGGCGCCGGCTCTCTACTTGCCGTCCGGTCGACCTGTTCTCTTCAATGGTCTCACTTATGATCCCGAGATGGAGCGGTTCACAGTGCTCCATTATCAGCACGGACGGGTGTTCCCGCGGCCTATCTGGGGTGGGCATCTGACCGAGAACATCGTTCAAGCGATGGCGCGGGATGTTCTCTGTCGCGTGCATTTGAAATATATTGACAAAGTGGTGCTTCAGGTGCATGATGAGCTCGTCTTGGTTGCAACCAGAGAAGAAGCAAATGAGCTTCTTCAAGCGTGCATTCAAGACTTGTCGTCTACTGTTGAGTGGCTACCGAGTTGTGGATTGGCTGCGGAGGGTGCAGTTGCCCTTCGTTACGGCGATGCAAAGTAAGGCGAAAGGAGAAAAACGTGCAAGTCATCCGTCTTACCCCTTCTGGTCTGCTGCCTGCTGTCGCGCTCTCGGAGTTGGCACTTGCACCTCCGAACAACCCTGGGGAGCCACCTCGGGTGACGGGGCGCTACTGCTGGGCGCTCTATCACGGCGAGCCCGGTCCGCAGCAGTGGCGGGCGCGGATCGCGCTCGTGAACCCGCCGTTCGTGGCGACGCGGGTCAACATGGCGATGGCGCTGTTCGACTACGAGTTCAAGCTCTTGGTCGATCAGCGTAAGCACGCCGACGGTAAGCTGCACGAGCGGCCGAAGCTCGGGCTGGTCTACGAACGGACGACGGAGCCCGACGGTGAATGGCTCGTGCTGTGCGATCCGATGCCGCCGTTCGGCTGCCGGGTTCACTTCCAAACGGTCGGGGCGATCACGCAAGTGGACGCCGGGTCGGCTTCCTACGGGGCGTGGGCGGTCGCACAATCTGGGGAGGAAGTCCAGCGCTTCCCCATGCCGATCTATCACGTGCGGGGCGACGGTGCGATCCGTTGGCTCGTCGTGCCGATGCCCGAAAAAGAGATCGCCGGGCTGGACTTGTTGCCGATCGAGTATACTGGCGAAGGTGGGTTTCTCGGCAGTGCGGTGTGGGACAGCCGAGAGGATCTGTGGAAGTTCCGGTACGACCGACTGTCGACCGCAGAGGTCAAGCGGTACGTGTCCGAGTTCCGTTCCAAGCATAATGGAGACAAACGTAATGGAGACAAGCGTAACGGAGAGCAGACGTGATCACGTGGTCTTACTCCAATTGGAGCATGTTCGACGAATGCCCGAAGCAGTTCAAGGCAATCGTTCTGGACAAGGAGTTCGAGCGCAGGTCGAGCCCTGCGCTCGCTCGCGGGGATGAAATCCACCGTGGGATCGCCGAGATGCTGCGTGGCACCGGGCTCCATTGGCCGAGTGTCGTCTCGCCCAAGGCTCGTAAGATGATCGACAAGCTGATTGCTCGAATGGGCAAACCACTCGTCGAGCAGAAACTCGCGGTCGACGCGGACATGAACCCTGTCCCCTATTTCGACAAGGCGGCGGCTTTGCGAGGTAACGTCGATGCAATTTGGATCGATCGAGAGAGTAGGGATATCTACGTGTTCGATTGGAAGACCGGCAAGTCGCAAGCGGACAGCACGCAGTTGGAGCTGATGTGCGCGTTGGTGGCGGCTCATGTGAAGGACCCGATCGAACGCTATCATGCTATGTTCTATTACTTGGAGAATGAGAGCAACAACTACGCGATCCCGGTGCGTTCACCGGACGAGTTGCGAAAGTTCTTCAAGCGGTTCTACACGACGGCCAACAGTCTCTTGGAGGCTTCGACCTTCGAACCGAAGCCCGGGTTCCATTGCCGGTGGTGCCCGGTGACGACGTGCCCGCACAACCCTTCCACCGTTCCTTCGATTTGAGGATGGCAGCATGTCGAAGCGGATCGTCGAACTTCCGACCGGGCTTCGAGCCAAGTTCGTCGGCCCCGAGCACATCTCGGCTAGGCTCGTTCTCGGTTCGCGCCCCTTTATGCAGAACGTGGACGAACAGGTCAGCACTCTGTTTACTTTGGAACTGAGATACCCGCGGTTCATTCACGCGCAGCTCATGACGCATCGCATGTTCGCCCGTAATTCGGCCAGTAACAGGGCTCGGTCCATCGCTAAGCCCGGAGCGCCGCCGATGGTGTTCTATCAGCCGCCTGCGCGGCTCAGGCAGTCGGGCATGTCGGTCACGATGAGTTGCACCCCTGAGCAAATCGAGCTGTACGATCGCATGTGGCGAGATGCGGCCATGACTGTTTATGACAAGGCGGCTGCTATGGAGCGACTGGGTTACGCCAAAGAGATCGTCAATCGTATCATCGAGCCGTTCCAATTCATCGAAGTTATCATGACTGGCACCTACAAGTGGTGGCAGCATTTTTTGGCTTTGCGCAATCATCCCGAAGCTCAGTACGAAATCCGTGTGCTGGCGTCCAAGATCGCGTCATTGATCGATATCGATTGTTGTGAGCGTCGACGCTATCATGTTCCTTACGTCGACGATACCGAGTTTTGGGCACTTCGCACGTATATTTTGGATCGTCTATGGGATACCAATTACTTGGTCAAGCCAGCCGACGCAGCGTTGTTCTTGGTCTCTGCGGCGCGATGCGCGCGGGTGTCGTACACCCCGTTCGACGAGCGGCAGCCGAACGTGGGGAAGGATACGCAGTTGGCTATGCGCTTGTTATCGGCCGACCCGCCCCACATGAGCCCATTCGAGCATGCGGCGGTTATTCCAACACTCTATTCGGCTGTCAGCAATCGTCCGTTGTTCGACGGTTGGGTCACTGCTCGCGCTGCGTTGGAGTATTTGCTGAAAGAAGCTCAGGGCAGTCAGTCGTATTTACGTATACTCGTCGACGACATGTGTGAATTCGCCTCGTGACTGTGTTCAAGCGCGAAGCCGCGGTGAAACGCCGCATCACCGCAGGTTTGAAAAAATACAACGGCATTTGGTACTTCATGCCGGTTCAATCCGGCATCGGCGCCGCTGCGTTGGATTACTTGATTTGCATCAATGGGCGTTTCGTCGCCGTTGAAACGAAAGCGGTGGGTGGGCGCCTCACCGATCGGCAGAAGCAGGTGGCGAAGATGATTACCGAAGCCGGAGGTCTCGTTTACGTCGTTCGTGGAACCGAAGAAGCCGAGGAATGGGTCAAAGTTGTGCTTCCTCGACTGGTTAATGGAGTAACTGATGCCGACTTGGACCACCCTTCCCTATGTCGTTTCTAAGCAGCACGTCGTCTATCGTGGCAGTCCGCCGATCGCGCATCCGCTGATCCGCGTACGCAATACGACGGATCCCCGCAAAGCGCAGTTTGCACTTCCGTACAACCTCGAAGGAGCCGATCTGGCGGACCAGCTCGGGCTCGACTTTCCCGATCGCATCGAGCTGACTTACGACTGGGCGTCGCGGGAGCTGTTCGCGTCGCAGATCGAGACGGCGCGGTTCTTGTTCCGCCATCCCCGGGCATTCGTCCTCTCCGAGATGGGCACGGGCAAGACGCGCGCAGTGCTGACGGCGTTGTCACTCGTAGCCGAGAAGGTCACCCGTGAAGGGAAGCGGTTCCGCGCGCTGGTCCTCGCTCCGCTCTCGACGTTGGAAGTCGTGTGGGCGAACGAGACCGCACGGGTGTTCCCCGACAAGTTCACAGCGGTCGTACTCCAAGGAACAACAAAGCAAAAGACCGACACGTTGCGTCGTGGGTTCGATCTTGGTGATATATTCATCACCAATCACGACGCATTGTTGGGTATGTATCATGAGCTTTTGCGGATCGAATTTTCGGCTGTTGTCATCGACGAAATAGCGGTGTTCCGTAATCCTCATACGGAGCGTTGGCGAATCGCGAATGCTCTCATCAACGGTGGACACAAGATGTATCGGAACTATCGTCCGCCGGTCTATGCATGGGGGCTCACGGGGACACCGATCCCCAACTTGCCGACCGACGCTTGGGGCCAGAAGAAGCTTCTCTTGCCGGACAAAGCCGGACAGCGGATCGAACTCGAAATCAAGACGATGATCGCCATGAAGAGCACCAAGGTCAAAACTAAGCACAGTGAGCGTAGCATCGTAACGAAGTGGAAAATCCGTCCCAATGCAGCTAAGTATATTTATCGGTATTTGCAGCCGTCCATTCGGTTTACCCGTAGTGACGTGTATGAGTTGCCCGAAGAGACGACCACGGAGCGAAGTGTTCCACTTACCAAGGAACAACAACGACTTATCCGAGTACTCAAGACCGAAGCTAAGACCGTTGTCAACGCACGAACGGTTACTATCGCCAATGCAGCGACGTTCCTCAACAAAGCGCTGCAGATCGCTGCAGGTGCAGTGCTCGACGATGGCGGCGTCGCGCATCACTTGGCTGTACCCGACCGCTTCGCTGTCGTGCGGGACGTGGTCGAACAAGCGGCGGGCAAAGTGCTCGTGTTCGCATCGTATCGGGCGTCTGTGATACGGATCGCCGAAGAGCTGGCGTCCGACTACGGTGTGGCGGTGGTCCACGGGGACGTGAGCGCGGAAGAACGGGCGAAGATTTTTGCGACGTTTCAGCGTAACGACGACGAACTACGGGTCATCGTTGCTCATCCCAAAACGATGAGCCACGGGGTCACGCTCACAGCTGCCAATACTGTACTCTGGTACGGACCGACTTGGAGCGCCGAGTTGTACGAACAAGCAAACGCTCGCATCGCCCGTGCTTCGCAGCGGCACAATCGGTTGATCGTGCACTTGCATTCGAGTGAGTTGGAGCGTAGTGTGTTCGAGCTGCTTCGTCTTCGTCGCTCGCTCCAAGCTGAAACGTTGGCGCTGTTCGAAAAATTTGTGTTGACAATTTGAAGTTTTGTGCTATAGTTGGTGTGGTTGAAGAGAACCGGAGCTTTCAATCAATGAACTATGTAGAGAAAGCATGCGGCAAGTCCGATCCCTCTATCGAAGAGGCGATCGGCGCGCTGCTCAAGGTCCGCGCTGCCAAAGATAAGCAGGCGCGGATCCTCTCACATTACGAGGCGGCCGAGGACCAGCTGGAGAAGTACCTTCTCCAGCAGCTCGAAGCGAATGGCCTCGACCGCGTGTCGGCGCACGGCGTGACCATTCGTCCGGTCTATCGGCTGGTTCCGCAAGCGGTCGACTGGGAGAAGGTCTACGCTTGGGTGCGTGAGACCGGCGATTTGAGTATCTTGCAGCGCCGCCTTGCCGCGTCGCGGGTTGCGGAGCTGGCGCAGAACGACGAGCCGCCGCCGGGGATCAAGCTCGTCGAGCTGGGGTCGTTGTCCGTCCGCGCGAACCGCCGTCGGTTCCCCGCGGACGACGAAACTTCGGTGGACTGAGGAGAAAACGATGGCAGAGAAACGAACGATGTCGAACGAGATCACGGACGACCTCTTCGCGGGCTACGGTCCGTCGGAACAGATCGTCTCCGGCTTGACGGTCACTGGTAGCTTCCTCCCGCAGCTCACGCTCGGGAGCAAGGGCTTCCAGGTGAAGCACAACCGCGAGATCAAGCCGTTGCTCGACGCCCAGCGGCGGCCGATCACGTCTGTTTCGATCGTGATCGTCGGCCTTTCGCCCCACGTCTCTCGGGCGTACTACGCGGACGACTACAACCCGAACGCCACCGAACAAGTGCCCGACTGCGCCTCGGACGATGGCGTGTCGCCCAATCCGTCGGTGCCGAACCCGCAGGCGGAGCTCTGCGAGGACTGCCCGATGAACGCTTGGGGCAGCACCCGTCGGCCTGGTTCTCGGGCCAAAGCGTGCCGAGAGTTCAAGCGCATCGCGATCGCGTCCGTTGCCGATCTCGACTGCGCGGCCTTCGGTGCGCCGTTGTTATTCAGCGTGCCGCCGGCTTCGCACGCTTCGCTCGATCAGCTGTACCGAGCGCTCAAAGTGCTCCGATTGCCCGAATGGGCGGCGGCGATCACGCTCGAATATGACCTCAGCCGGTCTTATCCGGCGGTCACCTTCGCCGTCGAGCGTCGCCTCGGGCTCGACGAGTTGGCACGGGTCCGGCGGCTGATGACCACGTTCCACGCTCGCTTCGCGCGGTCGTTCGGGTTGGACGAAGCGGCGTATGCGTTGCCGCCTTGTCCGCCGGTGATCGAACAAGCGGCCGCTGCGTTGCCGCCGTTGGATGCTCGTCAGGCGGTCGAACCACCCGCTGCCAAGCCCGCGCTGGCAGCTCCCAAGCCGACGACCAAGTCCGAGCCGACTTCCAAGCCGGCAATCAAGTCGACCCCCAAACCGGCGGCTAAGCCGGCGACCAAGTCCGAACCGGCTCCGGTCGAAGACAACGCCGCTCCTTGGGTCGACGACGAGGAGGACGACGTCGACATCGACAGCCTCTTCAACAAACTTCGCAACGAGCGTTGAGAAAGGACACCGAAATGGCCGACATCAAGGTGGACGAGTTGATGCACGTTATCCGTGAGGATTACGAGGTGCATGCCAAGCGTATGCAGGCCGTCATTCGAGACCTCATGGTGGCAATGGGCGGAGTGAGCCGATTGGCGCAGATCGAATGGGGCAAAGATTTGGCACAGTTGGTGGTGTTGGATGCTATGTTCACGCTCATGGTGGACTACAGTCGTTGTACGCTCAACCTCGATAACGAGGATATGAAGGTGCTGGGTGAGATTTTTCAGCTCATGACGAGTGAGTATCCGAATCTCGCCAAGTCGAAGGAACAATGGGCGGCGCTTACCCCGTTCTTGTCGTTGTGCAAGGCGCGTGAATACTTGACGCGTACCACGAGCGCTGTGAACTGATCACTTAGTTACCTGCGCTGGTAGTTCCCAACGAACGTTGAGAAAGGGCACTGAGATGACCGACATCGATGTAGGTAAGTTGATGCAGGCTATCAGCGAAGATTATGAGGCGCATGCTAAACGTATTCGGACCTTCATTCGGGACCTTGTGCCAGCAATGATTGGAGTGGGCCGAGTGGCGCGGGCTGAATGGGGCGACGATTTGGGACCATTGGTGATGTGGGACACCGTGTTCACGCTTATGGTGGACTACAGTCGCTGTGTGCTCGAATTCAGTGACGAGGACATGAAGGTGCTGGGCGAGTTTTTTCAACGTATGACGAGTGAATACCCAAACGCTGTCGCGTCGAAGGGACAATGGGTACCACTTACTCCGTTCTTGTCGCTGTCCAAAGCACATGAATACTTGAAGCGCGCCACGAATTGATCACTTGGTTACCTGCGTAGGCAAGGCCGGACCGAAGGAAACTTCGGTCCGGCCAAATTATCAGTTGCTCACACGTGCAAATGACCGCCGATACTGCTGATAAAGCTTGTTCTCCAACTCACCCGCCACACCTTGTTCGCGTCGCAGCCTCTCGTTGTTGAGGCGGGTTCGAATGCTCATTTGGAGCGCGCGGGAGCTGATAGCGAATTGTGGGTACCGACGGTTGTAGTCGGACACAGCGATGAGAGCATCGTTGATGCCTGCCGTGTCGCCGGCTCGGATGGCCTTGGCAAGTTCGTCCAAAATGCTGTCTCGCTCGTTGGCGATCCGACGGGCTTGAGTGAATACTTGTCGCCGGAGATTGTACAGCTCGGTTACGCGCGAGCTACTGAAGCCCAGCACACGAACCGCGATGTCGAACGCTGAAAGCTTGTTGGCGTCGTAGATCACGTTGCCGTTGCGATCGTAGACGCCTTCGGTTGCCATGTTGTAACCGCGGAAGATGTCACGGATGAACTTATAAGGACCTATCAATTCCATTCCCTTTGTGAATTCACCTTGCGCCAGGTAGCCAGTGCCTTTGACGAAGTCTTGCAACATGGACAGTGGCACGCCGATCGCGTTGCCGAGGAGGGTCAGAACGGCGTTGTCGCTGTCTCGCCAGTCGACCCCGCGTTCGATCCCACTCAAGAGCAAGCTGTTGATCGAGATGCGGTTCGTGTCGACCCCGAGGGCAGCGTAGGGCACACCGTGAAGCATCACGTCGCGGATGAACTCGGACATGTAGTTGTCGCCGATTTCGCGTAGCAACTCTTCGACGGATGTACCCCCCATCCATGCAGCGAATGACAGGAGTAGCCAAATCGGCTCGTAGGTCGCACCGGCCAGACCGGCGAAAAACCCGTGCATGAGCGCGATCATGCCGAGGACGATCGCCGCTTCTTTTTGGCTGATCCTCGGATTTCTCCCTAGTAGCGCCAATGTGTAATCGAAGAACAGATAAGTTACGTGATGGCCGAACATCTTGAAGATCAAGAATGGCTTCAATGCCGGGTTCAGGAACAGCAACGGTCGGTTGGTGATGCTGTAGTCGATCTGGGTACGAGCGGTCATGTCGGAAGCGTAGCGGATCGCTTCGCTGTCGCTCATACCGTCTTGCAGAGCGAGCCGGTACGCCGCTAGCGCGGTCGTCATACGGTTGAGTACTTCGACGAAGTGGGGCACGGCTATGAGCCAGTCGTGCACCGTCGTGAAGATGCCCCGCTTCGACCCGCGGCCCTTGGCGATCTCGTTCACTTCGAGCGCCATGGTGATGTCGAGCTTGTTCAGACGTGCAAGCTCGCGGATCATATTCTGTTCGTTGGCCGGCAGTCGGGCGGCGAAATGTTCGACAGCCGAAATGGACCGCAGGGTCGGCGGTAGTCCCCGCAAAAGCTGCCGGCGTTCGGTTCGGATCAGCTCTCGTGTCGGCGCACCCAGATCGCGGTATGCTTGAATGAGGGCGGAGGTTGCTCTTTCGATTCCGTGCCTACCGCCGAGCACCGGTATACTGAACACCACGGGCTGGGTGAGGTTGGTGAACCAGTAGCCCGGGGTGGTGAGGAAGTACATGAAGGATGCACGCCCGAGCCGATCGCCCAAGGTCGTCTTGTCGTTGGCGTGAGCAAGGGCGCTTTCGAGCATGGCGCGCTCGCGGCGGATCACGCCGTTGACCACTTGTTGAGAGAGAAGCGTTTCTTCGGCGGTAGCTCGCTTTTTGGCTGTATCTGCCATCATCGTGAGGGCTTCGTTGACTTTTTTGATCCATCGCAACTGAGCCAACGAGTACGAGTAGCCACGGGCGCGGGCAGCGAAGCTTCGTAGCATGTCGGGCTCGGCGCCCGGCACGTACATGCGCTGGGCAAGGAGCCGACGTACCGACGTATCCGGGGCGATTTCGAGCAGGAACCGCCCGAGCGTCTGAACCACCTGCGCCCGTACGTCCGGCGGTAGTTGTTGGGCGTACGGGTCGTGTGTCACGAAGCCCTGAATGGTCTCCAACAAGCCAGCGGGCACCAAGTTGCTTTGGAGCATATGCTCTTGGCGGGTGCGCAAACGCACATCGTCGAACCGTTTGTCTTTGCTGAGTTGTTCGTAGCGAGCTTTGGCCTCGGCACGGCTTTCGAACGCTTCGACCCAAGTGTATTTGAACCGTACTTCGTATTTACCGTCGGGGAGTGGCTTGCTCCGCTTCAGTTCGAAGGCCGGGTCGGCGAGCGCTTCTTCCAAGTCGTCTTTGGTGAAGACCTCGTTCGCTTCGACCGATCGGGCGGAGACATAATAATCGCCGAACCGACGGAGGGGGAAGTAAGGGCCTTTGCTTGCGATCATGGTGAGGATGGGGCGGAGAACGTCGGCTCGCACCGGGTCGTTTCCGCTGAACATCATGAAGACTTGTTGTAGGTACGACGCGACCACTCCCGGGTTCGACATGATGACTTGTTCGATATTTTCATACGTCGGGGGAAGGCTACCGGTGATCTTGGTGTCGTCCAACTGATAATTGGTCGCGAGTAAGCGCTGCTTCGCGACTTCGTACATCATCACGTTCCATGCACCTTTTGTCCAATTGGACAACTCGCTCATGAACTGTTGGAACTCGGCCGGCAGCTTCTTCCAGTCTTCGTTGAGCACGCGCCACTTTTCTGCGCCACCGGCGATGTCCTTGACGTGAGCGTTGTCGGGGTGGGTCAGAGGCTTGTCGGCGTGAATGCGCCAGATGGTCGACCGCAGCATGAGGTTGTGCATCAAATCGCGGTACTCGGGCTTTTCTTGTACGAGGTTCTGCCACCGCTCCGCCCACCGGCTGTGCTCGTTGAGCCAGTGGGTAGCCGTCGCCAACCGACGGCTCGTTGCTTCGATGTAATCGTACATGAAGTTGTTCTTGCCGACCTGAAACAGGTTACCGAATTGTTCATAAATATGACTAAGCGACAAAGTAGCCATGAGCACGTCGACGAGTTTAGCTCGTCCGAGGAATTTCACGGTATTGGGATCGCGATACGCGGCCACTCGCTCGATCGCGCTCTTGAACCACACGTCCCGCACATGGTCGATCAGATTGAATGCGAAATTCGTAGGTGCTCCGGTCCGCGCCACCTCCTCGGCGATCTTCCGCGTGATCTCATCGTACCGGTCGGCTCGACTGGCGGCTTCCAGCAGCTGCTCCAACTCCAACGCCGCGCGCGACAACGTGCCGTCGGGCTTCTTGGTCACCCGCTCCGGGTCGAGCCAGCTCATCACCTCGCGGATGAACTCGACGATTTTGCGCTTGGCAGTGACGAGCACTCCGCCCTGTTCGGCCTCGGCGCCTTTTTTCTGCGGTTTGCCTTTCTTGCCTTTGCTCTCGATGACCAAAGTATCGAGATAGGCGTTCAGCTCCGGCGAACTGAACATGTCGGCTAGAATTTCTTCGATCCCCATTTCGTTGTATTTTTTGATGTAAGCGGGAGCCGAAGGGTTCGCTTCGTCGTATTCAATCTGTGCGTCGCCGATCGCAACAGCGACTTCGTCGAGCTTGTTGCTGATCTTCTGGACCAGCGTCGCGTCGAGCCCGAGGTTTTTCGCCAGTTGAGGACGCGTTGCAACGAGGCTGAGCCGATACGTCGCCGCGTGCGCCAGCTCGTGCGCGATGACCCGTGGCATGTAGAGCGGGTCCATGTCGGCGTCGATGAAAATTTCGTTGGTCTTGCTGTTGTAGCCGCCGAGCTGTCCGGTGCCGCCGAGGCGACGGAATTCGATCTGCGGGGTCGGTTGAGCGTTCTTGAACATACCGATCACACGGATCAGCGTCGTGAAGATCGGCGGCAGTTGGTCCTTGGCCTTGGTTGTTTCGACCGCTTGTTGAATGATCTCGTTGAACCGTTCCAACGATATCTTCGTCCGCTCGTTGGCGAGCGGTTGAATGGCCGCGGCGAGCGTTTGGAACAGCGACGCGCCTTTGCTGCTCATCGTGGCGATGGCGCTGTCGGCTTGCTGCAACGCGGTTTTCTTGGCCGAAATGCGCTTGCTCGGCTGTTCGGCCGGGGTGGGCGTAGGTGTAGGCGTAGGTGTGGGTGTGGGTGTGGGTGTGGTTCCCGCACTCGGCGCCGCCGTTTCCGTAATTCGATCCTGCCGAGGCCTGACTTCGACGACCTCGGCACCTGGGAACGCCTGCAGAACTGCTTGCACGGCAGAGGCGTTCCGCGCAGCGGCGATGCGACGCTTGGCTTGCGCTTCGGGCGTCGAGGGCGTTGGGGGCGTCGAGGGCGT
>Ga0308417_1001305_pt1 | contig 17219 bp, 19 predicted proteins | sample HotsprSampleOS65_FD_203528 | JGI IMG/M metagenome (GOLD analysis project Ga0308417, IMG submission 203528) | Hot spring phototrophic mat microbial communities from Octopus Spring, Yellowstone National Park, Wyoming, United States - 20090730_OS65 ... | reverse complement strand
GCGTCGGAGCCCGATGACATCGGTGCAGCCGAGGAGGAGGAACCTCACCCGGCTGCCATCGTGGTCGGCACGGACGAGGTCGTCAGCACGTCCGTCGCGGGGGTGACCCCGTCGGTTCCTGCACCCGGGACGGAGGAGCCGACGCCTCCGCAGCCTCCTCCACCACCGCCGGCTCCTGGTTCGCCGCCTCCTCCGCCGCCGATGGCACCGACGTCGCCCCCGTTGCCGCCACCTCCTCCGATGGCGCCAGCCACGCCTCCGCCACCTCCTCCGATGGCGCCAGCCACGCCTCCGCCACCTCCTCCGATGGCGCCAGACACGTCTCCGCCACCCCCGCCTCCACCGCCACCGCCGGCGGCTCCGGTGCCTCCGCCACCGCCGGCGCCAGTTCCACCCCCACCGCCGGCGGCGCCGGTTCCGCCTCCTCCCACGCCACCGCTTCCAGCTCCGCCGCCGCCCACCACGGCACCGCCTCCACCCCCACCGCCGCCGGTGGCGCCGCCAGCGCCGCCCCCGTCGGTCGCCGCCCCGCCGGCCGCGCCGGGCACCGATGCCTCCGTCGCTGCCGTGGCCCCGCCCGAACCCGAGTCGCCCCTCGGGGTCGTCGACCCGTTCGGGCTCGGACCTGCGACCGAACGGCTGTCACCGGGTTCGCTTCGGGCCGGCAGGGTCGCGCTCGCCATCCTGTCGGCCCTGCTCGAGCGGGACGAACAGGTCGAGATCCTCGTCCAGGGTCGCTACCAGCACCAGGCCGGCGTCGCCGTGCTGACCGACCGGCGGCTCCTGCTGGTCAACGACCACGAGTGGCTCCCGGACATCCGCGAGATCTCCATCACCCCTGATCTGGTCGTGCAGGGGTGGAAGGACGATCGTGAGGCGTCGCTGGTGTTCGTGACCGAGGGACAGAGCTGCACCCTGAGCATGATCCTCGACCTCGAGCTCGCCAAGGAGTTCGCCGACCGGGTTCGCCGACGGGTGGCCGAGGCCGGCTCGTAGCGCTGGCGGCGTGGTGCCGACAGCGCCGGGCTTGCTATCCTCCTCCTTCCACGCGGACGTGGCTCAGTTGGTAGAGCATCACCTTGCCAAGGTGAGGGTCGCGGGTTCGAGTCCCGTCGTCCGCTCCAGGTGAGTGGCAGGTGGCCGTCCGCTCGGATGGTCACATCTCGTCGCCGCCGGGGATCGTGCGGGGTCTGCACCGCCGACCCGGTGGTTCGGTGGGGCTGCCGCCGCCCGACCACAGACGCACGGGAGTCCGGAGGACCGGGCTGAGAGGGGGGCTGATCCGCCCCCGACCGTTTCGAACCTGATCCGGATCATGCCGGCGAAGGGAGCAGGGGTTGGCGCTGGGTCGCCTCCACGTGATCGTCGATCGCCTCTCGACCGCAGAGGCGGCGCTCGCGGCTGGCGCGCCGGTCATCCAGGTCCGGCTGAAGGACGCCTCCGACCGCGAAGTCCACGCCTTCACATCGAGGGTGCTCGAGCTGGCCGCACCCCACGGGGCCACCGTGGTGGTCGACGACCGGCTCGACGTGGCGCTCGCAGCGGGCGCGCACGGTGTCCACGTCGGCGACCACGACCTGCCGGTCGACGCCGTGCGCCGGGTGGTGCCCTCCCCGTCGTTCATCGTCGGCGGCACCGCCCGTGACCCGGCGACGGCGGTGGCGCTGCAGGCCGCCGGCGCCAGCTACCTCGGCGTCGGACCGTGCTACCCCACCTCGTCGAAGACCGGGCTGCCCCCACCGGGTGGGCCCGCGCGGGTGCGAGCCGTCGCCGCCGCGGTGTCGGTGCCGGTCATCGCCATCGCCGGGGTCACCGCCGCCCGGGTGCCCGAGCTGCTCGACGCCGGGGCCCACGGCGTGGCGGTCATCGGGGCGGTGGCGCAGGCCGACGACCCCCGGGCCGCCACCGCTGCGCTGCTCGCCGCCTTGGCGGGGGTGAACCCGTGACGGCGTCGGTGGTGGTCGTGGGCGGCGGCATCATCGGGCTGGCGGTGGCCTGGCGGCTCGCGCAGACCGACCGTGCGGTCACGGTGGTCGATCCGGCACCCGGCACGGCGGCCTCGCACGCGTCCGCCGGCATGCTCTGCCCGGTCAACGAGGTCCGCTACGGCGAGGAGGGTCTGGTCGCGCTCCACCTGGCGGCCTACGAGCGCTGGCCGGCGTTCGCCGCCCAGCTGGAGGCGGCCAGCGGCACCGACGTGGGCCTGCGCTGCGACGGTGCCCTGGCGGTGGCCCTCGACGACGACGACCTGCGCGCCCTCGAGCAGGTTCGGCGCTTCCAGGAGGAGCTGGGGCTCCCCGTGCGCCGGCTGCGCAGCCGCGACTGCCGCGAGCTGGAGCCGATGCTCGCACCACGGGTGCGGGGCGGCGTCAGCGTGGAGCGCGAGTCGTCGGTCGACCCCCGACGGGTGTGTGCCGCGCTCACCGTCGCCGGCCGGGCGGCCGGGGTCAGCTTCGTCGACCGACACCTCGCCGAGGTGGTGGTGCGTGCCGGGCGGGTCTGCGGTGTCGTGCTCGACGACGGTGGCGAGCTGTGTGGCGACACGGTCGTGCTCGCGCTCGGGGCGTGGTCGGCGACCGTCCGGGGGCTGCCCGCCGAGGTCGTCCCGCCGGTCCGGCCGGTGAAGGGGCAGATCCTGCGGCTGCGGTTCGACCCGTCCAGCCCTCCGCTCACCCGCACGGTGCACGGGCTGGTGCGCGGCAGATCCGTGTACCTCGTGCCCCGCGCCGACGGTGAGCTCGTCGTGGGCGCCACCGTGGAGGAGCGCGGCTTCGACACGAGCGTCACCGCCGGCGGTGTGCACGAGCTGCTCGAGGCGGCGATCGAGCTGGTGCCGGTCGTGGCCGAGCTGGAGCTGCTCGAGGCGGGCGCCGGGCTGCGGCCGGGCAGCGTCGACAACGCACCGGTGATCGGCCCGACGGCGGTGGAGGGCCTGCTGCTGGCCACCGGCCACCACCGCAACGGCGTGCTGCTCGCCCCGCTCACCGCCGACGCCGTCGCCTCGCTCGTCACCAGCGGTGCGCTGCCCGACGAGGTCGCGCCGTTCGGGATCGGGAGGTTGCGGCGGTGATCGTCCTCAACGGCGAGCAGCGACCCCTCGACGCCCCGGTGACGGTCGCCGTGCTCCTCGAGGCGATCGGCTGTGGGACCAGGGGGGTGGCGGTGGCGCTCAACGGTGAGGTGGTGCCCCGCGCCGAGTGGGGCGCGCGGCTCGTGCGCGCCGGGGACCGGGTCGAGGTGCTGAGGGCGGCCCAGGGTGGCTGAGCACACCGGGATGACCGAGCGGGCGGATCCGCTGTGCATCGCCGGGGAGCAGCTGCGCTCGCGGCTCATCCTCGGCACCGGCGGAGCGCCGAACATGGAGGTGCTCGAACGGGCCATCCGGGCCTCGGGCACCGAGGTCGTGACGGTGGCGCTCCGGCGCGTGGATCCCGGCCAGCAGGGCGGGGTGCTCGAGGTGCTCGACGCGACCGGCGTGCGCGTGCTGCCCAACACGGCGGGCTGCGCGACCGCCCGGGACGCCGTGCTCACCGCCAAGCTCGCCCGGGACGCGTTCGGCACCGACTGGATCAAGCTCGAGGTGATCGGCGACGAACGCACCCTGCTGCCGGACCCGGTCGAGCTGCTCGACGCCGCCGAGCAGCTCGTGGACGACGGGTTCGTCGTGCTGCCCTACACGGGCGACGACCCGGTCGTCGCCACCCGTCTGGCGGCGCTCGGCTGCGCCGCGGTCATGCCGGCCGGTGCGCCCATCGGCAGCGGCATGGGGATCAACAACCCCTACAACCTCGCCGTCATCCGCGACCAGGTGTCGGTGCCGGTGATCCTCGACGCCGGGATCGGGACCGCCTCCGACGCGGCACGGGCCATGGAGCTCGGCTGCGACGGGGTCCTGCTCGCCTCGGCGGTCACCCGGGCCCGCGACCCCCAACGCATGGCCCGGGCGATGCGGGCGGCGGTGGAAGCCGGCCGGGACGCCCGCCTCGCCGGCCGGATCCCCCGCCGGCTCCACGCGCAGGCCTCCACTGCGTTCGAGGGCCTCGCCGTCTTCGACGACCTCCCGGCAGCCGACCCGCCGGCGACGGAGGTGCAGCCGTGACCGCGCTGCCGCGCCTGCTGGTGCTGACCGACCGCACCCAGACCGGCGGCCGCCCGCTGCTCGAGGTGCTCCGCGCCGCCGCCGACGGCGGGGCTCGGGCGGTGCTGGTGCGGGAGAAGGACCTCAGCGGGGTGGAGCGTGACGCGCTCGTGGAGGCGCTGCGCCCGTACGTGGAGGTCCTGCTCGTGGCGGCGGGGCCCACCGGGCGGCCCGCCCTCGACCGGGTGGACGGCGTCCACCTCGCAGCCCGTGACCCGCTCCCCACCTGCCGGCCACGCCTGCTCGGTCGCTCCTGCCACGACGCCGACGAGCTGCGCCGGGCCGGGCTCGAGGGATGCGACTACGTGACCGTCTCACCGGTGTTCCCGTCGCCGTCGAAGCCCGGGTACGGCCCGCCCGTCACCCTCGCCGGGTTGCGTGCGCTCGCCGGGGGCTCGACCGTGCCGGTGTTCGCGCTCGGTGGTGTGACCGCCGAGCGCGCCGCCGCCTGCGTCGACGCCGGCGCCCACGGAGTGGCCGTGATGGGTGCGGTCATGCGGGCCCCGGATCCGGCCGGCGTGGTCGCCGCGCTGGTCGAAGCCGTCGACGACACCGGAGGTCCGCGGTGAGCACCCCGCCGGTGGCGTTGACGGTCGCCGGCTCCGACTCCGGCGGCGGGGCGGGCATCCAGGCCGACCTCAGGATGTTCGCTGCGGCGGGCGTGTTCGGCACCAGCGCCGTCACCGCGCTCACCGCCCAGAACACCGTCGGGGTGCGGGGTGTGCATCCGGTGCCCGCGGCGTTCGTCGTGGCGCAGATCGAAGCGGTCCTCGACGACCTCGAGGTGGCGGCGGTCAAGACCGGCATGCTCGCCACCGCCGGGATCATCGGGGCCCTCGCCGAGCTCGGCGCGCGGCGGCGGCTGCCGAACCTCGTGGTCGACCCGGTCATGGTGGCGAGCTCCGGGGCGCGGCTGCTCGAGGCCGGCGCCGAGCGGCTCTACCTCGAGCGGCTCTTCCCCCTGGCCCGGGTCGTCACCCCGAACCTGGCGGAAGCGGAGGCGCTGCTCGGCGGTGCGATCAGGACCCGTGCCGAGCAGCGGGAGGCGGCTGCCGCGCTCGCCGGCACCGGTCCCGAGGTGGTGATCGTCACCGGCGGCCACGCCGTGTCCGACGACCCCGGGGTCGCCGTCGACGTGGTCGCCTCGGGCGGGTCGGTGACCGAGCTGCGCGCCCCGCGGATCGCGACCTCGAACACCCACGGCAGCGGCTGCTCGTTCGCCGCCGCCGTCGCCGCACACCTCGCCCTCGGCGAGGACCCCCTCGTCGCCGTCGAGCACGCCAAGCACCGGGTCCACCGGGCCATCGCCGGCGCAGCCCGCTGGCGGCTCGGTGCCGGGCACGGACCCCTCGACCACCTCGGATGGGAGCAGCACCAGCCATGAGCACGAAGAAGACCTACCTGCATGGCCCGGACGGCATCAGGGTTCCCCAGCGGGAGATCACCCTCAGCAACGGTGAGGTCGTCCGGCGCTACGACACCTCCGGCCCGGGGAGTGATCCCGAACGTGGCCTGCCCCCGCTGCGTGAGCCGTGGATCCGCGGGCGGGGCGATGTGGAGGAACACCCGCAACCACGCCGGTGGGAGCTGCGCGACGACGGTCGCGCCGCGACCCGCCGGGGTGCGCAGACCAGCGGGCCTGCGTGGCCGGGACCGCCGCGACGGCCGCTGCGGGCGGTGCCCGGTCGGACCGTCACCCAGCTGCACTACGCCCGCCGGGGTGAGGTCACCCCCGAGATGGAGTTCGTCGCCCTCCGGGAAGGTCTGGATCCGCGGGTCGTGCGGGACGAGATCGCCAGCGGGCGGGCGATCCTGCCCGCCAACGTCAACCATCCCGAGAGCGAGCCGATGGCCATCGGCCGGGCGTTCCTCGTGAAGGTGAACGCCAACATCGGCAACAGCGCGGTGCGCAGCTCGATCGCCGAGGAGGTCGAGAAGCTCACGTGGGCGCTCCGGTGGGGGGCCGACACCGTGATGGACCTGAGCACCGGGCCCGACATCCACACCACCCGGGAGTGGATCATCCGCAACAGTCCCGTGCCGGTGGGCACGGTGCCCATCTACCAGGCCCTCGAGAAGGTCGACGGCGTGCCCGAGGAGCTCACCTGGGAGCTGTTCCGGGACACCGTGATCGAGCAGGCCGAACAGGGTGTCGACTACATGACGGTCCACGCCGGGGTGCGGCTCGAGCACGTGCCGCTCACCACGGAGCGGGTCACCGGCATCGTCAGCCGCGGTGGCTCGATCATGGCCGCCTGGTGCCTGGCGCACCACCGCGAGTCGTTCCTCTACGAGCACTTCGAGGAGCTGTGCGAGCTGTTCGCCGCCTACGACGTGGCCTTCAGCCTGGGTGACGGCCTGCGACCCGGCTCGATCGCCGATGCCAACGACGAGGCCCAGCTCGCCGAGCTGCGCACCCTCGGTGAGCTCACCGAGCTGGCCTGGCGTCACGACGTGCAGGTGATGATCGAGGGTCCCGGCCACGTCCCGATGCACAAGATCAGCGAGAACGTGGAGCTGCAGCGGGCGTGGTGCCGGGATGCGCCGTTCTACACGCTCGGTCCCCTCACGACCGACATCGCCCCCGGCTACGACCACATCACGAGCGCCATCGGCGCGGCGATGATCGCCATGCACGGCACGGCCATGCTCTGCTACGTCACCCCGAAGGAGCACCTCGGTCTGCCCGACCGGGAGGATGTCAAGCAGGGGGTGATCGCCTACCGGATCGCGGCGCACGCCGCCGATCTCGCCAAGGGCCACCCCGGTGCACAGGCCTGGGACGACGCCCTCAGCCGGGCACGGTTCGAGTTCCGCTGGGAGGACCAGTTCGAGCTCGCCATCGACCCCGACACGGCACGGGCGTACCACGACGAGACCCTGCCGGCCGAGCCGGCCAAGACCGCACCGTTCTGTTCGATGTGCGGCCCGAAGTTCTGCTCGATGCGCATCTCCCAGGACCTGCGGCGCGGTGGCGGGTAGGTGGTCAGTTCGAGCCCTGTGTCGCGGGCGCCGACGGCCCCGGCGAGGTCGGAGCGGGAACGATGAGCTGGTCCTGGGCGGGTGGGTCCTCGCGGAACGATCCGATGCCGGCGAAGATCAGCGCGGCGCCGACGATCACCCCGACGAAGGCGATCACCACCCGGGCGAGGGGTGAGACCCGTGGAGCCGGAGGCGGGCCGGGGATGTCGTCGCTCACCACTCGGAGGGTACCGGCCCGGGCCGGCCGGGGGTGCCGACCCGGGTCGGGGCAGGTCGCTCAGCGACGGGCGCTATCGTGGGGCCCCACCGGCGGCGTGGCCGAGTGGTTCAGGCAGGGGCCTGCAAAGCCCCCTACGGCGGTTCGATTCCGCCCGCCGCCTCCCTGTGTGACCGGGTCGCCCGTGGCGGCCCGGTCACCGCGTGCGGTGTCAGCGCCCGGCCCCGCACCCCTGGCCGTGCCCACCCACTCCCGGCGGCGGGCGGCGGTGTTCAGTCGAGGTGCTCCAGGCTCGCGACACCGGCGACGGCGGCGACGGTCGCGGTGGCGAGCACCGGCAGAGCGCCCGGTCCGAGCCGTCGGAGGGCGAGCAGGGTCGCCGCCGCGTCCACGGCATCGGACATCGCGCCGAGCACCGCCCAGGGTCGCAGCGGTTGGCCGTCCTCGATGGCACGCAGGGTGCCCAGCCCGAGCGCGAGGTCCCGGATCCCCATCGCCCGGGTCATCACCTTCACCGGCGGGTCGGTGGCTGCCGCGCCGATCCAGGCCCGACCCGAGACGCCGGGGGCCACGGTCAGCGCGGCGCCCACGGCGATGCGGCCGGCGGCCATGAGGCGGAGCAGCTGGCGGTGGTCCACGGGGCGGGAGTCTTGCACGTGGCCGACGGTCCGGAGCTGCCCGGCCGCACACCACCGTCGCCGCCGGAGCTCCCGGGTGCCGGCGCGGATCCGGTCGCCGGTGGCGGTCGCACCACGGTGGGCTGCGCGGGGCCGGGTGCTAGGCTCTGCGGCCTCAGGGCGGTTAGCTCAGTTGGCTAGAGCACTTGCATGACGCGCAAGGGGTCAGGGGTTCGAATCCCTTACCGCCCACCCGTTCCCGGTCTGGCGGCAGGTGCCCCGGGGCCCGCCCGGTCGGGCCCGGCTGCTTGCGGACGGCCACGACGGATGGGAGGGTGGACGCCGTGGCGAGCACGCACCGGCACCGTGTGATCGGGGCACCGCTCGGTCCGGGCTCGCTGCTGTGGGAGACCGCCGGTGATCCGCGCAGCCTGCTCCCGGGCACCGCCGCCGGGCTGCTGCAGCTCATGCTGCCCGGTCTCGGCGCGGGGGTCACCGACCACTCCGACTTCTTCGACGACCCGTTCGACCGGATCTTCCGCTCGATCCCCGCCATCTGGGGCAGCATCTTCGCCGCGGACGAGGACGAGGGCGCGGTGCGTGGCCGCTGGATCCGGGACCGTCACACCGACATCGCCGGCACCGACCACCACGGGCACCGCTACCACGCGCTCGACCCGGAGGTCTTCTGGTGGGCGCACGCCACCTTCACCTGGGAGATGTTCCGGGCCCGGGAGCTGTTCTTCCCGTTCCCGCTGTCGTCCGCCCGCCAGGAGCAGCTCTACGCCGAGACGGTGACCTGGTACCGACGCTACGGGGTGAGTGACCGCCAGGTTCCGCCGACCCTGGGGGCGTTCCGGGCCCGCTTCGACGCGATCTGCCGCCACGAGCTCGAGCTCACCCCGGCCGCGCAGTGGGTCCTCGACCCGTCGAGCAACCCGGCGGCCGAACCGGAGCGGATCGAGCTGCCCGGCCTGCTCGCTCCGCTGAGCGGGCCGGCGACCCAGGTCGGCGCGGATCTGGTGCGCACCCTCTTCTACGGGGTGATGCCCGACGTCGTGCGGCGCCGGTTCGGGTTCCGCTGGACCCACGTCGATCGCATGAGGTTCGCCGGGCTCTGCCTCGGGCTGAAGGCGGCGACCCCGGCGATCGAGCGGGGCGCGCTCGACGGGCTGTGGCCCGAGGGGACGCCTCACCTGGACGTCCGGGACCGCACCCGGGTCGTGATCGCCGGTCCCAACCCCCGGCAGCGACGTCGCACGCGGGGCGCGGGTCGCACCGAGCGGGTGCGGCCTTCCTGACACCGCGTGCGCCCGCCGGGCGCCGGCCGCGCTCAGCGCTCGGCGGCGCTGAACCGCTCGGCGGTCATGTCGTCGGCCCCCCGGGTCAGCGAGAACCGGGCCCCGACGGCGGCCTCCGCGGCCTCGTCGAACGGGTCGATGAGCTTGAACTCGATCTCGATGCGGTCCCGGGTCACCCGGGCCAGGCCGTAGCCCTGGTCGACGAGGTTCAGGTAGCGCAGGTGCGGGTTGATGGCGAGCCCCGCCGCCTCCAGCGTCCGGTTGGACGCCCGGGCCGCGTCCCGGTCGTCGCCCTCGGCGAGCACGTCGGGATCCGCTGTGAGCGAGCCGCAGGTGAAGTCGAACGCCGCCACGGGGCTGGCCGGGTCGTCGGGGTCGGGTTGCAGCAGGCCGGCGATCCACACGTGCGTGTGGCCGCTCACCGACACGACGTCGCGCACACCCCCGGCGACGATCGCCTCGAGCACCTCGCGGCGCTCGGCCGAGTAGTCGTCCCAGGCCTCGTTGGGGAAGTACGAGCCGGCGTTGACCTGCGCCCCGGGCGGGCGGGGTGGCCCGGGGTCGGCGTCGACGACCCGGGTCATGGTCATGTTGTAGGGGTTGCCGAGCACCTTCCAGGCCGCGGTCGACGAGCGGAGCCCGTCGAGCAGCCACGCCTTCTGCTCGGCGCCGAGCGTCGTGCGGCCGGGTTCGAGGATGCGGGCCCCCTCCGGGGTGGCGGTGTCGGTCTCGGGGATCTCGGGGTCGCGGTAGGAGCGGACGTCGACCATGAACAGCTCGACCAGGTCCCCCCACGACAGCCTGCGGTAGGCCCGGTGCGGCTCCCCGGGGGGTGGCTGCACGGGGAACGCCTCGAACCAGGCGGTGCGGGCCGCGGCCAGCCGGGCGGGGTCACCGGTGCGGTCGACCCCGTTGTAGAACTCACCGTCGTCGAACATCGCCACGATCGGCACCCGCGCCTGGAGGTCCTGCAGGAGCGGGTTGGCCTTGAACCGGTCGTAGACCGCCCGGTAGTCGTCGAGGCTGAGGGTCCCGGTGTCGCTCACGTAGACGTAGTCACCGAGGTGGATGAAGAAGTCGAGGTCCTCCTCGTGCGCCATGGCCCGGTGGGCGACGTAGAGCGAGTCGTTGATCTGCTGGCAGGAGCACCAGGCGAAGGTGAGCCGCTCGGGGCTCGTCCCCGGCGCCGGTGCGGTGCGGAGCCGTCCGGTCCTGCTGCTGGTGCCCTCGGGCGCCCCGCCGTCGGCGACGAAGCGGTAGTGGTACCAGCGGTCGGGCTCGAGGCCCGCCACGGCGACCTGCACCGACGAGTGGCGTGCCGGGTCGGGGGTGACCGTGCCCCGCACGACGACCGACGAGAACCGGTCGTCCTCGGCGACCTCCCAGCGCAGGGTGTCCACCGCGGCGGTCGGGTCGACCCGGGTCCAGATCACCGCCCCGTCGGGTCGGGGATCGCCGGCCATCACCCCGTCGGGGAACAGCCCGGTGCCAGCCCCGCCCCCGAGCGTCCCGCCCGTTGCGGGCAGCGCGTCCCGGCTCGCGCTGCCGTTCGGCCCGTCGCCACCGCTGCAGCCGGGGAGACCGCTGAACGCCAGGGTCCCTGCGGCCGTCAGGCCGAGGAACCGCCGTCTGGACAGGTGCTCGGCGTCGTCGGAGCGGCTCGCCGCCACGGCGCCACGGTAGCCTGCGGGCGGCACCGGCCGGGGCCGGTGCCGACGGGGGAGGGGAGCGACGCATGACCGGACGGATCCCGCTCGTGGACTACCTGGTGCTCGGGGATGAGCCGCACCTGGCGGCCAACGAGTGCACGAGCTGCGGCGCCCGGTTCTTCGACCGGCGCAACGCCTGTGCGGCCTGCGGTGCCACCGGGTTCACCCGGGTGCCGGTGTCCAGCACCGGGGAGGTCCGCACGTTCACCATCGTGGCCCACGCCGCGCCGGGCATCCCCGTGCCGTTCGTGGCCGCCGTCGTGGACTGCGACGGCACCAGCGTGCGGGCCAACCTCGTCAACGTCGAGCCCGACGCGGACCACGTGCGGGTCGGGATGCCGGTGCGTCTCACCACCTTCCCCATCGGGACCGACGACGAGGGCACCGAGGCCATCGGCTTCGGGTTCGAACCGATCGACGGAGGAGCACCGTGAGCAGCGACGACCTGTGGATCCTCGGGATCCACATGACCAGGTTCGGCAAGCACCCCGACAAGGACCTCGTGGACCTCGCCTCGGAGGCGGCTCTGGGGGCACTGGCGGACGCGGGGGTGACCATCCGCGACGTCGGGGTGCTGGCCGCCGGCAACCTGATGAGCGCCTCGGCACCGATCGGACAGCTCCTGCTCAAGCAGATCGGCCAGACCGGGATCCCCGTGTTCAACGTCGCCAACGCGTGCGCCACCGGCGCGACCGCGCTGCGGGTCGCGCTCATGGCGGTCAAGGCCGGTGAGGCCGACCTCGGGCTCGCCGTCGGGGTGGAGAAGCTGGCCGGCGCCGGACTGCTGGCGGGTGGCAGCCGCAGCGCGGATGCCGGGACCTGGACACCCCGGGGTCGCTACGGGGCGGTGGCCCCGGTCGACGGTCGGATCGGCACCGAGACCATGCCGGGGGTCTTCGCCCAGATCGGCATGGAGTACGGGCACCGCTACGGCGGCACCAGCTTCGAGCTGTTCGCCCGCATCTCGGAGAAGAACCACGCCCACTCCACCCTCAACCCGCTGGCGGCGTACACGAAGCGCTTCACGCTCGACGAGATCATGAACGACGTGATGATCGCCTACCCCAACACCCGGCCCATGTGCTCGGCCAACTGCGACGGTGCGGCGGCGGCGGTCGTGGTCAACGGGGCCAGGCTCGCGACGCTGTCAGCCGAGCAGCGTCGTCGGGCGGTCAAGATCTCGGCCTCGGTGCTCACCTCCGACCCGTGGACCGAGTCCTGCCAGGTGCTGCCCGACGTCAACACCCTCACCCGCAACGCGGCGGCCCAGGCCTACGAGCAGGCGGGGATCGGGCCCGAGGACCTCGATCTGGTCGAGCTGCACGACTGCTTCGCCACCGCCGAGCTGGTGCACTACGACAACCTCATGCTCTGCGAGCCGGGAGGTGCGGTCGAGTTCTTCGAGTCGGGCGCGCCCTGGCGCGACGGCCGGCTGCCGGTCAACGTCTCGGGCGGCCTGCAGTCCAAGGGGCATCCGATCGCCGCCACCGGGATCGCCAACCTCTGGGAGGTGGCCACCCACCTGCGGGGCGAGGCCGGCGACCGCCAGATCGAGGGTGCCCGGGTGGGTCTCACCCACGTCATCGGGCTCGGCTCGGCCTGTGCGGTCCACATCCTCGAGCGGTCCGCCGCCTGATCCCGCCGACGCCGGTCAGCCGTCGTCGAGATCGAGGCCGGGCCAGGTGCTCCCCAGATCCTCGGCGAACTCAGCGGCGGCACCGCCCTCGCGCTCGAGTGCACCGAGGAAGGCGCTGACAAGTGCCAGGTAGAACTCCCGGCCCTCCTGCGGGGCCAGCCCGAAGCCCCGCCGCTCGGCCGCCTTGGCGAGGGCGAGGGCCACGTGGTGGAAGGCGTGGGCCAGGAACTCCACCTGTTCGGGGTCGATCTCGGTGGACCACAGGAAGCGCTCGTCGGCCTCGGCGGCCGCCTGCCACTCGTCGAGGAAGCCGCTGAAGGCCTCGGCCACCTCGGCGGTGAGCGCCAGCTCGGGCTGGCGGCCGGAGACCGCCTCGTCGATGACGGTGCGCGCATAGCCCACCCAGGCCAGGACGCCCTGCGATCCCAGCGGACCGACCTGCACCCTCACGGGCTCAGCCTACGATGCTGGCGCCAGAGTGGGGAGGGGTCGAGTGGCCGGGGACGGAACGCAGCGCGCAGGTCCGAGGTGGTACGACCGGGGCCTGGTGTGGCTCGCCGTCGTGGTCGTGGGGGTGGCCGGCGCGCTCACGGCGTCGTGGCTGGCCGAGCGGCGCACCGGCGACGACCGACCGCCGCTCGAACCCGAGACCTTCTGCAACACCGCCACCGAGCTGCGGGGCTTCGACGACATCGAGATCGACGTCGGCGTGGACCCGGACGCGCTCCGGCGGGTCCAGGTGGTGGTCCTCAAGCTCGGGTCGCTGGCCCCGGGATCGGTGGCCGAGGACTTCCGGGCGGTCGCGGCCGGCCTCGCGGAGGTGATCGGCGTCGCCCAGGCCGTTCCGCCCGACGACCCCGAGGGGATCGCCACCGTGGTGGCCGCCCTCGACGAGCAGGGCGCGGCGACCGCCGACGCCTCGGCCCGGGCCGCCGCCTACATCGAGCGCTGGTGCGGGTTCAACCCGGTGGAGGCTCCGCCCGGCGTCCCGGACTCCGAGCCGATCCCTGCGGGCTCCGCCCCGGCGGGCACCACGACCGACGGCGGTGAGCCGCCGGGGACTGCGGCGTCGGGGGGTACCCAACCACCGGGGGGCACCCAACCACCGGCGGACACCGCTGCGGGGGACTGAGGCCGTCTCGACAGCGTCTCCCCGGCCGTGGTTCACTGAGTAGAACACGTTCTCGTTCCTCGGGGGGTGCTGAGCCGGGGAACGGCCTCGACCGACCGGGAGGGCCGATGTACATCGGGTTCACGCCGGAGCAGCGGGCCCTGCGCGACGAGCTGCGTGCCTACTACGACCGCCTGCTCACCCCCGAGATCCAGGAGGAGCTCGCCCGCAGCGAGGGCGTGGGGCCGGTGGCACGGGCCATCGTGAAGCAGATGGCGGCCGACGGCTGGTTGGGCATCGGCTGGCCCACCGAGTACGGCGGGCAGGGGCGGGGGCCAATCGACCAGTTCATCTTCTTCGACGAGTCGATGCGGGCCGGGGCCCCCGTGCCGATGCTCACGGTCAACTCGGTGGCGCCGACCATCATGCAGTACGGCAGCGACGAGCAGAAGGCGTTCTACCTCCCGCGGATCCTCGCCGGGGAGATCCACTTCGCCATCGGCTACACCGAGCCGGAGGCGGGCACCGACCTGGCGGCGCTCAAGACCACCGCGGTGCGCGACGGCGACGAGTGGGTGATCAACGGCCAGAAGATCTGGACCAGCCTCGCCACCGACGCCGACTACATCTGGCTGGCGGTGCGGACCAATCCCGAGGCGAAGAAGCACAAGGGGATCTCGATCATCATCGTCCCGACCGACACCCCCGGGTTCAAGGTCACCCCCATCGAGAACATGGGCGGGCTCAACACGAACCTGACGTTCTACGACGACGTCCGGGTGCCCACCTCGAACCTGGTGGGCGGCGAGAACGAGGGCTGGAACCTCATCACCAACCAGCTCAACCACGAGCGGGTGACGCTGTGCTCGTCGGGCATCGTCGAACGCCAGCTCGAGGACGTCACCCGCTGGGCGAAGCAGACGATGCTCGCCGACGGGCGGCGGGTCATCGACCAGCCGTGGGTGCAGCAGAACCTCGCCCGGGTGCACGCCCGTCTCGAGTTCCTCCGCCTGCTCAACTTCAAGGTGGCCTGGTCAGCCGAGCAGGGCATGCCGCTCGACCCGGCGGCGGCCTCGTCGGTCAAGGTGTTCGGCACCGAGTTCTACCTCGAGGCCTTCCGGCTCCTCATGGAGGTCGTCGGCCCGGCCTCGTCGCTGCGTCCGGACTCACCCGACGCCGTGCTGCGGGGGCGCCTCGGTGCCCTGCTGCGGTCGATGCACATCCTCACCTTCGGTGGCGGCACCAACGAGCTGCAGCGGGACCTCATCGCCATGTTCGGACTGCACCTGCCGCCCTCACCCCGCTAGACCCCGAGCGCAAAGGAAGCCGGCGAATGGACTTCGCACTCTCCGACGAGCAGCAGGCCGCTGTCGACCTCGCGGCGCGCATCCTCGGCGACCGCTGCACCCCCGAGCGGCTCAAGGAGGTCGCTGCCGGCCGGGAGGGCTTCGACCGCGACCTGTGGGCGGAGCTGGCCGCCGCCGACCTGCTCGGCCTGGCCCTGCCGGAACGGCTCGGCGGGGGTGGCTTCGGCTTCCTCGAGGCCTGCCTCGTGCTCGAACAGGTGGGCCGCCACGTGGCCCCGGTGCCGTACTGGCCCACGGTCGTGCTCGGAGCGCTGCCCATCGTGGCGTTCGGCAGCGAGGGGCAGCAGCAGGCCTACGTGGCGGGGGTGGCCTCGGGGGCGACGGTGCTCACCGCCGCGCTCGAGGAGCAGGGCGCGGACCCCCGCGCCCCGGCGACCGCGGCGATCCCGGACGGCCCGGTGTACCGGCTCGAGGGGGTCAAGATCCTGGTGCCGGTGGCGGCCGCTGCCCGGGTCATGGTCGTGTCGGCCCGCACCCCGTCGGGGGGGTTCGGGCTGTTCCTGGTCGAACCGGACGCGCCGGGGGTCACGGTGGTGCCCGAGGACACCATGGGCCAGTGGCCGATGGCGCAGGTTCGCTTGGACGGGGTGCGGGTTGATGCCGACGCCACCCTGGGTTCGCCCGACGACGGTGTGGACCGGCTCGGATGGCTCGTCGACCGGGCCGTCGCCGGGCTGTGCGCCGTCTGCGCCGGGGTGACCGAGCGGGCGCTGCGCATCACCGCCGCCTACGCCACCGAGCGCCACCAGTTCGACCGCCCCATCGGGTCGTTCCAGGCAGTCGGTCAGCGGCTCGCCGACGCCTACATCGACACCGAGGCGGTGCGGCTCACCATGCTCAACGCGGTGTCGCTGCTCGACGCCGGCGCCCCAGCCGACGAGGAGGTGGCGACGGCGGCGTTCTGGGCGGCCGACGGCGCCAGCCGGGTGGTCCACGCCGCCCTGCACGTCCACGGCGGCATCTCGATCGACGTGGACTACCCGATCCACCGCTACTTCCTGTGGGCCAAGCAGATCGAGGCCCACTTCGGTGCAGCCACGCCCGAGCTCGTGCGGCTGGGGGCGCTGCTCGCAGCCGAGCCCGCCCGCTGACCGACCCCCGCCGTCGGGGTGGTCATCCGACGCCGGCCCGGGCCCGATCTGCTGCCAGACTGCCGTCGATGAGACTCGTCCGCTACCGACACGACGGAGCAATCCACACCGGTGCCCTCGACGGCGACGAGGTGATCGGCCTCGGGGACATCCCCGTGATCGAGCTGCTCGACCCCGCCGCCCGGCCGTCGCCGAGGGCCGTCGCCGCCGCCCCCCGCCTGCCGGTGGCACAGGTCGAGCTGTGCAACCCGCTGCCCCGTCCCCGGATGCTGCTCGCCGTCGGGCTCAACTACGCCGACCACGCCGCCGAGTCCGGCCAGCCCGTGCCCGAGTTCCCGATCGTGTTCAACAAGCAGGTCAGCTGCGTGACGGGACCGTTCGACCCCATCCACTTCCCCCGTGCCGGGCGGATGCTCGACTACGAGGGGGAGCTGGCATTCGTCGTCGGCCGGCGGTGCCGCCACGTCCCCGAGGGTCGGGGTCTCGACTGCATCGGGGGCTACACGGTCATCAACGACGTGTCGGTGCGGGACTGGCAGTTCCGGTCCCCGACCTGGACCCTCGGCAAGTCCTTCGACACCCACGGCCCCCTGGGCCCGGCGGTGGTCACCGCCGACGAGCTCGGCGACCCGCACGGTCTGCGCCTGCGCACCTGGGTCAACGGTGAGCTGCGGCAGGACTCGAGCACCGACCAGCTGATCTTCGGCTGCGGCCGCCTCGTGGAGCTCCTGTCCACCGTGTGCACCCTCGAGCCCGGCGACGTGGTGGCCACCGGCACCCCGGCGGGGATCGGCATGACCATGGACCCCTCGGGCCTGCTGCGTGTCGGCGACGTGGTCCGGGTCGAGATCGAGCGGATCGGCGCCATCGAGAACCCGGTGATCGCCGAGCCCGACGCCACCGCCGTCTGGTAGTGCCGCCGGCTCAGCAGGTGCGCCCGTCGTGAGACCCGGACCGGTGGTTGGCGGCGCCGTTCGTCCCGGTGAGCGCGCCGGCGACGCTCACGTCGAACGCCCGTCGAGCCCGCCCGGGATGGCTGACCCGCGGTCC
>Ga0308417_1001304_pt1 | contig 17220 bp, 15 predicted proteins | sample HotsprSampleOS65_FD_203528 | JGI IMG/M metagenome (GOLD analysis project Ga0308417, IMG submission 203528) | Hot spring phototrophic mat microbial communities from Octopus Spring, Yellowstone National Park, Wyoming, United States - 20090730_OS65 ... | reverse complement strand
GCTCCGACCCGTCACGCAGGTGGAAGCGGCGGACGCACCCGACGCGGTCCGAGGGCTGGCCGCGCTCGATCACGCTGTCGGCGATGATCGGGTGCCAGCGATCGTGGCCGTTGAAGTCGCGCAGCACCGCCCACACCTCATCGATCGGCCGGTCGATCACGGTGCTCCGGATCACCTTCGGCATCGTTCCCCTCACCCCGCGAGCTGCCGCTTCAGCGCGTCGAACCCGGCCTGAAACACGTTCTGCCCGATTCCAGATACGAGGTCGGCGGCAACCTCCGGCGCGCACTCGAACTCCGCCGTCCACTCCGCGAAGGTGCGGTCTCCGTCCGTGATCGGCGTCAGGCGGATCGTCGCCACGTAGTCGGTGAGCGGCATCGGGCTCTCGAGGATGGCGTAGGTGCAGAACATGTCGTAGTCGGAAAGGCCGAGCAGGCGTTCGCGTATGCGGTCGCCGTTCTGCAGGTGGAAGTCGCGCACGCAGCCCACCTTGTCGGAGGGTTCGCCATTCTCGATCCTGCTGTCGCGGATTCGCGGGTGCCAGCGCGGGAGCCCGTTGAAGTCGCGGATGCGCTCCCACACCCGCGCTGCCGGGGCGTCGATGACGGAGGAGACGTAGACGCGTGGCATCGCCTATCGCTTCCCCTCCCCGCCTTCCGCCTTGGGAGCAGATTTCCGGGCCTCGCTGGCGATCCGCTGCATGTCGGCCGCCTCGCGGATCAGGCCGCCCTGCTTGGCGAGGCTTCCGCCCTCGATGCCGATGTCGGACAAGAGAGCGTCGATCAGCGGCGCCTGCACGCGGTAGCGAAGCGCGGAGGTGATCACCTCGTCGGTCGGGCTGCCTGTGCGGCCGTCGCCGCCGTTCAGCCCGTCGAGCTGCATGATCTTGATCTCCTGGATCTTCTCGAGCGGCTTGACGGAGGCAGCGACGATGCCCTCGACATGCTCGAGCAGCTTGCGGCGGAACAGCGAGGCGCGTGCCGGGTCGGTCAGCACGTTCTCGGCCTCGTTGAGCAGTCGCTGCGCCTCCGCATCGACAGCACGGCGGACCTTTTCCGCTTCGGCAGCGACCTTCACCTCCGCGGCAGCCTTCTCCGCAAGCAGAAGATCGATCTTCCTGCGGCGCGCGGCCATTTCCGTTTCGCGCACCGTGCGGATCCGCTCCTCGGCTTCAGCGGCGCGCGCGCGTGCCTCGTCGGCCTCGATGCGCGCCGCGCTCTCCTCGAGCGACTTGCGCGCGAGCGCGATCGCCTTCTCGAGCTGCGCCGTCTCGACGATCCGTTCGCGCTCGATCTCCAGGCGGCGCCGCTCTGTCTCGTGCCCGATTCGGATCTCGTCGAGCCCGCGTTCGGAGGCGATGCGCGCCCGCTCGATGTCCTCGCGGCTCTCGATCTCCGCCTCGCGCAGCGCCTGCATCCGCGCGATCTCGAGCTGCTCGAGCGCGCGCTTGCGCTCTATCCGTGCCGCCTCGAGCGCGCGCTCCCGCTCGACCTCCGCGGTCTCGACCTCGCGCTGCGCGGCGATCTGGGCCTGCCGCACGGACGCCTCAGCAGCCGCCGCCTCCGAGCGTGGCGCGGCAAGCGCGACGATTCGCGCCTGCTCGGCCTCCTCGATCGCCTTCCGGCGCGCGATCTCGGCCGCCTCGAGCGCGCGCTCCCGGGCGATCTCGCGCGACCGCACCGCCTCCTGCGCCGCGATCCGCGCCTCGTCCAGCGCCCGGTCGCGGGCGATCTCCTGTTCACGGGTTGCCGCCTCCGCCCCGATCCGCTCCGCCGCAAGCACCTTCTCGCGCGCGATGCGCGCCGCTTCGATCGCCTGCTGGGCGGCGATCTCGGCCGCTTCGATCGCGCGCGTGCGCTCGATCTCGAGCTCGCGGATACGCTGGTCCTCTGCGATCCGGGTCTCGCTCACCGCCGCCGCCTCGGCGATGCGCAGCTTCTCCGTCGCCTCGCGGGCGGCGATCTCCTCCGCCTCAAGCGCCCTTTGCCGCGCGATCTCGCGGCGGCGTATCTCCTCCTCCTTGGCGATCCTCGCCTCCGCGATCGCACGCTCCTGGGCGATCCGCGCCTGCTCGATCGCCTCGCGCGCGGCGATCTCCTCCGCCTCGATCGCCCGCTGGCGCTCGATCTCGCGGGCGCGCACCTCGCGCTCGGAGGCGATCCTTGCTTCCGCGATCGCACGCTCCTGGGCGATCCGCGCCTGCTCGATCGCCTCGCGCGCGGCGATCTCCTCCGCCTCGATCGCCCGCTGGCGCTCGATCTCGCGGGCGCGCACCTCGCGCTCGGAGGCGATCCTTGCTTCCGCGATCGCACGCTCCTGGGCGATCCGCGCCTGCTCGATCGCCTCGCGCGCGCTGATCTGCGCCTCCTCGGCATCGGTCTCGCGAGCGGCGCGCTCGCGGGCGAGCTCTGCGCGCTGCTGCGCCCTACGGAACTCGATCTCGCGCTCCTGTGCGAGCCGTGCCTCCTCGCTCTGCCGCTCGATCTCGAGCACCTCACGCTCCGCCTCGAGGTTGCGGGCGCGGATCGCGATCATCGCGCTCTGTTCTATATCGTTGCGCAACTTGCGCCGCTCCTCGATCTCGCGGATCAGCGCGGTGAGGCCCTCGGCGTCGAAGCGGTTTGAGGGATTGAAGTACTCGAGCGGGGTCTGGTCGATGTCGAGGATCGCCACGCTCTCGAGTTCGAGCCCGTTCTTGGCGAGATCCTCCTGCGCGACGTCGCGCACGCGCGCGACGTACTGCGCACGCTGCTCGTGCATCTCGCTCATCGTCATCTCGGAAGCGACGGCGCGGAGCGCGCTTTCGAACTTGCCCGCGAGCAGCGCATGCAGACGCTCCGGCTCGAGCGTGCGCCGGCCGAGCGTGGAGGCAGCAGTCGCGACCGCCTCGCGGTCGGGCCGGACGCGCACGTAGAACTCCGCTTCCATGTCGATGCGCATACGATCCTTGCTGATCAGCGCGTCCTGCCGCGTCCGCTCGATGCGCAAGGGCAGCGTGTTCATGTTCACGGGGGTGATGTCGTGGATGATCGGCCAGACGAAGGCGCCGCCGTCGATCACCACCTTCTGTCCGAGGAAGCCCGTGCGGACGAAGGCCACCTCCTTCGTGGAGCGCCGGTAGAGATACTGCATCACCCAATAGACCACGGCGATGACGATGACGGCGACGATGATCCAGAGGATCAGCTCGCCGATGAAGGCTCCGCTCAGCATGGCCTCACTCTCCGTTCTCCCCCCATCGCCTCAGCCTGCAGCGGCCCGGGTGCGCAACCGCGCGAAGGCGCGCGTCTGTTCGGTCAGCGCCCGCTCGGCAGGCAGGCGCTCCATCGAGGAGGCGCCGTAGAAGCCGTGGCAGAGCGCGCTTCGTTCGAGCACATAGGCCGCGTCCTCGGGTTCGGCCACCGGCCCGCCATGGACCAGGATCAGGACGTCGCGTTTCACCCGAAGCGCGGCCTCGCCCCAGGCATCCACCAGCGCGGGGCAGTCCTCGAGCCTCGGCGCCGTCTCCGCCCCGATCGTTCCGCCCGTCGTGAGCCCGAGATGGCAGACGATGATGTCCGCCCCCGCCCGAGCCATCGCCTCGGCCTCGCCCTCGTTGAACACATAGGGCGTGGTGAGCAGGCCGAACGCATGCGCCCGCGCGATCATGTCCACCTCGAGGCCGTAGGACATGCCCGTCTCCTCTAGGTTGCGGCGGAACTTGCCGTCGATGATGCCGACCGTTGGGAAGTTCTGCACCCCCGAAAAGCCGAGCCGGCGCAGCTCCTCGAGGAAGACATCCATCCGCCGGAACGGATCGGTTCCGTTCACGCCGGCGAGCACAGGCGTGCGCTTGACCACAGGTAGAACCTCGGCCGCCATCTCGAGGACGATCGCGTTCGCATCGCCATAGGCGAGCAGCCCCGCCATGGAGCCGCGTCCGGCCATCCGGTAGCGCCCGGAGTTGTAGATGACGATCAGGTCGATGCCCCCCGCCTCCTCGCATTTCGCGGAGAGGCCGGTGCCGGCACCGCCGCCGATGATCGCCTCGCCGCGCGCGACCTTGGCGCGCAGACGCGCAAGGATCTCGGCCCGCGCGATCATCGCGCCCCCTCGCGCCGCGCTCCGCGTCGCAGGCCCGGGTCGCTGCCGTGCAGCGCCCGGAAGGCTGAGACGAGGGCGGCGGCGAACTCGGGCGCGTTGATGTGGAACGGCACGCGGATGAGCTGCCGCTGCGGCGCCTGCCGTACCGTCGCCTCTAGCGCTCCGAACAGGGCTGCGCGCGCCTCGCGGTCCTCGAAGGGCTGGCCTGGCGCGTCGAGCGCCGAGACGCCGCCCTCGGGGAGGAAGAACCGCACCGGTGCCTCCATCGCGTTCAGACGCTCGCCTATCCAGCGCCCGATCCTGACGTTCTCCTCGGGTGTCGTTCGCATCAGCGTCACCTGCGGGTTATGCTGGTAGAACTTCCGCCCAGCGTATCGTTCCGGTACCGTCTCGCGAGGGCCGAAGTTTACCATGTCGAGCGCGCCGACCGACCCGACATAGGGCATGCGCCGGCGGATCATGGCGCCGAACCGGTCCTCCGTTGCTGGCAGGATGCCGCCCAGCAGAAGGTCCGCGACCTCCGTGGTGGTGACGTCGATCACGCCCATCACCTTGCCGCTGTCGACGAGCTTCTCCATCGACTGCCCGCCGATGCCGGTGGCGTGGAACACGAGGCAGTCATAGGCATCGCCGAGCAGCGCGACCACTTGGCGGACGCAGGGCGTGGTGACGCCGAACATCGACAGCGCAACGGCCGGCCGGGCCTCCGCCCGCCGCGGCGCCTCGAGCCGTGCCTTCACCATGCCGACCATCGCGTGGGCGGCGTTGCCCAGGACTTCGCGCGTGATCGCGTTGAGCCCTTGGACGTCGGCCACAGAGTGCATCATCATGATGTCGGAGGGGCCGACATAGCGGCTGACCTCGCCCGAAGCCACGGTCGAGACGATCAGCTTTGGCACGCCGATCGGCAGGGCGCGCATCGCCGGGGCAACGATCGCTGTGCCGCCCGAGCCACCGGCAGCGATCACACCTGCGATCCCCTCCTGCCGCGCGATCCAGCGCGCGAAGGCCTCCGTCATCGCGGCCACGGATGCGCCGCGGTCGCCGGTGAACACGGCGGAGGCGCCGCGCGGATGGAAGGCGGCAACGAGATGGGCCGGAACATCCGCCCCGGAATGGCGCCCGCTCGTCGAGAGGTCGACAAGCCTGACGGAAAGCCCGGCCGCGCGGATCAGGTCGCGCAGGTAGCCAAGTTCCTCGCCCTTTGTGTCGCAGGTGCCGGCAACGAGCACGACGCGCTCGCCGGGGGCCCCGAGAGGTCGAAGCTCCGCCTGCACGGCGGCCGTGGCGATGGCAGACCCGGCAGTCAGAACACGCGCGGAACGCTCGATCTGCTCAACCGGGACGGGCTGCGACCAGCGCGTCGGCCGAACCGGGTTCGAGAGATAGACCTTGGTGATGCCTGGCGCCGCTGCCTGGGGCGGCGCAGCGGCCGGCGCTGCGGCGCCGGCGGCGGCCTCCTCCTCGTGACCGTGGCGCCCAACGCCAAGCAGGCGCTGCTGCAGCTCGAGATCGGAAGCGAGCTCGCGCGCAGCGACGATGCGGTTCACCCGCCCGTTCACCATCACGGCAACGCGGTCCGCGATCGCGCAGGCGACGCCGATGTTCTGCTCGATCAGCAGGACCTCAACCTCGCCCTCCTCGGCGAGCCGGGCGAGCAGCGCCTCGACCTGCTCGACGATCACCGGCGCGAGCCCCTCGGTCGGCTCGTCCATCACGAGGAGGCGCGGGTTCTGCAGCAGCGCGCGGGAGATCGCGAGCATCTGCTGTTCGCCGCCAGAGAGCTGGCCGCCGCCGTTGTTGCGCCGTTCAGCGAGCCGTGGGAACGTGGTGTAGATTCGCTCCACCGTCCACGCCCCTCCGGGCCGCGCGACCAGGCGGAGATGCTCGTCGACCGTGAGAGAGCGCCACAGGCGCCGCCCCTGCGGCACATAGCCAACGCCGAGCCTTGCGATCTCGGAGGCAGACCGGCCGACCAGGGGCTGTCCCGCAAACCGGATCGTTCCGGAGGCGACCGGCACGAGCCCCATGATCGCCTTGCACAGCGTGGTCTTGCCCATGCCGTTGCGGCCGACCACGGAGAGCACGCCACCCTCGAGCGTGAGATCCACACCCTGCAGCGCGTGCGAGGCGCCGTAGAACACGTTGAGGCCGCGTATCTCGAGAGCAGGCGGGCGAGCGCGCTCAACCATGCGCGCCTCCGAGGTAGAGCGCCTGCACCTCCGGGTCGTCCTCGATCTCGGCCGGCGTTCCCTCCTTGAAGACGCGCCCGTTGTGCATCATCGAGACGCTCTCGGCGACGCGCAGCGCGACATCCATGTCGTGCTCAATGATGATGAAGCCGATGTGTCGGGGCAGGTTGGTCAGGATCTCGACGAGCTCCCGTCGCTCGGTCGGGGAGAGGCCGGCGGCCGGCTCGTCGAACAGGATGAACCGCGGCGCCCCTGCGAGGGCGAGCGCGATCTCGAGCTGGCGCTGCTGCCCGTAGGAGAGTTCCGAAACCACCCGGTCGCGGGCGCGCGTGAGGTGAACGGCCTCGATCAGCTCGTCGGCGCGGGCAAGCAGCGGGTCGCCACGCCTCGGCCGAAGCAGAGAATAGCGCCAGCGCGAGACGCCTCGGCAGGCAAGATAGACGTTGTCGGCGACCGAGAGGCCGCTGAACAGGAGCGAGATCTGGTAGGTGCGGCGCAGGCCGCGCCTGATCCGCTCGTGCGGCGGGAACGAGGTCACGTCCTCGCCGAAGAGACGGATGGTGCCGGAGCTCACCGGCACGTCGCCGGTTATGCAGTTGAAGAGCGTTGTCTTGCCCGCGCCGTTGGAGCCGAGCACGGCGCGGCGCTCGCCCGGGCGGACGGTCATGGTGACATCGGCGATCGCGGCAAGCGCGCCAAACATCCGCGTCACGCCGCGAAGTTCGAGCGCGTTGGCGGCGCTGACGGAGCCGAGGCGCTGGGCGGTGTCGATCTCGGCGGGCGTCATCGCGGCGCGCCGGTGAGCGGATCGACGCGGCGTCGGCGGCGCTCGGCAGCCCGCGCCCAGAGGCCGAGCACCCCGTCGGGGGAGAAGGCGACGACGGCAAGGAAACCAAGGCCCACGAGCAGCTTGAAACGGTCGGGCGCGAGCCCGAAGGCGGTCAGCACGTCGGGGGCGAACGCGCTGAGCAGCACGTAGATGAAGGCGCCGATGAAGGGCCCGATCGGGTGCCGCATCCCGCCAACCACGGCGATCACTAGGATGTCGATCACCGCAGGGATGCCCGCCGTGCCTGGCGCGATCTGCGCGTTCTGCCAAACGAGCAGTATGCCGCCGAAGGAGGCGATCACCGCGGCGAAGCTGTAGGCGAGGATGCGGTGCCAGACGACGTTGTAGCCGAGCGCCGCCATGCGCCTGGCATTGTCGCGCACGCCCTGCAGGGCGAGGCCGAATGGAGACCGCGCGACGTAGACAACCGCACCATAGGCGAGCGCCGCCATGCCGAGGCTGAGGTAGTAGAACGCGGTCGGCTGTCTCCAATCGATGCCGAACAGAGGCGGCGGCACGACCAGCGTGAAACCGTTATAGCCGTTGAAGATCGTGTAGTTCTGGCGGGTGAAGTAGAAGAACGCGGCGGCAATCGCGAGCGTGATCATGATCGTGTAGATGCCCTCGGTGCGCACCGCGAGCGCCCCGACCAGCGTGCCGAACAGCGTCGCGACCAAGATCGCAACCGGAACGTTGATCCACCACGGCAGGCCGAGGCTGATCTGTTCGGTTCCCGACGGCCCGAGGATGGCGACCATGTAGCCGGCAAGACTTGCGACCGTCATCTGGATCAGGCTCACCATACCGCCATAGCCGGCAAGGAACATCAGCGACAGCGCGATCATCCCGAGGATGAAGGTCCAGCCGAACACCTGGAACAGGATGAAGTTGTTGGCGAAGGCTGGCATCAGAAGCAGCACCGCCGCGACCGCTAACACCGCCGCCGGCACGCGCCCGAGCGCGCCGAACGGCGCATCCGCCGCGGACAGCCTCGCCTCACCCGCCACCGCCATCAGCCCCTGCCCCCGAGCAGGCCCTGCGGCCTGAACGCCAGCACCGCGGCCATGATGAGGAAGGTGAAGACCACCGAGTAGGTCGGCGCGTAGAGAACCCCGAGTTGCTCGGCGAGGCCAACGATCAGCGCCCCAAGCGCCGCACCGGGGATCGATCCCATACCGCCGACAATGACGACGACGAGGCTCGCAAGCAGGAAGCGCGTGTCCTCGCCAGGAGAGAGCGACTGGAACGTTCCGCCCACGATTCCAGCGACTCCCGCAAGCCCCGCGCCAAACGCGAAAACGAGCACGAACACGAGCTGGATCGGCAGGCCCGAGGCGGCGAGCATCTCGCGGTCGTCGACGCCGGCGCGGATCAGCATGCCGATGCGCGTGCGGTTGATCACGAGCCACATCGCAACACCGACGACCACAGCCGCCACGAGGATCCAGACCCGCACCCTCGGATAGCGCAGATAGACGGCCGTACCATCGGGGCGCACGGCGGTGACGATCGGCAGCTCAACCGGCCCGGCCAGGAAGTCGGGCGTGAGGATCTGGTATGACTTGCCGCCCCAGATCCAGAGCAGGATGTCGGCGATGACGATCGAGAGCCCGATCGTGACCAGGGTCTGTCGCAGCTCCTCCCCTTCCATGCGGCGGAACACCGCCCATTGCAGTACGACGCCTAGGAGCGCCACCGCAACGAACACGATCGGGAAGGCAAGCAGCCAGGAACCCGTGCGGTCGGCTATCTCGAAACCGAGATAGCCGCCGAGCAGGTACAGAGAGCCGTGCGCAAGGTTGACATTGCGCATCAGCCCGAAGATCAGGGTGAAGCCGCTCGCGACGAGGAAATAGAGGGCGCCCAGCGTGATCCCGGAAAGGACCGAGCTCAGGACCACCCGCTTCGGCCCGAGCGTCGCCGTCACCCCCGGCGGCCAAGGAGCAAGGATGAGCCAGAGGAGCAAGGCTGCAAGGACGACCACGAGAAGCGACGTCAGAGGCCGCCTCTGCACGAACGCTTGCACCGCTCAGCGCCCTCCCGCGCTTGCCACACGGGCGCGACGACGAGGCCGGCTGCTGCCCGACCGCGATCGCGCTCGCGCAGCGGACCGCTTTTCCGGCCGCATCGTCGCCAACCGCTCCGGCCCGCAACCGAGGGAAAGCTCGGCGCCCGGCAGGAGACTCTCGCCGCAAGCAGACATGCCTCGCCTCTGAGGGCCTCATCCGGCGCGACGCAGTCGCGCGCATGCCGGTGTCTCTCGCCCGGGAAGGCCGAGCGCGCGGAACTCCTCGGCCGAAAGGCCAAGAGTCTGGTTCACGTTGTCTGTCCGCCTGACCATGCGATTGTAGAGGGTGCCGTCAGCGCGCTGCGCCACTTCGGACACGAAGACGGGGCCGATCGCCTGCCGGTTCTCGTCCAGCCGGATCGGGCCGAGCGGCGTCTGCAGCACGAGCGTGGCGAGGGCACGCTGGAACGCTGCCTGCCCGTCAGAGAGGTTGCCGCGCACAGCCTCGAGAGCGGCGAGGGCAGCCTGCGCGGCGATGAAGTAGGACGTCGCGAAAAACGAGGGAGAGGCAAAGCGCTGCCCTTCGGGAAATCCGTCACGGTAGCTGCGGACGAAGGCCTGCCAGGCTGGGTCCGGGTTCTCGTCGGAGATCATCCCTGAGGTGGGCGTCCCGATCAGCGCCTCGCGCGCGCGCCCGCGCGAGGACAGGATGGTCTGGTCAGCCATCGCCGATCCGCCGATGAAGTTCATGCGCACGCCGGCTTGCAGATACTGGTTGAGGAAGTTGATCGCGTCCGTGCCGCCGAGGCCGAGATAGATCGCGTCCACGTCGTCCGGCAGCTGGGCGACGACGGAGGCGAAATCGGCCTGCCCGAGCGGCACCCAGAAGCGGCGGACGATGTCGCCGCCGGCGCGGCAGAAGTCGATCGCGAAGCCCATGAAGTTGGTGTGCCCGAACGCGTAGTCGGCTGCGACCGAAGCGATCCTCCGCCAGCCCTTGGCCTTGACCACATAGTCGCCGAGGCCTGCTCCCCATTGCAGGCCATGGGTTATGAAGCGGAAAAAGTTCGGGGCAGGATCGATGTAGGTGGTCTCGAGAGCAGCCGACGAGCCATTGATGATCGTCCTGTCGGGAATGGTCTTCGCGTAGTCGCGCAGCGCGATCCCCTCCGATCCGGAGAGAGGGCCGATGATGAAATCCACCCGATCCTGCTCGATCAGCTTGCGCGCCTGCCGCAAAGCGACGTCCGGCCGCGCATCGGTCGGCGCGACAACGGTCTCGATCCGCCGCCCGGCTGCGCTGTGCCCCGCGGCGCGCAAGGCGAGCTCCAGGCCCCGCAGCCCATCCTGCCCGGAGGCGACGAAGGGCCCCTCGAGGGTCACGAGCACGCCGATCTTGACCGGGCCGGCGGCGCTGGCCTGCGCGGACAGGATGCGCGGCTGGCCGGCAAGCCCCGCAAGGGCGGAGGCGGCGAGAACGGTGCGGCGCGCAAGACGTGGCATGAGACTTATACTCCCTCCCTTCTCACCTGGCGCGCTGGAACGGGCAGGCAACGATCAACCGGTTGTGCAAGCCCGTCGTCTAGCGCACACGTGTTCGCTGTGACGGCCGTCAGCCGCGCAGCTGCCGAAGCCTCGCGCAATCAGGCGTGTCGCGGCCCGGCATGCCGAGGGCGCGGAACTGCTCGACCGACAGGCCAAGCGTCTGCGTCACGTTGTCGACACGCCTGACCATGCGGTTGTAGAGGGTGCCGTCAGGGCGAGCCGTCACCTCATTGACGAAAACCGGCCCGATTGCTTGGCGGGTCTCGTCGAGCCTGATCTTGCCAAGCGGTGTATCGAGCTCGAGTGTCGCGAGCGCCTGCATGAACGCGCGCTGCCCGCCGGAGAGGTCGCCGTTCACCTTCTTCAGCCCCTCGACCGCGGCGAGCGTGCTCAGATAGTAGCTGGTGGCGAAGATTGTCGGCGAGGGGAAGCGCTGACCCTCGGGATAGGCGGCGCGGTAGCGCTGCACGAACTCCTGCCAGGCGGGATCCGGGTTCTCGTCCGACATCATCCCAGCTGTCGGCGTGCCGATCAGCGCCTCGCGGGCGCGGCCGCGCGAGGTCAGCACGGTCTGGTCGGCCATGATCGTGCCGCCGATGAAATTCATCTTCGAGCCGGCCTGGGCGTACTGGTTGAGGAAGTTGATCGCATCGGTGCCGCCGAGGCCGAGATAGATCGCGTCCACGTCGTCCGGCAGCTGGGCGATCACGGCCGCGAAATCCGCCGAGCCGAGCGGCACCCAGAAGCGGCGGACGATGTCGCCGCCGGCGCGGCAGAAGTCGATGGCGAACCCCATGAAGTTGGTGTGGCCGAACGAGTAGTCAGCCGCTACGGTTGCGATCTTCCTCCAGCCCTTCGTGCGCACGACATACTCGCCAAGGCCCGCACCCCACTGCAGCCCGTGGGTGTGGAAGCGGAAGAAGTTCGGCGCCGGATCGACCCAGGTCGCCTCAAGCGCGCCGGAACTGCCGTTGATGAAGGTCTTGTCCGGAACGGTCTTGGCATAGTCGCGGATCGCAATACCTTCCGAACCTGAAAGGGGGCCGATGATGAAGTCGACCCGGTCCTGTTCGATCAGCTTGCGCGCCTGGCGCACGGCCGTGTCGGGGCGCGTGTCGGTGGGCGCGATCACGGTCTCGATGCGTCGGCCGCCGATCTGGTTGTTCACCGTCCGCAGCGCAAGCTCGATCCCGCGGATGCCGTCGCGGCCGCCCTCAGCGAAGGCTCCCTCGAGAGCGACGAGGATGCCGATCCTGATCGGCTCCTGCTGTGCCGCCGCGGCTCCAGGCAGTCCAAGCGCAAGCGCGGCCGCGGCCGCGAGGAATGACCTTCTCATCCGCTTCTCCCCATCGTTCTCTTTCGCCCCGGCGCGGGGCGTGCGGCGGCACGCCGCCATTCGACGGCGCAAAGAGTAGCGAAGTCACTCGGCGCCTGTAAACTGCTTAGAAGCGCCCGCATGCAGCGACGTGCCCGTCCTGCCACCGGCCGCTGGCTCAGCCGGCCAGGCAGGGTACCTGCGGCCGGCCGCCACGTGTTCTGGTTCGCCCATGGCACGAATCGATGCGGTGAACATCTCGGTCGTGCGGCACCACCTGCACGCGATCGTCGAGGAGATTGGCGAGGCGATGCTGCGCAACGCCTTCTCCAAGGTCCGGAACGGGAGCCGCGACGGCTCGACCCCCGTCAGCTCCCCCAACGGAAGGCTCATTGCGCAAAGCGGACATGTACCGATCCATCTCGGCGCCCTGCCGTGGGCCGCACGCTCGCTGCACGACACCTTCCGCAAGCGGGTCCGTCGGGAGAGGTGTTCCTGCTCAACGATCCCTCGCACGGCGGCAACCATCTGCCGGACCTGATCGTATTCGTGCCGGTGTCCGACGGCCACCGCGCGGCCATGGCCGGCCCCGCGCAGCTCGAGAGCGGCGCCCTGTAGCGCTGCTCGCCAAGTTCGGCATGGAGGTCGCGCATGCCGCGATCGAGGCCGTGCTTGATCGGACCGAGCGCCAGGTCAGAGCGTTGATCGACCCCGCGGCGGCGGCGCTGCCGGTCTGCATGGCACCGCAGTGCCGCGTCAGCTCGAGAGCCGCCCCGTCATCGTGCCCCGCCTCGCCTCGGTCCTCCCAACCTTGGCCATGCTTGCCTTGGAGCTACGCTGCGAGCAGGTGCGCGCCCATCTCGGCATCGACTGGTCCGCGGATGAGCGGATCGTCGGGCCGGTGCTTGTCGCGTCGGACACGATCATCGTTCCGTTGCGATATGACAACACCTGCACGGTCACGCCGCTCGGCTGCCTGGAGGTCGCCGTGCCGGCCTGAGCCCTCAGGAAGCGTTGGTCAGAGGTGGACGAGCGCGAGGCCGGCGGCGCCGATGAAGACCGTCTCGGCGACCATGAGGGCGATCGCCCGGCGGCCAACCTCGGCGAGCGACCGGAGCGACGTCTTCACCCCGAGCGCGGCGATCGAGATGACGATGCACCAACGCGACGCGTCACCGAGCGCCTGCTGCACCTCTGCCGGGACGAGGCCGAGGCTGTTGAGCAAGACGATGGCAAGGAACCCGAGGAGGAACCCGGGCAGAAGTGGCGGGCGCGCAATGCTTGCGCTCGCTTCCGCGGGTGTTGCGCGGCGCGCAACGAGGGCGATCGCCACCACCACTGGCACGAGCATCGCCACGCGCAGAAGCTTCACGATGGTCGCTGCCTTCCCGGCCTCCGGAGAGATGCTGAACCCGGCACCGACGACCTGCGCGACGTCGTGGATGGTCGCGCCGAGGAAAACGCCGGCGGTGGTGTCGTCGAGGCCGAGAACGCGTGCGATGAGCGGGTAGAGCACCATCGCCACCGTCGAGAGGGTGGTGACGCCGATGATGGTGAAGGCCGTGTCCCTTTCGTGGCCGGGGCGGCGCGGCAGGACGGCCGCGATCGCAGCCGCTGCAGAGGCGCCGCAGATCGCGACCGCGCCGGCGGTAAGCGTGCCGAAGCGCGCGCCGAGCCCGGCTGCACGCGCCAAGACGATGCCGAAGGCAATCGTGAGCACGACGCAGGCGGCAACCCCCGCGAGTGTGCCCGGCCCGAGCGCAACGATCTGCCCCGCGGTGATGCGGGCGCCGAGCAGCGCGACACCGAGCCGCAGCACAGAGCGCGAGGCAAAGGCAAGGCCCGGAGCGAGCACACGCTCGCCCGCGAGATGGTTGAACACCATGCCCAACAGAAGCGCGAACAGGATCACCGGCCCGCCATGCGCCGCAACGACGAAAGCCGCCGCCATCGCGACAACGACGCTGAACGCGACGCCTGGGAGGAGGGTGCGCGCGGCCGACAGCCTGGCAGCGAGGCCGATTTGGGAGTGGCCGGACATCAGGGGCTTGATCCCTTCTCGCGGTGGGCGGACCGGTGCCTGAGAGGCCTCGCTGCGGCGCCCTGCTCTTCTGCCGCGACGGAATCCCGCCGGGGAACACGAGCGCAGGCGTAGGCGCCGCGGCAGCGGACCGAGAACGGCCGAGCCCCGCGCGGCACCGCGCCGGCCGCAGCTTCAGGCGCTTTCGTAGAGCCTCGTCAGCGAGAATTCGCGGTGGCCGAGGATCTCTGCGGCGGTGAGCTCGCCCTCAGCGGTGCGGAGGATGCAGTCGAGCAGCTTCTCGCCAGCCTCGTCGAGGTTCATCTGCCTCTGCAGGATGCCCGTCACATCGACATCGATATGTTCCGGCATCGTACGCATCGTTCGCGGGTTGGCCGTGATCTTGATCACCGGCAAGATCGGGTTGCCGATCACGTTGCCCTGGCCTGTCGGGAAGGTGTGGACGACGAAGCCCGCCGCCGCGCAGAGCGTCACCATCTCCGCCGCGGCCGAGGAACTGTCCATGAACCAGAGCCCGGGATGCACGGGCGTCTCTGCCTTGTCGAGCACGCCGTCGACGAGGCACTTCCTGCCGATCTTCTGGATGTTGCCGAGCGCCTTCTCCTCGATCGTCGTCAGCCCTCCCTCGATGTTGCCCTTGGTCGGCTGGCTCTCCGAAAGGTCAGAGGTCTTGTGCGCCTCGATCACCGCCTGGTAGCGGTCGAACATCGCCTGGAACCGGGCGGCGATCTCCGGGGTCCGGCAGCGCGCCTTCACGAGGTGCTCGCCGCCCGTGAGTTCGGAGGTCTCGCCGAACACGAGCGTATTGCCGTTCTCCCAGAGCTTGTCGAAGGCGTTGCCGACGGTCGGGCAGGAGGCGAGGCCCGAGGTGGTGTCGCTCTCGCCGCACTTGGTCGAGACCCAGAGCTCGCTCAGCGGCGCCTTCGTCCGTTTCTGCCGCGAGGCGTGCCTGACCATCCGGTAGGCAGCGCGGGAGGCGTTTGCGATCGTGGCGATGTCCCCGTGCTGCTCGATCCAGAACCCCTCCACCGGCTTGCCCGACTTGGCGATTCCCTCGACGATCCGGCTCGTCCAGCCGGGCTCGATGCCGATGACAACGACGCCGGCGATGTTAGGGTTGGAGCCGACGCCGATCAGCGTGCGGAAGTGGAGCTCGAGATCCGCGCCGAACTGCAGCCGGCCATAGGCGTGCGGGATCGCCATCGCCCCCTTGATGTTGTTGGCGACCGCCTCGCAGGCGGCGTTTGAGAGGTCGTCCACCGGCAGGATGATGACGTGGTTGCGCACGCCAATGCGCCCGTTCTCGCGCCGGTAGCCCTCGAAGGTCGCGTTGCCGAGGTCCATGCCCATCGTTGCGCCCTCCTCACCAGCGCTTGGTCTTGACGTTGTGCACGTGCAGGTGCTCGCCGGCCCTGATCGGCTTGACGGCCCTGCCTATGTCGACGCCGTACTTGATGATCGTCTCACCTTCGGCGATGTCCCGTATGGCGAGCTTGTGGCCGATCGGGATGTCATCCTTTGCCCGGAACGTGATCATCCTGTCCTGGTCCATCACCCAGCCGGTCAGCTCCTGGCCGGCCTTGAGCCCCTCCACCACCACGACGCCGACCGAGTCATGCTCGTCATGCACGACGAAGTGGATCGTCATCCTGCCCTCTCCATCTTTCTGTTGTCGTCGTTTCCCTGCGCCCCACGCTCACCTCGGCCGATGCACGATCTTCTCCGCACAGGCAACGCCGGAGGCGGGCGAGGCGAAGGCGACCGGCTCCTCGGCGTGGCCGCGCTCCTTGATCCAGGCGAGATCGTCGAACACAGCCGAGTCGCGCGCGGCCGCCGTATCGGGACGGGTTAAGCAGTATCTGCCAGACACGGTGCCTTCCTGCAGTGTCAGGCGCCGCGTGTCGAGCCCCGACGCGCCGTCCCCCAGCCGATTCGCGGGCCGCCCCGCCTTGAGCGCCCGCCGCCCGGCGTGCTCGAGGCCGAGGTGATGCCGCGCGGTTCGCTAACCGCCCCCGCGGGCGCCGGAGGCGCCGCCGCCGGCCCCTCCCGGGCCGTCACCCCCGGCTGAACAGACGCCTGATCACAGAGAACAGGCCGCCGCGGCGTAACGGCCTCTGCCCCGCCTGGCCACGCGGGGAGACATGCGGGCGGGAGGCTGGCGGCGGTAGTGCAGAAGCGATCGTGTAGGCGCGGACATCCTCCGCCGCGATCAGCCGGCGCTCGAAGGCGACGACCTGATCGATCGGCCCGGGCAGGCTGCCGCGCTCGAGCTCACTCGCCTGCGCTGCCGCGCCTGCGAAATCGCCCGCACGCCTGAGTATGTCGACGATACGGACGCGCTGCTCTAGGTCCGGCGTTGGGCCCTGCCGGAACAGGGCCACCGCCTCGAGCCGCCAGGCGGAGGCAAGCTCCGGCTTCCGGGCGTCATCGGCAACCCAGGCGGCCTGGAGCGTCGCCTCGGCAGCACCGTGCAGGTCCCCAAGCTCCTCAAGCAGCATGGCCCGGCAGAGGAAACGCCGCGCGAGCGGCGGGATCGACGAATCGGCAAGCTGCGCCCTGTAGGGCCCGGCGAAGACGATCGCGCCTGCCCGCTCATCGGCCTGATCGAGCCGCGGCGCCACGTAGCCGCAGGCAGGACACTGCTGCAGCCAGCTCGGCATGGTGCTGCGGGCCGATTCAGCTGGTCGAAGATCAAGGTCCGGCGGCCCGTGCTGGGCTGCCGGCCGAACGCGACGCTGCTCGCTCTCGTGCCCGCATACCGCGCAGGTGACGATCGTGGCTTCCGTGTTTCTCATCCTCCCGACCCCAGCAACCGCAGAGTAACGGTGTCCTGCCCGGGCGGGAAGCGCCTGGCGCAGAGGGGCGCAAGGCACGGGATCCGGAGAGGCTCGGGTCAGCTAAGCCGGGAGATCCCCGCTCTCTCGCGCGAGCATGCCACAGGCGACGCCTATGGCCGCGCAAGGTGGTCAGCCAAGCTGGGAGATTTCTCCCAGTTCCCGAGCCCTACCGGCCGCGCAGCCTTCGTCCGGCTTTGTCAGCCAGCGACCGCGCCGGCCGCCGGCGGCGGCGCACGGCCGCCAACGGGGCGGAGCACGCGCCGGGGCGGGCCCTGCCCGCTCAGCCTCGGTCAGTGCACGGCGACGGGGATCATTTCGTGCTCGAACACCGCTCGGGCTGCCTGCTCGGCATTCGGCGCGAGGCCGATCT
>Ga0308417_1001303_pt1 | contig 17229 bp, 12 predicted proteins | sample HotsprSampleOS65_FD_203528 | JGI IMG/M metagenome (GOLD analysis project Ga0308417, IMG submission 203528) | Hot spring phototrophic mat microbial communities from Octopus Spring, Yellowstone National Park, Wyoming, United States - 20090730_OS65 ... | reverse complement strand
TGCACGGTCTTGCGCTCAACATCAACACCGATTTAAGTTTCTTTGAAGGCATTGTGCCTTGTGGAATCAGCGAAATGGGCGTAACTTCTTTGCAAAAATTGCTTGGAAAAAGCGTTCCGATGCACCTTGCCATAGAACTGTTTATCCAAGCATTTCAAGCGGTTTTTGATGTTGAAATTTTAACGGGAGGTCAATATGGAAGAACAGAAATCTCTGCGTAGTTGGTGGGAAGAATATGCGGATATGATTGAAGAGCCTGACCTTTCCAATATTGAACTTGAAGACGGGAAGCCTGTGGATAACATTTTCGCTGAAAAGCAACATCGGTTGCTGGTCTCATCACTTTACACGAATTGGAAGCCGAAGCAGAAGTTTGTAGCGACCACAAATGTTGGGGTGTTTTATGCCGAAAGCAAACCGCCAATTGTGCCTGATGCGCTGATTAGTTTTGGAGTAGATTTTCCGACTTGGGAGCAGATGATAAGCCACAAGAAGTATCGGGCGTATTTTGTGTGGGTCTTTGGCAAGCCGCCTGATGTGGTGGTGGAAGTGGTAACGAATCGCAAGGGCGATGAGTTGACGGATAAGCTGAAAATTTATGCGGAGGTTCGCGTGCCGTATTACATTGTGTATGATTGGATGCGGCTTTATGGCGAGCCGAAGGTTCGGGTGTTCAAGCTAAACGGCTTAGAGTATGAGTTGAAAGGGGATATGAGGCTTGATGAGTTTGGGTTACGAGTGGGGTTGTGGGAAGGGACATTTGAGGGATTTGGGAGTGGGGAGTGGTTGAGGTGGTATGATGACGAAGGCAATTTGCTATTGAGCAACGAAGAGTGGCAAGCACAAATCAACGCCCGACTCGAGGCAGAAAAACAACGCGCCGAACAACTCGCCGCCAAACTGCGAGCATTAGGCATCAATCCTGATGAATAGTTTGAAGTAGAAATTTCAACGGGAGAGGGATATGGAAGAGCAAAAAGCAATGCGTGAGTGGTGGGAAGAATATGCGGATATGATTGAAGAGCCTGACCTTTCCAACATTGAAATTGAAGATGGAAAGCCTGTGGATAACATTTTTGCTGAAAAGCAACATCGCTTGTTGGTCTCATCGCTTTACACGAATTGGAAACCGAAGCAGAAGTTTGTAGCGACCACAAATGTTGGGGTGTTTTATGCCGAAAGCAAGCCGCCGATTGTGCCTGACGCGCTGATTAGTTTTGGGGTTGATTTTCCGACTTGGGAGCAGGCGATAAGCCACAAGAAGTATCGGGCGTATTTTGTGTGGGTGTTTGGCAAGCCGCCTGATGTGGTGGTGGAAGTGGTAACGAATCGCAAGGGTGATGAGTTGACGGATAAGCTGAAAATTTATGCGGAGGTTCGTGTGCCGTATTACATTGTGTATGATTGGATGCGGCTTTATGGCGAGCCGAAGGTTCGGGTGTTCAAGCTAAACGGCTTAGAATATGTGCTGAAAGAGGATTTGAAACTTGACGAGTTTGGGTTGCAGGTTGGGTTATGGGAAGGGAGTTTTGAGGGGTTCGGAAGCGGGGAGTGGTTGAGGTGGTATGATGAAGACGGGAATTTGCTATTGAGCAACGAAGAGTGGCAAGCACAAATCAACGCTGAACTTGAAGCCCAACGACAAAAAGCCGAAGAAGAAAAACAACGGGCGGAACAAGAGAAGCAACGCGCCGAACAACTCGCCGCCAAACTGCGAGCATTAGGCATCAATCCTGATGAATAGTTTGAAGTAGAAATTTCAACGGGAGAGGGATATGGAAGAGCAAAAAGCAATGCGTGAGTGGTGGGAAGAATATGCGGATATGATTGAAGAGCCTGACCTTTCCAACATTGAAATTGAAGATGGAAAGCCTGTGGATAACATTTTTGCTGAAAAGCAACATCGCTTGTTGGTCTCATCGCTTTACACGAATTGGAAACCGAAGCAGAAGTTTGTAGCGACCACAAATGTTGGGGTGTTTTATGCCGAAAGCAAGCCGCCGATTGTGCCTGACGCGCTGATTAGTTTTGGGGTTGATTTTCCGACTTGGGAGCAGGCGATAAGCCACAAGAAGTATCGGGCGTATTTTGTGTGGGTGTTTGGCAAGCCGCCTGATGTGGTGGTGGAAGTGGTAACGAATCGCAAGGGTGATGAGTTGACGGATAAGCTGAAAATTTATGCGGAGGTTCGTGTGCCGTATTACATTGTGTATGATTGGATGCGGCTTTATGGCGAGCCGAAGGTTCGGGTGTTCAAGCTAAACGGCTTAGAATATGTGCTGAAAGAGGATTTGAAACTTGACGAGTTTGGGTTGCAGGTTGGGTTATGGGAAGGGAGTTTTGAGGGGTTCGGAAGCGGGGAGTGGTTGAGGTGGTATGATGAAGACGGGAATTTGCTATTGAGCAACGAAGAGTGGCAAGCACAAATCAACGCCCGACTCGAGGCAGAAAAACAACGTGCCGAACAGGAAAAACAGCGAGCCGAAAGACTTGCCGAGAAACTTCGTGCCTTAGGCATCAATCCTGACGAATAACTGTTTAACCTTTTCCAACATTGACAATGATTGCCGAAAAAAAAATCGCTAACAAAAAACCCTCCAACAAAAAAACTCAAGAACAATCCTTCTTAAAATCGTTCTCCAAAGATGACTTGGCAAAGGTCTATCGCTTGATGGTAACGGCGCGACAGATTGACACCAAGTTGCTCACGATGCTCAAGCAAGGGAAAGCCTCGTTCCATATTGGCGTTTCGGGACATGAGGCGGCTCAAATCGCGGTTGCTCAAAATATGCGTGCGGGTATAGATTGGTCGTATCCGTATTACCGCAACCTCGCCTACTGCCTCACACTCGGCTTCCGCATTGAAGATGCGATGCTCGATTTTCTCTTTCGTGAAGAAGCACCCAGCACAGCGGGCAGACAAATGTATGCGCATTGGGGGCATAAAGAACTGCGCATTGTCTCGCAATCGTCGCCGACAGGCACGCAATTTCTGCAAGCGGTCGGAACAGCAATCGGATGCAAGCGCGAACAGAAAGGTGAAATCGTTTATGTTTCCGCAGGCGAAGGCACAACCTCACAAGGCGATTTTCACGAAGCCCTTAACTGGGCGGCACGCGAAAAATTGCCTATCGTGTTTATGATTGAAGATAACGGCTATGCGATTTCCGTCCCAATTCGCGAACAAACCGCAGGACAATCTGCCTACAAACTCGCCGCAGGTTACGAAGGCTTAATTCGCTACGATGTCGATGGCACTGATTACTTCGAGATGAAACGCATTGCTGATGAAGCAATTACGAAAGCCCGTAGCGGTGAAGGTGCCGTGCTGATTAACGCCAAAGTTGTGCGATTGCTGCCTCACTCTTCCTCTGATGACCACTCAAAGTATCGCACGCCCGAAGAACTTGCCGAAGACCAAAAGCGCGACTGCATCTTGCGATTTGAAGAGCGCGTCATTTCCGAACAAGTCTTTTCACAAGAAGAACTCAATGCCATCAAAGCCGATGCGAAGCAAAAAATCGATGACGCGGCAACTTGGGCAGAATCGCGCCCCGTACCGAAAGTCGAGACCGTGATGACGCACGTGTATAGCGATGTGCCACTGAACCTGCCGTTTGAAGCCTCAACGCCGAGTGGCGCACCGATTGTGATGGTCGATGCCATCAACCACGCGCTCGATGAAGAACTCGCTCACAATCCGAAAATGCTCATCTACGGTGAAGATGTCGCAGGCGGAAAAGGCGGCGTGTTCACGGCAACGCGCAACCTCACTGCAAAACATGGCGCAGATAGAGTGTTTAATTCTCCACTTGCCGAAAGTTCTATCGTCGGAACAGCGATTGGACTTGCCATTATGGGATTTAAGCCTGTCGTGGAAATCCAATTCGGCGATTACATCTTCCCTGCCATGATGCAGATTCGTAATGAACTCGCTATGATGCGCTATCGCTCCAACGGCAAATGGAAATGCCCCGTTGTGATTCGCGTGCCTGTGGGCGGATACATTCACGGCGCGCATTATCACTCGCAAAATATCGAAGCCTTTTTTGCGCACATTCCCGGCTTGATAATTCTCTTCCCGTCAAACGCAACCGACGCAAAAGGACTGCTCAAAACCGCTTGCCGCGCCGATGACCCCGTGCTGTTCTTGGAACACAAATACCTTTACCGACAAGGCTTCGCCAAAACGCCTGAACCCGATGAGAACTACTTCACACCGATTGGCAAAGCAAAAGTCGTGCGTGAAGGGCGCGACCTTTCCGTCATTACCTACGGTGCATTGGTGCAACGCGCACTTGAAGCGGCAAGGAAATTAGAGCAAGAAGGCATCAGCGTGGAAGTCATTGACCTGCGCTCCATTTTGCCCTACGACAAAGAAGCGATTGTGAAATCGGTCAAAAAGACAAGCAAAGTGTTGGTGGCATATGAAGATATGCTCACACAAGGCTTTGGAGCAGAAATTGCTGCATTCATTGCCGAACATTGTTTTCAATACCTCGACGCGCCTGTGATGCGATTGGGTGCGCTTGATGTCGCCGCCGTGCCTTACGCCGATAACCTTGAAGATGCCGTTCTACCTAACGACAAGAAAGTGTATGACGCGCTGAAAGAATTGGCACAATTTTAAATGCAGATGATAAGCAAAAGAAGGGGCGGAGTTCAACTTCCGCCTTTTTCATTTTTCGCTAATCCAAATTGTTCAAAAGTAAATCGAGCGATTCTTCGCTCTCCACTAAAACTTCACGCGGCTTGCTTCCGTCAGGCGGTCCGACAATGCCGGCTTGTTCGAGTTGGTCCATAATGCGTGCCGCACGACCGAAGCCTAATTTCAATCGGCGTTGCAGAAGTGAGACGCTTCCTTGTTGGTGTCGCACGACCAAGCGCGCCGCTTCCTCGAACATTTTATCGCGTTCAAAATCGCCCTCATCTTCATCGTCCATTTCGCCTTTCGTGGAGGTCAGTTTCAAATCGGGTGAAGGCAATTCAAGAGCCATATCAAAGCCTTTCTGCGCGTAGATAAAATCGGTGATGGCTTCGACTTCTTCGGTCGAGACAAACGCATTTTGAATTCGAATTGGCTTTGGTTCGCTCGAGGGTAAAAAGAGCATATCGCCGTAGCCCAAAAGTTGTTCTGCACCCATCATATCTAAAATCGTTCTTGAATCAATTTTGCTGGCGACTTGGTAGGCGGCACGTGCTGGGAAATTGGCTTTAATCACACCTGTAATCACATCGACGCTTGGTCGCTGGGTCGCAACAACCAAATGAATCCCAACGGCGCGTGCTAATTGGGCAAGGCGTGCAATCGGCTCTTCAACATCTCTGCCTGCCGTTATCATCATATCGGCAAGTTCATCAATCACAACCACAATGTAAGGCAAAGCGTCATCAGGAAATTTCGCGTTGAAATCCTTGATGTTGCGCACGCCGGCTTTGGCAAGTCGGTCATATCGCAAGTCCATTTCTTTCTCAACGGATTTGAGCGCATAGACGGCTTTGCTTGTGTCGGTAATAATCTGCTCTTCCAAATCTTTGTATTTGACAAGAAAGTGATTTTTGAGTTTTTGATACGGAAAAAGCTCAACGCGCTTCGGGTCAATCAACAGGAACTTGACCTTTTCGGGAGAGCAGAAATAAATGAGGCTGGTGAGAATCGTGTTAATGCCGACGGATTTTCCTGACCCAGTTGAGCCTGCCACAAGCAAGTGCGGCATTTTCGCAAGGTCATCGATATAGATTTCGTTGGAAATCGTTTTGCCAAACGCAATCGGGAGAATGCCTTTGAAGTTTTTGAATTTTTCGGATTGAAGAAGCGTCTTGATATGCACCGTTTTTGATTTTGAGTTCGGGATTTCTACGCCGACGGCATTTTTTCCCGGAATCGGTGCAATGATGCGAATGCCGCGTGCCGCCATTGCCATTGCCAAATCGTCAGCAAGGGCGGTGATGCGCGAGACCTTTACATCAGGCGCAAGTTCAAGTTCAAAGAGCGTTACACGCGGTCCGACGGTCGCCTCTACCTTTACAACTTCAATTTTATAGATGCGCAATTTTTCAAGCAGTTTGCGCTTGTTTTCTTCGAGCTCTTCAATCGAGACGGCATCGGTTTCGGATTCAGGCTCATTGAGCAAATCAACAGAGGGAAATTGATACGTGAAATGTTCTTTGGTTTCAACGGCTAACTCGCGCTCGTCTAAATTGGCTTCTTTTTCTTGCACGCCTTCTTTGAGCGTGATGGCGGGTTCGGACGGCGGTTCGGTTTCTTCCGCTTTGGGCTTCGGCGCAGTCAATTCGCTAAGCAACTCTTCAAGCACTTCGTCTTTTTCTTCGCTCGATTCACTCAGCATTTTTGGTGGCGTTGATGGTTGAGAATCAGCAATAGATGGTTGTGGGTCGGTATCTGTTAGTTCACTTGTTGGAGTTGATTCCGTTTTATCCAGTTCGTTCAAAATTTTTTCAAGTTCGCGGTCTATTGCTTCTTCAATCGACGGCAATGGAGCGGCGGGCGGTGCGTTTGATTCTGCGCTTGGCGTTTCAGGAACGGAGGGCATTGTAGGCGGTTGGCTGGTTAGCGACTTTGTATCAACGATAATTGGCTCATGTTGAATTGGCTCATCGGCTCGAGCATGGGCAGTGGTTTCGTTCAGAAGGTCGCGCAGTCCGAAAGAGGCGGTGTTAGGACTTGCACTGTGGTTGATAGTTTCAACGGGCTTGGGCGGTTCAGGTGTTTGTGATTCGATTTCTCGGTTTGTGAAATCTCTTGTTGGAATTGAAATCGGCTCGGCTTGGGCTTCTTTGAGTTTATCCTCTTTTCGGCGACCGAATTTCGCTTCGGGTTGTGAAGGCGGTGGTGTCGGTTGTGCGTTGGCTTCTGGTTCATCTTCATTATTGAGTTCTTCTTCGGCCAGTTCTTCTTCAAGAGCGCGAGCGCGGGCTTCTTGCCACTCTTTGAATTTGAGCATGGTGCCGCTGGCAAGTTCGCTGGCTTTGTCGCGGGTGAGATAGGCGATTCGGTCAAAGGTCTTTTGTAAATCAAGGTCAATAAAGAGCGCAATGACAAGCAAGAGAAGCACGGTGAGCAAGCACCACGCGCCAAACTTTCCGAGAATCGTGGCAAGGGTTGTAGCAATCAAACGACCGATTGCGCCCGACATCACTTCGCTGAATCCAAACGCCGTCAAGCCGAACATGGAGGCGAGGATTACTGAGAAAAATACGCCATACACGGTAACATAAATCGGCTTTGAAACGTCTTGACGGCGGAAGAGCGAAAAGCCCCAGAAGGCAGAAATCACAAGCAGAAGCGAGGTTGGGTAACCAAGAAGAGAGTGCATCAGGAACGACGAGAGTTTCGCGCCGAAAAGCCCAAGCGGGTTGTGAAGTTGGCTTGCCGCAAGCCGCGCTTCGTGAGAGAAAAATTCAAACAGCGAGATGTTCTCAATCAACGCGTCGTCTTCGATGTGATAGCAAAAGAGCGCAATCAAAAACAGCACAGAAAGAAGCATGATGAACACGCCCCAGAGTTCAGAGCGGCGTTTTGCAATCGAGTCGCTCAACGGGTTTTTCGGTTTCTTTGGCGAGCGTTTTTTCGCCGTGCCGCTTGGTTTCTGCGGCTCTGACTTCGGCGCATTGAGCGTGGTTGTATTGTCAATCAATTCGGGTGTTTGCATGTGTGTTCGCAACAAATTGGTAACAAAAATTTGAGATGCTTTAACGCAAAGAATGAGCGGTATTGCGATAAGGCATTGATGATGAAATCAAACGCGAGTTTCCGTTGCGAAAAGCAGTTGCGACCCTACGAGTAAAAGGTGAACTAAAATCAAAAAAGGCAACAGCCTTCCGCACGAAACGGAAATGCTAGATGCCTTCAAATTGTGATGCGATATGTGATGGGGTGAATTTAATCAACCGTCGGAACATTTCCCGAAAGTTGAAGCAAAACGCTCAAAAGTCTAATGAGCGTAAGTTCTTGAAGTGTCCATTGGAGCGAACACGCCGCTTGATTTCTTCCGCCCGCTCGATTTCAGGAATGACGCGCTCGAAGTGCTCGACGATAAATTCCAAGCGAGCGTTTTCGCTAGTCATTTCAAGGAGTTTTTGTTTTTGAAGCACATCGAAGCCCGCGTTGTGCGCAATGCGAAACGAAGCGCGTTCCTCGCTGTCGTAGTCTTCGACAGTGGTTTCACCGTTGATGAGTTCCAGGAGTTTGAGATGAAGCGTGATGGCGCGTTGGCGGAGCGAAGGGTCTATGACGCTATCATCATCGTCAAAGAACTCGACGGAGGCTTGCATATAGGGTTTATCTTTATAGATCTCAATCATTCGGTAGCGCATCACACCGGTGGTGATGATGTCCAAACGACCATCAGCGTATTCATTAACGATTTCTTCAAGGTCAACGGTGCAACCCACCGCATAGAGTTTGTTGTTGTAAGCCAGCGACACGCCGAAGGGCTTTCCTTGCCCATACTCCATTCCTGAACGGCAGTAAGCAATCATCGCTTTGTAACGCTCTTCAAAAATGTGGAGCGGCAGTGGCTCTGATGGGCAAACCACAAGCGGCAGAGGAAAAAGCGGAATGATATTTTTATCAGCCATCGTTTTCAGAGATAAATGCTATCGTGTTAAAAGACAAAACAAGCGTAATAAAAGGTAATAAAAAAGCCTCCGTTATGGAGGCTTGTTGAGTTTGGCAAAGATAATCAATTCACCTGTTCAATTTCCCAAAGTTGATTGTTGTCGTTGTTGACTTCCCATTGAATGATCCTTGCGCCGTTTTCATTCGACTTGGCTTCAACGGTAAGGGCTTTGCTCGTGGCTTTTGAAATGATTTTGAAGAATCCTTTCTCGTCGCGCTCCAATTCCCAAAGTTGATTGTTGCCGTTGTTGGCTTCCCATTGAATAATTCTTACGCCGTTCTCCGACTTTCCGCCTTCTACGTCCAAGCATTTTCCCGTAGCCTTGTTCGTGATGCGCACGAAGTTTCCGACTTCCTCAAACTCCCACAGTTGATTATTGCCTTTGTTAAATTCCCACTGAATAATCTCTGTACCGTTGTCGGGCTTTGAGCCTTTGACATCAATCGCTTTACTGCTTGCCTTATTGATGATTTTGTAGAATTGAGCATTTGCATCTTCCAAAGAAAAGAAGCACGCTGCAATAAGCAAAACGCTGATAAAGATAAACTGTCTTATTGGTGATACCTCCAAATTGGTTTTTTGGTTGAAAGATAATTGCATTTGTGTAATATGCAGATTCGAGAACATAATCAAAGATACGCCAAGCGTGCGTGTCGCAAAAATTGCATTGCGTTAAAAGAGTTCAATGAAACAGAAAAGTTATGTGCGCCTGATGAACGCAGTATTTTACGCACATCACGGCGTTTATCAAGCGGAGCATCAAGTTGGAGCGCGTTATGAAGTCGATGCCGAATTAGCCCTCGATTTCACCGAAGCGGGCGCGACCGATAAACTGGCTAAAACCGTCGACTACGAAAAAGTCTACGCCAAAATCAAAGAAGCCTTAACGGGCAAGAAGTTTTACTTGATTGAAGCCGTCGCGAAAACCATTGCCGATGAGCTGTTGCAAGATTTTGCCGAGCTTGAATCGGTGAGAATCCGTGTGCGCAAACGCAATCCGCCCGTCGGTGGCGTGTGCGATTACGCCGAAGCCGATTACATTGTCGAGCGATGAACACGGCATTTATCGGACTTGGCTCAAATCTCGGCAAGCGATTGGAAATGATTGAACAAGCCATTGCGCAACTCTCGCAACTTCCGCACACCACGCTCTTGGCTGTATCAAGTATTTATGAATCGCCACCGATTGACGGCTCAAAACAAAATCACTTCTTGAACGCGGTTTGCAAACTCAAAACCGACTTGCCGCCAACAACCTTGCTTGAAGCCTTGAAACATATTGAGCGAAAACTCGGCAGACCAGAACGCTACGCTCGCTGGTCGCCACGACTAATTGACCTTGACCTCTTGTTTTACGGCGACCTTGTTATCCAACAAGATGATTTAACAATTCCGCACGCGGAAATTCCAAACCGAAAGTTTGTGCTTCTACCAATGCTTGAACTCGAAGACGTTGTTCATCCTGTTTTGAAAAAGCCCATCTCGACTTTGCTTGCAGAAACAATCGACCGCTCCTTGATTGTCAAAACATCATCGCTCATTCTTTTTAACAAGAAAACTCAAAGTTTGAGATGACCGTGAAAAAATCACTACCCTTACATACGCAAATTTTTATTGGCTTGTTTATTGGGCTTTTGGCAGGGCTTGCCGTCAATTTTTTCGCGCCGCAGAGCGAAGCGGTCAAATGGGTAGCGTCAAATGTCGCTTATCCCATCGGACAAATTTTTCTGCGCTTGATTTTTATGGTGATTATTCCGCTGATTTTTTCAGCGATTGTGCTGGGTGTCTCGGACTTGGGCGATGTGGGACGGATTGGGCGCGTCGGATTGAAAACCTTGCTCTTTACGGTCGTGATTACGGGCTTAGGCGTGGTGATGGGTGTATTTTTGGTGAACCTCTTTAAGCCAGGCGAAGGCATTTCAGAAGAAAGTCGGCAAGCGTTGATGTCGACCTTGCAAGGCAATCAAAGCGTCAGCACGATTCTTTCCAACGCACAGCAAACGAAATCCGCCGTGCAAACCCTGCTTGATTTTATTCCGCGCAACCCATTTGTTGATGCCACCTTTGCCTTCGATGCGAGTTATCAAGGTGGCGGACTTTTAGCCATCATGTTCTTCGCGCTCATCTTTGGCATTGCTATGGCTCTTTGTGAAAAAGAGCGCACTGAGCCGCTCACGAAAGTCTTTCAAGGCTTGTATGATGTGGTGATGAAGATTATTGATTTCGCCATGCGACTTGCGCCGTTTGGCGTTGCCGCGCTAATTTTTTCTGCCGCCTCTCAACTTGGCTTTCAAATTATCGGCACGCTCGGTATGTATGTGTTCGTGGTAATGCTCGCGCTCACCATTCATCAATTCATCACCTACGGATTGATTTTGCAATTTTTCGTCAAGCGCAATCCGATTGAATTTTTTAAGAACATCTGGGAAGTGATTTTAACAGCGTTTTCAACGAGTTCCTCGAATGCGACGTTGCCGACATCGATTCGGGTAACAACGGAGCAACTGAAAATCAACCCTGACATTGCGAACTTTGTCTTGACGGTTGGCTCAACGGCGAATCAAAACGGGACAGCACTCTACGAAGGCATCACGGTGCTTTTCTTGGCGCAGTTTTACGGCATAGACCTTTCACTTGGTCAGCAAGTTTCGGTTGTGTTGCTTTCGATACTCGCGGGTGTTGGCACGGCGGGCGTTCCCGGAGGCTCGCTTCCACTCGTAGTGCTGGTGCTTCAAACCATCGGCGTGCCTGCTGAAGGCATTGGCGTAATTTTGGGCGTGGATAGGGTCTTGGATATGAGCCGAACCGTTGTGAATGTTACAGGCGATATTACGCTTGCGGCGTGGGTGGAATCGTCTGAACCGCAGACGGCTAAAGTCAATGTATAATCTCTTTCTCTGCGCCGTATCTTACAACGAATCATCAACAAAGGCAATTTGAAGTGAATGTATAGACGTGTTCTCATCATAGGCGCAAATGGGCTGGTCGGACAGAAGCTCACCGATATTTTCTCAAACGACCGCAGGTTTGACTTGCTCATTTCAGCGCGTCAGAGCGAAGCCTACAACAAAGCCGCCAGTTTCGGCTATGTTCAACTTGATGCAACCAATCTCTCGAATGTCAAAGAACTCGTTTGGAATTTTTCACCCGAAATCATCATCAATGCCGCCGCTTACACCGATGTCGACGGCTGTGAGCGCGAAAAAGAACTCTCGTGGAAAGCCAATGTAACGGCAGTTGAAAACCTTATCACCGCTTCGCGATTGGTCGGCGCACGCGTGGTTCATATCTCCACCGATTATGTCTTTGACGGCAAAGCCGGTCCATATGACGAGACAGCAACGCCCAATCCGCTTTCCTACTATGGCAAAGAGAAACTCGCCTCTGAAAACGCGGTTCGGGCATCGGGCGAAAATTGGGCGATTGTGCGCACAATGGTCGTTTATGGCGTTGCGCCAAAGGTGAAAAAAAATTTTGCGATTTGGCTCGCACAAGAATTGAAAAAGGGAAATAAGGTGAATATCGTGTGCGACCAATTCGGAAATGCCACGCTTGCCGACGACCTTGCGCGCGGCATCTATGAACTCGTGCGCCAAAACAAACGCGGCTTGTATCACATGGCTGGCTCCGACATTCTCTCGCGGTATGAATTTGCGCGAAAACTTGCCGATGAATTTGGCTTCGATAAATCGCTCATTCACCCTATCAAAACGGCTGAACTCAACCAACTTGCCGTGCGTCCGCTTCAATCGGGCTTGATTACGCTTAAAGCACAAGCCGAACTGGGCATCACGTTTCTTTCAAGCGAGGAGTCGCTCAAAAAATTCAAGGAACAATTTTTGGAAAGTGCTTGGGTGTGAAAGGTTGAACTAAAACCCGCACAAAGAAAAAAAGGGCGGAAACTTCCGCCCTTTGACGCGTTGTAAGGATGGTCCGTGATTACGGAATCTCCGAAAGTGGCCTTGGGAAGTTAACGACAACTTGGTCACCAGAGCGTTCAAGTGGCAGTTCGTTCAAGCGATTGAATCGGCGCATGTCAATCCAGCGATGCCCTTCGCAGAAGAGCGAGTAGCGGCGTTCATAGAGCAACTTGTTAATGCCATCGGCTTCATCAGCGATGGAGGTGTAATCATCAACCCCAGCGGCTTGTCGCACGCGGTTAAGATCGGCTAATGCGCCTGCAAGGTCGCCTGTCTTGATGCGAGCTTCAGCACGAAGGAGCAGGAGTTCCTCGTTGCGAATGATGGCGACGGGTGATGTATTAGAGGCATAGACGCTAACAGCATAGTTTGAACTCACATTATAGTTGCTCACAGGAGACGAGCGGAAAAAGACTTTGGAGAGCCTCGCATCGGTGAGCGTATCTTGGTTTTGGCTGAAAAAGTCGCGTTGAGCGAAGAATCGCGTGGCAGTGGCTGGCGGCTCAAAGACAGGATTGAGCAAATCGCCTGCCGCTGTGGAATAGGTGTGATAGACACCCGTGCGCATGCCTGCCGGTGTGTTAGTTTCCACCAAGAATGAGTTTTGAAGCGCGGTTAGGCATGCCGGGTAATCGCCTTGATAGGCGGCGACGCGCGCGCGCAAGGCACGATTGAAGCGGGCGAAAGTGGGCGGCGTATTGAAACCTGCAAAGCCGCTCGACAAGGTGAAGTCAAATGCCGCGCCTTCGCTGGTGAGCAATGTGTCGGCTTCATCGAGCAAGCGATTGATTTTGGCGAAGCCTTCTGCCTTGCTCACAAACGGGAACGCAGCGGGGTTGGGCGAGTAACCAATTTTGATACCGTTCTCGTTGGTAAGGTTTAGGTTCAGGAGCAGTTGATACGCGATGATGGTTTTGGCAAACCCTTCAAGCCCAGCACGCTGACCGGCGCGCGAGGCAGGCTCCTGTGCCGCGCGGTTCAAGAGAATGCGTGCGTTGGCGATTGCCGTGTAGCGGGCGTTCCAAGTGTTGTTCACAAACGGACCGCCTGCGTCTAATTGTCCCCCGACATATTCGCTCATATAGCGCGGGTCATCGCCGCCAAGATAGTAAGCCTCACGCCCGATGAGCGACGTGCCATAAATGTAAAAACTCAACGCATTACGCATCGAGCCTTCGGTGCCTGTTACCAAACTTTGAACGCTTGCTGTTTCTTCTGATGCCGAGTTCGGGTTCGGAAAATTGCGGTCAGGACAGCCATAAAATAGCAAGGCAAGCAGTGAAAGCGAGATTCCCGCTGTCAATCGTTTGAGCGAGAGATAAAGATGTTTGTTTCTCATAATTGAAAGTTCTCCGTTGTTTAGAGTTCAGTTCAGGCTTACAAGCCGAATCCCAAAGTGAAGTAGTAGCTGCGCGCCGAGGGGAATGGTGTAACGTCAATCGATCGACCGATAGCGATGCTACCGAAGTTGCTCACTTCGGGGTCGTAGCCGCTGTAATCGGTGAAGAGCAAGAGGTTGCGACCGGTGAAACTCACTTTCAGATTGGTGAAGAGTCCGCCGAAGAATTTATCGGTCTGGTCACGATTGAAAGTGTAGCTCAAGGTGAGTTCACGCAGTTTAATGAATGAGCCATCTTCAACCCAAGGGGTTTCTCTAACGCCGGGATTGGCAGAACTTGTTCCCAAACGGCGAGCCGTGCGTTCACGGTATGCATCTGTTCCCCAGTCAGCAGTTGTGCCGCCCAAGTCTGTTAGGAAGCGTGTCAGGTTAATTACATCGCCGCCTCTTTTCCACTCCCACAAGAAATAGAGGTCAAAGCCTTTGAACGAGAGCGTATTGGCAAATCCCAGAATAAAGTCCGGCTGTTCATCGCCAATAATCAAACCGTTGAACTGTCCGGGTGCAGCGTTTGGAATAGGGGCTTTCGGGTTCGGACCGAAACTTTGCGAGCCAACGATAGAAGTTGGCGCAAAGCCTTCGCGAATCGTGTAGGCACCAAGCGCAACACCGAATCCGCCTGTTTGAAACGCGGGAACGGTGAGTTTGGTGATTTCCGCTCTGGTGCGCGTGAAGACAAGGCGAGAGTTCCAAGCAAAAGTGGCGGAGCGAATCGGATTCAAAGTCAAGGCGACTTCAATGCCGTTAGTGGACATTTCGCCGCCGTTTTTGAACTGCAAGGTTGAACCTGATGAGCCAGCAATTTGCGATTCAAGAATCAAGCCTGAAATACCGCGCGTGAAATAGGTAAATTCAAGCGAGGCGAAGCCTTTTGCAAGTCCGAAGTCCGCACCGAATTCAATTTCCGTAACGCGCTCAGGCTCAATGTTGGGATTGCCGATTCGAGCAGGAAGACTCAAGCCGCCTGTGCCGCCCACGTTGTTGACCCCAAGCGTTGTGAACTTTGCAACTGCGGGTGCAAATGTGCCGGCTTGTCCCGCAGAAAAACGCAGTTTCGCCGATTCAACCGTTGAGCGAATGCCGTCCCAAAAGCTGAGTTTTGAGAGCAACACTGACGCGCCGCCTTTGGGGAAGAGGTAGAATTTATCCACATCTCCATTCGCGCTACTTCTATCCATACGAAGCCCTGCGGTTAAGAAGAAAGTGCCTGAGATGTCGACGTCTTCTTGGAAATAAATTCCTTGGTCGTATTGCTTTTGAACGGTTTGGAGTTGCTGAATCGAGGCGGCTTGGTTGATGTTATCGGATTCTGCTGCTAAGCCGCTTGCAAAGACAAGCACGCTGTTCGAGTTGCGGTTCTCAAACTGAACCCCGGCTGATGTTGTAAAAGAAAGCCCGCCGTCTTGATAACGATGCACCAAACTGGTGTAAAGGTTCGAGAACTGGCTCGGCGTATTCGTTCTGATGCTCCGACCAGGTAATCCTGATGCGCGTTCATGAATCGTGCTAATCGGCGAAAAAACTTGATTGACCTGCGTAAAGAAATCAACGCCACCCGTTGCTACGAATTTGAGGTTGTGTCCACCTGATTTGACCAAATCCCAATCTAATTTTCCCGATGCTGTTACACGGTCAATTCGCTCGTTATTAACGACTTTGTCAATGATTTCAAATGGATTTGAACCGATGTTGTTTGGGTCAAGATATGTGCCGTCGGGTCGGCGACGGTAATCAACAAAACTCGGCATAAACGCCGCCGCATAGCCAATGCTCACATTGTTATTGGAGTTTCCTGTTACGCCTCTATCCGAGCCGCTGTTCACATAACTTGCCGAGCCATCAATCGTGATGTCGTTAGTAAGACGATGCGAAACAGAGAGCCGTGTTGCGTAACGACGGTAGCCGGTGTTAGCAACAATACCTTCTTCGTTTCTCGCGCTACCGCTGAAGTAAAAGAGTGTCGTTGCGTTGCCGCCGCGCACGCTCACACTCGTCTCGTTAATGAAGCCCGTTCTTCCGTAAAGTTCTTCTTCGTAGTCAATGAAGGGAACAGCAAACGATGTAGGAGCTGGAGTTCCAAATGCTGAGAAGTAGCCTGAGGTATCAGATTGCCAGTTGCGCGTGCCTTGTTTGCGCAGCAGTTGGTTGAAGCCGAATTGTTGATTGACTTCGATAGAAGTTTTCTCGGCAATCGTACCTTGCTTTGTGGTAATGAGAATCACGCCTGCCGCCGCTTTTGCGCCATAGACTGCCGCCGCGCTTGGACCTTTGAGAATTTGAATATCGGCAATGTCATTCGGATTGAGGTCAGCGAGGCGATTCGACGGTTGTCCTTGTGGGCGTGCGCTTCCGACACCGGTCGCCGCTGTGAGTGCGTCTAAGCCGCCTTGAATTTGGTCGTTGCTGATAATGACCCCATCAACGAAAATGAGCGGTTGCGAATTGCCGACGAGCGTTGAGACACCCCGCAAGTTCAAACTAATGCCGCCGCCCGGCGCGCCCGTATTCTGACTGATAGAAAGCCCCGGTACTTTGCCTGCAAGAGCCTGTTCTGTGGTTTGCGCTGGCGCAGGTAAAAGTTCTTGTGCCGAAAGCGTGCCAATCGCATTGGGAGAATTTTCCCGCTTTACACCTGTTGCCACACCCGTTACCAACACTTCTTCGGCTTTCAGCAAGTCTTCGGTAAGCTGAATCACCAAGTCGTCCTTTGAGCCTTCAACCGGAACCGTGCGCGGCTTATAGCCCACGAGTTTGACAATAAGCGTCGCCTTCTCGGCTTTCAGGAGCAATCGGAACTTTCCGTTCACATTCGTCACGGCACCCGCACTACGGATTTCTTTGACCTGCACAATCGCGCCTGCCAAAGGCTCATTCGTTGCCGCATCGAGAACAGTTCCTGAAACGGTGATTTCTTGGGATAGAATGTGAATAGGACGCAATGCCAAGAAACACGCGCCCAACATGAAAAGTCGCAAGATGCTTTTCATAGCGGTTATGTTGTTTGTTGTTGATAGATAAAAAACAGGCGATTGTGTAGCCTCTGCGCAATAATTACAACTTTTTAGAATGAAAAAAAAGCGTTAAGATTCTTGAACAAAAAAAATTCTATCAACAACCATGCGCAACACCTTTCTACAACACACAACCGTAATCGTTCTTCTTGCATTGCTTGCCGCGTGCAGTCCTAACAAGCCACAAGCACCTGCAAAGCCAACGCAATTTACGCCTGCACTCTTCGACACCTCATCACTTCAAACAGGCGGCGTAA
>Ga0308417_1001302_pt1 | contig 17236 bp, 11 predicted proteins | sample HotsprSampleOS65_FD_203528 | JGI IMG/M metagenome (GOLD analysis project Ga0308417, IMG submission 203528) | Hot spring phototrophic mat microbial communities from Octopus Spring, Yellowstone National Park, Wyoming, United States - 20090730_OS65 ... | reverse complement strand
TTTGTTGTGGGTAATGATGATGAATTGGGAATGGGTCAGGAACCGTTGCAGGATGCGCAGGAACCGGCCGATGTTGGCCTCGTCCAGCGGGGCATCCAGCTCGTCCAACACACAGAATGGGCTGGGTTTGACCTGATAGATGGCAAAGAGCAACGCCACGGCGGTCATCGTTTGTTCGCCGCCGGACAAGAGGCTGATCGTTTGCAGCTTTTTCCCCGGGGGTCGCGCTAGAATTTCGATTCCGCTTTCCAGCACGTCGTTTTCGTCCACGAGCCGGAGATCGGCGGTGCCTCCGCCGAACACCTCGGCAAAGAGCTCTGCGAAGTTGCGGCGGATCTGCTCGAAGGTCTCCAGAAACATCTGGCGCGTCTCGGTGTTGATGCGCTGGATGACCTCGAGAAGTTGGGCCGTGGCACGGACGAGGTCTTCGTATTGCTGGCTGAGGAATTGGTGGCGTTGTTCGGCTTCTTCGTATTCCTCGATGGCCACCAGGTTAACCACGCCCATTTCATCGAGCCGCTTTTGCAGGGTTTCCACCTGACGGGCGACTGCGTCCCAGTCGGTGGCCAGGCCGGCCTGGGCCATTTCTTCCGGGGTCAGGACCTGGACGCGGGCCGGTCCTTCGTCGGCGTAAGTGATGGTGATGCACTCGCTGCGAACGTCGGGGAGGCGGACCTGATACTTTTCCTGGATGCGCTGGCAGAGGTTTTCCAGTTGAAGCTGGCGCTGGGCGCGTTCGAGTTCCAGTCGGTTGCGCTGTTCCTGCAGTTCGGTCAGGTGTCGGCGTCGGTCGCGCAACTCGGCCTCCATTTGGGTGATGGAAGCTTCTCGTTCAGCGCGGAGCTGGTGCTGGGCTGCCAGTTCCTGGTTGAGCCGGTCCCGTTGCGTGCGCAGACGCTCCAGTTCCTCTTGGGCCGCGCGGATTTCGCGCTCGGCCTGGGCTTTACGGGCTGCGCAGTCGGCGATCTCCTGGTGACAGCGGGTGGCGCGCTGATCCAGCTCGCGCATTCGTTGTTCGAGCGCGGTCAGTTGGTGGCGGGCGGCGGTGGCGCGTTGTTCCTCGGACGCCAGCGCCACGCGGGCGTCGCTGAGGGCTGCCTGGGCCTGGTCCCGCTGCTGTCGCAGGTCCTCCAGGCGCAGTTGTAGGGTCTGCACCTGCTGCTGGAGCGCCTGTTCGCGTTGTTCCAGGGCTGCAATCTGGGTGGCCAGTTCGGCCTGACGTTGTTGGGCCTCTTGGATCTGGCGCTGAAAGGACTCGGTTTCGTAGGCCACGGTTTCGAGCTTTTGCGCCAGGGTCAGGCGGGCCTGCTGAAGTGCGCGCAGTTCACCTTCGCGGCTGGCGATGGCCACCTCCTGCTGGCGCAATTCGCCTTGGGCCTGTTGGAGGCCGGCCTGAAGGGCCGTGTGTTCGCTGGCCAGCTGGCCGCGTCGCCGGCTGGCCTCTGTGATGGCCTCTTCCAAGCGGGTCAGCTCGGCCCGGAGTTCGGCGATCTGGTTTTTGCGTCCAAGGATGGAAGCGGGGCCGTGGCCGTTGCCCTGGCCGTTGAGAGCGCCGCCGGTGTAAATGCCATGGCGCGTGAGCAGTTCACCCTGCAGGGTGACAAAGTCGCAGCCTCCGTGGCCGTTGCACAACTGGGCTGTGGCCGTGGCCAGGTCGGGCACGATGAATGTGCGCCCCAGTAGGGACCGAACCAGCCGCTGCACTTCGGGTTCGGCCTGAACGACGTCAAGGGCACGGACCATGCGGGGGGAGGCAGCGCCGGGCGGAGCCGGGGTTTCCTGCGGACGCTCGGGGGCCTGCGGGGCCATATCGCCCGGGAAGGTGAGCTGCGAATCCTCTGCAGGCTGGAGGGCTAAAGCCGCCACGCTGGCGCGGCCGGCTCTGGTTCGGGCCAGATGATCCAAGATGGCCTGGGCTGCCTCGGGTTGTTCGGTGAGCACCAGCTGCAGGTGATGCCCCAGGGCCTGTTCGATGGCCAACACGTAAGGTTCGGGCACGCGAATTCGATCTGCCAGAGAGCCCAGGACCCCTTGGGATTGGCGTAGGGCTGCCAGGGCGCCCGGATCGTAGCCTTCCCGGCTTTCGTCCAACTGCTCGAGTACTCGAAGGCGGGAGCGGGTAGCGGCCTGGGCCTGCAGAAGTTGATCCAGAGCCGTGGAGGCGGTGGCCAGTTCCTGTTGCAACTCCCGGAGGCGTTGTTGACGTTCCGCCACCAATTGGCGGCGCGCTTCGGCGTCCTGTTTTGCCGAGGCAACTTGGGTCTGGAATTCTTGAAGACGCGTGTTCAGCCGTTCCTGCTCGGCCTCCAACTGCACCCGCTCGGCAGCTAGTTTTTCCAGGCGGGCCCGGTGCCCCTGATGCTGAAGTTCCAGTTGATTCAGCGCGTTGCGTGCGCCGGCCAGCTCCTGCGCATGCGCCAGCGCGGCCGACTGGGCCTGACGCAAGGCCTCCTGGTCCCGTCGCAGCGCTGCTTCTAGTTCCCGCACCGTCTCCAGCCGGGCCTGATGGGTCTGCTGATGCCGCTGGAGGGCCGTTTCTGCCTCTGCCAATCGCGCTTGAGCCGCCTGCTGTTCCTCTTCGGCCACACGGCGCTGTTCTTCGATCTGGGCAATTTCGGCAAAGGCCTGTTCCTCGCGCCGGGTCAGCTCCCGAATGCGCTCCTGGTTAAAGGCAATCTGATTTTCCTGGTGTTCGACCTCCCCTTTCAGTTCCGTGGCCAATTGTTGCCGCCTGCCCATCTCCTGGACCAAGACGGCGCATTGTTCGCGACGCCGGGCCAGCTCTGCTTCCCCGCTGGTCACCGAAGCTTCGGCCGCAACAATGGCTTCCTGAATTGCAGCCAGTGCAGCCTCACGCTCCGCAATCTGGCCCAGCAGCACGTCGTAATGATGCCGGGCCAATTGGGTCTCCAGATGCTGCAACTCTGCCTGCAGCGCCTTGTAACGACGGGCCTTGCCTGCCTGTCTTTGGAGCGATCCGATCTGCCGCTTGACCTCGCGGATGAGATCCGAAACCCGCAAGAGGTTCTGCTCCGTAGCCTCCAGCTTGCGTAGTGCTTCCTTTTTCTGGGCTTTGAACCGCGTGATGCCCGCAGCTTCTTCGAAGATCAGCCGACGATCCTCCGGTTTGCTGGACAACACCTGGGTGATGTTGCCCTGGGCCATGATGCCGTAGCTGATGCGGCCCATGCCCGTGCCGGCAAACAACTGCTGGATGTCTCGGAGCCGGCACGGAACCCGGTTCAAAAAATACTCGCTGGTACCGTCGCGATACACTCGGCGCGTTACGGTCAGCTCGTGATAATTGACCTCCTGGCCGGCGGCACGCAAGTGCGCGGCGTCCACATCCCCCAACGTCAGCGACACTTCGGCCATGCCCAGGGGCTTGCGCGTATCCGTGCCGTTGAAAATGACATCGGCCATCTCGCTGCCCCGGAGGGCGCGGGCTGATTGTTCGCCGAGCACCCACCGGATGGCGTCGGCTACATTCGACTTGCCGCAGCCGTTGGGTCCCACGATCGCCGTCACACCCGGCTGAAAACTCAGCGTGGTTTTGTCGGGGAACGATTTGAACCCCAACAACGTCAGATTCTTCAGGTACATGCGCCGCGTTAGCGAACCAGAGCCCACCCAGTCCGTAAAGTGCAAATGCACAACAGGCTGGGGTTCGGTTGTTGTCGGAGCACAAGCAATTGAGGAGAGGAACCGATCTTCGAAGTTGTGCCCTCAACCGTTAAAACAGCAATGGATCTGTCAATGCGTGTCTATTCATAGACCGGCCTTACCGCGGTTTCCAGCCTTTTTTGAAGCAGCTTTCTGCCTGGGTTTCTGCTGCCCCGCTGTCTCGGGTCCCACGCATGGGCCTGCGGGCTGTACCCTCGGACTCGTCCCCTGTTTGGGGGCCTTGAATCTTGAAAGGGCGGAGCAGCGCAGACCAATGCCATCACCTGGCACGGGCGTTGTGCCAACGACTTCGACCGGCCTGGAGAGAACAGCCCCCGGCCCGCACGGAGAGGGATCCTGTTTACCGCTGCTTACGGCGTTCAGCGGGAGCTTCTGCGGCACCCATGCGCGGGCTCATCCCGGACAGCCCTTCCCGGGAAGCCCGGGAAACCCATCCCAGCAGGGCCAGAGCCACTGCCACCGCCACCAGGCTTACGTACAGCGGGCCTACAGGCGGCTGGTACCAAAACTCCACGATGTATTCCCCGGGTTCCAAAAACACCCCGCGCACCAGGTAATTGCACCGCAGCACGGTCGAAGGCCGGCCGTCCACATGCACATGCCAGTTGGGGTCGAACTTGTCGTTCAGACGCAAGACGACCGGTTGCCAGGCTTGTACACGCAAGACCACACGTTTGGGTTCATAGTGTTCGTAGGAAACCGTGCCTACGGGGCCGACGGGCTGGTCTTCTGGGGACCGGCTCGGCGCCGGAATGGGGTCAGAGACCAGAACGGTCTGATGTGGGTTGAACTCGGGATGAGCCAGTGTCGCCAATGCCTCGTTGTCGTTGGTCACCACCTGCCAGTGCCCGTGCAGTCCCGCCTTGGGCAACGCGCCGAGGAACTCCATCAGGGCGAAAGGTCCCGTAGAATTGGAGCGAATCAGCCAGGGACCGTCTTGTCCTTTGGGACGGACCTCGAACCTGAGGATTTCCCGGAACCGTCGCTTTTGCGGGTCGAGCTGCTCGTTCAGGGCTTCGGCCAAGCCGGCAGCGCCGAGAAGATACCGCGTGCTGGTCAGTTCCCACCGGCGTAGGATCCGGTGCACCCAGTTGGTTCGGTCGTCCGGGCCCAGGGGTCGACGGGCCAGGGCGCGCTCAAACGCTTCCAACTCCACCGGCACGCGCGGCATTTGCACAATGTCCGGCGACTGAATGTTGTAAAAGGGAAACAGGTGTTGGAGCCATTCCACCCGATACAGTTGCGCCAACAACCCATACCGCGGTGGCAGGAACGGCTCGGCCAATGCCACCCGATGTTCCCACGACCGTTGCCGCAAAAGCTCGATGACCGGATTATCCCCCGCTTCCAGGTAACGCTCGCGCCAATTGTAGGTGATCACCCAGGGCCGATTTGCCAACCCCAAGTCCAGCACCAACAATGCGCAGCCCGCCAGCCCTGCCCAATTCTCTTTCGGCGCGGGCCACCGACGGCCCACCCCCAGCGCCATCCAACCCAGCGCCAAGCCCAGAAACCCGACCGTGCGCCCGACCTGCCCCACGCTGAAAGCTGCTTGGGCTTGGGCCCGGGCCGCCGCCCCGGCCACGTCTTCGCCAAGGCCCTGGGCCCGAGCCTCCAGCAGGTGCAGCTCTGTCAGGTAAGCTTCCAGTCGGGGCCGCGCCCCCGCATAAGCCAGCCACGCCACCACCGCCAATCCGAACATCAGGGCGCTGCCCCACAGCCACCGCCGTTCGAATCCGCCTGCAACTGTGCGCGGCCCCATCGGCCGCTGACTACGGGTTGCCTCCGCGCCGCTGCCGGCTACGTATCCCCGCCACAACGCCTGTAAACCGTAGCCGCACAAAATGAGCAGGGCCCACTCCAAAATGTGCATAAACTTGGCTGGATTCCGGATTGCCGACGCATACGGGAGCGCGAAAAAAAACTGATAAAACGGGGCAAACCGCCCGAACATCAGGAGCGTGGCCACCAGTGCCACCGCCAACCAAAATCCCACCGCACGCCGTTCTTGCGGATCCAAGACGGATCCCTGCCTTCGCAACGCCTGCACCCCGGCCCAAACCACCAGCACCAAAACCAGGTGGCCGGCGTACCCGCTGCCCATCCCGTACCGGAAAAAGCCTGCAGGTGGCGGGCCCTGCCGGTCCCCGGCCAGGTACGCGTCCCAGGCCGGGTCGCTGCCGCCCCGGCCCCAGTAGTCGCCGCCGCCCGGAGTGTCCATCCGGTACCCGAAAAGCCCGGGCACAACGAGGCTCAGGCTTTCGATTTTGGGTAGACTCCACTGGGTGGCCCAGGCCCAGCGGGCTTCCTTCGACCAGCTTTCCTCCTCCAGTTGTGCCACTCCGCGCAATTGCGTGGCCACCAGTGTGCTCAAGGTGGAAGCGGCCAGCAGCGCCGCACACCCGGCCACCAGTGCCAAACGCCCCACGCCTCGTCCCAAGCGGGCCAGGGCCGGCCCTTCTGCCGTCCAGGCTTGAAAGAGCACAAACGCCGCCACCACCAGACTGAACAATGCTCCGATGTCGTAAGCTTCCACCACCCCCAGCCCCACGGCAAAGCCCGCCAGGGCCGTGCGCAGCCAGGGTCTGGGCGCCTTGGGTTCCGCCAATGCAGCCAGGGCCAGGAAATTGCATCCAAAGGCGATCGGCTGGGCGCAAACCCCCCAACATGCCGTGGCAAAGAAATCTCCGTTCAACGCCGTGGCCACCGCCAGCAACACCGCCACCCAGGGCGACCAGCGCATCTGCCGCGCCCACACCCACGCCGCCCATCCCACAAACAACAAGGAAAACGGCGCATAAAGCTTGGAGAAAATCACCGGCCCTGTGACCAAGCGTAGCAACAGCGACACACTAGGTGCTGGAGCTGGAGCCGGACCTCCAAACCAGTTCAGATCTTGCCACAGTCCGGTGACCGTCTTGGCGGCCTGGTTTTGCTCCGCCACCATGCCGCCTAAAGGTCCGTCGTTGGAAAAGACGACGCGCCCGGGAAGCAATCCCTGCCAAAACAGCCCGCCCAACAGCAACGTCAGCAGGACCGCTATCACCCACCCGCGCGCGCATGCAGATGACCAACGATTCTCCGGGTCCATACTTGCTTGGCCACGTTACCGCTCTGGTCGACCGCGGGCCATGAAAAAGACTCCTGAGTTGCCACTCATCCGGGTCGCATTTCGGTTGACAAGCCTGGGTACGGCCCGGCGGGCCGGCTCGCGGGAACCTGGCCCGCCCAACCAGGGTGGGGCAAGGCCAGCCGGGGCATCCCAGAGCCGCGGGAAGGCCTGCTGGGTCGCTTTTCCGCGCCTGGAGCCGTCTTTTCGGCCTGTGCGCCCAAGAGCCTGCGCGTTGGGCACCCCCAACTGGGCACCTTGCCGTGGTGGCCCCAGCAAGCCGGCACAAACCAAGAACCTTGCGGGTATTCGGTGCCGCATCGCTGGGAGCCGCGGCTGGCCCGCTGGCGCATGGCCGGGCCGGTCATGCCTGCAGGCCGCCCGGCCAGCGGAAGGGGTGCACCTTTGGCGCCGGCACCCGGCAGAAGCGGGTCCTTGCTTCTGGAAGCGGCAAGGGAAGGAGTACAAAGGCTGCCGCCAAGGGGCCCAAGGTTGGGGATTGTGCCCAGCCTCGGCCGGAGCTCCGCGTTGGCGATGACCAGCGGCGCTTGTTGCGTTCAAAGCGGAGCGCCCCAAATTCATCCGAGACGGCAAGATGGAAGCCAGAGTCCAAGGATCCGGTGGCCATGCTGCGCGCGGATCGCTGTTCATCCCAGGAATGCCGGAAAAGGGTTCTGCTGCGGTAGGAGGGGCGTTCGAGCCACCGCTGGTTTCGGCCGGCGCCCGTGGCAGAGGTCGGTCCATCGTCCTGGTTACGTGGGACGCGGGTGGAGGCGTACCGTCGAGAGATTTTGGTCGATCTCCGCAGGATGTCTGCACTGCGGCCATCGTCGAGGCGGTCTGCGAGTGGGGCCCGGTGGCCCTCGCGACCACGCCGTGGCAGCGAACAGACGCCGGCGGCGCGATATCCGCTTCCTTTCTCCCGACGAGCCCAAGCACTTTTCTTGTTTTCCAAGCTTCTCGAACGTTACCAGCCAACTGCAGGAAGTCTGGGTTTCAAGGGGGCGCGCGCCTGATGCTGAAGCCGAAGTCAGATTGGACAATGCGGTCGCCATCCTTTATTGCCATGCGTTGTGGCGCGTATTGCGGTGGTTCATCTGGTACGGGAGGCCCATGGCCTGGGGCCCTGGGAGACGTTCCTGCAGGCCTACCGTCGCAACCCGGCCGGTTTGGAGCATGATTTGGTGGTTTTGTGGAAAGGGTTTGGGCGCCCTGAAAGCGTGGAACATTATCACAAGGCTGGCGCCGATGTGGTGCGGCACTCGCTTCGGATCGCTGACTGGGGATATGACATCCGGGCCTACGGAGTGGCCCTGCGGCGCTTTTCGCAGGAGTACTTTTGTTTCCTCAACTCGTTCAGCGAACCCCTTGTGGCGAATTGGCTGGCTCTGTTGTTCGAGCATGCCCAGCGTCCCGAAGTTGGGCTGGCGGGTGCCACCGGTTCTTGGGAAAGCTTGTACCGGAACTGTTTTGTGCCGCGTCCTGCTGGCGCGCCTGCCGCTGCCCGGGTACTACCGTGGCAATTTTTGCGACGCCTGTTGTGCCGGATCTGTTTCCCGCCCTTTCCCAACTGGCACCTTCGAACCAACGCCTTTGTGATCCGACGCCAACTGGCCCTGCATTGTTGGCCGCGCTGGATTCTCGGCAAGCGACATGCCTATTTGTTCGAGAATGGCCGCTGGAGCCTCACTCGGCGTGTCCTGAGGTTGGGCCTGCAGGTGGTGGTGGTGGGGCGCGACGGCCGCGCTTATCTCCCCCCCGAGTGGCCTCGCAGTCGTACTTACCGTTCGGGCCGGCAGGAAAACCTGCTCGTGGCTGATCGCCAAACGCGCCACTACGCCACCGCTGATCTTGTCACCCGGCAATGGCTGGCGCACCTGGCCTGGGGTGATGCGGCCGAATCTTCGGAGTGATCTGTCGCCCGGCGGCGTGCCGGCCCGCCCGGGTGCAACCGGATTCGGTCCGGGGCCAAGGCGTGGGCTGCTTTCGGCGGCTTGCCAGGTGCGGCGCCCCGCCGTAGCAATGGAGCCCGTGGAATCGCGGCCGCAAATGCGCACGGTCGAGCGCCTTACCTGCCCGCTCTGTGGGAGCTCGGGCACGTTGTTTTATCGCGATCTGAGGGATTGCCTTTATGGCGCCCCCGGTCGCTGGGGATTCCGACGTTGTCCCAATCCCCAGTGCGGTTTGCTTTGGCTCGACCCAGCGCCCGTGGCCGAGGACATCGCCCTGGCTTATCAACGTTACTTTACGCACCTGCAGAGCGCGCAAACCGGCAGCAGCTTTGCCGACCTTCGCAGCCGCCTTTACGCCTGCTACCGGCAAATCCTCCGGGTGACGGATTTTTGCATCGGCCTGCGTAAGGCTTGCAGGGCTGTTGAAGAGATGTGCCTGGGCGACTGTCCCCCGGGCCGGCTCCTGGATGTGGGCTGTGGAGACGGCGCCTTCCTGCACCGAATGCAGCAGCGCGGCTGGGAAGTCGCCGGCGTGGATTTCGACGCTGCGGCTGTCGCCGCCGCCCGCCAGCGATACGGTCTGGAACTGTTTGCCGGGGACCTGCACGACGCCCACTTTCCGGCGGAAAACTTTGACGCCGTCACATTGAACCATGTGATCGAACACCTCTACAATCCGCTGGAAACTTTGCAGGAGATACGACGGGTTCTCCGGCCGCGCGGTCTTCTGGTCCTGGTCACGCCCAACCCCGACAGTTTCGGCCATCAGCAGTATGGGGCCGATTGGTTCGGTTTGGACCCCCCCCGGCACCTGCATCTGTTCCGACCCGCCAACCTGCAGGCCTTGTTGGAACGGACCGGGTTCCGGGTACGGACCCTTCACACTACTGCTGTCCATGCCGATGTTTTCCTGGGAGCCAGCCGGTCTATTCGCCAAGCCCGGCGAACCGGGCAGAGCGGGCCGGTGAGCGAAAGGATCCGACCGCTCCGAGCGCTGGTTGCGGCCCTGGAGCGGTATGGGGAGCACCTCCGGTTGCGCCGCTCCCCCATGCGCGGAGAGGAAATCATCGTCACCGCCCAGCCGGCAGGTTGATACTCAGGCCAAAGTTTATGAAACACCGTTCGATGCCCTACCGGCTGCCTTGGCCAAGAAGCAAGGCAGGCCAGCGCGCCCTTTGTGCGATTCCCGCGGGCTCGGATGTGAAGGGGCTCCAGAAGGAGCGCCCAGCTGTGCGGATGGCACAGGGCGGAGAGGTTCGGTCCGCAAGGTGGGGTTTGCGGGCGGACCCGATCGTTTGAAGCAAACGGCCCACCATCGCGCGGATCATGCACTTGAATTCCCCTCCCTTAGCTTCCTGGCCGCCGGTGGGAGTGGTCATTGTCAACTGGAACCTGCGGGAGTCGCTGCGGGAGACGCTGCAGTCGTTTCGTCAGGTTGATTATCCAGATTTGCGGATTGTGGTATCGGACAACGCATCCACCGATGGCTCGCAACAAATGGTGCGGCAGGAGTTTCCCGAGGTCCGGCTGTTGGCGCATGATCATGGCTTGGGATATGCCAAGGCCGCAAGCCTCGGCATGGCCGCACTACTGCCTGAGGTCAAATACATCTTCAGCACTACGAACGACGTACTTGTGGCGCCGGACCTTGTGCGGGCGTTGGTCGCATTCGCCGAGGCTCATCCGAATGTGGGTGTGACAGGCTGCAAGATCTTCTACCATCGCCCGCCAGACCGGCTCTGGAGTGCCGGCGGATTCTTTTTCCTCGGTCACCCGTGGCACTATGGATGGATGTGCAAGGATGCCCCGCGCTACAATCAGGTCCGTGATTGCGCCTTCGTCACTGGTTGCGGTTTTCTGCTGCGCACGGAAGCGCTTCGCCGAGTGGGCCTTTTCGAGGAAAAACTGGTCTTTTACTCCGAAGACGCCGATTTATGCCTCCGCATTCGCGAGGCGGGATACCGGGTGGTGTATCTCCCTGTAGCGCGGATGTGGCACAAGACCTCCACCACCCTGGCCAAAAACCGGCCGGTTCAGCTCTACTACAGCACCCGCAACAACCTTTACGTGCTCAAACGGCACCAGGTCGCGCTGCGTCCTTGGTCCCTTTGGACATATCTCGGCCTGGTTTGTCCAACCAAAATGTTTTTGTTCGCACTGCTGGGCCGGTGGCCGAACGTTGTCGGGATTTGGCAGGGCATCCAAGATTGGCGTCGCGACCGCTACGGATGGTACGAAGAACACCACTTGGCGCGCGCCCGATGAGGCTTGCTTGCTACCCGGTCGGCCCGATTCATAGGACTGCTTTCCCACGACACGGACTTTGGAAGCCTTGCAGCCGTCGGAAAAGCCTCCGCATGGAGCAAAGGCAGGCCATTTCGACTGAAAGCGGTTCGCGGGGGCTTTGGCCTTCCTCTCTTGCCCGGGGGGCCTACGCGGCCGATGCGTGCCCGGGGTGACGTTGGATCGTTGGCGAAATGCTGAAGCGGTTTATTCGTGGAGACGTGCGCGTGCGCGAGCGAACTCCTGTCGGGTTCGTTTCTTTGCCAGCGAGGATCCATGCCTGCATAAGCCGACCTAGGGGAAGGTGAAGGCGTTCTCCTTACCCGGCGGCGACAAAGTCCAGCTCGGGGACGTGAGGCAAATAGCCGCGCTGGTGGGCCAGGCCCAGGAAGCGGCGGATAGCTTCCCGGCCCCGCGGACCGTAATCGAGCGTCCAATGGTTCACGTACATTCCCACAAACCGATCGGCCAGGTCCTGATCCAGCCCGCGGCCGAACTGCAGGGCATAACGGAGCGCCTCGGACCGGTGCTCCAGACTGTAGCGAATGCTGTCGGTCAGAATCCGTGCCACCCGCCGGCGCAGTTCTTCGGGATGGCGTTTGTGAATGACGTTGCCGCCCAGGGGCAGGGGCAGCCCGTCCTGGGTTTCGGCCCACCAGCGGCCCAGGTCCACGCAGACTTCCCAACCGCCGCGCGCGTACGTCAATTGGCCCTCGTGAATCAACAGTCCGGCCTCGGCTCGCCCTTGGGCCAGTGCGTCAAAAATTTGGTCGAACGGGACCACAAGGTAATCGAGCTCCGCGGCTGAGCGCTCCAGAAACAGTTGCAACGCCAGGAACGCGGAGGTGAGTGTGCCCGGGATGGCCAGACGGAGGCGCGCCAGCTCGGCCCGTTCGTATCGATGGCGCGCCACCACCAAGGGGCCGTAGCCGTCCCCCATGCTAGCGCCGCTGGGCAACAGGGCGTATTGGGTGCAGACTTTCGGATAGGCCGCAAAACTGATGGCGGAAATGTCCAGTTCCCCTCGCACTGCCCGCTCGTTAAGGGTTTGGATGTCTTGGAGAATGTGCTCGAACCGCAGGCCGGGGGTGGCGAAAAGCCCCCGGGCCAGCCCGTAAAACATGAAGGCATCATCCGGATCGGGCGAGTGCCCCAGGGTCAGAACCGTTTCCTGCATGACGGCGCCAATCTCTGTCGCAAACGCAGGATGTCCAGTCAAAAAGCCGGACGCTTCCACCGGCTGCGGGCGCAAGAGGGATCAGGGTCTGGCGCCGTTCGCCCCCAGGCGGAGAGGGCTTGGAGCCGAGGGCGGGCTTCTCTCTGCCTCGAGCACGGCCAGGTTCGACGCTCCATTTTCGTTCTGTGAGCCGACCGTGTCAGCCGGCTTCTGCCGTTTCGGGTTTAGCCCTCCACCGGCTCCAGCCTCACCACCCGGTCCGGACCGTTCAACACCACGTACAGGAAGCCGTCCGGGCCGGTAGCCACGTGACGCACCCGGCCAATGTTCTTGAACAGAATCTCTTGATCCACCACTCGCTGTCCGTCCAGCTCCAGCCGGCGCAGCTCTTGCGCGGCCAGCCCGGTGACAAACAGGTGATGTCTCCATCGCGAGAACCGGTCCCCGCGATATAAGTCCATCCCACAAACCGCGATCGAAGGCGTCCAATGGAGCACCGGCTGTTCCATTCCCTCGCGAGCGGTCCATGCCGTGATGGGTGTGCCATCGTAATTCATCCCGTAGGTGATTACGGGCCACCCGTAGTTGCGGCCCTTGTGAATCACGTTGAGTTCGTCCCCTCCACGGGGACCGTGTTCCGTTTCCCAGAGTTGCCTACTGACGGGATGAACTGCCAGACCTTGGGGATTGCGATGCCCGTAGCTCCAGATGGTGGGGAACGCATCCGGTCTCCCTGTGAAAGGATTGTCGGGCGGGATTCGGCCGTCATCGAAAATGCGGTGAATCTTGCCGTTGGGACGACTTAGATCCTGGGCATCCTGGGCATGACCCCGTTCCCCATGGGAAAAGTAGAGGCAACCATCTGGGCCGAACACGATCCGGCAGCCGAAATGGATGTTGCCGGGCCGAAAACTCGCCAAGGGGGCGCGCCAAATCACCTCCTGGTCCGACCACTGCAGGCCGCGCAGCCGCCCTCGGACCAGCGTGGTCATGCTTGCATCTCGGGACTGGGCGTTGCTGGCGGACTCGCTGTACGCCAGGTACACCCATCCGTTGGTGGCATAGCCGGGGTGCACCGCCACTTCCATGAGGCCACCCTGACCGCGGTATCGCACTGGCGGCGTGCCCGCCACGACCTCGGGCAACAGGCGACCATTCTGCACCACACGCAACCGGCCCGGCAGCTCCGTAATCAACATGCGTCCGTCCGGCAACCAGGCCAGCGACCACGGCGTGGCCAGACCTTCCACCACGGTCCGCAATCGGAACCGATGCCATCGGCTCTGTACGATCTGGTCGGGTTGAGGTTGCGGATACCTTGTCGTGGCATGCTGCGCCTCGGTCGCTTTCTCGCGGAGGTAGATGACCAGGCCGCGGATTTCGTCGTCGCTGAGCAGGTTTCCCCACGCCGGCATGCCGTTGGGTTCATCCCCGTCCCGGATCACGTGGAACAAGGAGGCATCGTCCCCGTTCCCACAAACCCACTCGTCATCCAGAAGGCTGCGCGCCTGACCGCCGCGCAGGTCGGCCCCGTGACAAGCAGCGCACAACTGTTCATACAGCCTGCTGACTTCGCGTCGCTGGGACTGCGCCGCGGTGGCGGGCGTCCAGAATCCGGCCGCGCCGACCAAGAGCACGCACGCCAGGAGGGTGCTCTGTGCCGGGGTCGTTCCAGAACCAGGTCTCTTCTGCAGCATAAGTGGCGCGAAAGTTGGACACGCCGTGGGCCCGTGTCAAATGTCCGTGACGTACCGGAGCCACAGTGGCCGCACCTGGGTTGGACCACCGAAGCGCCGACTTCCAAGCGGTCCGATCTTGGGCGTCTCAGTTTGCTCCACTCCCGTTACCCCCGGGCCTGTCTGAAGGGCAATCGGCAATCCGGCAGCTTGCCTACTTGTGCAGGTCTTCGGCACCAGTAGTCGCATGGTGATCCCCTCCAGAGGCACTCGGCCGCAGGGGCCCGAATCCTCCCTGCCTGGCTTCCACCTGGCCCATTTGGGGTGGATGTTGGAGCGTTTCGGTCTGAACTTGTAAGGCGAGGCCTACGAATTTCGAACCGGAGCCCAGGCAGAATTGGCATTTGGCCCCGCACCGACCCTGGCGATGGGCTCCCAGGGAGCCATCGAAGTGAGCGCTCGCTGCTTCGGGATTGGGAGCAGGGCCCGCGCCCTGGATTTTCGGCTGAGGGCCCGCAACAGCTAGCAGCACGGCCATGGCTTGGAAGCCGACATCGACCTTTAGCTCGAGGGCCTCGGCTACTGAGCCATTGCGGGGATGCCGCACGAAGAAGGGAAAAAGGACGCAGGGCCCAGGACCTGATTTAAGGTAGCCGGACTTCCAGTGCGCGCGAAGAAAACAGGGTTCACACCGTCCCAGCGACTGCTGCATTCCCCGCGATCCCGGGAGATAACGAGCCCTGGAATCTCCAAAGCGCAGGGAGTGGGCCGGCGTGGCCACCGCATTTAGCGCGGGAGGAGGGGCGAGTTTTTCGCCGCGGGCCAGCACGCGGCTCAAGTCTCGGAAAACAGGCCCGGGCAGAGCTGTCGGACGAAGGCTGGCCGCCCCTTCAACAGGTTCTGTGCATCGTTGGGCCCTCAATCTCGAAGGCTGGCTGGACGGTTTCTGTCAACCCAAACGCTAGCCTGTGGGTTCGGGTCGGTGAGGGCGCTTTTGGCTCGGGTACAGAATCTACCCCTCGGTCCTGATTCTTCCGCACACCTTGGCTGTGAGATGGATCACGTTTGCGGCTTTCCACCGGTCACAGCACTGTGCGAGGTCTGTTTCCGGGGACGCTTTGGCAGCAGGTCTGGCTTCCGTAGGTGGCACTGCCCGTGCGGGCTTCTCCACCCTCACCAGCGACCCAGTGGCTTTCCCCCAAAGGAGGAACCTATCGAGGACTTCGCCCGGAGGAGTCGTGACAGGAGCTGCGTCCTGTCCGGGAGTCCACAGGCACCGGTAACACAAATACGAGCGGAATGATCTTTCCTGCTGGAAAAGTTGGAAAACAGCGCCGCTTCACGCTTCGCACTTGGCCAATGCCAGGGACCTCAGTTGTGCCCGGTCCGCCTCGCGGCTTCCTCACGGAATGTCACCCAAGTCATGCGGAGGGGGAACCGTGCAACATCCCAATGTTTTCGAGACCAGTTTGCCAAGGCAGCGATTTTTCAACAGCCTGCTACCATGCGGCGCGCCCTGACGTGGTTTCAAACGTTCGGGTCATTTCGCCCACCCGGCTCGATCCGTGCGTCGGGCCGCGCATGATTGATCCTGCTTTGCCGCTGGAGTTCGATGGGGACAGTGGCAGCCCCGAGACACCTCGCTACCCACGCCCTTACGACGGCGCCACACACCTGCACGCGGCTGGGAGTCTCGCGTGCGATGCACCCGGCCGCGCGACTCACCGGACCGCACCGGAAGCTCCGCCAACGAGGGGCGTTCAGCTCTTGCCCTGGCGCACCTTTTCCTTCCTGGCCTCCAGTTCTTCCTGCAACTTGCGGCGTTCTTGGACCCATTGTTGCTCCAGCTCGGCCGCTTTGGCCCAATCCCCTTGGGCCCGTGCTGCGGCAATCTGTTGCTGAAGCGTGATTTCGCGCTCGGCAATGCGTGCTTTGTATCGCGATTCCAGTTCGGCAATTTCCCGTTTCTGCTCCTCCGTCAACGGCGTCAGGGGTGCCGTGCGGTTGAGCCGTTCCATGGCCAACTCGTAAGCCGTTTTCATGATCACCAATCCTAATGCCCCGACGCAGGCCGCTGTGCGACCCGCCGTGTTTTTCGTGGTTTCCTGCCGCCAAACGTTAAACTGCGGCCAACGGCCGTGCAAGGTCAGCCCGCCGGTCCGAACCTGTTGGCCCGGTAGCGTCCCACATGGGGCCCAGAACAGGCCAAGCCGGGGGTGGCCGGGAGCGAACGGAGCGGGCGAAGGCAAGTTGCGAAACGACCCGGCTACAAGACAGCTCGAAGCGGCAGGAACTTTGTGCGCTTCGTGCGCCACCGGCGGAAGCCGCGGTGCCCGAGGCGGACGGAAGGCGGCGGAGGTCTTGAGCGACACGCACCGTCCACGGGTTACGGTCCGAAGGAGACCCGGCGCTTCCATGGGAGTGGGACCTGAGCCGGGACAAACCATGCCGTTCCACGGGCGCGGTTGGGGGGCACCGGCTTCATGCCTTTCCTGCTGTCGAGTCCATGGGCAGTCAGCCGAGCCAAGCTGCCAAACCGCCCGCGGACTGCCCTTTGGCGAAGCGTGAAGCTGGGCCACCCGATGTGCGCGTGGCCCTGATTGGCCAGCGGCCATGCTACCGGACCCGCATTCGGATGAGCCCTGCTATTGCCAAGGGTGGCAAATCTCAAGCACCACCCTCCCTCGCAACCACGCATGAGTTGCGGCAAGCCTCTCAAGCCATATGTCCATGCTCTGACATCCGGACCCATATTGCGGAACTCCCCCGGGACGCCAGCCTCTTCCCCGGTACACCCTCGGTCCGTTCCAACCAGGCGAACGCGGTGCGCAGTCGGTCGACGGGTGTTGTCGATGGGACATTGCTCCTGTAGATTCGCCGTGCATGAAGCGAGCGACGGGGTGGGTTGTTTTCTTCAGCGGGTGGCAGGCTCTGGCAGCGACTGTGCCGGCCATTCTCGACAGCTCCTTCGGCTATCGTTTGCCCGGCCGGCCGGAATGCGCGGTCTGGTGGTGCGAGAGCACGTACAAGGTCGGTCGGGATCGCACCGTCCCGGAAGCTACGGCCGACCACGTGCACGTTGAGGCGGCGCGCAACGAGTACGAGCCGTTTCAGTTGGTCCTTTATCCCGAGCATCCCCTTGCCCAAGTGCGGCTCCGGATTCCCGAGGCTTGGGTGCACACCTCGCAAGCCTCGGTGGTACTTGCTGCCACAAATATCGAGGTGCGCTTGGTGGATTACGTGCCTGTCCAATTCCCAAGTGACGCCGGCGGGTCTTCTGGCTTGTACCCGGATCCCCTGCTCCCTATGCCGCCGGAATTGGCACTCGAGGCGCCGGCAGCAACCGTTTTGGATC
>Ga0308417_1001301_pt1 | contig 17238 bp, 9 predicted proteins | sample HotsprSampleOS65_FD_203528 | JGI IMG/M metagenome (GOLD analysis project Ga0308417, IMG submission 203528) | Hot spring phototrophic mat microbial communities from Octopus Spring, Yellowstone National Park, Wyoming, United States - 20090730_OS65 ... | reverse complement strand
GTCGTTGGCCCGCTGCGCCGAACCCCTTTCTCTCAGGCCGCCGCCCCCGAACGCATTCCCGCCCCGAACGCGAAACTCAGGCCGAACAACCGCCGCGACGGCGCAGCTCCGCTTCGACGGCGGCAAGCTCTTCCACATTGTTGACGGCCAACGCCTCGCACGGCTGGAGTATGCAAAGGGCTTCGATCTTCTTCCCCTGGGCTGCCAGTACCGCCGGCACGTCGGTAATGTAGTACTCGCCGGCGGCGTTGTCGGCGCGCAAGTACTCCAGCGCCCCGAGAAGATCAGAACACTGGAACACATAGTAGCTCATATTCACTTCGGTAATCGCCCGCTGCTCTTCCGTGGCGTCTTTTTCTTCGACAATGCCGACGAAGCGGCCCGACGCATCCCGCACGATTCGCCCCAGCCCGACCGGATTCGGGTGCCGAACCGTTCCCAGCAGGCAGGCGGGCTGCGTGCGATGGAATTCGTCGAGCAACCGCCGAACCGTCTCGGCCTGAATCATCGGGGCATCGCCTGCCACCACGAGCACAGCCCCGTCGTGCCCCTCGAGTTGGCTTCGGCAGGCCATTACCGCATGCCCGGTGCCCAACTGCTCGGTTTGCAGGGCGAACTCGACCCCGGGTCGCCCCGCGATCGCGCCGCGGACCATCTCGGCCTGATACCCGACCACTACCACGATTCGAGAAAGCCCGGCCGCACTCAGCGCGTCGAGCACATAGTCGATCATCGGCCGCGTCAGCACGGGAAAGAGCACCTTGGGAAGCTCCGACTTCATCCGAGTGCCCTTGCCGGCGGCCAGCACGACCGCAATTTCTTTCACCATCGAGAGGTCTCCCAATCGCAGCGTTCGCGTCTGCCAGGCAAGCGAGTGACTACGACCGAACCCGTTTCGAGCGGGCCGCCATCGGGCAAACCGCCGACAGCCAACGCCCGTCGCGTATCGAGCTGCCCGCGGTCGCCGACCGAAGGTCGGTCGGACCGCCTTGCCGCCCCACTACCGAAATCGCGCCCAAAGGCGACCGGGCCGCCGCCCAAATGGTGCTGCCGCACCCGACTCATTAGGCTTCGCCAAACCAAGGGACGCGGGTGCCCCGAAATTCGTCGGAACTACGTCGATCGGGTTTGCGAAGATCAAGAAACCCCGCTCCCATTGGTCGCTTAAGTTTTTGCCGGGAGAACAAGATTGTCGGACTTCGTGGTCCAGACCGGCGACGTTGCCACTGGGCCGCCACTCGGCCATTCGTCCGTCCTCGGCCGCTCGTCCCCCACCGCCGCCCTATCTTGCCACGCTGTTTCGGTATCGACTAGGGGGTGAAGAAGAAAAGCCCGCTTCCGCCCAAGCGAATCCACCGCCGAGCGTCATTCGAGGCGGAGGACCATTCGAGACGGCATCCGAAACACGCAAGCGTTGTCTCGTCGCCCCGCCATCGCCATTTCGCCACTTCTGAGGGGAGGGCTTGACATTGACACGAACGATCGCCCGTCGTAAGTTGTATAACGTTGACTGGGATGCTCCCCTTGGCAATGACGCAGCAGCGGCGACAAACTACGGAAGAGAGGTTGCCGCAAGCGACGGCCGAATTGCGTCGTCCGTTCGAGCCTCGGCGCAGAGACTCGAGCGAACGACGGAATGAGCCGGGGCAAGAGACGGGACGGCGTCGCGCATCCTGCTCGAATACCTAGCTGCGATGCCTTTCGGGGGCCGGAAGCGTCTCGAAGATGCGAAATAAGGCGGCGTCGATCGTCGGTCGGCAGACCTGTCAGCGAAAACACGAGGGCGCCGTCAAGCTGTTCCTTCTTCGACAAGGGCGCGTTAGTTCCCGATGCTGACCAAGCCGCCTTTTTTTGCACACGCGGCACTACCACGGCTCCATTCGCACGCATGAGCATCGACCACTCTTCGATCAGCGATTCCGAGCTTTCCGCATTGCTTGAAGATTGCGAACGACGGCTCGGTTACGTTTTTCGAGACAAACGGCTGCTCCAGTCGGCGTTGACCCACGCCTCGGGCGCCGATCATCGCTTGCTCTCGAACGAACGCTTGGAATTTCTCGGCGACGCCCTGCTTGGGGCCATCGTCTGCGAGCAGCTCTTCCACCAATACCCGGACTATCTCGAAGGCGATCTGACGAAAATCAAGTCGGTCGTCGTCAGCCGGCAAACGTGCGCGCGAATCAGCCAGTCGCTGGGACTGAATGACGTGCTAATTCTCGGTAAGGGAATGACGACCAGCCCTTGCGTCCCGCAGTCGGTGCTGGCCGATGTGTTCGAATCGCTCGTGGCGGCCATCTATCTCGACGGCGGCAGTCATGCCTGCCGTCAATTCGTTCTCTGCCACATGGGCCCGGAGATCGAGGCCGCCGTTGATGGAGAAACAGGAAACAACTACAAATCGCTCCTTCAGCAGGTGGCGCAACGCGATTTGGGCGCAACTCCGATCTACCAATTGCTCGACGAAAAAGGGCCTGATCACAGCAAATGCTTCAAGATCGCGGCCCTGGTGGCAGGCAATCGGTATTCCGCGGCTTGGGGCCGAAGCAAGAAAGAAGCCGAACAACGCGCGGCACGCAACGCATTGAGCGAAATGGCCGGTCAAGTCGCTCCCCATCGGGCCGACTGAGCGATCGTGCGGCCCTCGCCGGCCGTCCGTGCCGGGCCATCGCACGTTCACCCGGTTGCGGCGCGGCCCTTGTCCCCTCCCAGCTCTTGCCCGCCGCCCGAAACACGAGAGTCGGCCCAAGAAATTAGAAACGCCCGGTCAGCCGTGCCGGGCGTCTCTTTCTCGTCGGAGCAGTTCAGAAGATCAACGGCAATCCGCCGCATGCGAGTTCGGCGGAAAGCGCGGGCCTACTTCTTGGCCGCTTTCTTCGTTGCCTTCTTCACGGCCTTCTTCGCGACCTTCTTGGCTGCCTTCTTCTTGGCCACCGCAAAGTCCTCCTCAAACAGGGTTCGGCTCGGGTGAAACACTGTGCGGGCTGGGACCGCACCGGCCACCGTTCGCCACGGAAACAAACAACGAAACGATACGGCATCCTGCCACCGGCACATCCTCGCGCCGAAACAAGTCGCCGCTGTTATCCCGTGTCGTCACCCGAGCAGCCATGCCCGGGCGACCGCCGCAACAAGCACTCGCACTTCCGATTCAGTGCCCGCCGCAACTGTGTTAGATCGTATCGAAATCTCTGATTTGTTCAAGCTCAATCGATGCGCGCCAAGACGGTTTCCTCGTTTCGCCCAGGCTGCAACTCGCTGCCGCACCCCGCGGCCATCGGTTCGTCACTGCACCGCATCCCCTGCGCGAATCGACGGCGCGGCGGCTGTAACTCGGCCCGCGAGGGCCGGTGTTTGAGCATCGCGTCCATTTCAAATCGCATGCCGCGCGAAGGCGCGTTGCGCCGCATCGCGACCTTTCAACGACAAGGCAATCGAAACCGCTCGGCAAAGCGATCGCCGCCGCCGCTTCGCTTCGCGATCGCGCAAGCCGCGGCAAGCCGTTGCCCAAAAGACCCGGCCGGACGACGCCGAAAGACGTCATTGCCGCGCAGTAAATGCAAGTGTTTTTTCGACAAGCACTTAGAAACAAGAAGCCGGGCGAGCCGAACACCGGCCGGCGATGCGGTGTCCGCGCGAACTACCGAAGAACGCTCCGCAGGCATCGTTAGTGTCTTTACACTAACAATGCGGCGGCCGCGCGCCCGCGCCGATGCAGGCGATTCTCTTCGCGGCGCCCTCGCCCGCATTCATCGCTTTGCCCGCTTCCTCCGAAGCCGCCTTCAGCGTCGCGCTGTTCGGCGAAGAAACGATCGTCGCAGGCGCCCGCGACTCGGCGGTGCACCGTGCTTGACGATGCACCGACAATGGATGCGGCCAATCAACGGCCGATCCGAAAAATTTTTTGCATCCGCGAAGGCCGCTTGCCAAAAAACCGCGCGAGAGAAACCCTTCATCAATCAGCAGGATGCATCGACAGAACAGATGAATCAGCCGAAGGAATCAACCCGAAAAATGAAATGGCGAAGAACGAAATGCGGGGCGACATCGATCAGCACATGCTCGGCGGCCGCGTCCTTCCGGGATCCGCTTTCCCAATCGGTGCAGTTCCCATTATAGGACGCTTAGCAGCCGCGGCGCGCGACTGAAAACAACAATGAGCCGCACGACCTGCTCGCATCGGGCATGTATGCCAACGGAGATTGTTATCGGGCTTCGCTGAACCTTGCGACGCATTCCCTCGCGAGATTCGGCGGACGATACATCAACAGGATTTGCGAAGATCCATAGGTTGCCGGCAGCTACAGCCGACACGGCAAGGCGGCGCACACGATCAGCATACTGCGCGCTTGGCCGGCGTCAGCATCTAAAGGAATTTCGCGCCCGCTTTTCAACCAACGCCCTTCTCGGTTCTTCCGCTTGTTGGCCGCTGCGTTCGGAGCAAGGCGATTGATTGTCTTCGACCCGGTCGGCAGCGCGTTGCGCGCTTGCCGCCGTGCCCGTGCCGTCCTGTTCGGCGGTTCTCGGCTGATTGGTTGCGACGGGTCTGATCGCGGCCGGTCCCCAACGCGTGCTCTTCCAATGCCGTTGGGGCAGTGGCGCAAACAAGTCGTACGCAGCAGCACCTCTGAATGAAACCGCGAAAACGAAAACCGGTTCAAGGGGGGACAGCACGCAAAAGAGCCGCTTTTGTCATTATGTGGGACTATTGAGAGAACTGACCGCAGATGTGCTCGGGCCGTTGTCTCGCGCCGACTTCGTTAGCCAAATCGTGTTGGAATGCAGCAATCCTGGAAAGACACAAAATCTGCGCAACGTCTCTTTCGGGCTGCTTGAGGACAATTCCAGAAAGTACGCAGCAAAAAGTGGATATCTAAGCAGGTTCTGCCGATTTTACGTCCTGCGTAAACCTTGCGCTTCGCATGTGGCGACGCGCCGCGAGATGGTGGGGGGGGAAACCATGAACGACGGTCGTAGAAGATCCCATGACTTCGATTCCCCGTGCCGCCAATCCCGCTGCCGGACCAGGGCGTTTGTCTTTTGCCGGGCTATTGCTCGCCGGATTGGCCATTGCGGCATGTGGTGAAGGCCCGCGCGTCGCCTTTGCTCAACAAACGCAGCCGGCGGAAACAACGATCCGCGCGTATCGTGTTCCGCAAGAACAACTCGATTCGCTGGCCAACCAGCTTCGATCGCAATGGGCCGGCCGTGCCGATGTGCGCGTGGCGTCCGACCCACGAAGCGGCCAGATCATCGTTCAAGGCCCGCCCGACGTGCAACAGTCGGTGGCCGCTCGGCTTGCGCAGATCCAGAGGCCGCCGGCGACGGGCGGCGTTCGGCCGGACAACCCGCCGCTACAGGGTTCGGGAACAGCGGCGCCGCGGGCGGGAACACCGGCAACGCGGCCGACCACCGCTTCTTCGGTCGTCCAATTGCGCCATCATGCCGCGCGCGAGATCGAGGAATCGCTGCTTGGGCTTTTCGGCCAACGATTGACCGCCGCGCAAAGCCGCGAGTTGGGCGCGACGAGCTATCTGCTCAACGGCAACGTCCGAATCGACGTCCAGCAGCAGACCAATCGAGTGACGCTGAGCGGCCCGACGGGCGCCGTCGACGGGCTGACTCGTTTGATCCAGGCCTGGGATACGCCGGACGCCGGGCCCGAACGCATCACGCGAACCGTAGCCATGGAACGCAGTTCGCCGAACACCGCGCAGCGTTTGGCCGACGCACTGGCCGCCAGCGATACGGGCCGGCAGACGCGGGTGCCGATGGTTACCGTGCTTTTCCAACGCGAAGGCGAAGCTGAAGCGCCGCCCGCGACCGCTCCGGCCGCTCCCGGCGTCAACGGTGCGCAACCCGGCGCAGGCAATCAACCCCAGCCACAACCCCAGCCTCAGCCGCAACCCGGCGCAGGCAACGGCAACGCGCCCGGGCAACCGGGGCAGCCGGCGGCAGGCACCGCGCCGCCGGGCGGCGGAATGATCGGCCCGGTGCAGGTGGAAATGCTCGAGGGACTCGATGTGCTCGTGTTGCGCGGCCATCAACGCGATGTGGAGCGGGTGTTGGAGGTCATCGAACAGATCGAACAACTCAGCGCCGAAACCGAGCCGCTGATTCTGGTCTATCGCCTGCGGCATGTCGACTGCGGCGCGCTGACCGAGTTGATCGCCCCGCTTTACGATCAGATCTACGCATTGCGGCAGGGGTTCGTCAGCATCAATGCCTTGGTGAAACCGAACGCATTGTTGTTGATCGGCCGCCGCGAGAGTGTGCAGACGGTGCTCGATTTGGTGAAGAAGCTCGATCGCCCGGTCGATCCCGAAACACAATTCCGCGTGTTCCAGTTGCGGCACGCGGCAGCCCTGGCCGCCCAGCAGGCGGTGCTCGAATTCTACGCGGCCCGCGGCGGTTTGGGGCCGCGGGTTCGGGCGACGGCCGATTTCCGCAGCAACGCCTTGGTGGTGCAAGCCGGCCCTCGCGACATGCTTGAAATCGCCGCACTGATCGAACGGTTGGATACGCCCACCAGCGCCGCGGTCAACGAGCTTCGCGTAATCCAATTGGAGAATTCGCTGGCCGAGGAGCTGGCACCCATTCTCCAGGCGGCTGTCAGCGGCCAGGCGCTCGCAGGACGGACGGGGATAGCGGCGGCCCCGGGCGTTTCGCCGGTTTCTCCGGCCGCGCAGCAACTGGGCGGGCTGCAACGGGCTCAAGATCAGAAGTCGATGATGCTTCGTTTCGTCACGGTCGATACCAAGGGCCAGCGGAAGCTCGAGTCGGGCATTTTGACCGATGTGCGAATCACGGCTGACACCCGGGCCAACGCCCTGCTGGTTTCGGCGCCGGCGGAAAGCATGGAGCTGATCGAAGCGTTGATTCATCAGCTCGACAAGCTGCCGGCCGCCGAGGCTCAGATCAAGGTGTTCACCATCGTCAACGGCGACGCCACCTCGCTGGCCGAAATGCTCCAAGCACTTTTCGCCCGAGGGCAGACCGGTCCGGCCATCCAAGTGGGCGCGCAGCTCGGATCGGTGAGCGGCGAAAACCAGATCGTCACCCTGCGATTCGCGGTGGATGTGCGGACCAACAGCATCATCGCCTCGGGCACGCCGTCGGATCTCCAAGTCGTCGAAGCGATTCTCTTGCGCCTGGACGACAGCGACGTGCGGCATCGCCGCAGCGTCGTCTATCGGTTGAAGAACGCCCCGGCCGCGGATGTGGCCACCGCGATCAACCAATTCCTGCAAACCGAACGGCAGGTACAGCAGGTGGCTCCGGGCTTGCTCAGCCCCTTCGAGCAGATCGAGCGCGAGGTGGTCGTTGTGCCCGAACCGGTCAGCAACAGCCTGATCGTCAGCGCCACACCCCGCTACTTCGACGAGATCAAGAAGATCGTCGAAGAGCTTGATCAGCGTCCCCCGATGGTGATGATCCAAGTGCTCATCGCCGAAGTGGCGTTGAACAAAACGGACGAGTTCGGCGTCGAGCTTGGATTGCAAGACTCGATCCTCTTCGACCGCAGCTTGCTGGGCAACATCACCACCTTGACGCGGACAACCTACGACTCGTTCGGCAATCCCGTGGCCACCACCCAAGACATCGCCTCGGCCACCTATACGCCGGGCTTCGCCTTCAACAATCAGCCGCTGGGGCAAAGCAGCGGGACGGGTACCTCGGGACTCGTGGGCACGCAGGGGCTGTCGCACTTCTCGCTCGGCCGGACGAACAACGACCTCGGTTTCGGCGGCCTGGTGCTCACCGCATCGAGCGAGAGCGTCAGCGTGTTGATTCGCGCCCTGAAGGAATGCCGCAAGCTCGAAGTGCTCAGCCGGCCGCAAGTGATGACGCTCGACAACCAGCCGGCCTTCATCCAGGTGGGCCAACGGGTGCCGCGGATCGTGGGAACCACAGTGAACCAAACGGCGCAGGTGAACAACATCACGCTGGAAAACGTCGGTTTGATCATGGGCGTTACGCCGCGGATCAGTCCCGAGGGGCTGATCGTCATGGAAATCGACGCCGAGAAGTCGGAAGTCGGCCCCGAGGCCGAAGGCATTCCGGTGTCGATCTCCGCCACCGGACAGGTCATCCGTTCGCCGCGGATCAACACGATCACCGCCCAAACGACCGTTTCGGCCGCCAACGGTCAAACGATTGTGCTCGGCGGTTTGATCAATCGCCGCAAGGCCGAGTTCCACCGCAAGGTCCCCTTGCTGGGCGACATCCCGGTTCTCGGCTACCTGTTCCGCTACGACGGCGTGAGCGATCAGAAGTCGGAACTGCTGATCATCATGACTCCGCATATCGTTCGCACCGAAGCCGACGCCGAACGGATCAAACGGCTCGAATCGGCGCGCATGCACTGGTGCCTCGGCGATGTGCTTGCCATGCACGGAACCGAGGGCGGCCGCCGCCGCACCGACAATTGGTCCGACGCCGAAACGGCCGTCGTCTATCCCGACACGAACCCGGCAGGCATCATTGTGCCCAACTCGGCCGCGCCGGGCGCTTGGAACGGCGAATTCGTTCCCGCGCCTGCACCGCAGGGCCAGCCTTCCTCGGCGCCGTCGGGCACGATGCAGCCGCCCGTCGAGCCGCCGGCTGCGCCGCAGGAACCGGTTGTTCCTTCCGGCCCGCAGGGCAGCACTCGACCTGTCGGGCGGCAAGACATGGCGGCCATCGCTCCGCGACCGATCATTCCCTCGCCACGAACAGCCGCATCGTCGGCCGCAGGGAATCCACCGGCCTCGCAGATCCAACTGCGACCCTCGCCCAGACAAGGCTCGAACCTTGGAAATGGTCAACCGGGTGAATCCGGCGGATCGGCACCCGCCCCCGCAATCGGACCAGCTATCGAGCCGCAGCAGCCGGGCGGATGGCCCACCGCTGCGCCGCGGCGCGATGGACACGTGCAGCCCGCCGCTTATCAAGACGGCTCGTTCGAATACGCGCCGACGCATCACCAAACCGGCCGGCCCGTTGCCGGGACTTATCCAACGCCGCCTGCCGAATACGGGCAAACGCCCCGGGCGGGATACAGTCAATCGCCTCAAGCGGGCTACGATCAATCGCCGCCGGCGAACACTCCGCCCGGCCATGGAGCTGTTCACAACGGGCAAACGCCCTACAGCCCCCCGGTCGGAGGCGCGCCGGCCTACGGAGCACCAGGGTACGCCCCGCCCACCGCCGAAGTGCTGTACGACTCGGGCGCGTGGGTCGATCCGAACGGCAATCAATACCAGACGCGGCCGGCCGCCGATCCGCACGGGAGACCGCACGGAGGCGCCTATCAGCCAAACGACTATTGAGCCGCAATACTCCTCGCGCGCTGAAATGATCCCTTCTCTCCTGCAAGAGAGAGGCCGTTTCGCGCCGTGCCAGATACGAGAGGGCCGCGTTCCAAAGAAACGAGCGCCGAGCTAATCGGCTGAAGGCGATACAAGGGCCGGGCGGAGCACGAATTCACACGCGGAATGCTGCATCGTGAGGTCGAGCAAACGGAATTCCAACGATTCGGGTAGCGATATGATGAGCCGAAGATGGACTCGACTGGCGGGCGCAGGGACGCTCGTGTGCCTGGCGATTCTCTCAAGCGCGGGCTGTTCCGCCTGGATGAAAGACCGGCGCGGCTCGCTCTTTGGGAAGGAGGAGAAACCGGCCGCACCGACGAAGATCGTCGCCATGTGGACCGACACGGTGCTCTATCAGCCCGGAATAGCGCCGCGGCGCGGGTTCGGCGGGCGATTGATGTTCTACGACAACCAAAGCAAAGACCCGATCAAGGTCGAGGGCACGTTGGTTGTCTATGCGTTCGTTGAAGACGGCCGCGATCCCGAGAAGGTTCGGCCCGACCGGAAGTTCGTGTTCACGCCCGAGCAGTTTGCCGATCGTTACAGCAAATCGAGCCTGGGACACTCGTACAGCGTTTGGCTCCCGTGGGACGACGTGGGCAATCCGCAGTTGGAGATCAGCTTGATCGTCCGCTTCGAGCCTGTTGCCGGCGCAGTGGTCGTCAGCGAACAAACCCGCCACGTGCTGCCCGGCCCGCCCGCGGCAGCAGTCGAGAACAATACAAAGACGGTCTCGGGAGGACCGACGCCCGCATCCGACCGCGCAGGTCCGGTGCGGGCAGCCAACTACCAATCGCCGCACGAGGCCGAGGCAGGCCGCGCGGCGAATCAACCCGCGCAGTCGCCGAGCGGCGACGGCACGTCGGGAACGCGCAAATTGCAGACGACAACGATCAACATCCCGTCGAATGCCACCCGCGCGCGGAACTCGGCGGCCGTCGGCACAATCAATGCCTCGGCGCTGGGCAACGGATACACCCCCGCGGCCGATGGGCAACCGATACCTCCCGCTGCGGCCGGCTGCGCAATGCCGGGAATGGCCGGGTATGTGATGCCGGGTACGGCCGGATACGCAACACCGGGCATGGCCGCGCCCGGGGTCGGCGCAACGCCTCCGGGAAATGCGATGGTCGCGCCGGGGGCTATTTCGGGGCAGCAACCCCCAATGCCGGCGGGCCAGGCGCCAGCGGCGGCGGCGGCGGTGGCGGAACCGCAGGCTGATCCGCGTCAGCGGACACCGTTATCTCGTTCCGCACTTTCCAGACCCCGGGTTCTAGCAGGGCCAGTCGCTCAGCCAACGCGCGATCGCGCTCCGTGGCGACAGTACCCGTCAGCACCAGCGATCCATCCGAGTCCCGAGCAGCTTGTACCGGAGTCAATGCGCGGATCCGCTGAATCCCGGTAACAGCAACCGACTCCGACCCGTTGATCCGCCGACTGATCTGTTCGGACACCTTTTCGGCATCGATCGCCGGATGGTCGAAGGCAACGCTCAATGCCGTGCGAACCTCTCGGGTTCGTCCGCGAGCAGCGCCTGCTCCGCCGAGCGCGCCCAGCCCGCCCAACGCACCGAACAAGTTGGCGCCGCCCATGCCGCCTCGATTGACGTTCGCCCCGCGATTGAAGTTTTGCGAAGTGCGGGTGTTGAAGTTTTGCATGTTTCCGCGCGCGCCGACCGCGCCGGCTCGTGCCCCGGCGGCGTTGCCTTGCGCGCCGAGCAAATAGGCCGTGTTGTCGCGGCTGTCGGCGCCGACAAAGCTACCCGCCTGACGATTCTGCCGCAGGAACCGCTCGCTCGAATCGATCTGTCCGACGTTGGCCGATCCCGCCACGCCCATCGCGCTGCCGCCAGCGGTGCCCCGCCCCATCGTTCGCTGGCCCGCGGTCACCCCTTGCCCAAGGGCCCGCGAACCGAACGAACCAGCCGAACCAACAGACCGAGCGGAGCCAACTGAGCCTACCGAACCAATCGAACCGGTCGAACCCGTCACACGGCTGCCGCCGATCGCGCTGGTTCCGGAAGTCCCGCCGAAATTGGTCTGCCCTGCTGCTGGCTCGGCCATCCCGAGAGCCAGCACCGCGCACACAGAAGCGCCTGCCATCACGCGCGACCGCCACGATCGCCGAATGTCTTGCGTCATTGGCCGCACCTAAAGCGAATAGAACTCGTACACCCCAAACTCGAGCCGCCTGTCGCGAGCCTCCCCACCGGTCGCTATTCATTATAACACCGTCGTTGAATGCGCGGTAACGGGAAAGCCCGCACGCAAAGCTCTCGGACCCTGGCAACGGGGTTCCACCGTGTACGCACGGTCGCGGCCGGGTTGGTCGGTTTGAAAATCGTTGCGGCCCAGTTTGTTATGGCAATGGGACGATCCCGCCATCCCCCATGCTCCGCGCCGGCCGCGAATCTTCCTTCTGCCGTTGGTCACTCGCAAGACATTTGATCGTATGCAGATCCCGTTTCCGCGCCTGCTCAAATTTTCTTGTCTTTCGTTGCATGGTGATTCCCGCAGTCGGTACAATCGAGCCCGTCCGCAGAGTTGATGCATTTCCCGCCTTTTGGGCCTCGCAAACCATGCGACGCGATTGTCTCCAAGATGCGGCGAAATTGCGTCAACACGGTTTGCAAAGATCAAAAATCCCTCTCCACGGAGCACGAAGAACCATGATCCGCCGATGGCTTCAACCGCTGGTTGTCTTTGCGATGGCAACGGTGTTCTTGGTCCCGGCCCCCTCGTCGGCCCCCGCCGACGACGACGGCCACAGCAGCAAGAGCCTTGCGGCCGCCCCCGTCGCCGACCGCGGGCAGGCCGTCGGACTTGAAACGCTCGATTTGAGCAAGATGCGCCAAGGATGGGGAAAGCCGCAGAAGAACCGCGCTGTCACCGAAGCGCCGATGACCATCGCCGGGCAGCGATTCGCCCAAGGTGTCGGCACCCATGCGCCGAGCCGATTGTGGATCGACCTGGGCGGCGACTGCGAGCGGTTCCGCGCAACAGTCGGTGTGGACGATGCCGCCGGCGCTAAAGCGTCGATCCGCTTCCGAGTAATCGGCGACGGAAAGAAGCTCTTCGATTCCGGGGTAGTGAAACATCGCAACCAACCGCAAGAGGTGGATGTCGATCTCCGCGGCATCAAGCACTTGCTGCTCGAGGTTACGGATGCAGGCGATGGACGCGATTCGGACCATGCCAATTGGGCACAAGCGACGATTCTCGCCGGCGATTCTCAGCCCAAGGCGATCGATCGTCCGCGTTCGCACGAGACGCCGGTCATCCTCACGCCCGCCGCAAACCCCGCGCCGCGGATCAATGGGCCGCGGGTGTATGGCTGCCGGCCCGGCAATCCGTTTCTCTTCCGCATTCCGACCACCGGACTTCGGCCGATCCGGTTCGCCGTCGAGAACCTGCCGGAGGGAATCGCCCTCGATGCCGATGCCGGCATCCTTCGGGGCGTTGCCCCGCCGCGCGGCGAATACGTTGTGAAGATTCAGGCCGTCAATTCCCATGGGCGCGACGAGCGGGCATTGAAGATCGTCTCCGGCGACCTGCTGGCGCTGACGCCGCCGATGGGCTGGAATCACTGGTATGCCCACTACGACCGCATCACCGACAAAATGGTGCGCCAGGCCGCCGACGCGATGGTCGAAAGCGGCATGGCCGACGTGGGCTACCAATATGTGAGCATCGACGACTGTTGGATGAATGCGCCGAAGAACGCCGACCCGCTCCGCGTCGGGCCGCTCCGCGATGCGAACGGCAACATTCTCCCTAACAAGCACTTTCCCGACATGAAGGCGCTGACCGACTACATTCATGCCAAGGGATTGAAGGCGGGCATCTATACGTCGCCCGGCCCGTTGACCTGCGCCCGCTTCGCCGGCAGCTATGGCCACGAAGAGCAAGACGCGAAACAATTCGCTGCCTGGGGGTTCGACTTTTTGAAGTACGATTGGTGCTCATACGGGAACATCGCCAAGAACGACCCGAGCCCGCCTCAAGAACGTTTGAAGCGTCCCTATCGGCTGATGGGCGAGTTGCTCAAACGCCAGAATCGCGACATCGTGTTCAATCTGTGTCAATACGGCATGGGCGACGTGTGGGAGTGGGGGGCCGAGGTGGGCGGCCATTGCTGGCGGACCAGCGGCGACCTCGGCTTCGAACTCGACAACATCTTCGAGGTCGCGCTGAAGAACGCCGAGCATCGCCAGTGGTCGAAGCCCGGCGCGTGGAACGATCCGGATTACATTCAGATCGGCTACATCGGCAATGCCCGAGGAATGGGCCAGCCCGAACCCTGCCCGTTGTCGCCCAACGAGCAGTACGCCTTCATGTCGCTGTGGTGCCTTTCGGCCGCCCCGCTTTTCTACAGCGGCGACATGAGCCGGCTCGATCCATTCACCTTGAACGTGCTGTGCAATCCCGAAGTGATCGAGGTCGATCAAGACCCGCTGGGCCAGTGCGCGCGGGTGGTGATGATCGACGAAGACACGTTCCTCATGATCAAAGACCTGCACGACGGAGCAAAGGCCGTCGGGCTGTTCAATCGGGGCGAAAGCGAAGTCCGAGCCGCCGTTGCCTGGAGCCAATGGTCGGCCGAGGGCAAGCACAACGTTCGCGACCTCTGGCGTCAAAAAGATCTGGGGGCGTTCGACCGCCAGTTCGAAACCGTTGTGCCCGCCCGCGGAGGTGTGTTGATCAAAGTCACTCCCGTCGGCCCAAACGGCGCAAAATAGAGTTCGGATACCGACCGCAACCGGCCGAATGGATTAGACCGCCTTCGCGTCGATTCCGCTGATTCGCGGTTGCCTCAACCGTCATTCGCGTTCATTTGCGTCCATTCGTGGTCGAATCCACGATTGTCCGCGGCCATTCGTAGTTGTCCCCAACCAAGTTTGCGTTGATTCGCGCTCATTCGTGGTTGCCTCAACGGTCATTCGCGTCGATTCGCGCTCATTCGCGGTTCCATCGGCGATTCCATTCACATTTATTCGCGTTCATTCGGGTGCATTCGCGGTTCGATCCTGTGCTTCTTCGCGTGCCTTCGCGGCATGAGTTTTTGGCGAAACCGGTATCTGCACCTCGTAAAATTGGCGATTCGCCGGCACGAACGGCGAGTTGTAGCCCATCACCCGCAGCGGACCGGCGATTTCGTATTGATCGCTTCGGGCGTCGATCCATTCGAGGAGTTGCCGCCTCGCCTTTTCAACGGATTCGGCCGTGCGGCGACCGCGGCAGCCGATGCTGACCACGGTCAACGCCTCGTCGTCAACAACCGTCACACCGCCTGCGGCACCGGGCGTTCCCTGATCGGCTCGTTCGTAGAAGAACGCCATCGACTCTTCGCGGCCGGTCGGAGCCTTCGCGTCTCCCATGCGCATTTCCACCGGGGCGGTCATTGCCACATTGTTCGCCTTGATGTGGCGGAAGAGCGCCCAGAACCGATTCGAGCCGTCGGCCGCGGCCTTGCGCATGGCCGGATACTGCTTCACTTCGATCGTGCCGACGGGAGTGTAGCCGGGAAAGCCCTCGGGCAGCTCGGCCTCTTTGATCGGGCGAAACGCATCGTTCGAGCCGTCTTGCGAATCGTCGGCCGCACTGAAGGCGCCGCCCAACGCGGCGATCGAGAATAGAACACCAACGACCAACGCGAACTTGATTGCATGTGTCATGATTGGGCAACTCCTTCCTCTTGAGCTGCCTAATTGTTCGCACTGCGGCCGTCGCCGGATTCAAGGGCAAGCGATCCGACGACGACGGTTCCGCCGATGAGAGATTGGCTGGCCGCGGAATTGCCCTCGGGGGATGTCCGGCGCGGGATTCGCCACCGTATCCCGCCCGATCGCATCTCCGGCCAATTACGTTGCAGCGACGAACGATGACCGCAGGGCATCAGCCCTGCTTAATCGCGTTGACCAGGTCCAAGATCGCTTTTTTGCCGTCGGCGAAGTACATCAGCGTGTTGTCGGCGGCAAACAGCGGATTGGGAATGCCGGCGAAGCCCGGGCTGAGGCTCCGCTTGACGACGATCACGGTTCGCGCCTTATCGACATCGATAATCGGCATCCCGGCGATCGGGCTTTTCGGATCGGTTCGAGCCAAGGGATTCACTACGTCGTTGGCGCCGATGACCATCGCCACATCCACTTGGCCCATCGTCGGATTGATTTCGTCCATCTCCTTCAGTTTGTCGTAATCCACCTCCGCCTCGGCCAACAGCACGTTCATGTGCCCGGGCATGCGGCCGGCCACCGGATGAATGGCGAACTCGACCGTTATGCCGCGCGACTCAAGCAAGTCGCACAAATCGCCCACCGCATGTTGAGCCTGAGCCACGGCCATGCCGTAGCCGGGCACAATCACGACGCGCTGGGCCGACTCGAGCAGCATGGCGATTTCTTCCGGGGAGGTGGCCTTCACCTTGCCGCCGTAGATTTCGTCGGCCTTCGACTTGTCTTCCTCGGCCGTGAAGACGCCGAACACCACGTTCAACAACGAGCGATTCATCGCCTTGCACATCAACTGCGAAAGGATCACGCCTGAGGCCCCCACCAACGCGCCCGAAACGATCAACACGGCGTTGTTGATCACGAATCCCGTGGCCGCTGCCGCCAAGCCGGAATACGAGTTGAGCATGGCGATGACCACCGGCATGTCGGCCCCGCCGATCGGGTTGACCAGCGTCAGCCCGAGGATCGAGCACACCAGCACCAGCAGCGCATAGACGAGCACGTTCGACGGGTCGTACACGCCCCAGCAGCACAGCCCCAGGGCAATCAGCCCAAGCACGGCATTGATCGGCTGCTGCGCCGGATAGTGGATGGGCTTGCGGAACCACTTCAGCTCTTCCAGCTTGGCGAAGGCCACCAAGCTGCCCCAGAAGGTCACCGCCCCGATCACGCCCGAGGCCACCGTGGCCACTGCCACGTCGATGGATGCCGCTTGCTGCCGGCGGAGCAGCTCGGCCGCCGCCACCAACACCGAAGCGCCGCCGCCGAACCCGTTGAGCAACGCCACCATTTGCGGCATGGCGGTCATCCGCACTTTGAGGGCCAGCAAGACGCCGATCACTGTGCCCGCGCCCACGGCCGCCAGAAGCACGCCGTAGGTCGTCAGCAGCGAACGGCCGCGGGCTTCGTCGATCAGCAGCGGCACCGTAGCCGCCACGGCGATCAGCATTCCCAGTGCGCCGATAAGGTTGCCGCGCACCGCCGTTCGCGGATGGGTGAGCATCTTCAGGCAGAAGATGAACAACACGGCAGCGGCCAGATAGGCCAGATAGATCACGTTTTGTTGCATTGCTCAGTCCTTCCGCTTGAACATCCCCAGCATGCGATCAGTCACCACGAAGCCGCCCACCACGTTGATCGTGGCGAACAGCACGGCGAAGAAGCCCAACGCGGAAATCAGCCCATCGCGCGACCACAGCGACGCAAACCCGCTGCCGGCGACCACCAGCGACCCAACCAACGTGATGCCCGAGATCGCATTCGACCCCGACATCAACGGCGTGTGCAGCAGCGGCGGAATCTTGGTGATGACCTCATACCCGACGAAACACGCCAGCACGAAGATCGCCACGTTGATGACGATCGGCGCCGGTCCCGCCGACTCAACGGCCGCCGTTTCGCCCGCCGCGGCCGCCGCCTCGACGGCCCAAAGCCAACCGTTTTGAAGGAAAGCCCAACTCATGTTCGATGCTCCGAAGAAAGCCAACGATCTTGCTTCGCCCGATGGACCAGCCGCACGACCTGGTTCCGCGAACTTCACACGGCGCTGCCCGCCGGCTGTTCGATCAATCGCGGATGAACGATCTTTCCGTCTCGGGCAACCAACGTCTCCCGAATGATCTCGTCTTCCATGTTGATCGTCAGCACGCCCTTGGG
>Ga0308417_1001300_pt1 | contig 17248 bp, 17 predicted proteins | sample HotsprSampleOS65_FD_203528 | JGI IMG/M metagenome (GOLD analysis project Ga0308417, IMG submission 203528) | Hot spring phototrophic mat microbial communities from Octopus Spring, Yellowstone National Park, Wyoming, United States - 20090730_OS65 ... | reverse complement strand
GATGGCATTGGCCGTTCTCGCCCGTGCTGGCCATCGGGGCAGAGTCTCCACACTATGAAAATGCCAAACTCCAGGGCACGGGCAAGATGCGCAAGATGCCCGTGCTACGGAAAGCCCGCCGGCTGGTAGTAGCACGGGCGTCCTCGCCCGTGCCCAACGAGGCTCGCCCACGGCCAACGCAGAAACTCTCACGCCCCCTTGTGCCGGGCGGCGCGATCGCATATCACCCAACCATGGGCCGTGATCTCCGCCGTGACTTGCCGCCTGTGCCGGTCAAACCGACGCCGCCTGGGCCAGTTCCTTACGGCGGTCGGCCATCTGGGCCTTGAGGCGGGCCAGGATCGAGCTGTGCATCTGGCTGACGCGAGACTCGGAGAGGTCCAGCGTGGCCCCGATTTCCTTCATGGTCATCTCTTCGAAGTAGTAGAGGATGATGATGAGCCGCTCGGCCCGGCTCAAACCCTTGGTGATCAATTCCTTGAGGTCTTTGCGCTGGATTTCGCGCACCGGATCGGCGCCGCGCTTGTCTTCCAGCACGTCAATCTCACGCACGTCTTTATTAGAGTCCGTCTCGAACCACTTGCGCGAGAGCGACACCACTCCCACGGCGCTGGCGTCCTTGGCCAGCTTCTCGAACTCCGACATGGGGATCTTCATGCGCCGGGCGATCTCCTCATTGGTGGGAGTGCGGCCCAGCTCCACCTCCAACTGCCGCGTCACCCCGTCGAGCTTGTGAGCGCGGGAGCGCACCAGCCGCGGCACCCAGTCCATCGAGCGCAACTCGTCGAGGATCGCCCCGCGAATGCGCGGCGCGCAGTACGTCTCGAACTTCACGCCACGGTCCATGTCGAAGGCGGCGATCGCGTCCATCAGCCCGAATATCCCGGCCGACATCAGGTCGTCCAGCTCCACCTCATCGGGCAGCTTGGCATGGATGCGCTCGGCGTTGTAGCGCACCAGGTGCAGGTAATGCTCCATGAGGACATTCCGCAGCTCTTCGGTGCGGTGCTTGCGGTATTCGTTCCACACGTGCCTGATGTCCTTCACTTCCTTGCGAGTCATAGTCACTCCCGATCCCTGGGTCACAGGATTCCTCCGGCCGCGGCGGCGCTTCCAAAGGACACGCCCGGTGCGGCATCGGGGCCAATTTCACTTATCGGTCGCTGGTACGCACATTCCTCGATTTTCGCAGCCGCTGTTCCTCGCTCCGCAGGTTCTCCTCGAGCATCCGCTGCGCCGCCCAGCCGACGGCCAGTCCGATAACGTACGTCCCGCCCATCGCCAGCAGGGCGCGGAGCACCACCGTCGAAAACGGGTTGCCCGACTGGATGCCGCCGGCCACCAGACAGGCCGCGAACGCCACCAGGGCCAGGCTTGATGCGATTCGATTCACCATCGTCACACCTCACAGTCGAAGCCAGCGGCCGATCCGCTGGAAAAATCCCTCCGTGCCGAGCGACGGAGCCACGCCATGCTGAAGCCGCATCGCCAACTGAGCCACGCACAGGCTGGCCGGACAGCGGGGGGCGGCCAGCAGAAAGGGCACGCGCCGCCGCACCGCCGTCACCACCGCCGCATCCTGGCTCACGTAGCCGGCGTCGAGCACGTTGAGCTCCAGAAACTGCCGTGCCACGCGGGCGATGCGCTCGTAAACGAGCTGGGCTTCGGCGGCCGAGCGCGCCTGATTCACCAGCAGACTGATGCGGCGGTCGACGCCGTCGCGGCTGATGACCTTGATGACGGCGTAGGCGTCGGTGATGGCGGTCGGCTCGGGCGTCGTCACCACGAGCACGTGGTCGGCCGCCCGCGCGAACGACAGGACGTTGGGATTGATGCCCGCGCCGGTGTCGATGAGGATCACCTCCGCCTCGTACTCCAGCTCGCCCAGCGCCTCGACGATGCGCTGGCGGTCGGCGTCGCTCAGGTCGGCCATGCGCGCCAGCCCCGACGCTCCGCCGATGAGGCGAAAGCCGCCGGGGGCCTTGACCATCACCTCGCCAAGCTGCTTGCGGCGGGTGATCACGTGCGACAGATTGCACGGCAGATCCACGTTGCACAGCACGTCGGCGTTGCCCAGACCCAGGTCGGCGTCCATGAGCACGACGTCCTTGCCGGCAGCCGCGAGCTGGATGGCCAGGTTGACGGCGATGTTGCTCTTGCCAACGCCGCCCTTGCCGCTGGTGACGGCGTACACCGTTGCCCGCGGGCGCGCCAGCGCCAGGCGGCGCAGCGACGTGGCCTGGTCGATCACGGTCATAGCTGCCCTCCCATAATGAGCTGCGCCAGCCGCCGGCCGCGGCCCTCCTCGATGTCGTCGGGCACGTCCTGTCCGGTGGTGATGTACGAAAGCGACTTGTTCAGCTTGCGGATGACGTTGAACACCACGCCCACGTGAACCGCCTCGTCGAGCTTGGTGAAGATGATGCGATCGACCCCCACTTCGCCGAAGCGTGCGATCGCCGCCTCGATGCACTCTTGGCTGGCCGTCGTTGACAGCACCAGGTGGACCTCGTCGGGGCGCGCCGCGCTCACGAAACTCCGCAGTTCCTTGAGCTTCATCGCGTCGCTGGGGCTGCGGCCGGCCGTGTCGATCAGCACGAACTCCTGCTCGGACATGGCGGCCACCGCCTGCTTGAGTTCCTCCGGCGACGTGACCACCCGCAGCGGCGAGCCGATGATCTCGGCGTACTTGCGGAGCTGGTCCACGGCGGCGATACGGTAGGTGTCGATGGTGATCAGACCCACGCGCCGGTTCTCGCGGAGCTTGAGATTGGCCGCGAGCTTGGCCACGGTCGTGGTCTTGCCGACGCCGGTCGGCCCGATCAGCGCGACCACGTGGGGGCCGCTCTTCTTGGTGCGTACGATTCCGCCAGCCACCGGCAGCATCCGCTCGATCTGCTCGGCGAGCTTGCCGCGCACGAACTCGGCGTTCTTCAGGTGTTCGGGGCGAAGCTGCTGTTGAAGCGACTTGATGAGCTGGGCGGCCAGCTCCTCGGCGACCTGGTTCTGCACCAGGCTGAGGTAGTAGTCGAACAGATCCTGCGGCACTTCGGGGGCGCGCTGCGCCCGCGCCTCCCTGACCAGATCCTGGACCATCGCCTTCAGGCCGGTCATCTCCTGGGCCAGCCCCAGGATCATGGCGCTGCTGGCCGCCGGGGTCTGAAGCAGTTGGCGCGGGCCGGCGGGTTCGGCACCGCCCGAAATCGGCCCCTCCACCGCGGGACGGCGGGCGCCGGGCGGGCGGAGGGGGCGAGGCGCGACGTTGATGCCGCTGCCTGCCGTGATCTCCACCACCTCGCGGCGGCGCAGACCCAGCCAGCGCCGACGCGTGTACGTCCGCGTGTGCAGGATGACGGCCCCGGCGCCCAGTGTGCTTTTCACCTGGCGAAGCGCCTCGGCCATCGAATCCGCCGAAAAAGTCCTCAGGTTCATACCGCTCACCGTAATCAGTGGCCGCGCGCCGTCCTGGCCGCGGCCGGTGCACGTCTCATCCTCCGATGCCAACCATGGCCACGGCCTCCACCGTCACTTCGGGCACGACCTCGTTGTAGGCCAGCACGGCCGTGTGCGGCAGGGTCGACTCGATCATGCGCCGCAGGGCCTGGCGGACCTGCGGGCTGCACAGGATGACTGCCGTCCGTCCGCTCTGGCTCAGCTCGGCGGCCTTGTCGGCGATCTGCCGCACGATCTGCTGGGCGGTGCGCGGCGGCATGCTGTTGGAGATGCCGCGCTCGCTGCGCTCGATGTGCCCGTTGATCAAATCCTCCAGGGCCGGATCCAGCGTCAGGCACAGCAGCCTGTCCTGCTCGTCGACGTATTGCCGGCAGATGGTGCGCGCCAGCGCATTGCGGACGTACTCGCTGAGCACGTCCAGGTCTTTGGTGCGCGAGGCAAAGTCTCCCAGTGTCTCCAGAATCGTCTCCAGGTCGCGCACCGGCACCCGCTCGCGCAGCAGGTTCTGGAGAACCTTCTGAAGCTCCCCGGGCTTTACCAGAGTCGGCACCACCTCCTCCACCAGTGCCGGCGAGCGCTGCTTGAGGTTCTCCAGCAGGTTCTTCACCTCCTGCCGCGTCAGCAGCTCGTGCGCGTGCGACTTGATTACCTCTGTCAGGTGCGTGGCCATCACGCTGCTGGCCTCCACCACGGTGTAGTTCAGCAGCTCGGCCTGGGCCCGCTGCGATTCGGTGATCCAGTAGGCCGGCAGCCCGAAGGCCGGCTCGGTGGTGCGCTCGGCGCCGGGGATAGGTCCGGAGCTTGCCCCGCTGTCCATCGCAAGGAACTGCTCGGGGTAGGCCACGCCCCGCGCCACGCTCTGGCCGCGAATGCGGATGACGTAGTCGTTGGCCGAAAGCTGAAGATTGTCGCGGATGCGGATGGGAGGCACGATGATGCCCAGGTCGAGGGCGACCTGACGGCGGATCATGCTGATGCGGTCCAGCAGGTCGCCGCCCTTGGAGGCATCGACCAGCTTGACCAGGCCGTAGCCGATCTCCAGCTCCATCACATCCACATCCAGCAGCTTCTCGACTCGCTCGGGGTCCTTGCGCGCCGCCTTCTCGCGTTCCTGGCGCGCTGCGGCGGCTGCCGCGCGCCTCTCGCCGCGCGCCAGCAGCAGAGCCAGCCCCAGGGAGGAACCGCCCAGAATGAACAGCGGCACTTTCGGCAGGTGGGTCAGTGTCATCAGCCCGAGGAAGACCGCGGTCACCAGCAGCGCCTGAGGCTTGGCGAAGACCTGCGCCAGCATGTCCTCGCCCAGGTTGCTGCGCCCGCTGGAGCGGGTGACGATCAGACCGGCCGCCAGAGACACGATGAACGCCGGCACCTGGGCCACCAGTCCGTCGCCGATGGTGAGCTTGGTGTAGATTTCCAGGCAGTCCATCAGCGGCCAGCCGCGCTGGTACATGCCCACGAACAGGCCGCCGAGGATATTGACCAGCACGATGACGATAGCGGCGATGGCGTCGCCGCGGACGAACTTGCTGGCGCCGTCCATGGCGCCGTAGAAGTCGGCCTCCTGGGCGATTTCAGCGCGGCGGCGGCGCGCCTCGGCCTCATTGATGATGCCCGCGTTCAGATCGGCGTCGATGGCCATCTGCTTGCCGGGCATGGCGTCGAGCGTGAAACGGGCTGCCACTTCGGAGATGCGCGTGGCGCCCTTGGTGATGACCACGAACTGAATCACCACGATGATGACGAAGATGATGACGCCGACCGCCAGTTGATCGGCGGCCACGAAGTTGCTGAACGCCAGGATTACCTCGCCGGCGCCGTGGAGCGGATCGCCGTGGTCGCCGGCGGTCAGGATCAGCCGCGTGGTGGCCGCGTTGAGCACGAGCCGAAAGAGCGTCGTGGCCAGCAGCAGCGAGGGAAACACCGAGAACTCCAGGGGCGAGCGCACGTAGATCGTGGTGATGAGCACGACGGCCGAGAGGGCGATGTTGAACATCAGCAGCACGTCCATCACCTGGGTAGGCAACGGCACCAGGATCACAAACAGCAGGCTGATGAATGCCATCGGGAAGAGCATCCCGCGGTTCTCGTGGAGCCTGGTGAGGATCGGGTTGGCCGCGATGGTGGACATGGGGGGATGGGTGTTGAGTGCCTTCGTGCTGAGTGCTGAGTCCTGAGTCCTGAGTGCTGAGTGCTGAGGTAGCTGTCAGTGGTCCGTGGTCCGTGGTCCGTTGTCGGGTCAGTGGTCCATTGGTCAGTCGTGCCGAACGCGAAGGCCAACCTCACCTGCGTGCCTTCGGGCCTTCGTCATTCGTCATTCCTTCGGGTTTCGAGCTTCGAGCTTCGTCATTGGTAATCGCCTTCGTGCCTCCGTGCCTTCGTGCCTTCCATCCTCACACCTCGCTCCTGCGCGCCTTGCCGGTCAACTCGTACACGTACGCCAGAATCTCGGCGACGGCGGCATAGAACTGTTCCGGGATTTCCTGTCCCACCTGCACCAGTCGGTACAGCGCCTGGGCCAGGGGCTTGCGCTCCACGATCGGCACGCCGTGCTCGACGGCGATCTGCCGGATGCGCAGCGCCATGTGGCCCTGGCCCTTGGCCACCACCTTCGGGGCGCTCATGGTGGCCGCGTCGTACTTCAGTGCCACCGCATACTCCGTGGGATTGGTGACGATCACGTCGGCCGTCGGCACGTCCTTGCCCAGCCGGCGCATGGCCATCTGAATGGCGATCTGGCGGCGGCGCTGTTTGATCTTGGGGTCGCCCTCCATGCGCCGCATTTCGTCCTTGACCTCCTGGCGCGTCATGCGCAGCTTGCGCTCGTGGCTGTAGCGCTGGTAGCCGTAGTCGATGATCGCCAGCACCAGCAGCAGTGCCGCGATGCGCAGGCCGATCGAATAGATCACCGACACCCCCAGGCCGAACGCCTGCATCAGCTCCAGACTCTGCACGGCGACGATCTGATCCAGCCGTCCCCGCACCGCGGACCAGGCCACCAGTCCCACCAGCACCATCTTCAGTGCGCTCATCAGCGTGTGGATGAGATTGTCGGGCTGCACCAGACGTTGAAGGCCGCGCAGAGGGCTGAGCATCCCCAGGTTGGGCTGAAGACGTTTGCCGTTGAGCAGCAGCCCCACCTGGGCCACGTTTACAAGAACCGCGATCAGCACCGCCCCCCCCAGCAGGGGCGCCACCGCCAGCCCCACGGGGATCAGCGCCTGGCGGATTTCCGGCGCCAGGCCGCCCGCCTCCAGACGCGCCAGCGACTGCTCCGACAGCGCCGCCGCCGTCAGGGCGCGAACCGACCGCACCAGCGGCGTGCCGAACAGGTCCATCAGCAGAAGGAACCCCAGCAGCACGCTGGCCGCCGTCAGGTCGACGCTGCGCGCCACCTGTCCCTGCTCGCGCGCCTCCTCGCGGCGTCGCGGCGTCGGGGCTTCGGTCTTTTCGCCGTACTCCTCAGCCATCCGTGGCTCGTCCTTTCACTGCGGCCGGATCTCACGTCCATGCCGCCGACAGTTGCTCCAGCGCATCCACGAGCGAGTTGCGCACCAGCTCGCTGGTCGCCGCCAGTCCCAGCAAGAGCACCGCCAGCCCCACCACCGCGCGCAGCGACAGGCCGGCGCTGAGAATGTTGATCTGCGGCACCGTCTTGCTCAGGAAACCCAGCACCACGTCGACCACCAGCATCGTCACCAGAATCGGCGCCGCCAACTGGATCGCCAGCGACGTCGACGCCGACAGCAGCCCCACGACCATGGCGAATACCCCCGGCGTGATCCCCGCCGACAGCAATGGCACCGTCTCGAACGTCGAGAACACCGCCCGCAGGAACACCCGGTGACCGCCGATGATCATGAAAATCGCCAGCGTGAGCATGAAATACAGGTCGCCCACGGCCGACCCGGACATCCCCGACTGCGGGTCGAACACGGCGCCGATCCCAAGGCCCATCTGCTGGCCGATGATCTCCCCGGCCCAGCTCAGGGCGATGAAAATGAAGCTCAGCGCCGTGCCGATGGCCAGCCCGAAGACCAGCTCCGATGCGATGCCGCCGGCCAACACCCAGGGCGAGTCGGGCAGCGCCGTCGAGGCCGGCACGGCGGGCATCATTCCCAGGGCCACCACCAGCGCGAACAAGAGCCGCACGCGCTGCGGCACCCGCCCGCTGCCAAACAGCGGCGCAACCATCATCATCCCGGCTACACGGAAGAAGACCAGGATGAACAGCGAAACGGGTTGGAACAACACATCGTACGGCATGGGTCCTGTCGCCCGGGCGCGCTCACGGCGCCAAACCTCCGCCGAACATGGCCGCGGCGTATTCCATCAGTCGCGTGGCCAGCCACGGCATCAGGAAAACCGCCGTTAGCGCCATCGCGGCAATCTTGGGGACGAAAACCAGAGTCTGTTCCTGGATCTGGGTGACGGCCTGGATCAGGGAAATGAAAAGGCCAACGGCCAGGCCGATCAGCAGAAGGGGCGCGGCGATGAGCATCGCCACCATCAGGGTCTCGCGCAGCAGGTCGCTGGCTTGATCGACCGACATGTGCTCACACCCTTCCATGAGTGCCGCCGCGCGCCCGCAGGGCTGTCGCGGCGTCCGGCCGAAGCCGGGGCCTGGGACGCATCGGCCGCTCGCCATCCGTGGTGGGGCCGTCGCGTCCGATAATCACGTCACAAAGCTACCCATCAAGCTCGCCGTAATCAAGCGCCAGCCGTCCACCAGCACGAACAGCAGCAGCTTGAACGGCAGCGAGATCAGCACGGGGGGCAGCATCATCATGCCCATGCTGATCAGAATCGCCGAAATCACCAGGTCAATGATGAGGAACGGCAGGTAGATCTTGAAGCCCAGCAGAAACGCCGTCTTCAGCTCGCTGAGCACGAACGCCGGCACCAGCGTCATCGTGCCCACCTCGCTGTAGTCCTTCGGCGTGGGCTGTCCGGCGAAGTCCGTGAACAGCAGCACGTCCTCCCGGTTGCCCGCGTGCTCGATCTGCTCGATCATGAATCGCCGCAGCGGCTGCTGGGCCAGCGCCAGGGCCTCCTGCTGCGTCACCCGACCCTCCAGATATGGCTGCACCGCATCCGAGTGGACCCGCTGCCACGTCGGCGCCATCACCAGAAACGTCATGAACAGCGACAGCCCGATCAGCACCTGATTCGGCGGCAGCGAAGCCGTCCCCATGGCCTGCCGCAATAGCGACAGCACGATGACGATCCGTGTGAAGCTCGTCATCAGGATCAGAATCGCCGGCGCCAGCGACAGCACCGTCAGCAGCACCACAAGCTGCATCGCGGCCGACAGGTTCTCGCGGCTGGTCGGGTCCGGCAGGCGCAGCGTGCCTGACACCAGCTCGTTGACGCCATCCGGCGGCACCTGGGGCTCGGCCGCCTGAGCGCTAACGCTTCCTCCCAGCAGCGCCGTCAGCAGAGCGCCCGCGAGGACCGATCGCCAGACCGGATTGGAGTGATTGGCCGGCATCGTTCACCCACGGTTCAACTGCCTCGCTACGGTCCGCACCTTGCACATCAACTCGCTGAGTTCCGCACGCGTCGACTCAAGCTCGACGTCGGAGGCTTCGGGCTGCTTGCCGGCTTCCACCGGCGCTTCGTTCGTCTGATAAGCGCTGCTGGCCCGGCCGAACAGGCTCCGGAACGAGGATGCCAGCGATTCCTGTGGGCGCTGTCGCAGCAGACCCAGCAGGCCGGCCACCTCATCGGCGTCGGTGATTTCGCACAGCGCGCTCATGGCCGCGCCGGTGTTGCCGACGAGCACGAGCCGCCGGCCGACCTGCAGCAGCAGCAGTTGCTGACGCGGTGCGATGGGGATGCGGCTGAGGACCGTCACAGCGGCGCTGCCCGAAGGCGATGTGGCGAACCAATGCCTTCCCACCCAGCGCATGGCGAAGATCAGGGCCATCACGACCGCCAGCGCCCAGACCACCTGCCCCAGCCCCAGTCCGTTGTCGGCCGTGCCCCGCTGTGCCGTCGAACGCCCTGAGGGTGTCGATCTCGGGCCGAACTGGATTGCTTCCGGCGAGCGCGCGGTTTCTGCGGTCGGCGCCGGCGCCTCCTGCGCCGCAGCGGCCTGGGTTTCGGCCGCCGCCCGAGCTCCGCCTGCCAATATCAGCAGCGCCGACAGCGCAACGGCAGGCGCGAGGATGTGAACGCCCGCTGGGGCGATGTTCCGCTTCACAGTCCTTCGTCCTTGACCCCGGCCACGATCTCGTTGATCCGCACGCAGAAATTGTCGTTGAGCACGAGGACCTCGCCCCGGGCCACCAGCCGTTCGTTGACAAACACATCCACGGGATCGCCCGCCAGCTTGTCCAGCTCCACGACCGAGCCTTCGCTGAGCTTGAGCACATCTTCCACCAGCATCCGCGCCCGCCCCAGCTCGATCTTCACGTTCAGATCGACGTCGCGCAGGAGATCGATGCTGCTCACCTGCGCCTCGCGCATGACCTTCTGAAAATTCGGCAGATGCAGTTCCTCGCCGGCCGTCGCCGCGCCCCCGCCGGCCTCGCCCCCGGCTCCCGCGCCACCTCCACCGATGGCCGCCCGGGGGTCCTCAAAGCTGGCCTGCTGGAGCAGCTTGTCAATCTCAGCGGGGTCCACATCTGCGGCCGGCTCGGCCCCGTCGGCGTCCTGCCCGCTGGGCGGAGGTTCGGCCGCTGCTGTCGCATCTGGCGGCGCAGCCTGTGTAACGGTGGAGGGGGCGGGCTCCGCGGCCGATTTCGCGGCGCGCTCATGCGCCAATGAATGTTCGGATATCGATTGGGAAACGGCAGGCTCTTCCTCAGCCATAGCTCACCATCCTTGGCAGAACCGAGGTGTTCGACCATCTCTTATAACCTGCCCCCGCCCGCAATTCCAGTCCATTGACCGAAAAAACGAGCGTCCCCAGACTTCCGGGGGGCCCGGGCGTTGAGGTCCTGCGAACATGTATTCCCTCTCCCCAGCACGCCCGGGAGGGCAAGGGAGGGGGGCGCGCTCTGGAGCAGCCCTGCGCGGCCGACCCTTGCCCCGGGGTCGTCCGTACAGCCGCCCGCACGCCGGTCGCATCCGTTCCGGCTGCCTACTTTCGCGTTACCTGAAACGTTCCGCTGAACTTGTCGCTTCCCTGCTTGCCGCTGACCGATCCCTTGAACAGCTTGCCGTCTGCGCTCAGCGAGCCGCTCATTTGCGCGGTGAGCTTGCCGTCACTGTTGCGCCCGCTCAGCGTCAGCGTGACCTTGCGCCTGGCGTTCACCGTTCCCGTAAGACTGAGCTTGAGCGAGGGGTCGTCCGGCGAGCGAATCTGCCCGACCAACGCCCCGGCGTTCGACTGGCTGGTGATCTTCAGGGTGATCCGGAAAGGCGGATCGCCCTTCAACTGAACCGTGCCGGTGAAGGTCCCCAGCAGCTTCGGCAACGCCGCAGCCTGCACGGCCGTCGGCTGGAAACCCATCACCGCGGCCGCCGGTGCCTCAGCGTCGATCCACGCCGCGGTGGGCATCACGCCCGAGAGCATCGTTCGATTCTCCAGATCCTGAAAGAAACGGTCGTTCATAGAGCCTCCGGACAACAGGACATCCCCATGTTCGAGAGCGGCGTGCAACAATTTCACGATAATCCTTTCAACAGCGGACTGCAAGGTCCCCAGGTCCCCCAGGTCTGCCGAGGGCGCGTGACAGTTTCTGCGTTGGCCGTGGCGGAGCCTCGTTGGCACGGGCGAGGACGCCCGTGCTACTACCTGTTGCCGGGACGCTCCGCTCCGCCGCCCCGGCGTGTGTGGTATAAGAGCCGCCATGAGGCAGTACGTATCACGGGCGGGGGAGAAGCTGGCCTACGCCCTGGACTGTTTCGGCATTCAGGTGCGCGATCTGATCTGCGCCGACCTGGGCTCCAGCACCGGCGGGTTCGTCGACTGCCTGCTTCAGCGGGGGGCCGGGAAGATCTATGCCATCGACACCGGTTACGGCGCTCTGGCCTGGAAGCTGCGGCGCGACCCGCGGGTCGTGGTTATGGAGCGCACCAACGCCCTTCACGCCGTCCTCCCCGAAAGGGTGGCGCTGGTCAGCATCGACGTCGCCTGGACGCGCCAGAAACACATCGTCCCCGCCGCCCTGCGCATGCTGAGGCCGGCCGGACGCATCATCACCCTCATCAAGCCCCACTACGAGGCGGACGCGTCGCTGCTGCGCCGCGGGGTGCTCGGCGCGGAACACGTGGCCGGCGTGCTGGAGCGGGTCTGGGAGGACATCGCCCGCTGCGGGGCGTGCTGCGAGGCCTGCGCGCCCAGCCCTCTGCGCGGCGCCGGCGGCAATGCGGAGTTCCTCGCCCTTCTGCGCCCCGCATCGTGAGCAGGCACCTCGCCGCGGGATGTCGAACATGACACGAACACGCGCGGTGGCCGGCGGAGGAGATCGCGCGGAGCCGGTGGAGAATCACAGAGGACACGGACACGGCGTTGACGCGGGGAGGGCTGGCAGGGCGGTCGTTGGCTTGGGCGGATAGGGACAGCGGAGAGAAGATCGCGCAGAGGCGCGGAGAAGAGGCAGCGCCTAAAGGGTGCTGGGCTTTGCTGTGTCTTCTCTGCGCCACTGCGTCTCAGCGCGAGGTCAGCGCTGCGCCTACACTTCGCCGGACAACTCACGCAGCGCAGTTCGCAACCGAAGGGCGCGGTTCTCAAGCTCAAAGACGCGCTGTGCCCAGCCCCGTTGTGCACTGTCGAGAATCCGCCGCCGGCGCCGGCCCGCAGCGGCGGCCGCGGCGCCTGGAGGCGACGGCCCGGCGGTCCCGGCGGTCACAACACGCCAAACGTCCGTTTCATTCTTGCGATCCACATGGGAATCGCCTCGACGGGATCCGCCCGCCCCTCGTACTCCAGCGCGATCCAGCCCCGGTAGCCGGCCTTCTCGAGAATGGCGCGGATCCTCTGCAGATCGACCTCCTGGCTTTGCCCGTTTTCGCCGACGATGTCCACCTTGAGCTGCACGTTGACGGCGCGGGGGGCGGCCGCGGCCAGCTCCTCATAGGCGCCGGTACGGAAGTTTCCAGTATCCAGATTAATACCGAACCAGGGGTCGGCCCCGACCCGATCGCAGATGGCCAGCAGATCCGCCGCCCGGGCCGTGATCCCGCCGTGATTCTCCAGGCCCAGCACGACGCCTCGCTGCTCGGCCGCCGGCAGCACCGCCCGGATGCCCTCGGCCACCCACCCGATGGCCTCGGCCCTGTCCGCGCCCGGAGGCAGCTCGCCGGCGAAGATCCGCACGTGCGGGGCGAACAGCTCGGCGGCGCGGTCGATCCACTGCTTCACCTGCGCCACCTCCCTGTCCTTCTGCGCACCCGGAGGCAGGCAGAAGTTGTTGCGAATGGCCGTGCCGCTGACCGTCAGTCCTCGGGAAAACGCGTGGCGGCGCAGTTGCCGCAGGTACGCCGCGTCAAAATCCTTCCTGAAGTAATACGACGTGAGTTCCACCCCGGCCACGTCGAGCTGGGCGCACCAGTCGATGAAGCCGAAAAGGTCCATCCGGCCGGCCTCCAGGTCCTGTCGCCTTGAATAGGCGGCCAGCGAGAGCTGGACGTTGCGGTAGCGCCGCACCTGCGCCGGCGGCGCGGGATCGGAGCCCTGCGCCACGCCGGCCGAGGCGAGGGCAACGACGGCCGTCCCGAGCGCCTGGCGGCGGGACAAACGATCGGTTGCTGGATCACGCGGCACGCAGAAATCTCCCGGGTCCGAAAAAGGGACCGGCCTTCAGTATAGCCGCATCGCGTGCGGAACGCACCGCCGCGCGGCCCCCGTCGGCGCGGATGGGGTGCGTGACGGTCTCTGCATCGGATGAGGGCGCAGCCCGCTGGCGCTCGTGTGCATGGATGATCCGGCAGCTTGCGGACCTGACGTCCTCTGCGTCCCTCCATGGCCTCCTTGACCCGCGTTTTCACATCGAACACAATCGCACATTATGCCGCGCAATCCGGCCCATGCCCAGCGCCGTCAGCAGGAGCTGGCCAGGCTGCTGGAACGCCGACCCGGCGTCTCCACCACCTGGCTCGCCCGCCACTTCGGCGTCAACCCCATGACCATCCGCCGCGACCTGCGCCTGCTGGAGGAATCGGGCCTGGCCCTGCGCCGTTACGGCGGGGCCGTTGCGGCGCACCGCATCACCTTCGAGTTCGCCTTCGACCGCCGCCTCCACCGCGCCCTGGAGGAGAAGCGCCGCATCGGTGACGAGGCCGCGCAGCGCATCCGGCGCGGGCAGACCGTCTTTCTCGACACCGGCACCACCACACTCCAGGTGGCACGTTCCCTGGCCCGCCGCGCCATTCCGTGCCAAATCGCCACCAGCAGCCTCGTCATCGCCAGCGAGCTGTGGGGGCGCCAGCACATCGAACTGATGCTCCTGGGCGGCTGCGTCCGCCAGGGCAGCCCGGACCTGGTGGGTCCGGCCATCGAGGCCATGCTGGAGCGGCTCACCGCCGACCTGGCCATCCTCGGCAGCGAGGGCATAGACCCCGCGCGGGGCAGCTTCGCCGGCGACCTGGAGGCCGCGCGCGTTGCCGAGCGCATGGCCGCCTGCGCCCGCCGGGTCATCGTCGTGGCCGACCATTCCAAACTCGGTCTGGCCGGCCCGGTGCGTTATCTGAGAATCAACCAGATCGACGAGATCATCACCGACCGCGGCGCGCCGCGATCGATCCTGACCGCCTTGCGCGCCCGCGGCGTCACCGTCACCACCGTATAAGGAGCCACCATGCCCACCGGGCAACTCAACGTCGGACTCGTGGGCGCGGCCGGTCGCGCCGGCACGTTCCGCAGTGCCCTGGAAGCCAACGGCGCGCACATCCGCGCTGTCTGCGATATACGCGAAGACGAGCTGGAAGCCTGCCGCCGGCGCTTCGGCGCCGAGGAGGCCTACCGCGACTACGAGCAGATGCTCGACAAGGCCCGCCTCGACGCCGTGGTCATTGGCACCCCCATGCACCTGCACGCGACCCAGGCCATCGCCGCCCTCCAGCGCAACATCCACGTCCTGAGCGAAGTCCCCGCCGCCGTCAGTCTCGACGAGTGCCGCCAGCTCGTGGCGGCCTGCCGCAAGTCCTCCGCCATCTACATGATGGCCGAAAACTACACCTACATGCGCAGCAACGTGCTCGTGCGCGAGCTGGCGCGGCGCGGCCTGTTCGGCGAGACGTACTATGCCGAGGGCGAATACCTTCACGAGCTGAAGCAGTACAACGAGCAGACTCCCTGGCGGCGCAAGTGGCAGACCGGCATCGAGGGCATCACCTATCCCACGCACAGCCTCGGCCCCATCCTCCAGTGGATGGGCAACGATCGCGTCACGCGCCTCTGCTGCGAGGGCGGCAGACATCACTACAAGGACCCCCGCGGCGAGCCATACCACAGCGAGTCCCCCGTCATGCTGTGCAAGACCACCCGCGGGGCGCTGATCAAAATCCGCGTCGACATGGTCTCCGACCGCCCCCACGCCATGACCAACTACCAGCTCCAGGGCACCGACGGCGTCTACGAGTCGAGCCGCGGCGGACCCGGCGAGCGCCACAAAATCTGGCTCCGCAAGCTCAGCGCCTCGCCCCGCTGGCTCGACCTGGAAACGCTGCTGGCCATCGACAGCTTCGCCGGCGAATACCTCCCCGAGGCCTGGCGCCAGCCGCCCCCCGAAGCGCTGGCGGCCGGCCACGGCGGCGGGGATTACTTCGAGGTGCTCGACTTCCTCAACGCCATCACCGGCAAGGCGCCCTGTCCCATCGGCATCCACGAGGCCATGGACATGACGCTCCCGGGGCTGATCTCGCAGCAGTCGATTCAACAGGATGGGGCATGGCTGGCCGTGCCCGACTCGCGGTCCTGGACCGACGGCCCGCCTTATCAGCAGCTCCATATGGTGCTGCCGCCGGCGCTGGTGGCCGACCCGCCGCGCCCGCGCGTGCCCGATGGATACGAGCTGCGGCAGTTCGTCGACGCCGACGAGCCCCAGTGGCTCGAGCTGATCAACCGCTGCGACCTGGGCCAGTGGGACAGTCAGCGTCTCCAGAGCGTGCGCCCCACCATCCTGCCCGACGGCCACTTCGTCATCATCCACAAGGCCACTGGCAGCCTGGTGGCTACCTCCATGGCCCATCACCGGCCCACCGCGCTTCACCCCTGGGGGGGCGAAGTCGGCTGGATCGCGGCCGACGAACGACACAAGGGCAGGGGCCTGGGCATGGCCGTGACCGCCGCCGCCGCCGCGCGCCTCGCCCGCGCCGGATACAGGCACATTTACCTCTCCACCGACGATCACCGCCTGGCGGCCATCAAGACGTACCTGAAGCTGGGCTTTGAGCCGATGCTCTACGCCCCGGACATGGAACAGCGGTGGCGGACTGTGAAGGCGAAGATCGGGTGGCACGCGTGAGGCGCGGGCCGCGGCCAGCGCGCAACTGCCGCAGGAGGAACACGGGCGACTACTTCCCCGGGCGCAGGTCGAGCCTTTACCGCCGGCACGCTTGTATGGGGGCGAGGGGAGTCGATAATCGCGGCCGTACAACAACACGGTCTTATGAGCGAATGCATCCTGGCCGAACAGACTCACGCGTTTATTTCCAGCCACAAGTGGCAGGTGGCGGTGCTGCCTTTCGGGGCCACCGAGCCGCACAACCTGCACATGCCCTACGGCACCGACAACTTCCAGCTCGAGCACATCGGCCGCCGGGCGTGCGAGGCGGCCTTCGCCCGCGGGGCGAAGGTGCTGCTGCTGCCGACGATTCCGTTCGGCGTGAACACCAACCACCTTAAGGTGCCCGGCGGGATGGCGATCAGCCTCACGCCGACCACGCTGCTGAAGATCATCCAGGACGTGGTCGATGCGCTGGAGCGTCAGGGCGTGCCCAAGCTTCTGCTGCTCAACGGCCACGGCGGCAACGAACTGAAGCCCCTGATGCGCGAGCTGCACCATCGCACGAAGCTGTTCATCTGCGCCTGCGACTGGTTCCGCATGGTGGCCGACGTGTATCCGTTGATTTTCAGCGACCTGGGCGACCACGCCGGAGAGATCGAGACCAGCCTCGGTCTGGAGCTGTTCCCGCAGCTTCTGGGCGAGCCGCGGGCCGGCAGCGGACAAGTGAAACCAAGCCGCCTGGAGTCGATTCGCCGGGGCTGGCTGACGATCACGCGACCGTGGCACCTGGCGTGCCCGGACACGGGCGTGGGCGATCCGGCGGCCGCCACGGCGGAGAAGGGCCGGAGGCTGATGGAGGTGATCGTCAAGCGTTTGGCGGATTGCCTGTGCGAGCTGGCGGCGGCCGAGATCGATGATACGTTTCCGTACTGACGGGCCGGTCGCCAATGTCGCAAGTGCGAATGAACGGCGACGCCGGGAGGCGGAGGCCAGAATGCCGGCAGCGCACTGGCGGGGTGGCGCGGGGGCGATATACTGACGGCCCATGTCCGTTCCTGGCAACATTCTGGTCGTCCAGCCCAACTGGGTTGGCGATGCGGTCATGGCCACGCCGGCGCTGCGCGCCCTGCGCGAGCTGTATCCCGACTCGAAGATCACGTATCTGGTCCGCCGCTACGTCAAGCCCATCTTCATGGGCATGCCCTGGTGCGACCGGCTGATCAGCTATCGCACCGGGCGGACCAGAGCCCGGGCCGGCAAGGGGATTGTCGACCTGGCGGCGCGGCTGCGCGCCGGCCGCTTCGACATGGCGGTGCTGCTGACCAATTCGTTCCAGAGCGCGCTGATCTGCAAGGTGGCGCGGATCAGGCGGGTCGTGGGCTATGACCGCGACGGACGCG
>Ga0308417_1001299_pt1 | contig 17249 bp, 12 predicted proteins | sample HotsprSampleOS65_FD_203528 | JGI IMG/M metagenome (GOLD analysis project Ga0308417, IMG submission 203528) | Hot spring phototrophic mat microbial communities from Octopus Spring, Yellowstone National Park, Wyoming, United States - 20090730_OS65 ... | reverse complement strand
GTCGAGCAGGAAACCCAGCGTGGCCGCCCAGAGCGCCAGCCAGTGGGGTTCGCGAAAAGTCGCCCTCCAGCTCACTCTCGCTACGATACCGAGCCACGGGGTATTTCGTTGCAGCCCGCGGCAAGCCAGCCCACCCTGTAAGCTTCGGGGCTGCGCCGCGAGATCTTGTGTGGGGTCCGCGCCTGCCAACAGAAGCCGCCGGGCGAGCGACCACCGCTCTGCCGCTACGCCTTAAACCGGTCGCGGCAGCTTTCCGAGCAAAAGTAGTACTCTTTGCCGTCGACGGTCTTGCGCACCTTGGTCTCGGACGAGACGTAAACGCCGCAGACGGGATCTTTTTTGAGCTCGACGCTGCTCGCTCGGCCGCCTTCGGAGTCCGGCTCGAACAGTTGAGCCACAGCTCGCCCGATCAACCCGACCGCCGCGCGAAGGAAGACGATCAGGAGGAGCCCGACGAGAATATAAAGAAGACTGCGCACCATTCGGGGCGGTCCCCTGTCCGGCCGCCCACCTCATGCAGGCTCGCTGCCGGACTAACGCTTCTTGGTTTTCTTCTCCGCCTCCGGATTCACGTATTCGGTCTGCACCTTGGTCTGAAGCGTCTGAATCATGCCTTTGGCGGACTCGGCGAAGGGGCCGTTCGGCTCCAGCTGCAAATATTTTTGAAACGCCTCGAGGGTGCCCGGGGGCGGCACCACTTGTCCGTCAGGCGTCGTCGTCGCCTTCGAGACCAGATAGATGCCGTACTGGTACTGCGCCGGAGCGTAGTTCGGGTCGGCGTCGATGGCCTTCTTGAAGGCCTGGCCGGCTTCCTCGAGGTGGCCGGTGTTGACGAGGACCGCGCCGAGGTTGTAGTAATAGCGGCCCGCGCCCGCCGGGTCGATCGCCGCCGCCTTCTCCAGCGCGGCCGTGGCCTGCTCGAACTTTTTGGCCTTGGCCAGCGCCAGCCCGTAGTTGTTGTGGTAGGCGGCTTCACTCGGCATCATGGTCACGACCTTCTCCCAGGCCTCGAGGCTCTTGGCCATCGCTGCCTCCTGCTCAGGGCCGCGTTTGGTGTCGGCGAGGCTCATATAGCTTTCGGCCAGGTTGGCCCAGACGACGTGCTGTTGCGGGTCGATCTCGGCGGCCTTCTGAAAGTTCTCGACCGCCGCGTCCCATTGGCCGGCCTGCTTGGCGGCCATACCGGCGTTGAAGGCGTCGTTCAAGGCCTTGTTTCGTCGCATCGCCTCCGAGCGCTCGCGCATCTGCTTTTCCAGCGCCTCGCGCTGCTCCTTGGTCAGGCCGCGCATCTGTTCCTCGGAGAGCTGCCCGGCCTGCGCCGCCGCTTGGAGGGCCTCCTGTCGCCTGCGGACCTCGGCCAGATTGAAGTTCACCACCACCGGGTCCCCCAAGCCGACGCGCACGCCGCGGACGGCATCGCGGATCTGCCCGTCGACTTCGACGTGGACATTGTAGGTCCCTAGGGGCAAGCCGGCGTGGAAATAATGGCCTTTGCGATTGGTCTTCACCCGATAATTGCCTTTGATGTCGACGCGCTCGATGCGGATGAGCGCGCCCTGAAGCGGCTGGCCGTCCTCACCGATGACGTCGCCTTCAATGGCCCCGGTTTGGGCCCAGGACAGGGCGGCGAGCAGGGTGCCGCAACCAAGAACGAGTGCCAGCCGGCGCATGGTAGCCAACATGAACCCAATGACCTCCAATCCTGCGATCCAACTGTCAACTTCAGAATACTATAACGGGCGCCGGAGCGGGCTCGGTGCAACCGGCCGGCGCGAGTCTGCCTCACGGGGCGGCGGTTTGCTATCGTGGTAACCTTGCTTCAAGCGGCTGCCAATCTGGCATATGCGATATGAAATCCGTCCCATGAAGGAGTTTCTGGTTCGGCCCGCCCTGCCGCCGGAGTTGGAGCGGATGGGCGAGCTGGCCAACAACGTTCTCTGGACATGGGATCCGACGATTCGCTCCCTGTTTCGGCGCCTGGACCCCACACTCTGGGAGGCGACCGACCAGAATCCGGTTCGCCTGCTGGGGGAGGTCTCCCAGGACCGGCTCAACGCGGCGGCCGGCGATCCGCGCTACCGCGCCCTGTACCGACGCGCCTGCGAGCGCTATGACGCCTACATGCAGAGGCCCCTCAGCGCCGACAACCTCCTGGTGGCCTATTTCTCGATGGAGTACGGCTTGGTGCGCTGCCTGCCCATTTACTCGGGCGGCCTTGGGCTTTTGGCCGGCGACCACCTGAAGGCCGCCAGCGACGCCGGGGTGCCGCTGGTGGCGGTCGGTTTGCTTTACCAGAAAGGCTATTTCCAGCAGTCGCTCAATCCCGACGGCTGGCAGATCGAGCGCTACCCGGTGAACGACTTCTACACGTTGCCGGTGAGTCCGGTCCGCGACGAAGCGGGCCAAGAGTTGCACGTGAGCGTGAAGCTGCCCACCGGCGACGTCCGCATCAAGGTCTGGCAGCAAAACGTGGGCCGGGTCAAGCTGTACCTGCTCGACACCAATATCCCGGAGAACCGGGACCATCATCACCGCGAGATCACCGACCGGCTCTATCCGGCGGAGAACCCCTGGCGCATCCGCCAGGAGATCGTGCTGGGCATCGGCGGGCTGCGCGCCCTGCGCGCTCTCGGGCTGCGTCCGACGGTCTATCACATGAACGAGGGCCACTCGGCGTTTCTGGCGATCGAGCGCATCCGCATCCTCATGGAGGAGTACCAGCTCGACTTCGAAGAGGCGCTCGAGGCGGCTCGCGCCAATAACGTCTTTACCACCCACACCTCGGTGCCCGCCGGGATCGATCTGTTCGACCCGCACCTGGTCTACGAGCATTTTCGCGATTACTGCCAGGAGGCGGGTATTCCGTTTGAGAAGCTGTTGGCGCTCGGCCGCCGCGACGTCAACAACACGCACGAGCATTTTTCCATGGCCATCGCCGCCATCAAGACCTCCTCCTACCGCAACGCGGTGAGCCGGCTGCACCGGCAGGTCTCCCAAGAGCTCTGGCACGACCTTTGGCCGCAGTTGCCGGTCTGGGAAGTGCCCATCTCCTCGATCACCAACGGCGTGCATCTTCTGACCTGGCTCAACGGGGACTTGGCCAGCCTCTATGACCAGTACCTGCAACCCGACTGGCGGGACCGTTACCTCGATCCGGCCACCTGGGAGCTGATCGATGACATTCCCGACTCCGAACTCTGGGAGGTCCATCGGCGGCGCAAGCGCAAGCTGGTGAACTTCGTCCGCGAGCGCGTCAAGCGGGCCGCCGAGGAGCGACGCGCCTCGACGGCCGAGATTCGGCGGCTTTCCGAGGTGCTCGATCCGGAGGTCTTTACGATCGGCTTCGCCCGCCGCTTCGCCACCTATAAGCGGGCAACCCTGATCAAGCGGGACGTCGAACGGCTCCGGCGGATTCTCACGCATCCGAGTCGGCCGGTGCAGATCGTCATCGCCGGAAAGGCCCATCCCAACGATATCGAAGGCAAGAACTTCATTCGCGAAATCGTGCAACTGGCGCGAGATCCGGAGCTTTCCAAGCGGCTGGTCTTTGTCGAGAACTACGGCATCGAGGTCGGCAAACGCTTGGTGCAAGGCGTCGACTTGTGGCTGAACAACCCGCGCCGAGGCGAAGAGGCCTGCGGCACAAGCGGCATGAAGGCGGGCATCAACGGCGTGCTCAACTTGAGCGTGCTGGACGGCTGGTACGACGAAGCCTATGAAATCTCAGGCGGCTGGGCCATCGGTCACCGGGAGCCGTACAGCCCCGAGCAGGACGAGGACCACGCCAGCGCCATCTACTCACTGCTGGAAAACGAGATCGTCCCGCTGTTTTACGAGGACCGCGAGGAGGGTGTGCCCGAGGAATGGCTGCGCCGGATGAAGACCTCCATCAAGAACCTCTCGCCGCGGTTCAACGCCACGCGCATGCTGCTTGAGTACGCCAGCCAGTTCTATGAACCGGCCCACCGCGCCTACCAGCAGATTTGCCAGGATCGATTCCAGGGTATCCGACAACGCACGCAATGGACGGCCGAGCTGGCTCGGGCGTGGAATAACGTGCGGTTCGTCGAGGTGGGCCCGCCGCTCACCGATCCCGTCTTGAGCGGGCAGGCGATCCCGCTGCGCGTGGTCATCGACTTGGCGGGTCTGAAGGCCGAAGACGTGCGCGTCGAGGCCGTGGTGGGCCGGATCGGTCCGGAAGGTCACCTCCGCGAGACGGAGGTGCTCACCCTGCCGCCGCGGGAACAGAACGGGAGCCTGGCCGTCTTCGCCAAAGAGTTCGTGCCGCAGTTGACCGGGCGGCTGGGCTTCTCCGTGCGCATCAGCCCCAACCACTACGAGGATCCGCTCACGCGGCCCTGCCACAGCCTGATCAAGTGGGGCTGAGGCGGCCCCGGTTAGCGGCGCCCGCGTCCGTGGCTGATGGTGGCGTCCCAGGAGCCGTCCCCTTGCGGGCCGTAGTCCTTGGGCAGCTTGTCCCAGTCCTCGCGGGTGATGCCGTTCAAGTCCCAGTGCACCCTTCCGTCCTTGATCGTAAGCTCAGCCGCCAGGTTCTTGGTGCCGCGCAAGCGCGCTCCGAAGACATCCACAAAGCCGAATTGGCCGTCGAGCAGGCGGAGGACGGCGACGTCGGCGACGGCGCCCACCGTGAGGTGTCCCAGCTCCTCCCGCTTGATCCAGCGGGCCGGATTCCAGGTCGACAGACGCACAACCTCCTCAAGCGACAGACCCATGTTGAGGAATTTCGCCATCACGTTCAGCATGCCCTTCATGCCGGCGTTCATGCTCCGGACGTGCAAGTCCGTGGATATGGAGTCCGGCAACAGCCCTTGACGAATGGCCGGCACCGCCTGGCGGAACAGGAAGCTGCCGGCGCCGTGGCCGACGTCGAAGATGACGCCGCGCTTTTTGGCCTCGAACAGATACGGCCGGACCTTGCCGTCGGCGTCGAGCAGAGGCACCGCGCCGAGGTAGATGTGCGTGTAAATGTCGCCCGGCCGCAGCCGTTCGAGCACGAGCTGCTCGAACGGCCGCTCGGGGCGGAACTGGCCGAAGTCGACCATGACGGGCATGCCGGCGATCTTGCCCGCCTCGACGGCGCGGTCCACAGCCGTCCAGTCCGGACCCGCATAGTGCGCCGTCTTGATGCCCACGACGAACTGTTTGTTGGCCAGAGCCGCCTCGGCCGTGCGCTTCGGGTCCATGTCGGAGGTGTCTTGCTCGACGGCGCCGCCCATGCCCTTGCCGACGATGTTCAAGAAGGCGAGCACCCGGGTGCGCGATCGGTCGATGGTGCGCCGCTTGAAGTCGGCGAAGTTGCGCCAGCCCGCGCTGCCGGTGTCGACGACCGTGGTGACGCCGTTGCGAAAGCTGTGGTCGTCGGGAAAGACGCTATATTCGCCGGTGTACTCGGAGCCCTCGCCGGCGAAAACATGGACGTGGATGTCGACCAGGCCGGGCACCACATAGAGCGAGGAGACATCGACCACCTTGCGGGCGCGCGCGGCGGGGATGTTCTCCGCCACGACGGCGATCTTTCCGCCGGCGATCGCCACGTCCCGGCGAGCGTTGATTCCGTTTTTCGGATCGATGACGTGCCCGCCCTTGAGCAGCAGATCGTAGCTGGGCTGCGCCTGGGCGATCCAGGCCGACAGCATCAACAAAACCAATCTCATCCGTTGCCTCCTGTCGTGTTATCGCGAGTCTTTTCGAATTCCCAGGCGGTGCAAACCATTTCCGCGAGCGAACGGTAGCGCGGCCTCCAGCCGAACAGGCGGCCGAGCCGGTCCGGGTCGGCCACCAGCACCGGCGCATCGCCTGGCCGGCGCGGACCGACTCGATACGGCACCTTCCTCCCGGTGACCTCCTCGACGGCGGCGATCACCTCGAGCACGGAGTGGCCGACCCCGGTACCGACATTCAGGATCTCGCTGCCGCCGCCGGCGAGCAGCCATTCCAAGGCGGCGATGTGAGCCGCCGCCAGGTCGCTCACATGGACGTAGTCGCGAATGCAGGTGCCGTCGGGGGTCGGATAATCGTCGCCGTAGACGGTCGCGGGCCGGCCTGTCTTGACCGCGTCGAACAGCAGCGGGATCAGATGCGTCTCCGGCGTATGGGCCTCGCCCAGGCCCGAGCCCGGCTCTGCGCCGCAGGCGTTGAAGTAGCGGAGCGAGACGCTCCTGAGACCCTTGAGGGGATCGAGCCAGCCGAGCATGCGCTCTATGGTCCACTTCGACTCGCCGTACGGGCTGACCGGCGCGCAGGGGGCATCCTCTCGGATCGGGTTCTCGCGCGGCTCCCCGTAGACTGCCGCGGAAGAGGAAAAGACCAGGCGGCGAATTCCCGCCGCGTCCATCGCCTCAACGAGCGACACGGTGGCGCTCACGTTATTGCGGAAATACAGCTCGGGCTTCTCCATCGATTCGCCCACGGCGATGAATCCGGCGAAGTGAATGACCGCATCGAAACGCCGGCTCCGGCACAGCGCCGTCAGGGAGGCCGTGTCGAGGAGGTTGATTTCGTGAAGTCGGCCCGCCTCTACCCGCTCGCGTCGGCCGCGGGAAAGGTCATCCACGACCGCAACGTCATGGCCGGCGCGCAAGAGGTGGTAGACGGTGTGCGAGCCGATGTAGCCCGCCCCTCCGGTCACCAAGACTCGTGCCATGCACGCTCCCAGTTTCGCTCGTCCCAGAATGCCATAGCCGGGAGGCTGGCTTCACCGATAGGCGGCGATGCCGGTCACTTTCTCGCCGATGATCAGCGCGTGAATGTGATCGGTTCCCTCGTAGGTGATCACCGTCTCCATGTTGGCCAGGTGGCGCATCAGCGGGTACTCGTCGGTGATGCCGTTGGCGCCGAGCAGGTCGCGCGCCAGCCGGGCGCACTGCTGGGCGATGGCCACGTTGTTTCGCTTGAGCATGGAGATATGAGCCGGCTCGGCTCGGCCCTGGTCCTTGAGGCGACCGACGTGCACCGCCAGCAACTGCCCTTTGGTAATCTCGGTGATCATCCAAGCCAGCTTTTCCTGAACGAGCTGGTGGGCGGCGATGGGCTTGTCGTCGAACTGCTTGCGGAGCAGGCAGTACTGGCGCGCCGTCTCATAGCAGTCCATGGCCGCACCCAAAGCACCCCAGCCTATGCCGTAGCGCGCTTGCGTCAGGCAGCTTAGCGCCGTCTTCAGACCGACGGCGCCGGGCAGGGCGTTCTCCGCCGGAATGCGGCAATCGGTCAAGGAAAGGCTCGAGGTCACCGAGGCCCGCATGGAGAGCTTGCCGTGGATGTCCGCCGTCGCGTAGCCTGGCGTACCCTTCTCGACCAGGAATCCGCGGATGCCGTCTTCGGCCCGCGCCCATACCAGAGCCAGGTCGGCAATCGAGCCGTTGGTGATCCAGGTCTTCTCCCCGTTGAGCACCCACGTGTTGCCTTCGCGGCGCGCCGTGGCGCGCATGCCGCCGGGATTGGAGCCGAAGTCCGGTTCGGTGAGGCCGAAACAGCCGATCGCCTCGCCGGACTGGAGCCGGGGCAGCCAGCGCCGTTTCTGCTCTTCGGAGCCGTAGGTGAGGATCGGATACATTACCAGGGCGCCTTGGACCGAGACGAAACTGCGCAGGCCCGAGTCGCCGCGTTCGAGCTCCTGCATGATCAATCCGTAGGCCACGTTGCCCAGCCCGGCGCAGCCGTAGCCTTCCAGATTCGCGCCGAAGAAGCCGAGCTCGGCCATCTTCGGCACCAGCTCGATGGGAAAACGCCCGTCCCGGTAGCAGTCGCGGATCAGCCCGAGCACCTGCTCGTCGACGAACCGGCGGGCGGTCTGGCGTACGAGCAGCTCCTCTTCGGTGAACAGCGAATCGATGTGCATGTAGTCGACGCCGCGAAAGGAAGCCGTCATGACTCTCAGTCTAGCGGCGCGCCGGGACGAAGGCGTTTGCACGGTCACCTGGAGGGCGTCGTAGTGAGCGCCGGGGGTTGCCCCGGCACCAACGAGGTGGGGCTTGACATGTGGGAAAGGTTGCCATACAGTTTGGTATGGGAGTCTAGGAAGCCCCCGAGCGGTCGGGAAAGGGGGGAGGTTGGTTATTCGGTCAGTCTAAAGGGAGAAGGGCGGAATGTTTCCAAGGCGTTTGATCTTTCTGGTTTTCTGCTTCCTGCTCGCGGTCGCGGCATTCGGGCAGGGCGAACGCGGCACGCTCAACGGCACAGTGACGGACCCGACGGGCGCCGTCATACCCGGCGCGACGGTCAAGGCGCTGAACGTGGCCACCGGCGTCGAGACCACGGTACAGACCACGTCCACCGGAGTCTACCGGATTCCGTATTTGCCGCCCGGGACCTACCGGCTCACGGTCTCCTCGGACGGTTTCAAGACGGCCATCCGTGAAAACGTCATCCTGTCGGTGGCGCAGACGCTGACGGTCGACTTTACGCTCGAAGTCGGCGCGGTCACCGATCAGGTTACCGTCTCGGCCGAGCCGCCGCTGCTCGAGGCCGGCACGGCAGAGATCGGCTACTACGTAACCAAGAAGGAGTTTGACACGTGGCCCATCACCGTGGGCGACGGCCGCCGGCAGATCCAGCAGTTCATCTTCACGGCGCTGCCCGGCACGGTCGGCGGCACCTGGGAGGGCTCGATCAGCGGCGGGCAGTTGTTCTCCCATGAGATCTACATTGACGGCATCCCGCTGGGCCGCATGGACATCACCGGCGGCTCCAACAACGAGTTCTCGCCGAGCGCCGAGTCGGTCAGCGAATTCAAGCTGTAAACCGGCATGATCAACGCGCAATACACGGGCGCCCAGACGGCGGTGGCGAACTTCGCCACCAAGAGCGGCACGAACGAGCTGCACGGCAGCGCCTACTACTACGTCCAGAACGACGCGCTGCGCGCCAATAGTTGGTCCAACAACGCGGCCGGCATCCGGCGCCCGCCCTTCAAGCAGCACAATTACGGCTACTCGGTAGGCGGCCCCGTCTGGCTGGGCGGTTTGTACGACGGGCGCAACCGCACCTTCTTCTTCCACAACTTCGAGTACACCCGGGTGCGGGACTTCACCTCCACGGCGTTCAGCACCTTGCCGACGCGGGACTTCAAGGAGGGCAACTTCGCCCGCCTGTTGAACCCCGGCTTTACCGGCAACGCCCGTTCGGGAACCGTGGTGGGAACCGACGCCTTGGGCCGTCCCGTGGTCTTCGGCCAACTGTACGATCCGGCAACAGCCCGCCAGGTTGGCAACGCCTGGGTGCGCGATCCGTTCCCGGGCAACGTCATTCCCAGGACGCGCTGGAGCCCGGTGGCGCAGAAGATTCTCGAGCTGGCGCCGATCACCGATCCGGCCTTCGACACCATGCTGGACAACATGCCGAACCTGTCGCCCTGCTGCCCGGTCTTCGGCGAAAAGATGCTGACGCTGCGCGGCGATCACAACGTCAGCGACAACCACCGGCTGGCGGTCACCTTCAACCGCAACTTCCGCGCGCGCAACAACTCGCCCGGCGGCCGGTGGGGCAAGCCTCCGGGAACGCCCACCGGGGTCTATCAGTGGCAGGAGACGCCCGGCACGCTGGGCCGCCTGGCCTACGACTGGACGGTCCGGCCGACCATCCTCAACCACTTCGCGATGGGCTATAACCGGTTCGGGAATCTCAATCAGAGCGTGTTCGTCGACCAGGACTGGCCGCAGAAGATCGGCATCCAGAATGTTCCGGGCACCCACTTTCCGGCGCTGTGGTTCACCAGCGGGACGCTGGAGCAGGGTCGCGGCATCGGCGCCGGCGGTCGGCTGGGGTCTCACCTGGCGGGGGGCAGCTACAACGGCTCGACGATCATCCAGAACGACATGACGATCATCCGCGGCGCGCACAACTTTAAGATCGGCTTCGAGCAGCGCCGCTACTATTACAACACGCGGCCGCGCGGCGCCGAATCGGGTCAGTTCTGGTTCTCGCCGGCGCAGACGGGCTTGCCCGGCTTTGCCACGCAGACCGGCCACGCTTTCGCCAGCTTCCTGCTGGGCGCCGTCTCCAGCACCAGCCGGGCCGTCATCGCCTCGTATTTCGGTCACCGGTGGCGTTCCACGGGCTGGTACTTCATGGACGACTGGAAGGTGAACCGGAAGCTGACGCTGAATCTCGGTCTGCGCTGGGAGACGATCGGGGGGTTGTTCGAGGTGGCCGGCCGCCAGAACACCTTCAGCTTCACCCGCCAGAACCCGCGTGCCGGCAACCGGCCGGGCGCGCTGGTCTGGGTGGACGAGCTCAACCGCAAGAGCTTCCAGGATCGCTACTGGTGGCAACTGGCGCCGAAATTCGGCTTCGCCTACGCCGTCAGCTCGAAGATGGTTCTCCGCGGCGGCTACGGCATCAACTCGATGGCGCCGCTCAGCTACGACCGGGGCTTCGCGGGCGGCGACGGCTTTAACGCCTCGATCTCGCGCAGCGCGGCCAACGTGCCGCTGCGGTTCGCCGAAGAGCCGGTGATGTTCCTGCACGATCGCTACCCGGACTTTGTCGGCACCCTGCCGAACAAGGATCCGTCGCTCAACAACGGCATGGGGGTCAACTACTACGCTCCCGACTCGAACCGGCTCGGCTACATGCAGACGTGGAACTTGGGCATCCAGTATCAGTTGCCGCAGTTCTTCGTCTTGGAGGTCAACTACGTCGGCAACAAAGGGACGCGTCTTGAGGCCGAGGGACTCGATCAACTCAACAGCCTGCCGGTGAGCTTCCTCGACTACGGCCAGCGATTGACCGATCCCTGGACGGCCGCCTCGGGAATCCCGCAGCCCTTCCCTGGCTTCAGCGGCACCATTCTTCAGGCGCTGCGGCCGTTCCCGCAGTACACCGGAATCTCGCAGCAGTTTGCCAACTTCGGCACCTCGACCTATAACTCGCTGCAAGTGCAACTGACGCGGCACTTCCGCAACGGCTTGGCCGTGCTCGGCGCCTACACCTGGTCCAAGTGGATCACCATCGTTCCGAGTGCGCTCGACGGCATCACGCCGGCCGATGTCTTCAACCGGAGCCTGGAGCGCGCCATCAACAGCTACGGTTACCCCCACTTCTTCAAGCTGACCTGGATCTACGAGCTGCCGTTCGGCTCGGGCCGGCGTTGGGACCTGGGCAAGGTGGCGAATCAGGTTCTCGGCGGCTGGAACTTCACCGCCAACCACCAGATTCGCTCCGGGATGCCCCTGTCGATTTCGACCGGCGGTCTGGTCACGAATCCGCTCGGCGCCGCCCGGCCCGATCTGGTGCCCGGCAAGCCGATCATCCTGAACGCGGATGCGCCGATCAACTTCCGCGGCGTTGCGGGCGGGGTGGCCTATCTGAACCGGGAGGCCTTCGCGTTGCCGCCCGTGCACCCGGGCGGGCGCAATGTGATGCAGCGCCTTGGCACGCTCGGGCCCGTCCTGCCGAACATTCGGGGGCCCCATTTCGTCAACGAGGATGTGGCCATCGAAAAGACTTGGCAGATGGGCGAGGAACGGACCTTCCTGATCCGGGGGACGTTCCTGAATCCCTTCAACCGGCACGGACGGGGCAACCCGGTGACGGATTTGTCGAGCCCCTTCTTCGGACAGATCGTCGGACCGCAGCGCGGGCCGCGCAACATCGAGCTGTCCGCTCGTTTTACCTTCTAACGGAGCGGAAAAGGGGCAGCCGGCTTTCGGCCGGCTGCCCCTTTTTGCTTTTTAAGAAGCAGCCGCAAGAAAGATCGTCGCCGATCGGAGGAGGATTCCTGGTAGGCGCCGGGCTGTGGCCAACCCCAGCGTCCATATTCGTTCCCTGCAACAACTTTTCTTGAATCAATGACTTAGAAAATTCACTCGGAAGTTGTCACCCCCGCCGGCCCTTTCGCATCCCAGCGTTTGAGGTCTGAATATGTCGCTTGGGAGACACTTCGGACGGCGGCAATTCTTGAAGATCGCCGGGGCGGCCACGACGGCGGCCGGCTTGGGCGCCGGCGCCAGACTCCTTCGCACTCCCGAGGCGCCCTCCACGCCGGAGAGCCGCCAGGTCGCCACCTTCTGCGAACTCTGCTTTTGGAAATGCGGGGTCCTGGCGACCGTCGAAAACGGGCGCGTCGTCCGGCTCGAGGGGCATCCCGAGCATCCGCTCGCGCGAGGCCGGCTCTGCCCGCGCGGCAATGGGGCCACCGGTCTGCTCTACGACCCGGATCGGCTCAAGCGACCGCTCATCCGCGAGGGGCCGCGGGGCGCGGAGCGCTTCCGGGAGGCGAGCTGGGAGGAGGCGCTCGATTACGTCGCCCAAAAGATGCGCGAAATCAAACGCAACTATGGCCCTGAGGCCATGGCGCTGTTCACGCACGGCCACGGCGGCTCGTTCTTTGCGCATCTCATTAAAGCCTACGGCTCGCCGAACATCGCCGCGCCGAGCTACGCCCAGTGCCGCGGGCCCCGCGAGGTCGGCTTCCAGCTCACCTTCGGCACGGGCGTCGGCTCGCCCGAGAACACCGACATCGCCAACACGCGCATGCTCGTGCTCGTCGGCTCGCACCTGGGCGAGAACATGCACAACACCCAGGTGCAGGAGTTTGCCGAGGCCATCCGGCGCGGCGCCCGCATCGTAGTGGTCGATCCGCGGTTCTCCACCGCGGCGTCGAAGGCCCACTGGTACCTGCCGATCAAGCCGGGCACCGATCTGGCGCTTTTGCTGGCCTGGATCCACGTGCTCATCGAGGAAGAGCTCTACGATCGCGACTACGTCGAGCAGTTCGGTTTTGGCTTCGACAAGCTCAAGGAGATCACCGCTTCGGACACGCCCGAATGGGCGGCGGCGATCACCGAGATTCCCGCCGAAACGATACGGGCGGTGGCGCGCGAGATGGGGCGCCAGAAGCCGGCCGTGCTGATCCATCCGGGCCGGCACGTGACCTGGTACGGCGACGACACACAGCGCAGCCGCGCCATCGCCATCCTCAACGGGCTGCTCGGAAGCTGGGGCCGGCCGGGCGGCTTCTACCTGCCGAGCGGCGTATCGGTGCCGAAGCCCTCTGTACCGGAGTACCCGAAGCCGGCGCGTCCGGCGGCCGACGGCAGCGGTTTGCAGTATCCGCTGGCCGACGAACTGCTGGCCTCAGGCCTGTGCGAGGCGACGATCACCGGTGCGCCGTATTCGGCCAAGGGCTGGATCGTCTACGGCACCAATCTGATTCAGAGCCTGCCCAACCCTGCACAGACCATCGAGGCGATCAACCGGCTCGAGTTGCTGGTGGTGGTGGACGTCTTGCCGGTGGAGATTGCCGGTTATGCCGACGTCGTGCTGCCCGAGTGCACTTATCTGGAACGCTACGACGACCTGTACGCGGCCAGTTTCCGCGAACCGTTTCTGGCGCTGCGGCAGCCGGTGGTCGAGCCGATGTACGAGTCTCGGCCCGGCTGGTGGATGGCGCGCGAGCTGGCGCACCGGCTCGGACTCGAGGCTTATTTTCCGTGGAAGAAGATCGAGGAGTATCTGGACGGGCGGCTCCGCGCGGTGAATCTGACGCTTGAGGAGATGAAGCAGCGCGGCGTGGTCAGCTTCGCCGCCGGCGAGCTGTATCTTCAGCCGGGGCACCGCTTCGATACGCCGACCGGCAAAATCGAATTCTACTCGCCCCTGCTCGCCGAGCTCGGTGTGGACGCCGTGCCGCGGTACCGGCCGATGGCCGAGCCCCCGCCGGACCATTTCCGCCTGCTGTTCGGGCGCTCGCCGCTGCACACCTTCGGGCGCACCGCCAACAACCGCGTGCTCGGCTCGCTGGTGGCGGAAAACGAGCTCTGGATCAACGACAACGTCGCTGCCCGGTTAGGCATCCGCCACGGCGACAAGCTTCGGCTGGTGAATCAGGACGGGGTGCGGAGCAGCCCGGTTCGGGCGCGTCCGACGCGGCGGATCCGGCCGGACGCCGTCTACATGGTCCACGGCTTCGGGCATACGGCGGCGGGGCTGCGCTTTGCGCGGGGCCGCGGCGCCGACGACGCGGCGCTGGTGACGCGCTATGCGGTCGATCCGCTGATGGGCGGCACGGGCATGTTCGTGAACTTCGTCCGCCTGGAGAAGGAGGCCTGAGGATGCGCTACGCCATGGCGATCGACCTACGAACCTGCATGGGCTGCGCCGCCTGCGTGGTGGCCTGCAAGGTGACTCACCGGGTCGAGGAGCGCTTCTCGCGCTGCCGCATCCGAGAGAGCTTGCGCGGCGAATTCCCGACGCTTCAGCTCACGCTGTATTCGGAGCGGTGCAACCACTGCGCCGAGGCGCCCTGCGTCACCAACTGCCCGACCGGCGCCAGCCACTATGCCGACGTGGGCATCGTCGCCGTCAAGGAGTCCCGCTGCACCGGCTGCAAGGCCTGCCTGGCCGCCTGCCCCTACGACGCGCGGTTCATCAACGGGCGCGGTGTCGCCGAGAAGTGCACCTTTTGCCTGGATCGCCTCCGGCGCGGCGAGGAGCCGGCGTGCGTGGCCACCTGCCCGAGCCGAGCCATGATCTTCGGCGATCTGGACGATCCGGCAAGCGAGATTTCGCGGACGCTTGCGGCGCGCCCGCATCGGGTGCTGCTGGCCGAGGCGGGAACGCGCCCGCACGTTTTCTACCTGGAGTGACCCGGATGAACGGCCTGGAAGTGAACATCGTCGGCGCCAACCCCGGGCTTTGGCCCGTGCCGCAGATCTGGGGTTGGGAGATCGCTCTTTACCTGTTTCTCGGGGGGTTGACCGCCGGGCTGATGGTCGCCTCGGGCGCGGCCTTTCGGCGGAGCGGCGATCTGCCTCGATCGCTCGGTTGGTGGGCGCCTCTTTTGGCGCCGGTGGTGCTCGGCGCGGGCATGCTGGCGCTGTTTTTCGATCTGGAGAACAAGCTCAACGTCTGGCGCTTCTACACCGCGCTCCGTTTGAGCTCCCCGATGAGCTGGGGCGCATGGATCCTGCTGCTCGTCGCACCGGCGACGCTGGCCATGGCGGTGGTGGCCGTCCAGGAGCGGCTGGTGGGCGCCTCTCCGGCGTGGCGGCGGCGAATTGCGGGGGCCAACCTCGGCCTGGGCATCGCGCTCGGCATCTACACCGGCATCTTGCTCGGCGCCCTGGGGGCGCGGCCGCTATGGAACTCCAGCATGCTCGGGCCGCTGTTTCTGGCCAGCGGGGTGTCAAGCGCGCTGGCCCTGCTGCTGCTCCTTGAGCGGGATGCCGGCGCGCGCCACAGCCTCAATGCAGTCGAGAAGAAGGTGGTCGGTCTCGAAGCCGGCATGCTCGCTCTGTTGCTCATCGGCTTGGCGACGGGATCGGCGGCGCACCGGGCTGCGGCGAAGCTCCTCCTGGGAGGTGAGTTCACGGGCCTGTTCTGGGCGGGCGTCGTCTTTGCCGGAATGCTCGTCCCGGTGGGTCTCGACGTATTGAGCCGCAAGGGTCGGGCGCAGGTGAGCTTCTGGCCTTCGCTGCTGGTGCTGGCGGGCGCCTTCACGCTGCGCGCCGTGATCCTGTTTGCCGGCCAGGTGAGCCGGTGGGAGGTCTTATGAGGTCAGAAAGCAGAACAGAGTACTGGTCGCCGTATGCGGCAGGCGCGGCCATCGGCCTGACGCTTCTGGCGACGATTCTGGTTTTAGGCGGGGGACTCGGCGCCTCCGGCGCCGTCGCCCGCCTCGTGGCCGCGGTCTTTCATTCGATTGCGCCCGAGGCGGCCGAGTCGCATGCCTACTTCAGAACGTACTTCGCCGGGGGGCGCTCTCCGCTTCAAGACTGGATGCTCTACCAGCTGGCGGGCGTGTTCCTGGGCGGGCTCGTCGGCGCGCTGACGGCCGGGCGCTGGCGGCCGGGGCTTGAGAAGGGACCCACTGCCGCACGAGCGCACCGGCTAGTGCTCGCCTTCGCCGGAGGGACGCTCACCGGCGTGGCGGCGCGGCTGGCGCGCGGCTGCACAAGCAGCCAGGCCCTGACCGGAGGCGCGATGCTGTCGCTCGGAAGCTGGGCTTTCATGTTGTCGGTTTTCGCCGGCGGGTACCTGGCCGCCTGGTTCGTGCGGAGGCAGTGGTCATGAACTTGCCCCTGTATCCTTTGGGCGCCTTCGGGGAAGGCGTGGGCTTCCTGCTCATCTTCCTGTTCGGGTTCCTGTTCGGGTTCTTTTTGGAGCGCGCGGGCTTTGGCAGCGCCCGCAAGCTGACCGATATTTTTTACTTCCGCGACTGGGCCGTCCTGCGCGTGATGTTCACGGCGATCGTCGTCGCCATGCTCGGCCTGCTCTATCTGGCCGGCGTCGGCTGGCTGGACATGGACGGCGTCAACATCCCGGCGACGGTGCTCGGCGCGCAGATCGTGGGCGGCCTTCTCCTCGGCATCGGCTTCGTCATGGGCGGCTACTGCCCGGGGACTTCGGCTGTGGGCGCGGCCTCGGGCAAGCTGGACGCGGTGTTTTATCTGCTTGGCCTCGTGGTCGGGACCGGCCTGTTCGGCGCCGGCTTCGGCCTGCTCGAGCCGTTATACCGATGGGGCGAGATGGGGACGGTGACCGTGCCGCAGTGGCTCGGCGCCAATGCCGGCCTGGTCGGCGCGGTGATCGTGCTGGTGGCGCTTGCGGCATTCCTGGCGACGGAGTACCGGCCCGGCGGCCTCAGTCCGGCCTGGAACGTCGTGACGCCCAAGCGCGCCGGGGTCGCCGTGCTGGCGAGTCTGGCTTTCGCCTTGGCCGTCGGCTATGCGATGCGAAGCAGCGCTCCCGTGGTTGCCGCCGGGGCCGCACCGGCGACAACTCAACCGGCGGCGGTCAGCCCGCTCCCGCCGACAGCCACATCGCCCTCGGGGCCGGTCGCGTCGCCTCAACGCACGTTGCCCGTCGAAGTCAAACGCTTCAAGAAGGCGAGCAGTTGTTCCTGACCGCGCTCCGGTAGACTGGACAGGTTGAGCAACCAGGCCCGCGTGCGCCGCATCGAGTGCGAGAGGTGGCACTCGGCGAGCCGGCCGGCGCTTGAGGCGAGAACCGTTGGCGAAAGTTCCACCCAGGATACTCGATCACCCTAGAGGCGCTCGAGGGCCTTTCTGTCTCAGACTGGAGTGAACCAAACACCTATGAGCTGTCAGGCCGTCGCAACCGGCGAGAGAGCCGCAATCGTCCGGCTTTGCCGAAACCTTGTGGAAGACCGCCGGTTTCAGAACTCGATTCTGGCCGTCATTGTGTTCAATGCCGCGGTTATGGGCCTGGAGACCTCGCGGACGTTGGTCGCCGCCTACCAGCCGCTCTTCGCCTGGCTGAACGCCGTG
>Ga0308417_1001294_pt1 | contig 17281 bp, 19 predicted proteins | sample HotsprSampleOS65_FD_203528 | JGI IMG/M metagenome (GOLD analysis project Ga0308417, IMG submission 203528) | Hot spring phototrophic mat microbial communities from Octopus Spring, Yellowstone National Park, Wyoming, United States - 20090730_OS65 ... | reverse complement strand
GGGCCCTCGCGATCGTGCGCCGGACATAGTCCGCCCGCAGCGCCTTGGTTGGGTTCTGTCCGTGCCGCCGCCGCGCCGCGATGATCAGGTCGGCGATCTCCTGGTCGGTCCAGCCGCGCAGCGCGGCGATGGTCGCCAGGCTGAGGTCGTAGCCGCTCTGCGACTGGTCGGGCAGGTCGGCTCGCTGCCGCTCCCAGGTCTGCCGGAACTGGGGGCATTCCGTCAGAGCTTCGGCCAGCTTGGGTGCCGGCGGCTCCGCCTCCGACCGCAGCGTCAGCCCGCCGGCGGCGACGAGCGCCGGCGGCTCGGCGACGGGGACGAGGTGCGGGACGAAGTCGTCCGGCGCGTAGCGCCGGTCGGACCGGCATTCGAGAACGCGCACCAGGACCGGCTCGCCGCCGCCGTTGTGGTTGAGCGTGCCCGGCAGGCGCAGCACGCGCGTCAGGTCGCCCAGGTTCTCCAGGTGCCAGCCGCGCGCCGCGGCCGCGGCGCACACGGCCCCGTGCCAGCCCTTGGCGACCGCAGCGGCGCGCTGCCGCTCCTCCGGCGCGTCGAATGTCCACGGCTCCTTCAGCAGCCAGTAGGCGTGCAGCCCGTGGCCGCTGTGGACCAGGTATGAGGGACGCAGTGGCAGGGCGGCGAGCAGTGTCCGGGCCTGGTCGACACTGGCCGGCAGGTCGGTCCGGCGATGGACGTCGCTGGCCACGTCGATGTCCGCCCACAGTGCGCCGATCGCGGCCGCGTCATCAACCTTGCCGCGCCCGCGCGGGGCGCCTCGCACCAGCGACAGGCCGAAGTACACGTTCTGCGTAGCGCTGCGCGACCGCGCGTGCCGCACCGCCTCCTCCGCGCTGATGAACAGGCGGGCGTGCTTATCCGGCGTGGTGAAGATCACCAGCCGGCGCTCGGCCGAGATGGCGTCGCCGAAGATGTCTAGCAAAAAGGCCTCCATCAGCGCGCTCCCACCCTGTGGCCGAAGTCCAGGCGGCCCAACCGGACGTTGCCCGCCGCAGTGATCGACAGAACGCGGCTCTCGCCGCACCAGCAGTGCAGCCAGTCGTGGTCCAGGCATGCCGTCCCGACGTGCTGATGCGCCATCACGCTGGCCAGCGGCCCCTGCTGCTTGCGTGCCGGGAACAGGAAGCCGAATGACGGAACAATCATCACTCCGCCCGACTCCGGAAGCCGCCACGCGGAATTCATGTAGTCGATGAGCTGGCTGCACCCCGGCCCGATCTTTTCGCCCGGGCGCTTGACCTCGATCACGATCGCGCCGCCCTCCCAACCGGCCTTCAGCAGTCGCTCGGACGGAATCAGCAGCAGGTCGGCCCGCACGCCCTGCGGTGCCTGGAAACAGTGCGTCCAGAGTGGTCGACCGACCACCTGGCGGTACACCACGAACAGCCTGCTCGCTTCGAGGAAAGCGACGAGCTCGTCTTCCGCCGCTCGCTCGTCAGGCCAGGGACCCCACGTGACCGCCAAGTCCGGGCCCGGCCAGGCGTTCCAGATCGAGGCGAGGCTCGACATCAGAACGGCACCTCGTCGTTCTCAGCGCCGGCGTACTCCGGCAAGCCGTCCTCGGACTCTGGCCGGGGTGGTTTCTCGCCGAGCTTGTAGCCCACGATCCGGTCGTACCTCTCGCCCGGCTTACGCAGGACCGTGATCGCCAGCGTGGGCGCCAGCGCGCCCATGTCGGCCAGCTCGACCGCCTGCTCGATCGTGTCCGGTACCGGCTCGTGGCTGCGCTGTCGCCACCAGGCCACGGCCCTCTGCCGGGCGTAGCCGGCGTGCTCGAAGCAGACCCACTCGGAGACGTAGTGGTTGAAGCCGATGCGGTAATCCACTCGCATCGTGCGCGGCGCATCTGGCGGCGCATCGCGCTTCGCATGGACGGAGTAGAAAGTCTCCTGGACCTCGTACTCGGTCCGTGAAACCTGATCGGAGAGGATGCCCTCGCTGCTCGCCGTCCCGTTGTGCGGGCGTCGCTCCGGCGGCGGGAACAGGTGGCCGCACGCCGGGCACGTTGCGTAGCCGGCGGCAATGATCTCGTGGCACTCGGGGCACTCCTTCGCCGGCGGCGGCCCGGTGCCGCTCGAGCTGCCGCCGCTCACGCGGAGCTGGTCGACGGGCCCGTGGCGGAGTATGTTGCCCCCGAAGTCGAGCACCAACGCGTCGGCCTTGCCTGGGTGCAGTCTGAAAGCCCTCCCCACCATCTGGTAGTAGAGCCCCAGCGAGTTCGTCGGACGCAGCAGCGCGACGCAGTCGATATTCGGCGCGTCGAAGCCGGTCGTGAGCACGTTCACGTTGCAGAGGTACTTCAGGTCGCCACTGCGGAAGCGGCGCAGCGTCTCGTCGCGTTCGAACGGCAATGTGTCGCCGCAGACGAAGCCGCACTCCTGGCCGAGCTCCCGCAAGGCCCGCTGCACATGCCGGGCGTGCTGGATGCCGGCCGCGAAGATCAGCACGCTCTGGCGGTCCTGCGTGTACTCCATGATCTCCCGGCAGGCCGACCGCACCAGCACGTCGTCGTCCATGAGCTGCTCGACCTCGCCAGCGATGAACTCGCCGCCGCGGACATGGAGACGTTCGCAATCCGGTTTCTGCGTCCCGGCCTTGGTGCGCAGCGGACACAGGTAGCCCTGCACGATCAGCTCGCGGACGCCGATCTCGTAGCAGATGTGGTTGAGCAGGTGGCCGGGGCCGCAGATGGTGCCGGTCGTCATGCGGTACGGCGTGGCCGTGAAGCCGACCAGCCGCACGTTCGGATTCACGGCCCTCGCGTCCGCCAGGAACGTCCGGTACATGCCTTCGCCGTCGGGGGGAATCATGTGGACTTCGTCGATCAGGATCAGGTCGAAGCGGTCCAGCTCCGCCGCCCGGCGGTAGACCGATTGGATGCCGGCGACGATGATCGGGTGCTCGGTGTCGCGGCTGCGCAGCCCGGCCGAGTACACCCCGATGCGGTGCCACAAGTCGGGGGCCAGCGCGTGGAGCTTCTCGACCGCCTGCTCGAGCAGCTCCTTCACGTGCGCCAGAATGAGAACGCGGCCATCCCAGCGCTGCACCGCGTCGCGGCAGATCGTGGCCATCACCGGCGTCTTGCCGCCGGCCGTCGGGATGACGACGCACGGGTTGTCGTCCCGCGTCCGCAGGTGGTCATAGACGGCGTTGACGGCCTCGACCTGGTACGGCCGCAGCCGGATCGCCGGCGAGGTCTCAGCAGCGAGCGGAAGTGCCTCCGTCACGCCGACACCTCCGTCCCGTCGGGCAGGATGCAGCGGTCGTCCATGATCGGGATGGTGTAGAGCGTGTCGCTGCGCCGACCGAGGTAGCCGAGGATGAAGGCGTTGACCCACTCGACGGGTCGCCCCGTGCCATACAGCGGGATCGGCTTGCACAGGCACCCGGCGGACCGCGCCTGGATCACGCTGCCGGGCGACCAGATGTTCTGGATGATCGACACGTCGGCGCGGTGCGTGTGCCCGTGGATGACGCTCTTGCCCTGGCTGATCTGGAGGTGGTTCTTGGTGGCGTGCCGGGCGTAGGACCAGCCGTGCACGGCGATGATGCGGTCGTTGACCGCGTAGTGCGGATACGTCCCGTCCGCCGAGCCGTAGGGCACGTAGACGAAGCGAGATCGCCCCCTGGACAGCCGGAAGCGCGGCGCGAGCATCGAGTACGCCCCGCGTCCTTCGGCCGCCACGGCGGCCCAGCGGTCGAGACGGTACTCGTGGTTGCCCTCGACCATGACCAGCCGCCCGCAGACCTTCTGCAAACGGTCTAGCAGGGCATTGGCGACGCGGAGATCGTCCACGTACTCGGTCTGGGGCACGCCGAACGTGGGCGGGTGCGCGGAGAACTGCCCGCAGTCCAACAGGTCGCCGAGGCAGATGATCAGGTCGGGCCGCAAGCGTTCGGCGGCGCGGCAGAACACCCGCACCGCCTTCTCGTTCTGGTGCGGGATGTGCACATCGCCGAAGGCCAGCATGGTCCGGCTATGGCGCTGGGCCATCACTCCTCCCCCGCGACCATCGCCGCAGTGCGCGCGTAGCCGGCGATATCGACCAGGTTGTCGCGCTTGTGGCCGTGGCTCTGGCGGGCCAGCTTGATGGCGATCATGCACAGCGGGATGTCCAGGGCGGTGATGGCCTCGCCCTCGCGCAGCTTGCGGGCCAGGATGCCGGTCCACATCAGCGCCGTCCGGGCGAAGTCGTCGGCGGGAGCGCCGTATTCGGCGCGCCGCGTGCCCTCAGTGATGCGCTTGGCCTCGTCGAGGATCGACTCGTCGGCCGGCGGCTGCACGAACCGCAGTTGATGCAACGCGACCGCTGGCGTCGGGGCGCTGGCCAGCGGCTGGAGCGTGACCGCGTCGATGGCCTCGCAGCCCAGCTCGCAGGCGACCAGGTACTCCAGCTTCGCCCCGCGCGAGTCCTCCCAGCCGGGTAGCAGCGCGATCGCGTCGCACTGCGTCAGCATCGCCAGGTCGAGGCGCAGGTATTCCTCGCGCGGCAGGTGCTTGCGGCCGCCGAAGTTCTCGGCCGGGTTGAAGACCGCCCAGCCCGCCGCGGCCAGGCGCACCGCCGCTGCGTGGAACGCCTGGAAGTTGCAGTCCGGATAACCGGACATCGGCCCGGCGATGTAGATACGCTTTGAGACCTGAGGCTTGAAACCTGAGACCTGAGCACTCATGCCTCGGGCCTCACCCCTCGAGCCTCCGCTCGGCTCTGGATGCTTCACGATTCGGTTCTCCGGTTCAACCAACACGGCCCGCCCGGCGCTTCAATTCAGGTCGGGCGGCGGCCCGTTCACTGGGAACGGCAGCGGCTTGCCGTTCCGCTCCGCGATGCGCACCACGACCTTCCCACCGGGCACGACCTCAGCCTTCTCGACCAGCAGCCAGACGATCTGCGAGTCGTCGTGGAATGCCCCGCCGTGCTGGAGCGAGTCGTTGAGACTCTTGAGCGCGTTGTCGACGTCGCGCTTGCGCCGGTCGGGCGGGTACAGCTCAACGTGGATCGCCAGCGGACCGGACTGCGGCGTGACGCCGGCGGCCTTGAGGATCGCGCCCACCCGCTTGCGGTAGGCGCGCCCCTCGCGGCTGATCAGCGTGCGGCCCGCCACGTTGCGGTAGTAGCGGTTGGTCGATGGGGGATACGGAATCGTCAGCTTCACGGCCGCAACCTCCACTGTCATTGAAAAGGGAACCACGCCTTGCCCAGCCTGGCCCCGCCCCACCAGGCCGAACCAAGTCCAGCCTAGCCTTGCCATGCCATGCCCAACCCGTCGCCTCCTGCTATGCTCAAGAGTTCAGCACCTCGAACCGGGTGATCTGAAATCGTCCGTAAGTCGGGCGGAAGTCGGCGAGGCCGATCAGCCGGCCCGCATCGGTGATCAAGGCATGCAGCAGTTCGGGGGATACGTATTCCGGCAGGTTGACCAGCAAGACGAAGCTGGCGGACCAACCGCTCTTGATCGCCGGTCGCGTGCGCGTCACGCCGTTGCGCTGCACCTGCACCCGGCACTTGTGTTCATAGTCCCAGGCGGAGATGCCCAAACTGGCCAGCGGAGTGAGATTGATCACGGCGGCCTTGGCCAAGTCCATCGCGCTCTTGCGCGGCGAGCGCGGGTCCTGGCGGAATTTTGCGGCGTTGATGATCGCCTGCCGCAGGTACTCGCCAGGTATGCATAGCTCACCGGCATCGTTGCGATAGACGTAGGACTCAAGGTCGTCGCTCTTCTTGACCGCGGAACCCTTGGCCGATTTGGCCTTGGCCACGACCGCCTCACAGTTCCAGCGATGCAGCAGCAGGTCCGCGTCTCCCCGGATCGTCACGGCGACCCGGTAAGGCACGCACGCCGAGATGGCCTCGGATGCGCCGTTCGTGGCCTCCGGACCAATGGCAGTCGCCGTGGTTCCTTTCACCGCACTCATGTGTCGCTCCGTACTTGAAGCCGCAGTGGCTTCGCGCCACGAGGTGTGCCTTGCCGCCCCTCACCTGAACTCGACATGCCCCGCCAAGCCAAGACTCGCCACACCGTTCCGGGCCTTGCCAGGCCTCGCCCTGGCTCGCCGAGCCATGCCACCGCGAACCTGACGATGAACACTCACAGTCACCGCTTCCACGGCGGCGCGCCGTTGTTGCCGGCGCCTGTTGGTGCCCGCGGCGCGGCGGCATCCTTCCTGGCGTACCCCTTGATCACGTTGCCCAGCTCGCCCGTGTCGGAGCGCTTCTTCTGCCCGACCGTGATGACCAGCGGGATGTTGTGCAACTCGACGCTGTCCTTGGGTGCCGGCACACCTACGGCGCGGCAAATCGCGGAGAGTTCGGCTCGCGCGATCTTGACCGTCGTGGCGTTCGGGTTGTCCAGGTTGAGCCGCGACCAGAGCATGCGACCCTTGTACTCGCCCTCGATGATCTGAAACGTGAACTGGAGGTACTGGCCGCCGCCTGACTTGGTCGGCTTCTCCGCGCTCTCGGTGATGATGGCCAGGTACTTGCCAGCCGGGATGGCCTCGAACGCGAAGTTGGGATCGACCTCGTTGGCGTTGAATCCGTTCAGATTCGGCATGTCGAATGCTCCTTTCAGTCGCAAAGCATGTAGTCCGCAGGCTGTAGACTGGAGTACAGAGGGCCGTGGCTCGGCGGCTCAGCTCGACGCATCCGCGCCTCCCGCCTCCGGCCTCCAGCCTCCGGTCTGCTCCAGCGGGTTCTCACCACGTGCGAAGGCGGCGTAGATGCGGTAATCGAGAGGGAGTTCTTCCGGCAGGTTCAGGCGGTTCTTCGCCACATGCGCCGGCCGCTCGCTGGTGCGGATGATCCGCTCGCCGGTCCCGATGCCCTGCACGCGCTTGCGGCCAAAGCCCTCGTCGGTCGTCTTGGTGTGGATCGCGTAGGTGGCGAACAGCACCTCGTCGCACCATTCCTGGACCAGGGCCGAGGCCTGCTTGTGCAGGCGCGGGCAGTAGCGGTCGTAGGTGTCCGTCTCCGGATTGGCGAAGCGCTCGATCTGCGCGTGGGCAATCAGGATGACGTGCATGCCACGCTCGTTGCGCAGAGCGTCGAGACCGGCGAGCACTTCGCGCCAGTTCGTGAGCGCGAAGACGTAGCCCTTGCCGTAGCCGATGTCCTCGATGGACTCGACGCCTCGCTTCTGGCAGACGTCGGCCCAGATCAGCCGTTCGAGCCAGTCGAGGGAGTCGACGACAACGGTGCGGTACTCGTGCGGTTCCGTGTAGAGCGCGCTCAGCGCCGCGATCACGTCGGCGTACTTGCCGGCGACGGGGAAGCGTTCGCACTCGATGTTGCCGAGGCCGTCTTCCGTCTGGATGAAGATCGGCCGTTCGGCCATCGAGCCGAATGTGCTCTTGCCGACGCCGTGGACGCCGTACAGCAGCGTGCGGCGGGGCACGTTGACCTTGCCTCGCTGAATCTGCTCAAGCCCCATGAATTCCTCCTTCGTTCCAGGTCGCTTCATCCTCTGTGCTTCCGGGTCCGGGGCGGCGGCGGTCCCGCCGAGCCCTCCGTGGCCGGGACGCTTCGGCCGCTCGGCCCCGGGCCCGGATTCACAGCCGTTCGACCAGCCGCAGCGACTCGTAGCGCGTGAACCAGTCGCCCGTCTCGCGGCAGCGCCGCAGGTCGGCCATCGCTTCCTCGTTTTCGCGCTGCGCCTGGTCGAGCACCGCCGACGAGACCCGCCACACGCCGCAGCGGAACGGCTCGCGCTTCTCGACCGCGACGATGTGAACTGGGAGAACGTGACCAGAGACGGCGGCGACGAGCGCGCGATAGAACGCGACCTGGTGCAGGTAGCCGAAGGCGCGCATCGCCATCTCGAACGTGTCGAGCTCGTCGGCGGTCTTGAGGTCGACGATGCCGTGGTCGTTGTTCCGGCTGACCCAGTCGATCCGTGCCTGGCAGCGGTGGCCGGCGTAGTCCGCGCGCACGACGCCTTCCGCGACCCCGTCCGCGAGGAGCTCGACCGCGACCGCGTGTGCCTTCACCGCGGCCGCCATCTGCTCGACGAGCGCCGCCTGCGAGTCCGAGAGCACCGGCTTGTTCTGCTTCTCCGCCCACTCGGCGAACGCCTTCGTGTTCGAGCCGAACGGCTGGCCGGTGCGCGGGTTGATCGGCCCGCCGACGGCGAACTCGCGCTCATAACGCTGTCGCCCCTCCAAGATCAGCGCGTGGGCTGCCCGCCCGATGAGGTATGCAGTCGTGTCGCGTTCAGGTACCAGACCGAGTTCCTTTTTGCGGTACAGCAATGGGCACCGCCGGAACTCGTTCAGCGCGTGGGCGGTCAGGAAGTCGCGGCTCTTGGCGTGGTACACGTCCTCCGGCTCACGAATCAGGAACGAGAGGCGGCTCCGCCTTTTCGTTGGGGTTTCCTCTGGGCCGCTTGGGAGGGGCATGTGCTGGGCCACGTCCAAGTCTCCGATCACGTCGCGTTCTCCTCCACTACCTACCGCCGCGCGGACGAAGGTGTCCGCGCGGCGGCTGAGCGAGGGGGCGATTACAGGTAGTGATCGAGCCCCGCCCTGATGAACGCGGTCCGGATGGCGGCGATGTGCTTGTAGATCGCCGAGCGCGACAGGCCGGTTTCGCGGGCGATTTCGGTGGGCGTCTTCGTCCGCAGCATCGCGCACACATCCCGCTGCTCGGGCGGCAGCGACGCCATCACGGTAGCGATGTCCAGCTCCAGCTCGCGCTGCTCCTGGTCGTTGCGCTCACAGACGCCCAGATGGGTGTGCCTCCGGGCTGCGTCGACGGTGGCATCCCGTCGTACCCAGTTCCCGGTCTCGTCGTGGACCCAGTCGTCCAGCGACTCCTTGGCGCCGCCGTTGCCCCGGTTGGCGGCCTCATGCCCCTTGAGCAGGTCCGCGATCTTGTGGTTGATGATGCGGCAGACGAACGTCTTGACGCCGGCCCGATCGCCGTCGAACTTCGGCAGACGCCGGAGCACGTCTGCGATCAGATCCTGCTGGACATCCTCGACCTCGCCGAGGGCCGGTACCTTGCCGACGACCTGCTTGGCCTTGAACTCGGCCCGCTTCATCACGTACTCGATCAGTTCCTGCGAATACATTCGCGATCTCCCTTGGCCGGGGAGGTCGCGCGGGTGTCGACGGGAGGGCCGCGGGGCACGGGCGAAAGAAAAGGCGTTGCGAGTTCGCGGTTCACCGCGACACCCGCAACGCCTCCGCTCCGCGGCCGGTTGGTTGCCTGATGTCTGGGGTTTGTGCCCTGTGCCCCTATGCTGCCTGCTGCTCTTCCAGAAGGTCGATAAATGCGCCCGGCAGCCCGTGCGCGACCTTCACCCGCACCCGCGTGCCGTCGGGCAGCTGCTTCAACTGCTCCAGCAGCGCGATGTGCTCGTGCCGCAATTCGAAGTCCTCACGGGCGACCTCGGGGCGGGGACCGTTGACGCCGCCGGCGATCTTGAGCGTGCGGACCTGGGCGCGGGGGCGCCCCAGATCGGGCTGCCCGCCGCGCACCTGAAACGTGATGCTGCCGAAGTTGATGTGCTGGCAACACTCGACCAGCCACCGATTCGGCCCTGACAACTGGCCTTTGGTCATACTCGAACCTCCATGAGGGTTTGGTGCGGACGCCTCGGCGACCGCGATCATGGAGCCGAGTATCGAGGTGGTTTTCGGGGCGCAACCAAAGCGCAACGAGGCAGTGGCTGTGCTCGTACGACGTGGGGCGTTCCCGTGCGCCCGGCTTTGGAGCCGGGGCCGTGAAAGAAGCAGAAAAAGGCTGGTTGCGCAACCTGATTACAGCGGTTGCGCTACGAGTTGCGCGCCGCGATCTCGCCGATCACGGCATTCCGGATCTGAGTCGTTTCGTCGGCGCCGAGCTCATTCTGACGGCTGACCCAGGCGAGAAAGCTCCGCACGCGGACCCGCGCGCCCCGGCCGGTCTTGCCGTTCGTCTCGACCTGGCCGTCAGCGCAGGCGCGGGACAGCACGCCCTTGTTCAGCATGCCTTCACCGAGCACTTGGTTGGTCGCTCGCACCAGGTCGATCTGGCGAGCCCATTCGTAACGGTCGTCCGAAGACGTCGGTAACGTGGCTTGCTCCTGGTCACTCCTCGGGCTGGTTGGTTCCGGCGCTGGCGGAGATCCCTCGGCCTCCTTAGGGGCTTTCGCGCCCGTAGGCGGCACCGCCGGGTGACTGTCGCCCCCACGCTGGCCAGCGCGATCCAGCATCTTCTTGAAGGTCGCCTCAGCGCGCTGGCGAAAACGAGCCGCGACTTCGGACGCCTGCACGCATTTGTCTCTGCACACTGCGATCAAGCTGTTGACAAAATCCTGGTTCTCGGTACTAACTGGGCCGCTGTCGAGCAGGAAGGCTTGCGCTCGCCCGAGGAAGTCCATCACCGGCGGCCCGATGCAGTCCTCCCAGCCGACGTCGAGGTCGGAACACGGGAACAGGTTGGGAGCGACGGGCTCGAAACCGCTCGGAAACTCGGCGAACTCAGGCAAGGCCAGCAGATTCTGGATCGCCTTGACGATCTGCAAGTACCAGCCATTCAACTCCACGTCGACCCACCCGATGGGGCTGTTCGCGACCGCTTCGACGAGATTGTGGTATGCCTGCGCGTACAGGAATAGCTGCAAACGCAGCACATATGCCCGCTCGGCAGCCGTCAGCCGCTGCAGTTGCCCAAGAAACTCCGCGACTTCAGGCGGCAGCTCCGACGGAGTATCGCCGCTGTGGCCCGCGGGGCAGGGCTCATCTGGCGACTCGGTAGTATTGGTCGGGACCTCGGCTATTCGCTCCCCATCAGGAATCGGACCAGCCGCAGCGCTCGGTCGGCCCGATGTGACGTGATCGTCAGCAGCAGTCGGCGCCGACGCTGGACGCGCCTTCGCCACACCATACGTGGTCGCCGCCAGTGCCACACGCCACCCGGAACCGCTGGGCATGCCGGGCCGCCACGCATCGTATCGCGTCTCCTCAAGGAAGCCCAACCGAACCGCTTCGGAGATCGCGTGCTCCACGCGAAACGCCACGGTGTCCGGCGGGCAGTCATCCCACAACAGCCCCACAATCTGTTTCCCGGTGCGTTCCAGGATATCGCGGTCGATCCAGCCATGCGACTTGATCGTCGGCCCCTGATAGCCGAACGGCAAATGGGTCGGATTGTGCCGCGGAAAACTCCCCAATACTGACGCCAGCAGGGACAGCGCCAGTTCGAGACGGCCGCCCGTCTCGATATGCTGCGTACCGATCAGGTAAGTGACCCGGCGCAAATCAGCAATGTGGTCCGGGGTCAGTTCCGTGTCGTCTCCGGCGATGCCACAGATCTTCAGCAGATCGCCATCCGTCAGCCAGCCTTGGTGCAGCTCCGAACAGCCGGCGCGCCGCGCTTGCGGGACAGGTTGTCCTGGCACGCCCGCCCGCTTTCGCCGTCTCTTCAGCATCTCCTCCCACCGCCGGCAGCGCCGGGCGTACTCCGCCCTGAGAAGCGTCTGGCGGGTCGGCGGTGGATCGTAGACACCGAGGTCGGGGTCGTCGTAGATGGAGAGCTCATCGAGGGCCTCGTCTAGGAGCACCTGCTCTTCCGGCGGGAATGACGACGAGGGCCTATGGCTAAACCTCACTTGGCCGGCGTATTCTCGCTCGCAAAGCCGGCAGATTGAGGCGGCCAGTTCGGCGTCGGCCGCGCGGTAGAAGACCGTGTTGGGCGACACACCCTCCGGACCGTGGTCGATAGCGAAAAGGTAGGACTCGGATTCTGAAGTCGGTATCTGTGACCGCATATCCCTTCGAACGCGAGCCAGTGAGCCGGCCAATCCGGACCCGGATGCGGGATTCGCCGTCATTGTAATGGTCTCGCGACGGGACCGCGAAGAGCCGCAATCCGCAACACGGACACGCAATGGTGCACCAGGGCCGGCGGCCGGTGAGCGGATGTCGGTTTGTTTCGTATCCCCCCGACGACGGTTGCCGTCGCTCCGCGCGCTGTCGAACGGACCACACGCACTCATGGCATGCCTCCAGCCTCGGCACACCATCACTGCTCCAACTTCGACTGGCCGCTTCTGGCGCCGGCGTCCCGGGTCGTGGCGGGGCCGGTGCCATGGCCAAGCCTGCGTGAAGGCAGGATCCGAGGGCTCGCCGGCGTACTTCGACCGTCTTGCCGGAAGCACAGCCGCACCTCCGCTGGGCACGTGGACGGTGTGCGGTCATAGACGCCGGCGGCCCCCATCCGTGGGTGGCGATTCCGTGGCCTGCCGTCGGCCATTCCTGGCTGGCATCGGTCGACGCCCGGGACCGATCTGTTAGGATACTGTACGGTACCGGCAGGCGGGTGTCAAGCCGGCCTCTCGGCGTTTTCGACGTGGGCTTTGGTCACCAGCTCCCGCCATAGCTGTCGCTGTTTTCGCCAGTCCGATATGAGCGTTATCGGGCGTAGGTGCGGTTCCTGGATCGGGTCGCGGCCGCGGAGCGTGCGGGGCAGGAAGAGCAGCGCTTCCTGGATATCCGGGGTCAGGAGCGTGAGATTCATGATCTGAGTGAGCCGGGCGCGGGTGACGCCGCCGAGCCGGGCCAGGTCGGCGTAGTCGCGGGCCACGCCTTCGGCCAAGAGCCGTTCGAGGCGGATCGCCAAGGCCATCAACCGCGAAACACGCGGCACGCGACCCGGCTCGACCAGCGTCTCCCGCGCCGGCGCCGCGTTGCCGACCTTCAGCTTCTTCCGCGCTTTGCGGCCGACCTCGAAGTGGACCTTGCACTCGACAGTCAGCCCTCGCTGTGCCGCTCCCGTTGCAGCCGCGCGGCCTTGAAGCGACCGGTCCGCCACCGTTGGCCGCGACCTGTCAAGCCTCAACATGCCGCGACCTCCCGTTCCTCGGCCAGGGCCTTGATCCCGGTCGGCCGGAAGGTGATCGCCAGCGTGCCGTCCGCGCCGTCGTAAGTGACCCGCTCGACCAGCAGGTGCAGCACCCGCGCCTGCTCGCTGGGCGAGAGGGAATCCCACACGGGATCGAACAGCGACAGCGCCCGGGCCAGTTCGCCCTCGTCCACCACCCTGGCGCTCAACGCGATGATCTGCTCGCGCACTTCCGTCGCCCGTTGCTCGGCCGCACGGATGCGCTCCTGGAGGTCCGCCAGTCGCGCCGCCGTGGGCGTCTCGCCGGGCACGCCCGCCTGGTCGATCAACTTGCGGACCTCCGCACCGTGCTTGGCGAGCTCGCGTGCCAGGCGGCGGCGTTCGGCCTGGAGCTCGTCCAAGCCTTCCTGGTTCTGCTTCCGCGCCTGGGCGAGCGTCCGTGCCAGCACGTCGTCGTCCTTGCCGATGGCCTTGATACGTTCGACCACGAACCGCTCGATCTCGGCGGCGGGCACCGACTTGGTCAGGCAGTTCTCCCAGCCGCGCTTTTGGGCGTTGAGGCAGACGTAGTAGCGGTAGCGGCGATTGCCCTTGCTGGTGTAGGTATGCATCATCCCGCAGCCGCACGGGCGGCAGTGCAGCAGGCCCTTGAGCAGCGCGCCGTACTTGTTCCGCGTCACGCCCGAGCTGGTTCCACCGTTGCGGCCGTTGTGGCGAAGGGCGTCCTGCACGCGGTGCCAGAGCGCCTCGCTTACGATGGCCGGGTGCTCGCCCGCGTAGATTTCGTCGCGGTAGCGCACCTTGCCGATGTAGGCGATGCTGGTCAGCAGCCGGTAGAGCGATTCCTTGGTGAAGCGCTGGCCGCCGCGGACGTCGCCCTTCTTCGTCGTCCACCGCTTGGTCCGCCAGCCGCGCCGGTCAACCTCGCGGAGCGTGGGGATCAGCGATCGGTGCCGCAGGTAGAGCTCGAAGATCTGGCGAACCTGCGCCGCCTCGTCCTCGTTGACGGTGACCCGCCCGCCAGCGGCTGTGGAGGCGAGGTCGTAGCCCAGGATGGGGCGACCGCCGACCCACTTGCCCTTGCGGCGGGCGGCTGCGATCTTGTCGCGCGTCCGCTCGGAGATGATCTCCCGCTCGAACTGGGCGAAGGACAGCAGCACGTTGAGCATCAGCCGGCCCATCGACGTGCCGGTGTTGAACTGCTGAGTGACCGAGACGAACGAGACGTGGTGCCGCTCCAGCACGTCCATGATCCTGGCGAAGTCGATCAGGCTGCGGCTGAGCCGGTCGACCTTGTAGACGACGATGCAGTCGACCTTCCCGTCCTCGATGTCGGCCAGCAGGCGCTGGAGCGCCGGGCGGTCCATGTTGCCGCCAGTGAACCCGCCATCGTCGTAGCGCGTCGGCAGGCAAGTCCAGCCCTCGTGCCGCTGGCTGGCGATGTACGCCTCTGCGCTCTCGCGCTGGGCGTCGAGCGAGTTGAACTCCTGTTCCAGGCCCTCCTCGGTGCTCTTGCGCGTATAGATCGCGCAGCGGACCGTGGAGGCTTGAGGCTTGGGGCTTGAGGCTTGAGCGGATGGGCCGGCCTGTGGCATCATGCGTCCCATGCGAGATCACCGCAAGTTGAAGGCGTTCGAGTTGGCCGATGCCTTGGTCGTGTCCATCTACGAGAGCACCCGCGCCTTTCCGCGCGAAGAGCTCTTCGGTCTGACGTCACAAATGCGTCGTGCGGCGGTGTCGGTGGTGGCGAACATCGTGGAGGGCAGTGCGCGGGACGGCGAAGCCGAGTACCTGCACTTCTTGAGTATGGCCTTCGGCTCGCTGCGGGAAGTCGGCTACTACATCGGCCTCGCGGCCCGGTTGGGTTATCTGGCGACCGACGTTGCCCGCGAGCTGAACGGCCGCTACGACGAGACGGCGCGCGTGCTGTCACGGTTGATCCAGTCGTTGCGACGTGCATCCTGACCACCTCAGGTCTCAAGCCTCACGCCTCAAGCCGAAGAAGAGGTTGCCGTTCCAGTGTGAGCCGGTGACCGCCTTGGCCACGGCCGAAAGGCTGCGGTACACGTCTCCCTCGAACTCGAAGCCGTTGTCCAGAACCGTCACGGTGATCGTCCGGCCCTTGTACGGTCGCGTCAGAATCGTGCCGGGCATCAACTCGCCTGCTCGGTCACCGAAGTCCACCTTGGCCGTTCGGATCGTGGACGCCGGCGAAGACGCGGGCTTGTCCGGTGGCCGGCGCACACGCAGGTCGGCGTCGTTGGCCAGTTCCTCGGCCCGGCGGCGGGCGCGCTCCGTCAGGCCGCCCTCGGCGTTGGCCTGCATCCGCCAGGCGATCCGCTTCCAGAGCCAGTCCTTGTTGCCCGTCCGCGTCGCCTCGCCGAAGACCTCGACGTATCGGCCACGCAGTTCCTTCACGGTCATCCGCTTCAACGCGGCGACTTCGCGTGCGATGTTCAAACGTTCCGCCATCTCGGCCTCCGAACCAGGCTGGAGGCTGTAGGCCGCAGGCCGGAGGGTTTGACCTGTGCCGCCTCCGGCCTCCCGCCTCCGCTCTCTGGCCTCCGGCCTCAGGTCTCAGGTCTCAGGTCTCACACCTCAGGCCTCTCTGCCGCGGGGCACAGGGGGCCGAGTTTTCCGAAAAATGGCAAGGCAATTCCGCCGAGATTTTCGAACTTTCCGCGCTCTTGGACGTCGCCGGATCGGGCGCGGAATTGGGCGATGAACGTGCCGTTGGCGGAAGGCAGCCCGTGCGGCGCTTCAGCCGCAGGAACCCGCCGGCCAGCAGCGATGCGACTTCGTCCAGACGTTCGTCGATGGATATGGCGGCGGAATCGTCGCTGTGCATGGGCGCTCCTTGACCTGCGCGCGCCGGTGCTCGGGCCGGCCTTGACACGGCCAGGCAAGGGCAGGCAGGGCATTCGTTCACAACGACCTCGGTTGACACGACGTTGTCCTGCCTCGCAGGACGTGGCGCTGTGCGACACGCGAGCTTCGCTCGTAAAGCCGAGTCCAGGGCCGGTGAGTTGTCCCGCCACCGCGGATCTTCGACCGGCGGTGGTGGCTCGACGCTGCGCGTTAACAGCGTCCTCCTTCACTACCTACCGCCGGCGAGTTCGAAGTGTCCCACTCTGCGGCGTGGGTGCGGGCCCGGGGAAAACCGGCCGCCCGCTTGACGGCGGATTCCTCGCGTCCATAATTTAGGAGTCCTAACTAAGTGGAGCCGGACGTGCCGGATGATTCGGTCGCACGTAGGATTGCGCAGGGCCTTGCGAGGATCGGAATTGCCATGCGCCATGGCGCGTGGCGGCAGGCCGGATCGCGGAAGCTCACCCCCACGCAGGCGCAGATCCTCGGTCTTCTGTACGCGCGTCCGGATCCGCCGCTTCTGGGGGACGTCGCCGATGCACTGGCGATAACGCCAGCTACGGCCAGCGAAGCTGTGCGGGTCCTCGTTGAAAAAGGGCTTGTTGGCAAACGTCGAGCGAAGATCGATGCGCGCGGCGTCACCTTAGTGCTCACACGACGGGGGCGCTCCACGGCGCATCACCTGGCGGATTGGCCGGAATTCCTGGTTCAAGCTATCGACCAGCTCGACGGATTGGAGCAGTCGGCCCTGCTTCGCCTGCTGATCAAGATGATTCGGTCATTGCAGGAACTGGGCGTCATCCCTGTGCAGCGAATGTGCGTGGAGTGCAGGTTTTTCGCGCCGTACGTCTACAACGATGATGCTCGGCCGCATCATTGCCATTTCGTTGACGCCCCGTTTGGTGACGGGGAACTGCGGATTGACTGTCCTGATATGGAACCGGTCGCCGCCGAAGCGCGGCCGCAGCTTTGGAGATTGTTTGTAAACGGCAAGCCCGCCGCCGAGAAGCGCGGGGGAACCTTGTGAAAGGAGTGTTGTCGTCATGATTAAGCAGAAAGCCACGTTCTACCACGCGGGTTGCCCGGTCTGCGTCAGTGCGGAGCAGACCTTTGTAGGCGCGCTCGATCCGGGACGGTTCGAGGTGGAGGTCGTGCATCTTGGCAATCAGAAGAATCGCTTGGCCGAGGCGGAACGTGCAGGCGTGAGAAGCGTCCCGGCGCTGGTGCTGAACGGCAAGGTGTTCCACATCAATCATGGGGCCGACCTTAGCGAGCTCAGAGGGTAGTTCCTCCCAGGTTGGACCTGCTTGCCGTTAGAAACATCCATGGGCGCACTCACCGGCGCCCGTTTTTGTTCGCTTGGCGAGGCGGAACCTCATGGGTAGTTCGAAGCGCCCCATTCGGGGTGCCGAACGCTTTTTGCCTGTTAACTAACGGCCGACGTTAACGAGAGAGCGCGAGAGTTTGAAGCGCCTGCATTCGGGGTTCGAGCGCAACCCGGCGGGTTACGATCGGACCCCGAACGCCACGGCTACGAACCGAGAGCGCCGCCCGGCGCGGCGGGAATCGCCGTA
>Ga0308417_1001293_pt1 | contig 17287 bp, 20 predicted proteins | sample HotsprSampleOS65_FD_203528 | JGI IMG/M metagenome (GOLD analysis project Ga0308417, IMG submission 203528) | Hot spring phototrophic mat microbial communities from Octopus Spring, Yellowstone National Park, Wyoming, United States - 20090730_OS65 ... | reverse complement strand
GGCAGGGCCATCTCGTCAAGTTGGGCAGGGTTCCAGGCGTGCCAGAGGAGGCGGCGGGAGTGGGGGTCGGCCTTGAGGCGGGCGAGGGTCTGGGAGATCTGGTCGATCTCGCCCCCCTTCCCGTCGGGCCAGCGGCGCCACTGGACGCCGTAGAGGGGGCCGAGGTCGCCCCATTGGGCATCGAAGACGTCGTCGGCGAGGATCTTGCTCTCGAAGTCCTTGAGGGTCATCGCGTCGCCAGTCTCGCGGACATAGCGAGCGTGGGGCCAGTTGGACCAGATGTGGACGCCTTGGGCGAGGAGGGTGCGCAACCGGCGGTCGCCAGAGAGGAACCAGAGAGTCTCCTTGGCGGCGACCTTCCAGGCGACGCGCTTGGTGGTGAGGAGGGGGAAGCGTCCATCGGAGAGGTCGAGGCGGAGCATGACGCCGTGCAGCGCCCGGGTGCCGACACCGGTGCGATCGTGGCGTAGAGTGCCGTGAGAGAGGATTTGGCGGACGAGGTCGGCGTACTGTTGGTCGACGGAGGGGAGGAGAGAGGAGGTCATGGCGTCTGGGAGGTGGTTTTCGCCGGTCTGGTCGCAAGGGGCGCTGGAAGGGGGTTTGGTTGGGGGCTCAGGCGCCTGTGACGGCGAGGACGCTGACGAGGAGGGGAGCGTAGGCGAGTGCGAGGGTCCCGAGGCCTGCGGCCTGAAGGAGGAGACCGAGGATGGCGAGGCGGATGCAGGTCATGGACTGGGCGACGCCAAGGGCCATCAGGGCGGGGGCGACAAGCATGTTCGACCCCGGCAGGGGGATGAGCATGAACAAGAGGGGGAGGGCGGTGAGGAGGGGGATGGCGAAGCGGACGGCGGGCAGGGTGCCTGGCCGGGCGCAGCGGGTGGCACGGGCGATCCAAGGGAGGGCGCAAGTCAAGGTCTGGGCGACTTTGTCAGGGGGGAGGGAGACGTTGCGGATCCGGGGCGGGAGCCAGGGGTGGTGAGCGCCTTGCGCGATTTGGAGCACGAGGAGGACGGCGAGGACGGCCGTGGCCTGTCCGAGGCCGGGGATGGGGGCAAAGAGGTTGATGGCGCCGACGAAGAGGATCCCGATGCCGAAGCCGGCCTGTCCGAGGCGGTCGACGAGAGCGCCGATGGAATCCGGCGGATCGGCGCGCAGTGCGTCGAGGGTTCGGAGGTCGGCCATGGGAGGGTCCAGAGAAGGGTCCGACGGACGTGGGTCGTGAGGGCTGAGGATTCTAGCGGGGGCAGGCGCTCTTGGGGCGTAGGAGGAGGAGGGCGGAGAGGAACACGCTGATGAGGCCGGCGGCGGCGACGCCGGTCCAGATGGAAAGGAGGCCGGTGCTGGCGAGGCCGAGAATGCTGATAAGGGCAGTGGCGGTGGAGAGAACGGTGACGGCGGCACAGTCGAGGCGGCCTTTTGGCGCGTTGGACGCCGAGATCGGCACGGCCGGGATTTCCGTGCGCCCGGTGGAGCCGAAGCCGCTGGCGCCGCGGGTGGAGGGGGGAAGGGTGTCGGTATCAACGAAGCGAGCGGTCTCGTGCCGAGCGAGGACGGCTTGAGCGATCCGGTCTCCTGGAGCGACGGTGAAGGGCTCCTGGGAGGTGTTGAGGAGGACGACGCCGATCTCACCCCGGTAGTCGCTGTCGATGGTGCCGGGCGTGTTGAGGACGGTGATCCCATGCCTGAGGGCCAGGCCAGAGCGGGGGCGGATCTGGAGTTCGAAGCCCTTGGGCAGGGCAATGGCGATGCCGGTGGGGACGAGGATGCGCTGACCGGGGAGCAGGACGAGGGGGGCATTGAGGCAGGCGTGGAGATCCGCCCCGGCCGCCTCGTCCGTCGCGTAGGCTGGCAGGCGGGCTTGGGGATGGAGGCGGCGGGCAGGGACGGCGATCATGGGCGTTCCTTTGAGGTCATTCGCGGCTGAGCGGCGGAGTGGGCTGGGCTGCTGGACGATGGAGACGGCGCCGGCAACGATCTCGCAGCGGACCTCGACGATGGCCTTGTCCTGCTGGCGGCGCCACATCGCAGCGGCGATCTCGAGGTGTAGGCGAGATGGGCAATCTGGATGCCCTCGACGACGAGGTCGACAAGGTCGCCTTGGTTGAAATTGCGATCGAGGCGGTCGCGGATCCGCTCGACCACAATGGAACTACCGGAGCGCAGGCACAGGGCCTCGTCGGAGGTCTCGTAGGGAACTTCGGCGGCGATGGTGCGCAGCGTAGCCTCGAGGCGCTTGATGACGAAGGTCTTCGGGTGTTCGATGGAAAATTGGGCACGGGCGGCATCTTGGACGCGCGAGAAGGCGACGGCGCCGATCTCGATGGGGAAGTTGGCGGCATCGTTGATTTTCAGCGTTGGGGTCTCGATGGTCTGGAGCGCGAGGGAAAGGTGGTGGGTCGAAACGAGAAAGGGAAACTTCCAGAGCAGGCCCTCGCGACGGTGGGTGTTCGCGTAGCGGCCGAAGGCTTGGATGTTCATGGCCTGGTGGGTGGGGATGGTTCGGAAGCTGCCGACCAGGCAAAGCGTGACCACGACGAGAACGAGCATGCCGGCGATTTGGAGGATCGGGGCAGTGGCGAGAGCGTCATGGGGAGCTCCCTTGGGAAGAGGATCCAGGCCAGCTCTAGCAAAGTGAGGATTATAAGCGGTCCGAGGAAGACGGGGAACAGTGGCGGGAAGGGCGCTGGACATTCGCGCAGGGTCGGGGTCGTTATGGGGGATCCTGTCGGCCTGGAAGGTTTTCGGGGCAGAAGGGGATGCTGGCGACGCTCAGGTGGGCCAAACGTAGGCATCCGTCCTGCCCGACCCAGAGGCCTGGCGGATCGTGGGAGGATCACCCGTGGTAGAGGCGGACGGTGTCGTCCCATCCAAGCGGGGTCTGGATCGGAGGAGGATCAGCGAGGGTCGTTTGGAGACGGAGGCGCTCGTGGGTGGAGATTTCCTATCTCGGAGCTGCCTGGAGGTCTATCTTTGGATTCCACAGGAGGCCTGGGATGGGAGGGGTCGCGACTTGTCGGGCGAGGTGGGCGAGCCGGCGCATCGCCTTGCGCCGGCGGAGGGTCTGTTGGAGGCTGACGGCGAAGAACAGGGCGACGTCGGCGAGCGGAACGACGGCGGTGAGGAGTGTGGTGGTCCAGACGGGCGCGTCGACGGCCCAGGCGATACCGGCGCCGAGGAGTCCAGCCATCGAGACGAAGACGGCGAGGGCGATGGCGGGTTCGATCAGCGTGATCGGGATCATGGTGTTTCCGATCGTTCGAAGCGCCCGCTGAAAAGGGCGTCTTGGGGCAGGGGGCGTCCGTAGAGGTGGACAGAGATGGGGGCGTCGGGCCGCCACCGGCGGGCGTGTCGTCGAACGTCACGGACGGCGGCGGCGATCTCGGCAAGGATCGGCCCGTGGCCGTTGGAGCGGAACCATTCCCGTCCTCGTCCGGGCAGGCGGGTCTGGCGCCTGCGGAGACGCCGGTGGGCCTCGGCTTCGACGTCGCGGACATGGGGGATGTATAGGCGCAAGATCTCGCGCAGTTCGCCTTCTGCCATGGTACGCCGGATTTCGGCCTTGCGCGCCTTGGCGGTGCGGTGGGTGATGCCAACCTTATAGAGATTGGGGCTGGCGAGGTCCTGGACGACATAAAGAGTGCCAGGGCGCGGGTGGCGGATCCGGATCCGCCGGGCGCGCGCCATCTCGGCCGCGCCGAGGAGAGCGAGACCGCAGAGGACGATCAGGGCAAGGGTCAGGAGATCCAAGGGATCAGGTCCAGGCCATGGGCGGGGGCGATCTGGAGCGCGGTCTCGGCGGCTGCCAGGCGGGCGTGGGCGGTGGTCTCGACGACCATGCCGTCGGCGGGCAGGCGGTCGATGGGGCACCAGGGAATACGGTGCAGGACGGCGGCTGGGATGCTAAGATCCGAGGTCGCGAAGATTGCGTCGGGCGCGCGGAGGGCGGGCGGGTTTTGCCTGTCGCTTTCCCGGGCAAGGGGATGGCAGGCTCCGTCGTCGGTTTCGGGGCTCCAAGGCGCGTCCCGTCCGCTGGTGCGCAGGATTCCGCGGACGGCGCCGGCGGCGCCGAGCACGAGGGCGTCGGCGGCCTCGAGGAGACGAGCGGCGTCCTCGGCGCGGGGGGTGCGAGAAAGGGCGAGAGCGACCTCGACGGCGGTGCGGGCTTGTTCGGCGGTCTCGGGGCGCGAGACGTGGGGCGGCACGATTTGGTCGCGCGGGAAGACGGTCTCGAAACGATGGAGCCGTCTGGGGCGACGACGGGGTTCTTGGAGAGGCCGAGTCGGATCTCGGTCTGCCGACTGCGAAAGGAGGCGCGTCCGATGATACCGCGATGGACGAGGGTCCAGTGGCCGCAGTCGTGGAAGGCGAAGGTTTCGTGACAGTTCAGGGCGCCGCGGGCCGTGCGGGCGTGTCTTTCTGTCTCAAGGGAGGCGGCTTCGTCGCCGATGTCCATCGTTGATCTTGGGTGCGGTTGGGCGTGGGAAGGGGAGGGAGGTGGAGTGCGCTCCCTCCCTCCCCGCCCGGGTCATGCCGGCTGGGCGACGGCCTCCGCTGGGCTCATCGTCGCATGCATGCGAGAGAGGAAGCGTAGCACCTCCGGCAGGCGCTTGCTGGTCACCGCGACCGTCTTGAGGCCGACCTGAAGTCCGATGAGGATGTCGAGGCGGGTCTTCTCGGCGCCGCGGTCGGCCACATAGTAGGGACCGTCACACACTGCAATGAAGATGGTACGCGGGTTGGCGTTCTTGCTCGCATTGATCAGGAAGGTGCGGATCTCCTGGAACTGGTTGTCCTGGCTGCCGCCGTCGCCGCCGATGTAGCTGTGGGCGACGAAAACCTGCCATTCACCGCCGCGGCAGGGCATGGTGAGACGGAAGTTCAGGGACTTGCCGGCAACGTCGCCAACGGGCACCGTGAGGCGCGGGACGATCCTCCCCGAGCGGTCGAGGATCTGCACGTTGGGGCCGCCCGACGGCAGGGTCTCAATGGCCGAGAGGAGGCCCCGCTTCTGCAGGCGGGCGAGCCAGTCAGCGAAGGCGGCCTGGTGCAGACCCTGGCGGGCCGGTGTCTTGGCGAGGAGGGCGAGCGCCGCGCGCTCACCGCGGGCGGCCTTGGCCAACAGGACGTCGCGCTTGATGAGGTAGCGCTTGGCCACGCGGGCGGCTTTCTCGACAACCCAGGGCTCGCGGGTATGGGCGGCCTGGCGGGCCTTGGCGAGGTTGGTGCGCATCGCCTGTGCCTCGGCGTAGGCATAGTCCGGGCCCTGGGCGGTGTGGCGGAACATCATCGGTCATTCTCCTTGTTGGGGTGCGTGTCGGCTCGGGGGGCCGGCCTGGGCGGGCGGCCTTCCGGGCCTTTGGGCTGGTCAGCGGCTTGGTGTCCTGGCGAGTTGTCGCCGTGTTTCCTGGATCTTGGCCAGGAGTTTGGCGCGTCCGCGTCTGACGTTCCTGTCCTTGGCGGTCAGGCGGTCGTGGGCCGTGGCAGGCGTAGGTCGGAGATAGCGTGGATCAGGACCTCGAGGGCGCGGTCTTCGCGGTCGCCAGGCAGGGCAGCTTTTAAGGGTAGGTCGTCGGGGCGTTTTCGCAGGACCGCCTCGACGTACCATGCGGGGCCTTCGGTCACGGTCTGGACGATGGCGCCGCCGGGCAGGATCCGCAGGGTCGGAGCCGGGGCTTTGGGGGCGGGCCTGGGATCCTGGTCGAGGAGCCAAGCGGACGCCGCCTCGAGGGTAGCGAAGGCCTGGCGGGCGACGGACGGCTGCAGTCACTTGGCCTTGGTAATCCAGGCCTGTCCGTCATGCAGCATGACGCCGCAGAGGAGGTTGTCCTTGTGGCGGCGGATGACGGGGGTTCCGTCGATGCGCCAAGGGATCATGGCTCGATCCATTCCGGGGTTTCGAGGAGGCAGCGCATGCGCAGCGTCTCTGCCGTGTCCCACCAGGTGGGCCCCTCCGTGCGTGCCCGGGCGGCGAGATCGAGAGCGGCATGCCGGCTGGTGCCGTCGCCGGCCACGGCCGCGAGGGCCTCCGCGGCCTCCACTGGTCCCTTGAGACGGCGTCTACGGTCGTGGATATCGCGGCAGAAACGCAGGCGTCCGTTGGTGTCGGCGAGCACAAGGGCATGGGGGATCGTGGTGGGCGTGTTGGCTGTCCAAGCGATGGCGAGGATCCGGCCCTGTCGGCGCAGGCCGAGGCGCCGCGCGGCCGCGTGGGGATGCAGTACGGCGCCAATGGTCCGCTCCATCCCGAAGGGGAGGCAGAGCAGACCGCGGATCTTCTCCGCGCCGTGGTTTCGGGCGTCGAAGGCGAGGCGCGGCTGGTCGAGCAGGGCGGCGACGGCCTCGGCCGTGGTCGGGAAGATCCGGGGGTCCTGGATCGCGCCAGTCGGCGTCTCGAGCTGGATTGCCCAGCGGCCGGGGGCGCCGTAGAGGATTCCGAGGGCGGCACCATCGCCGCGGGTGGCCTTGAAGAAATCCGTGCGGTCCTGGAGGACGGGCCGGCCCGCGCCGGCGGCGATCGGATCGGCCTCCGCAGCCAGGGCTCGGGCGAGGCCGTCGGCCCATCTGGTGGCTTCGTCGAGGAGGCGGATCCGGGCGTGCGCGGTCGGCTTCTTCTTGGCGAGGCTGCGGGCGAGGGAGGCAAACGCCTTTGCCGGATCGCTCCAGGGGCCAAGGTCGCCTTGGCCGGGGCGGTGGATGCGCCAGCCGTCGATGTCGAGGGAGAGGCCCGCGACGATCTGCTCGCGCCCGTGCAGGTCGGGCGCAAGGAGGGCGACGCGGATCTGCCGACGGGTTCGCAGGATTGCATAGGTGGTGAGGCCCCAGCGTCCGCTCCGTTCGAGGAGGGCGAGGGTGCGGCCGGCGCCGTCGGTCCAGAAAGGCAGCACAATGCCGCCGCCGAAAGGGCGCGCGCCGGGGATGCTGGAGCGGTCGCCGGTTAGACTCGGATGGGCCAGGGCCCAGTTGACGGCGTCGGTCGGATCGTCGAATCCGCCCTGCTCGATGGGCGCACGCCCCTCGTCACGCAGGCGAACGATCCAGCCGGCGTCAGAGAAGGAGACGTGCCCAACGTCGCGGCCATCGGTGAGGAACAGGCACAAGGTGCTGTCGAGGCGAACGTCCGCGTTGCGTCTTGGAAAGTCTCCGGAGGGGGGCGGGCGTTTGTGCCCCCTCCGGACGCCACCACCCTCAGGTATGGGGGCCCTTGAGGCAGATCCGCCGCAGGTGGTCCATGGAGTCAAGATGATGGGCAGTGCGGTTGGCCTGTCTGGACGCGAGGGAAACGCGTGGTCTCTGGGGCCAGGAGGGCGAGCCCGTGGACGGCGTCCCCGACGAGGCGTCCGCCATGGATTCCGCGCTGCCAGACGCGGTGCCGGTCCGGTAGGGAGATGCGCAGGCGCTCGTTTTTGCAGCGGCGGAGGATCCTGAGGATCCTCTTTTCCTGCAGCACGAGGGCCTCGACGTCGGTGTCCAGGCCGACGAGGTTGGCCCGGGCCTCCCGGGCGCGCAGCGGGGCGGCGAGGAGGGGAGTCTCCGGACTATCGGCGAGGGGGAGCATCAGGCCGAGGGGGCCTGGAAGGCTCCTTGCGCACGGAGTTCCGGCAAGAAGGCCGGATCTGGCCGGCAGACGGCAACAGCGTCGTCGGGGGTTTCGAAGGCGCCGCCATGGCGGGGCCGGGCCATCCGGCGTGTCAGCTGCCCTGCTCGCAGGCGATGACGATGCCCGTCAGAGCGCCGTCGCCGCGGGTCAGCGTCATGCGTCTGTTCATCGTCAGAGTTGCCGGACGGACGGGCGCCGTCGGGTGCTTGCGGAGCGTCCCGTGCCGGTCGATGGCCTCGGCCGGCAGACGCTGGAAGGCGCGGCGTCTGTGGGGGCCGTCTCAAGGGAGATGAGCGACAGGACAGCGCCATCGAGGGTGGAGAGGTTGCCGGCGATCCCCGGCTGTCTGGTGGCTCAGAAGAGAGCGGCGGTGGTGGTGGCAAAGTCGGCCTGCTCGCGAACCGGGTTGCCGGGGGCGCTCGAGTGGAGAGAGGCGTGCCAGCCGTTGGCCTTCGGGCGCAGCGTACCGCAGGACATGCCATCGCCGCGACGCAAGAAGAGGGCGCTGTGGGCGAAGACATCAAGGAGAAGAAGGGTCATGGGAGGAACGGGCTCCGGTGCTCTGTCCCCGGAGCCCGTTCGTCGGGCCGGGTTTAGCCGGCGGCGAGCAGCGCCTGCTTACCCAGGCCGCGGGCCTCGAGGTTGGCCCTGAGGGTGCGCAGCGCCTTCTGCTCGATCTGGCGCACGCGCTCCTTGGTCACGCCCAGACGCGCGCCGAGGTCCTGGAACTCCGTCTTCTGCTCGTTGAGCAGCCGCGCGGTCAGGATCTCGCGGTCGCGTGCCGGCAGCTGCGCGATCACCTCGGCGAGGATCTCGCGCACCCGCCCGCCGTCAATCTGGCCGATGGCCAGGGTTTCGGGGGACGGACCACCATCTACCAGCAGGCTGCCGCGCGTTGCCCCGGCTTCGTCGTCGGTTGATAGCGGCTCGTCGAGGGAGACGTCGGCGTTTTGCAGGCGCGGCTCCATGCGTAGCAGCGTCTCGAGCGGAACATTCATCTCTTTGGCCAGCGCGATCCGGCCTTCGTGATCGAGCGCGCGCTGGTTGCGCGCCTCCCACGCCGCGCGCAACCGGCGGAACTGCAGGAAGACGCGCTTGTCGGAGAGGTTTGTCCCGATCCGCACCGGCCCCTGGAGGTCCATGATGTGGCGGCGCAGCTGCCCCATCACGTGCCAGCGGGCGAAGGTGCCGAAGCCGAAGCCCCGCGCCGGGTCGAACTTGTCGAGACTCTCGGCCAGCGCCACGAAGGCCTCCTGGGCAAGGTCCTCGATGTTGCCTCCCGTGGTCCGCGCCACCTCCTGGGCCATCGTCAGGCCGAGCGGGCGGTAAGCGAGCAGGATCCGCTCGCGTGCCTTAGTGTCGCCCTTCTCGAGCCAGGCCCGGGCGAGTGCGAGCTCGGTTTCGCGGTCCAGGATCTCCGAGCGGCGCTTCTTGGGCTTCGGGCCCTCGAGCGGGTCGACGGCTGGGGCTGGCGGTGCGGCGAGATATCGGCGCAGGCCATCCTCGATCATGGTCCGGGCAACCTTGGGGAAGGCGCGGCGGTTGGTCGGCTTGGCGTGGCGGACGCTCTCGAAGAGCAGCGAAACCGCCTGGCGACGGAGCGTCTTGAAGTCGGCGCCCGTCTCCTCCGAGACCTTGCGTGCGATCTCCTCGGGGATTGCCCGCCAGGGGCGCAGCAGTTTCTGCAGCTCCTGAATGCTCTGGTTGGGCGGGAGCAGGCCGAGCTGGAAGGCGGATGTGGTCATGCGGGGCTCCGGGGGGGCGAGGGTTGATATGGATATGGGTCTTGATGGTGGAATTTCCATCAAGTACTCTCAGGGGGGGCGGCCTCCCCGTCATCTGGAGGCGGGGGGGCCGCGGGGGTTGACCGGGGCGCAACGCGCCCATCTGCTGTATTCTGGATAATCCAGGCAAAGGGATGGACATGACGGCAGACCGTGGGAAGGCGCTCTTGGCCGCGCTCTCTCAGATCGAGCGCTCTTTCGGCAAGAACGCCATCATGCGGATGGGTCAGCGGAAGAACGAAGCTGTTCCGGTGATCTCGAGCGGATCGCTGGCGCTGGATGTAGCGCTTGGGATCGGTGGCTATCCGAGGGGACGCATCGTCGAGATCTACGGTCCCGAGAGTTCGGGCAAGAGCACGTTGGCGTTACACGCGGTAGCGGAGGCGCAGAAGGCGGGTGGCACGGCCCTCTACATTGACGCCGAGCATGCCCTCGACCCGAAGTATGCGAGGGCGCTCGGCGTGGATGTGGATGCGATGCTGCTCTCCCAACCGGACGACGGCGAGCAGGCGCTCGAGATCGCGGACAAGATGGTATCTTCGGGCGTGGTTGATATCGTGGTGGTCGACAGCGTGGCGGCCCTGGTGCCGCGTGCTGAGCTCGAGGGTGAGATGGGCGATAGCCATGTTGGCTTGCACGCGCGCCTGATGAGCCAGGCGCTGCGCAAGCTGACGGGAACGGTGGCGCGGACGGGAGCGCTAGTGATCTTCATCAACCAGATCCGCTGCGTTGCCGAGGACAGCCTGATCCTGACCACCGAGGGCCTGAAAGAGATCCGCAACGTCCATCGGGGGGATCTGGTCCGGGGCGAGCGCGGCTGGACAAAGGTGGTCGAGATCCATCATGGGGAGGTGGAGGAGGGGATCCGCCTGGAGGTGAAGGATCGTCCGGTGCTGCGTCTATCGGCGTCGCATCGCCAGACGGTCCTTCGCGAGGACGGCGCGCTCGCCTTGGAGGATGTGCGTGCCGACTGTCTGTTGGCAGGTCGTTGGCTGGCCTATCCGTCTGCGCCAGTGGCGCTAGCCGGGGGCGAGGGCGCGGTCTCAGAGGCGGAGGCGCTGTTCCTGGGGATGTTCTTCGCGAGCGGCTCTTGCATCGTTTCGGGAACGCGCGGGGGCAAGCCGGGGACGTCGATGGTGCGCTTCACGAAGGTTTCCGAAGAGCGCCGGGCGCTGGTGGTCTCGGCCGTGGAGGCCATCGGGATCGGGACGGTGAAGGTCGGTCCGTCATGGGTCTCCGTAGGCGGCCTGGCGGCGGTTGCGCGTCTGCGCGACGTCTATGGCGCGGTCGGTGTAGGATCAGCGAAGCGGATTCCAGCCGGCGTGCTGGCGGGCTCGTCCGAGGTGATCCGCTCCTTCTTGCGCGGCGCCTCCTTTGGCACCCACAGCTTCAGTAAGCAGGGCTTCATTTGGACGTTCGAATCAGCGGAACAGGCGCGGACGGTCTGGAACCTCCTTGCGGGATTCGGGGTGATCGCGGATCTGCGTCTGACGCGTCCGGGCAAGACGAAAAGCCGCCTCTATGTGACCGGTCAGGACGCGGTGGCCTTCGCGGCGCGCGTGGGCTTCGCGGAGCCGTCCAAGGCGGCGCAGGTATTCTCGGCGGCCGGCAACGCGCGCGGGAAACGCGACATCCTGCCGGGCGTTGTCGGATCTGTGCTGCTGCAACGGGCCAATAACGCCGGCGTTGGCGTCTTTGATCTGCCCTACTACGGGACACTTAAGATGTGTCTTTTCAAGGGGCTCAACATCTCCCGCCCGGGACTTCTCGCCATGGCGGATGAGGCGGCCCGCCGCGGTATGCCTTTTACGGCCGAGGAGCGTCGTCTTCTGTCCGACTTCCGCTTTGCCCGGATTGAGACGTCGGCGGTGGATTTTTTTCGCTGCATCGACCTAGAGGTCGAGGGCGGCCGCTTCGTGGCGGAGGGGGCGGTGACGCACAACTCAAAGATAGGAGTCATGTTCGGCAATAACGAGACGACTACGGGCGGCAACGCGCTGAAGTTCTACGCGTCTGTTCGTCTCGATATTCGTCGCATCGAGACGATCAAGGAGAAGAACGAGGCGGTGGGCAACAAGGTCCGCGTCAAGGTGGTCAAGAATAAGATGGCGCCGCCGTTCCGCGAGGCGCTGTTCGAGATCGTCTATGGTAAGGGCGTAAGCCGGGCCTCCGAAATCCTCGAGATGGGGATGGCGGCGGGGATCGTGGAGAAGTCCGGGTCTTGGTACTCCCACGACAGCCAGCGCCTCGGCCAAGGCGTAGCCCAGGCGAAGGCTTTCCTCGAGGCCAACCCTGCGATAGCAGAGGCGATCGTGGCGCGGATCCGCGATCGCAGCGCTTTGGTGACGGAGAGCTGAAGCGATGGGGATGGAAGTCGATGTGGTCATGCGCAACGCGGCGATGGAAGCTCCCCTGCTCGATCGCGAGACCGAGGCGGGTTTGGCACGGGCCTGGCGCGAACGCAATTGCGTGAAGTCGCGCGACCGGCTCGTCTGCGCGCACCAAAAGTTGGTGATGGGGATGGCGCGCAAGTTCGAGCGCCTTGGCGTCTCCTTCATCGACCTCTACAACGAAGGCGTGGTGGCGCTGCTGGTGGCCTGCGACAAGTATGATCCGGACACGGGCAACCGCTTTGCGACCTACGCGCAGTGGTGGGTGCTGACGCACATGCAAGAGTATGTCCAGCGTGAGACTTCGCCGGTCCGCGTGGGCAAGACGCGCAAGGAGAAGGCGGTTTTCCGGGCGATCCAGCGCGCGCGGCGCAAGCACGGCCCGGCGCTGTCACCCGAGCATCGGGAGCGGATCGCGCAGGCCTTCGGCGTCACGCCTGACGAGGTGCAGTCCATCGAGGCGGCGACGGGCCTTCGGGCGCTGTCGTTGAACCAGACGATGGGGGATGACGGGGACGGGGCGGAGTTCATCGAGAATCTGGTCGATGAGACTCAGACGCCGGAGCGCATGCTGGCGTTGCCGATGGACGCGGCGCAACGCCGCGTCGTGGAGGGGGCGCTTGGCGAGCTCGACGAGCGCGAGCGGACGGTAATCCGCGAGCGCTTCCTGATGGAGGGGCAACGGACACTGCGCGAGCTGGCACAGCGTCTCGACATCTCTGCCGAGCGGGTGCGCCAGGTCGAGCGCGAGGCGTTGGCCCGGCTGCGTCGGATCCTGGACCAGCGGGGCTTGCGCGCCGAGGATCTGCTGCTCGAGGTCGGGCATCGGTAGGCCGATGAGGAGCTTCCGCGGACGTCGATGGGAGATCGCGGGCGCCGATCCGGCGCTGGCGGAGGAGATCGCGCGCACGGCCGGGGTGCCGTTGCTGACCGGACGGATCCTGGCGGGCCGGGGCTTCTCGCCCGAGACCGCGCGGCGCTTCGTCGATCCGACCCTGCGCGAGCTGCTCCCCGACCCGCACTCGCTCCTTGGGATGGACGCGGCGGTGGAACGGGTGCGCCGGGCGCTGTCGGAGGGCGAGCGGATCTGCGTCTGGGGCGACTACGATGTCGACGGGGCCTGCTCGACGGCGCTCATGGTGCGGGTCTTGCGGGCGCTCGGGGCCGATCCGTCCTTTCGCATCCCGGATCGGCTGACGGAGGGCTACGGTCCGAACGAGGCGGGGATCTTGGCGCTGGCGGCCGAGGGGATTAGCCTGCTCCTGGTGGTCGATGCTGGGACGACGGCGTTCGGGCCGCTGGCCGCGGCGGCGTCTGCCGGGCTGGACGTGGTGGTGCTGGATCACCACGCAGCCGAGGAGGTACTACCAGAGGCGGTCGCGGTGGTCAATCCCAACCGGCGCGACCAGGTACCGGGGATGGGGCATCTGTGCGCGGCGGGGGTATGCTTCCTTTTTTCGGTGGCGCTCGTGGCGGCGGAGCGGACGGCGGGCCGGCGGGATCTGCCCGACCTCCGGCGTTGGCTCGATCTCGTCGCCTTGGCGACGGTGGCCGACGTTGTGCCGCTGTGGGGGCTGAATCGTGCCTTCGTGCGCCATGGGATGCTGCGGATCTCGGCCGAGGACAGGCTTCCGGGCCTGGCAGCGCTCGCGCGCGTTGCGGGGCTCCAAGGCGCGGTGGAGGCCCATCACCTCGGCTTCGCTCTCGGCCCGCGCATCAACGCGGGCGGCCGGGTGGGGGACGCGGCGGCGGGCACGCGCCTGCTGGTGACCGACGATCCGGTCGAGGCGGCGGCGATCGCAGGTCGTCTGGACGCGTGGAACCGCGAGCGTCAGGAGATTGAGAAGGCGTGCCTCGAAGAGGCACGCGGCCAGGTCGATGCCGCCTCGCCCGTGGCCTTTGCGGTCGGGGAGGGATGGCACGAGGGGGTGGTAGGCATCGTAGCCTCACGCCTGAAGGACGCGACGGATCGCCCGGCGTTTGTCTTCGCGCGCGCCCACGACGGCTTCTGGAAGGGATCTGGGCGGTCGGTGGCGGGCTTTGATCTTGGGGCGGCTGTGATCGAGGCGCGCCGCTCGGGGCTCCTTGAGAAGGCTGGGGGTCATGCGATGGCGGCCGGGGCGACCTGTTCGGCGGACGGGCTTGAAGCCTTCCGGGCCTTTCTCGAGGCGTCGGTGGCTGAAAGCGGGGTATTGGACGTGGGCGTGTCGTCAGCGGTGGATCTGGTGGTACCGCTGGGGTTATTAGACGAGGCGGTGGTGGATGCGGCCTGGCCGCTCGAGCCCTTCGGGCAGGGCAACCCGATGCCGCGGATCGTGGTACCGCGGGTGCGGGTGCGGTCGGCGGATCTGCTGAAGGGACTGCACCTGCGCGCCGAGGTGGAGTCGGATGGGCGTCGGCTGAAGGCCATCGCCTTCCGGGCGGCGGGGACGGCGTTGGCGGAGGGGGTTCTGGGAGCGATGGGTCGGGAAGTGGATCTCCTGGGGGTGGCTTCGATCAACGAGTGGAACGGGCGCCGGTCAGTCGAGCTACGGCTCGAGGACGCGCGGTTGTCGGAAGGTGGGTGATGGATCAACTGGTTATTTTGGGGTTTGCCGGCGCGCTCGGGGCCTGGATCGCCTGGCGGGACTGGACGACGCGGTTGATCGACGATCGCGAGTCGGGGGCGCTGCTAGCGGTAGCGCTGTTGGCGGCCTTCCTGGGTGGCGGGACGGAGGCCTTGTCGCGAGCGGCGATTGGGTCAGGAGCGCTGTTCGGCCTGCTCTTGGTTGTGCGGGTGGGGCTTGGGCGCCTGCGGCGGACGGAAATGATGGGGTCGGGCGACGTGGGTCTCGGCCTGGCCTGTGGCGCGCTGGTGGGCTGGCCGGGGATCCCGCTGTTCCTGATGTTGGCGGGGTTGGTGGGGATGGTGACGATGCTGCTGTGGCGTTGGCTTGAGGACGGGGACGAGGAGGTGCCCTTCGCGCCGGCGATGCTGACCGCGGCTCTGCTGGTGGCGGTCGGGCATGCAGCGGGCCTGCCGGTGGGCCTGGCGTCGCCGGATGAGTCGGGAGCGCTGCTGTCTTGGCTGGGGATGCTCTGAGCCTGGAGGCGTCGCGGCGGTCGCCCCATCTGCTCGGGGTCCTCCTCTCCCCCGGCGGAAGAAATCCAGTTCCGATGAGCTCCTATCCCCCACGCCCCTCCGGCGTCACCCTGGCGCGCCTCTCCGCGTCCGACCTGTCCTGGCTGGAGCCGCTGCAGGCCGATCCGGAGACGATACGCTTTGTGATGGGGGGGCGCGATCTCGAGGCGACGCGCGCGGATGTCGCCGTCTCTGCCAGTGCCTAGGGGCGGTTTGGCTGGGGCATGTGGGAGGTGCGGCTTGACGGCGTCGGGGTGGGGATTGCAGGACTGGTCGAGCGTTTGGATCTGGACGCGCCGGGGATCCGCATCGTCCTGGGGCCAGGTACCCAGGGCCGGGGGCTGGGGCTACCACTGATGGGCTGGATCTTCAATCGCGCGTTGTTGGATCTGCAGCCGAGGCTTCCGTCGGTGATGACGACGATGCGGGCTGAGCATCACGCCTCGCGAGCGCTGGGAGTGGCGGTGGGCATGGAGGAGGAGGTTCCGCGCCAGCGGGAGGTGGAAATTCGGTGTTGGCGGATGCGGGTCGCTGTCTGGGGGCGGCGCCGAGGGGGGGTTCTGGCGGCCTGAGGGGAATCAGTGTCGGCTGCGGGCGAGTTCGCGTCTCAGGAAGCCGATCTTGGGCTTTTGAGGTTTGGCTGTGGCCGGGCGGATAGGAGAGGGCTCGCGTGGGCGGGGGATGGTGGGGATGGTGGAGACGCCGAGGTGGATTGGGGCGGGACGTTCTTCGGCGCAGAGACGCTCGTGCCAGGAACGCAGGATCTGGGGCATGTCCTTGGGGCTGAGCATGCGCCGATGGTGGGCGGCCTCGGCGACGACAGCGTAGAGACGGGAGCTTTCCTGAAAGCCTTCCGTGCGGCAGAGATGACCGGCGAGTTCGATAATTAGATGAACGAGGATGTCGCGGCGGGCGTTCGGGTCTTGGTCGTGGGCGAGCATGAGGTCGAGATCGAGGATGAGACGGCCGACGGTCTGCCGGACGCCGGCGCTCATGCCCGGGGAGGAGGCCTGATCGTGGAGCATTTGAGGGACTCTAAGTCGGCAGACCAATGGGGACGAACCGTCCTCCACCGGGCGTTCATCGGCATGCAGGATCGTGTCCAACCGGGCCGGCAGGGATCTTGAAGCAGGAGGATCTTAATCCCAGATGTTTGGCGACCGGGGACGGACTCGTCCCCCTTGGTTTTTCCAGACAGGGAGACGGAAAAGACATCATGGAAACGCTGCGTCGACCCTACGGCTTTTCGAGTGTTGCGTCTGCGGATGCGGCGCGCCTCGACGAGGGCCTTCGTGCTCATCTCCTGGGTGTCTTCAACTACATGGCTTCGGGCGTGCTGCTCTCGGCGATCGTGGGCTGGCTGATCTCGGCCATTCCGGTGCTGCAGGCGCTGATCCTGGGGACACCGCTGAAGTGGGTGGCGATGTTTGCCCCCCTCGGCCTGGCGCTGCTTATCGGCTTTCGCTACGACCGCCTGTCGCGGACGGCGATCCTCAGCATGTTCTGGGCGATGGCGGCCTGCTACGGCGTGGCCTTCGGAACGATCCTGATGGTCTTCACGGGCGAGTCGGTGCTGCGAGCGTTCCTGGCGACCTCGGCGGCCTTCGCGGGCGCGGCGCTGCTGGGCTACACGACGAAGCGGGACCTGTCGGGCTTCGGCACGTTCCTCTTCATGGGCATGATCGGGATCCTGGTGGCGGGGCTGCTGAATCTCGTCATCGGATCGTCCATGATCGGCTTCGTGGTCTCGGTGCTGGCGGTGCTGATCTTCACCGGCATGACGGCGTGGGACATGCAGCGCCTAAAGTCGGAGTATGTGGCCGGCTACGGCTCAGCCGAGTTCGAGGGAAAGGCCGCGGCGATGGGGGCGCTTGGCCTTTACATCAACTTCATGGCCATCTTCATGAACCTGGCGCAGCTTCTGGGTGTGGTCCGCAGCGAGGAGTGATCGCGCCCAGCGTCCCGCGCTTCGGAGCGTCGGACGGGAGGGGAGGCCTTCGGCCTCCCCTTTTTTGTGGTTCTTAAGGAAGGTTGCGTAGGTCTTTCGTCATGGCCACGAAGGGGATTTCAATGCCGGTGTCGCGGATTGGGATTCGTCCTTCCGTCTGGTGCCGAAAGCCGTGGCGGGCGAAGGCGGGGTAGATATCGAGGGCTTGGATGTGGGCGCGGGTAAGGTCGAGCATGGCGAAGCTGGTGCTCTGGCCCTCGGGCTGCTCGGTGAGAAGGATGAGGCATCCGGGCCGGATGAGATCGTCTTGGCATCGGGTGAGGGCGTGATCGTCTTCGGCGGGACTTCAGGCGTTGCGGATGTCGAGGGGGTGGGGGGCTTGGGCGGCGACAGGGTGGGTCCGACGTCCGGAGGGGGCGTCGTTTGGGTGGGCGGGTTGCAACTGTC
>Ga0308417_1001292_pt1 | contig 17291 bp, 22 predicted proteins | sample HotsprSampleOS65_FD_203528 | JGI IMG/M metagenome (GOLD analysis project Ga0308417, IMG submission 203528) | Hot spring phototrophic mat microbial communities from Octopus Spring, Yellowstone National Park, Wyoming, United States - 20090730_OS65 ... | reverse complement strand
GAGCGGCCGTCAGGAGGTCTTCGGCTTCTGGGCGGCGGCCGCGGCCGTGATCGCCTTCTTCCGCGACCCCATCTTGTTCTTCTTCACCGGCCGCGGCCCGGGGATCTTCTCGCAGGTGCCGCCCGCCTGTGTGATCTTCTGCTCGGCCGTCTTCGAGAAGTGGTCGGCGCGGACGGTCAGCTTCTTGGTCAGTTCGCCGTCCCCCAGGATGCGAACGCCGTCGAAGCTGCCGACGACCAGCCGCACGGCCTTGAGCGTCGCCATGTCCACCGTGCTGTTCGGCTCGAAGCGGTCGTTCAGGTCGCCGACGTTCACGACCGCGTAGACCTTGTCCCAGGTGGCGTGGCTGAAGCCGCGCTTGGGGAACCGGCGGTAAAGCGGCATCTGGCCGCCCTCGAACAGCGTCCGGGGGAACTGCGAGCCGGCGCTGGAGTACTGGCCCTTGGTGCCCCGGCCACACGTCTTGCCGTGGCCGGAGCCGATCCCCCGGCCGACCCGCCGCTTCAGCTTCCGCTTGTGTACGCCCTGACAGACGGTCGTGAGGTCCATTTTCTCTGTCTCTTTTTCGCTATCTCTTCTCGGTCGGTCAGCCGCCCCGCACGGCGGCCCACAGGGTTCGCTCGGTCGGGCGGTCGGTGCCGTCTACGCCCAAGTCGGGGTACGATCACCCGCTCTGTGCTACCGTGCCGTCGCCGGGTCGTCTCGGTCGGTCCGGTCGGCCCGGTCCGTCTGGCCCGCGTCTCCCTCATCAACTCGTCGGCTCCGGCCGCCCGAGCCGCCTCGCAGCGACAGCCGCTCGGAGCGAACGCCACTTCATCAGAGGGGAACGCCCCTCAGCCGGGCGACTTCTTCCTTGGTGCGGAGCTGGAGCAAGCCGTTGATCGTCGCCTTGACCAGGTTGAGCGGGTTGGTGCTGCCGTGGACCTTGGTCAGGATGTTGGCGATGCCGCAGGCCTGCAGCACCTCGCGCACGCCGGGGCCGGCCTTGACGCCGGTGCCGGGACCGGCCGGGACCATGATGACCCGGCTGGCCCCGTACTTCCCGATCACCCGGTGCGGGATCGTGTCCCCTTTCAAGGAGATCTTCTTGGTCCGCTGGATGTTGCTTTCGCCTTCCTTGATGGCCTTCTCGACCGAGGGGGGCACCTCGTTGGCCTTGCCGTATCCGTAAGACACCCGGCCCTTGCGGTCACCGACGACCACCAGGGCGTTGAAGCTGAACCGCCGACCACCCTTCACGACACAGGCGCTGCGGCGGATCTTCACGACGAAATCGACCAGCGCGTTGTCGCGTGCGTCGGTTTCCCCCTTGTCACGTCGTTCACGGGCCATGACTACCTCGGAAAAGTCCCCAGCGGTCGGCGGCTGCGGTTGTGGCGAAGAAGGTCGCGGGCTATGCCCCTAACTTCTGGCTCTGAGGTTTAGGCTCCGGCTGATTCTACGGCCGGGGCGACGGCGCGGGCGGCGGTTCGGGTTCGCGGCTCACCGGCGGCGCGCGGTTACTTCTTGTCGCCCTTGGGCTTGGCCTCGCCTTTGGGCTTGCCTTCAGGTTTGGCTTTGTCGGCCTTGCCCTTGGCCTCGGGGGCCGCTTCGCCCTTGCCGCGGGCGGCGGCGGCGAGCTTCGCCTTCACCGATTCCAGGTTGGTGCAGACCAGGCCGGCCTCGGTGGCGGCGACGGCCAGGGCGGCGACCCGGCCGTGGAAGCGGTACTGCCCCCGGTCGAAGGCGGCCTGGGTGATGCCCTTGGCCTTGGCCGTCTCGGCGAGCTTCTGGCCGATCAGCCGGGCGGCGGCGATGTTGCCGCCGTGCTTCAGGCCGGACTTCTTCCCGACGCTCGACGCCGCGGCCAGGGTCACGCCGTGCAGGTCGTCGATGAGTTGCGCCGAGATGTGCAGGTTGCTGCGGTGGACGCTCAGGCGCGGTCGCTCCGGGGTCCCGTAGATCCGCTTGCGGACCCGGAACCGCCGCCGCTGGGCCCGCTTCGCTTTCAGTTTCTGCGCGTTCATCTGTACTCGTCCTTGGCCCGTCGTCCCGTGTCTCTCGGCGGGACCGGCCGGTCACTGGTCGGCCCCGGTGTCGGCCCGGGGCCGGCCCCTCTTTTGGATTAGTCTGATGAGTGTCCCCGGAGGAACAGGCCGTGCCGCGGGGGGGCAGGGTCACTTGCCGGCCACGGGGTCGGCAAGGTCACTTGCCGGCGGCGAACGACTTCCCTTCCTTGCGGCGCACGACCTCGTTCTCGTACCGGACGCCTTTGCCCTTGTAAGGCTCGGGCTTGCGGCTGGCGCGGACCTCGGCGGCGAACTGGCCGACGGTCTGCTTGTCGATGCCGCTGACCACGATCGTCGTGGGGTCGGGCACGGCGACGGTCACACCGGGGGGCGGCTCGTGGTAGATGCGGTTGGCGAAGCCGACGGTCAACTCGACGCCTTTGCCCTTGGCCGCGGCCTGGAAGCCGACGCCCTCGACCTTGAGCCTCTTTTCATATCCCTTGGTTACGCCGATGACCATGTTATTGATCAGGGCGCGGGTCAGGCCGTGGAGGGCCCGGCTCAGTCGCTCGTCGTTGGACCGGCTGACGGTCACCTTCTTGCCGTCCGATTCGACCCGGATGTTCGGATGGATCGCCTGGGTGAGCTTGCCCTTGGGCCCTTCGACACGGACGACGCCCTTCTCGACGGCGACCTTCACGCCGGCGGGAATGACGACCGGTTGCTTACCGATTCTCGACATGACTTCACTCCTGGTCTGCGGCGGCCTCCGGTTGCCCCGGCCGTGTCGCACGCACCACACCGCTCACCACACCGTACAGAGGATTTCGCCACCGACCTTCTGTTTGCGGGCTTCGCGGTCGGACAGCACGCCCTTGCTGGTCGACAGCACGGCGATGCCCAGGCCGTCGAGGACCCGCTTGACCTCCTTGTAGCCCTGGTAGACGCGGCGGCCGGGGCGGGAGTACCGCTCGATGTGGCGGATGACCTTTTCGCCGTCCGGCCCGTACTTGAGGAATATCTGCAGGACGACGTGCGGCTGGCCGAGGTCATTAACCTCGACGAAGTCCTTGGTGCCGGTCTCGGGGTTGGGCGTGTACTTGCCGGTCCGGTAACCGAGTATGAAGCCCTCCTCGAGGAGCACACGGGCGATCGCGACCTTGAGTTTGGTGGCGGCCATCTCGACGAACGGCCGCTCGATCTCGTTGGCGTTGCGGATGCGGGTCAGCATGTCCGCGATCGGGTCGGTCATCATGGTCGGTTCCCCTCGGCTGGCGGCTACCAGGACGCCTTGCGGACGCCGGGGATCAAGCCGTTGCTGGCCATCTCCCGGAAGACGATGCGGCAGATGCCGAACTTGCGGTAGACGGCCCGGGGCCGGCCGGTGATCTGGCAGCGGTTGCGGATGCGAATGATCTCGCGGGGCTTGAGCAACTTGCTCTTGTCGCGTTCGTTTTCCGGCTTCCTCATTTCGGCCTTGTGGGCCTCGAGGGCGGCGAGCTGCTTTTTGTACCTGGCGAGCTTGGCGGTGGTAGACATCGTCGTTACCGGTTGGTGGGGCGTACCGGCCCGGAGTCGGGGTCACACACCCCGCGGGGCCGGCCGTTCCTGGCCTGAATCTATTCTCGTCCTCAGTTCCGGTTCTGTGGTCCCGTTCTGTTCGTTGCCCTTGTGCTTGTTCCCGCTCGGTTCCTGTTCCGTTTCTGTATGACCCGTGGGGGTGGTCCCGGTGGCGGCGGGACTGCTTCCCCGTATGTCATCTGTCATCGCTTCCGGGCCGCGTGTGTGCCGGCCCGTGTGTCCCTCGCTCGTGTGTGCCGGCGCGTGTGTGCCGGTGGTACGTTCTATTCGTTCGCCCGGTGCGGTCGATCTATCGATCCCGGATCCGGTCAGCTACTTGGTCGTGTCGTCCCGGAACGGCATGCCGAAGAGGCGGAGCAGTTCGCGGGCCTCGTCGTCCTTGCGGGTGGTCGTGACGATGGTGATGTCCATGCCCTGGGTGAAGTTCACCGTGTCGGGGTCGACCTCGGGGAAGACCAGTTGCTCGGTGAGTCCCATGCTGTAGTTACCGTTGCCGTCGAAGCTCCTGGGGTTGACGCCGCGGAAGTCGCGGATGCGGGGCAGGGCGATGTTAATGAGTCGGTCGAGGAATTCGTACATCCGCTTGCCCCGGAGGGTGACGCGGCAGCCGATTTCGTAACCCTGGCGGAGGCGGAAGCCGCTCACCGCCTTGCGGGCCTTGGTGATCTGGGGCCTTTGGCCGGCGATCAGGGCCAGGTGTTGGGCGGCCTGCTTGATCCGCTCTTTGTCCTGGAGGGCCTTGCCGACGCCCATGTTCAGGACGATCTTGGAGAGTCTGGGCAGGCTCAGGCGGTTTTCCCGCTTCAGGGTCTTGGCCAGAGCCGGCACGATCTCCTTGTTGTAGCGTTCGAGGAGCCGGGGCGGCGGTTGGTCGGTAACTGGGGCCATGGTGCTTTACCTCGCCCCCGTCGGGACGCCGGGGCCACGGAAGCCCGCCGGTCGGGTGGAGCGGGCTTCCTCGGGGCCGCGACTGTCGCGGGGGGCCGTGGGGGGTTCAGGCCGGCCGGGCGTACTTCGGGTTCGGCTTGGAGAGCAGGCGGATGCGGCTGCCGCTCTTTTTGGCGAACAATTCCTTGCTGCCGTCGGCCAGGTAGCGAACGCCGACGCGGGTCGGGACGTTCTTCACGGGGTCGATCAGCATCACGTTGGAGGCATCGATCGGCATCTCCTTGGAGAGCCGCCCGCCCTGCGGGTTCCGCTTGGACGGCTTGAGGTGGCGGTAGACGCGGTTGACGCCCTGAACGACCACCTGGTTCTTGGAGCGGAGGACGCGCAGGACCTTGCCGCGGGTCCCTTTATCGTCCCCGGCGACCACCTCGACGACATCGTCTTTGCGAATGTACATGCTCCACCTGCCTACGCCAGCGGGTTGTCGGCTGGGTTGTTAGCTGTGCGGAGGGGGACGGCCCGGCTGCGGGTCGGTCGGGCGACGGTGCCACGGCAGCCCCGCGCCGCGGGCCGACCGGTCAGACCACCTCGGCGGCCAGGTTCACGATCTTCATGAACTTCGTCCGCAGCTCACGGGGAACGGCCCCGAAGATGCGGGTCCCCCGCGGGTTGTTGTCGTTATCGAGCAGGACCAGGGCGTTGCGGTCGAAGCGAACGTAGCTGCCGTCCTCCCGGCGGGTGGCGACGCGGGTGCGAACCACGACGCCTTTGACCACGTCCCCGGGCTTCACGTCGCCGCCCGGCAGGGCCTTCTTGACGCTGGCCCGGACGATGTCCCCCAGGTAAGCGACCCGTCGCTTGGAGCCGCCGAGTACCTGGATGCACATGACCTCCTTGGCCCCGGTGTTGTCGGCCACGTCCAAGTAGGTGTACATCTGGATCATGATGACCTCGAAGCCGTTTGCCCTAAGTTCGTCTCGGATCGTGTCGTCGGCTTATTTCTTGTGGTCGGCCTACTTCTTGTCGGCGGGGGGCGTCGGTTGGGCGGCGTCGGCCCCGGCGACGGCCCCTTCGAGCTTGGACAACGACCGGCTCGGGGCCTTCTTGACGACCCGGACGAGTTGCCACCGCTTGAGCCTGGAGAGCGGTCGCGACTCGATGATCTCGACGGTGTCGCCCAGGTGCGAGACGTTGTCCTCGTCGTGAACGTAACAGATCGTCCGCCGCTTGACGTACTTGCCGTACTTCGGGTGCTGGACGAGACGCTCGACCTCGACGCGGCGGGTCTTGAGCATCTTGTCGCGGGTGACGATCCCCTGGAGGACCCGCCGGCCGGTCGTTCGGGGCGTCGTCTCGTTCGCCGGCGTCGGTGCCGGAGTCGTGGTCGTGCTCGTGGTGGTGGTGTCAGCCATCACTTACCGCTCCCCTTCGGGCCGCCCGCGCCGGGGTTGGCGTGGCCGCGTCGTCTTCTCGGCGTAGAACTTCTTCAGGCGCTTCGCCTGCCGGTAGGCGACCCGCTTACCCGGTACGGCGTTCTTGACCTTGGCCTCGAGGGCCGCGATGCGGCTCGCCAGTTGGTCGGGCGGCAACTCGCGGAGCTTGGCCAGCTCCCGGGCCCGTTGTACGGTGCGGATCCGGGCGATGTCCCGCTTGGCCTTGCGGATCTCGGCCGGGCTCTGGAGCCGGTTGGTGGCCGACTGGAACCGCAGTTGGAACAGGTGCTTCTCGATGTCCCGGAGGGTGAGCCCGAGCTGTTCGTCGCTCATCCCGAGGAGTTCTTTCGTCTTGACCATGTCGTCACCTGTTCTTACGGCAGCCGCCGTCCCGTCCCGACCCGATGGCACCTGCCGTTAATCACTCGCTGGAGCTTAAACGTTGGGTCTGCGGGTCACGAAGCGGCACTTGAACGGCATCTTGTAGGCCACGCGGGCGAGGCAGTCCCGGGCCGCGCTCTCGGGAAGGCCGCCGATCTCGAACAGGATTTGGCCGGGACGCACGACGGCGGCCCAGTATTCCGGTTCGCCCTTGCCCTTACCCATGCGGGTCTCGGCCGGGATGGCCGTGATCGGCTTGTGGGGGAAGACGCGGATGTAGTAGCGTCCCTCCCCGGAGACGAAGCGGGTCATGGTGATCCGCCCGCTCTCGATGCACTCGGCCGACAGCCAGCCGCCCTCGAGGGATTGCAGGCCGTAGTCGCCGTAGGCCACGGTGTTGCCGCGGTGGGCGAAGCCCTTGATGACGCCGTGGTATTTCTTCTGGGTGGTCCGGCCGCGGACGACACCGCGTTGGCTCTTCCGGAACTTGACCCGTTTAGGCATCTGAGGCATGTGCCGGTCTCCGTGGTAGTGAGCGTGTCGGTGCCGTCGTGCGTCCGGTTCAGCCCTGGCGAGGTCCGGCCCCGCCTCCCCCGCCCCCCCGCCGCGGCCCACGTCGGCGCTGCGGCGACGACCCGGCCGACGACCCGGTCGCGTCGGCAACGTCCCCGGTCAGGTAGTCGCCCTGGTTGACCCAGCACTTGATGCCGATGTTGCCCTGGGGCGTGGCCGCCTCGGTGAAGCCATACTCCACCTTGCAGCGCAGGGTCGAGAGGGGGATCGACCCTTCCATGGCCTTCTCGCAGCGGGCCATTTCCGCCCCGCCGAGTCGGCCGGAGAGCTGGATCTTGACCCCTTTGGCCCCGCCCTCCATGGCCCGTTGTATGGCCTGCTTCATCGTCCGGCGGAAGCTGGCCCGCTTTTCCAACTGCTCGGCGATGTCCTCGGCGATCAACTGGGCGTCGATCTCCGGCCGGGTCACCTCAACGGTCTTGACCTCGATGTGCCGGCGGGTCAGCTTCTCCAGGGCCTTGGTGAGTTTGTCGATCTTCTCGCCTTTCTTGCCGATGATGGCCCCCACCCGGCTGCTGGCCACGGTCACGGTGACCCGCTCCCGGGTCCGTTCGATGCGGATCTCGGAAATCCCCGGCCGCTGCTCGCGGCGGTCCTTCTTGTTGGTCAGGAACTTGTGAATGAACTCCCGGATCCGGGCGTCCTCCAGGAGCAGCTCGGCGAAGTCGTTCTTGGACGCATACCAGGTGCTCCGCCAGGGACGCATGATCCCGGTGCGGAATCCGGTCGGTCGGACTTTCTGACCCATGAGGACCCCTCGCTCCGCTCCACAGGCCGCTCCCCGTCGGCCGGTTCGTCGGGGCCGGACGGTCGGCTTTCGGATGATTCTGTAGGGAAACAATCGGGACCGGCCCCGTGGCCGGCCCCGCGCCGGATCACCGCACGCGCCGTTCGCCTCACGCCCGGGCGGAGGCGGCCGCGTTCGTGTCAGTCGCCGGGGACCCCGGTTCGGGCGGGTTCAGGTCCTCGGGGTCGGCCAACGCGACCACGATGTGCGACAGCCGGCACTTGATCTGGAACGCCGTCCCGCGGGCACGCGGCTGGAGCCGCTTGTACATCGGGCCGCCATCGACGCGGCACTCGGCCACGACCAGGCTGTCGGGATCGGGGTGTTCCAGGTAGTCGGCGTTGCCGTAGGCACTCTTGACCACGGCCGCGAGCAGCTTGGCACCCCGGTTCGGATAGAACCGCAGCAACTGCAGGGCCTCGTCCACGTTCTTGCCGCGGATCAGGTCGGCGAACAGCCGGATCTTGCGGGGGCCGACGTCCGCGAATCGGTGCTTGGCTGTGTATCGCATGGTCTTCCAGCGCCGCTGTGTGGTCGTCGATCAGCCCGGTCCGGTCGGCCCGCCGCCGTGCGGCCGGGAGCCTCTCACTTGTCACTTGGCCTTGGCCTTGCCGCCCGAGTGGCCCTTGAAGACCCGCGTCGGGGCGAACTCACCGAGCTTGTGTTCCACCATGTCCTCGGTCACATACACCTTGACGAACGACTTCCCGTTGTGGACCAGGAACGTGGCCCCGACGAAGTCGGGCACGATCGTGCAGTCACGCGACCAGGTCTTGATCGGCTCCTTGTTCAGACCCTGCTTGAGCACCTTCGCCAGAAGGCGTTCGTCGACGTAAGGGCCTTTCTTGCGTGACCGACTCATGCGTGTCCGTCCCGTCGTTCCAGTCGTTCTGGCTTCCGCCCGCTTCCGCTTGCTTCCGCCCGCCGGGCCACAGGCCCAACGCGCCTGCGGCATCAGAGCATTGGCAGGGTGCGCTCACGACCAGGGCTAACAGTATACTGGCCGGGTGAGCGAGCGACCAGTTGTTTCGCTGATTTCGTTCATTTCGTTACACTTTCATGCCCGCTGTGCCCCCCGTTCCGAGCACCGCCGCCTCGCACCTCCCCCCCTGTCGTGGTCGGTGGCCGGAAAGAGGCTTCACCGCGTTCACCGCTCGTCAGCCGATCCTCGCCGGGTCATCGATGCCGGGTCGTCGATGCCGGGTCGTCGTCATCGATCGGTCAGCAGCCGGCCCTGAGCCGGCCTTGAGCCAGAAGAGTACCCGTCGGGCGCTGTGCGACAACGGACAGGGGGAGTGCCGTCGTCGGGCGTTGCGAGCGGATCAGGCGGTGTTCTGGAACCGCCCGGCCGGGCGACGACGGACGATGGCCTTGCTCCCCGGCTTGCGCCGCTTGCGGGTTTTCCCGCCCTTGGCCAGCACGCCGGTCTTGGAACAGGGGTGTCGGCCGCCGGAGGTGCGGCCCTCGCCGCCGCCCATCGGGTGGTCGATCGGGTTCTGGCTGGTGCCGCGGTTGTGCGGCTTACGGCCCTTCCAGCGCATGCGGCCGGCCTTACCGATGCTGATGTTCATGTGCTCGGCGTTGGAGACGGCCCCGATCGTCGCCCGGCACTTGCTGGACACCTTGCGGACCTCACCGCTGGGCAGGGTCAGTAGTGCCCAGTCCTTTTCGCGGGCACCGAGGGTGGCACTGCACCCTGCCGCGCGGCAGATCTGCCCGCCTTTGCCGGGAACCAGTTCGACGTTATGCACCGTCATGCCCAGGGGTATTTTCCACAGCGGCATGCAGTTGCCGAGCTTCGGCTCGACGGCGTCGGACTCGCCGGAGATCACCTTGTCGCCGGCCTTCAGGCCGTCGGGGGCGAGGATGTAGGCCCGTGAGAACTCGTACTTCTCGTCACGGGGGTACTCGATGAGGGCGATCCGGGCACTGCGGTTCGGGTCGTATTCGACCTGGATGACGGTGGCTTCCACGTCATCCCGCCGCCGCTTGAAGTCGATCTTGCGGTAGCGCTGCTTGTGGCCACCGCCCCGGAAGCGGGCGGTGACGACGCCCTGAAAGTTCCGGCCGCCCTTCTTCTTCTTCGGGACCAGCAGGTTCTTCTCGGGGCGGTTCTCCCGCGGGTAGGTGCAGTCCGCGAAGTCGGACACCATGCCCGCCCGGCGTCCCGGGGAAGTCGGCTTGTATTGCTTGATACCCATGGGAAACTCGTGGCTGTCGTTGGGCTGACTTTCGTCGGCGGGCCGGGCCGTCGGCGTCGGACGCGACCGACCTCACCGGGCATCTTCACGTCGGTCGAGCGGGCACGGCCGACGCCCCGCGTGTGCCGTGCCGGTTGTCTGTGCCCGGCCGCGGCCAGGCCCCCAAGCGGTGCGGGTGACAGGCCCGGAGCGGTGGCGGACTTGCTTCGCTCAGATGAACTCGATCTTGTCCTCCGGGTGGAGGGTGACGATCGCCTTCTTCCAGCGGGAGAGCTGTCCGACCCGCATGCCGAAGCGGCGGCGCTTGCCCTTGCGGTTCTGGGTCCGCACCGCCTCGACCCGGACCTGGAACAACTTCTGGACCGCGTCACGGATCTGGTCTTTGGTGGCCAACGGGTTCACCTGGAAGGCGTAGGCGTTGTACCGCGTGCTCTGGTGGGTACCCTTCTCGGTGACGAGCGGGCGGATAACGATCTGGTACGGACGCAGTTCCAGCCCCGGCTCGCCATGCACCGGCGGTTGGCGGCGTGCCAGCTTGCGGAGGTATTTCTTCGGGTGCGGTCGGGAACGAGCCATCGGTCTCACTCCTGCACCGGACTCAGGTCCGGGGTCGGCCGGGTTAGCGGGGGGACGGTCACTTCGCGGCCGCGGCCGTCGTCTTCGGGGCCTTCTGGGCCTTGCGTTTGGCCTTGTATTTCTGGCGGGCCCCGGCCCGCCCGCGTCGCACCACGGGCGGCCGCGGGGTCGGGGCCGGTTCGGGCGTCGGCTCCGGCTCGGGCGGCTTGACCAGGGCGTCGAGGGCGGCCTGTGTCAGCAGCAACTGCTTCTGCCGCAGCACCGTGTAGCAGTTGAACTCGGCCACCGGCAGGACCTTCACCCCTTCGATGTTCCGCGCCGACTTGTAGACGTTGACGTCCAGGCCGGCCGTACCGATCAGGACCGTGGTGTCGGCCAGGGTCAGCTCCTTCTCGCCGGCTTCGGTGGCCTTCTTACCGACCTTGATCGCCCGTAGGACGGCAGCGACCTCCTTGGTCTTCGGGGCGGCGAGGGTCAGTTCGTCGATGACAACGGCCTGACCGTCCAGGAACTTCGAGAGGATGGCCATCCGGGTGGCCGCCCGCACCGCCTTGCGGGGCAGGTGGTACTCGTAATCCCGGGGCTTGGGGCCTTTGGCCGTGCCACCGCCGCGTCGCTTGTTCGTCCGCTTGGTGCCGGCCCGGGCATAGCCGGTGCCCTTCTGCCGGAACAACTTCTTGGTGCTACCGGCGACCTGGCCGCGCCGCAGCGTGTGGTGTGTGCCGGCCCGCTGGTTGGCGAGGTACATGAGTACCACGTCGTGCATCAGCTGCCGGCTGATCTTGCCGCCGAAGGCGGCCGGGTCGATCTCGACCGTACCCTTCGAGGCCCCCGTGCGATCGACCACGGGGACGGCGATCGTACCGCTGACCTCGAAGCTGAGGCGGGCACTCGGTGCGGCCCCGTTACCCGTTTTCGGGGAAGCATCCGGCGTCGGACTGTCAGCCATGGTTCGGCCACTCCAGACCTCGCCAACACCGGCTGGCCCGGTGCTGCCGCGGAGTTGACTCGTCGGGTCGTGCGATACGTTCGGATCGGGGACCGTTCGGATCGAGTCGGCGGCGAAGCGGGTCGTCTTGGGGTCGTCTTTCGGGATATCCTACCTGTACTCGGTCAGTCGCCCGACCGCTCGGGTCGCGGCCCCGGCCGGAGCCAGGCCCGGTCACGGCCCCGGAGCCAAGTTCGTTCGCGGCCCCGGAGCCAGGGAAGCTTTATTTCTATCGCGATCCGGTCGGTCGTCAACTCGGCTGAACCGAATTCCCCGTCGTTCCGGTTGGACCCGTCAGATCGGGAGGCGAGCGGTTCCGGGAGGCGAGCGGTTCCGGCTAGGGAGCGGCCGCACGACGCAACGGCGAGGGCCGAGCCGACACGCTCCAGGGAACGACACGGCACTGGACTGATCAGCCCGCGCTGAGCACCCGGATCTTGATGTCCACGCCCGGCGGCAGGCTCAGCCCCTTGTTTAACGCCTCGATCGTCTTCTGGGTCGGCCGCAGGATGTCGATCAGCCGCTTGTGGGTGCGAATCTCGAACTGCTCCCGGCTCTTGCGGTCGATGTGGGGCGAGCGGAGGACGGTGTAGCGCTCGATGCGGGTCGGCAGCGGGATGGGGCCGTGGACCTCGGCGAGCGTGTCCCGTGCCGTCTGGACGATCTCGGCCGCCGTCTTGTCGAGGACCTCGTGATCGTACCCCTCCATGCGAATGCGGATGCGTTCGGTCGCTTGTCCGGCCACGCTTCGACTCCCGACGACATACTGTACTGTGAGGTACTGTACTGGACGATTTTTGCCCGAGGCGATTTTTGCCCTGCAGCAAACCGATCAGGGACCGTCACGCTAGGGGGGGACCGACCAGTTGTCAAGGTGGCGGAGCGATTTTCGGCCGCCGGTACGGACCGCCCCCGTTGGTATGATGTTGGTAAGATGGCGGGCATGAGCCGCACCGAAGAGACCCTCCTCAAGTGCCTACGGGAGCCGGTCCGGGGCCGGCGGAACGTCACCGCCTTGGCCGCCCACGTTGGGCCACTCTTCCCCGACCTGTCTACGGTCTTGGCCCGGCTGTTGCCCCGCACGGCCGACCCCGACATGGCCCTGAACAACCTCGAGCGGTTATTGACGCAGCCGGCCGCCCGTCAGCAGTTGCCGCTGCTGCTGGAGTCGCGGGCCCGCGGCCTGGAGGCCGTCCTGCAACTGCTCGCCACCTCGCAGTACTTCGCCGACACCCTGGCCAGTTACCCGGAGTTCCTGGAATCGGTGCGGACCCCCCTGCAGCGGACGCCGTCGACCGCCGAACTGACCGCCGAGTTGCGTGACGAGGTCGACAGCAGCAGCGATGACGCGGCCCTGTTGCGGGCCTTCCGCCGCTTCCGCAACCGCCACATCCTGCGGATCGGCATCAACGACGTGGTTCGTGACCGCCCTTTGGAGGAAGTCACGCGCGAGCTTTCCCGCGTGGCCGATTCGGCCATCGAGGTCGCCCTGCAGCACGCCCTGCGGAGCGTGGGGAACCGCTTCGGCACGCCCCGCACGGCCCGGGGTGAGCCGGCCCGCATCACCGCCCTGGCCTTCGGCAAACTCGGGGGGGACGAACTGAACTATTCGAGCGATATCGACCTGATGTTCGTTTACGACCACGACGGGGAGACGGCCGGGCGAAGGAGCAGCATCAGCAACGCGGAGTTCTTCGGCCGCGTCGTCTCCGAGGTCGTTCGCCTGCTGTCCAGCCACACCGACCGCGGCATCGCCTACCGGGTCGACCTGCGGCTGCGTCCGGAGGGGAACCGTGGGCCGCTCGCCCGCTCGTTCGCCAGCACCCTGAGCTACTACGACACCATGGGCCGCACTTGGGAACGGCAAGCCCTCATCAAGCTGCGGCACGTCGGCGGCGACCCGGCCCTGGCCCGCGAGTTCCTGACCGCCATCGAGCCGTTCGTCTATCGCAAGTACTTCAGTTTCGCCGAGATCAACGAGGTCAAGGCCCTGAAGCGGCAGATGGAGCAGCGGGCGGCCGCCCGCGAACGGGCCGGCAGCGAGCCCGGCTACCCCGTGGACGTGAAGGCCGGCCGGGGGGGCATCCGCGACATCGAGTATACCGTCCAGTTCCTGCAACTGCTCAACGGCGGCGACCTGCCGGCCGTGCGGCAGAGGAACACCCTGCTGGCCCTGGAGGCCCTGGAGATCGCCGGCTGCCTCACCCCGGACGAGACCTACATCCTCTCCGACGCCTACCGCTTCCTCCGCAAGACCGAGCACCGCTTACAACTCCTCTTCGACCTGCACACCCACAAGCTGCCGGCCTCGACCGAGGAGCTGAGGCGGCTGGCGATCCGCATGGGTTACCGGCAAGACAGCCGGGGCGACACCCGGGACGCCCGGGGCGAACCCCGACGACCGACCGAGCCGCAACGGCGGGAGTCCGGCAACCCGACGGCCGAACCGGCCCCGACCCGCTCTCCGGTCGCGACCCTCTCCGCCCAGCGACGCTCCCCACTGGACGAGTCGCCCCCGCCGTCGCTGGACACCCGCCGCCTCTTGGTCGACCCGCTCGACCAGTTCCTGAAGGACTTGCACGACAAGACCGACCGGGACCGGACGATCCTGAACCATCTGCTGCACCAGACGTTCGCCGACGCCGACGGACGGGCCGAACCCGAGGCCGACCTGATCCTCGACCCCGAGCCGGACGAGGCGACCGTGAAGGCCGTACTGGGCCGCTACCCGTTCCGGGACGTGAACAAGGCCTTCGCCAACCTGACGCAACTGGCCCGCGAGTCGGTGCCGTTCCTGTCGGCCCGCCGCTGCCGTCACTTCCTGGCCAGCATCGCCCCGCGGCTCCTGCAGGCCGTGGCCGAGACGCCCGACCCCGACGAGGCCCTGACCCAACTCGAACGGGTCTCGGCGTCCCTGGGGGCCAAGGCGATCCTCTGGGAACTGTTCAGTTCCAACCCGCAGATGCTCAAGCTCTACGTCGAGTTGTGCGCCGGCAGCCCGTTCCTCTCGGGGCTGCTGACGAACAACCCCGGCATGATCGACGAACTGCTCGACAGCCTCGTCCTGAACCAGCCCCGCACGGCCGAGGAACTGCGGGCCGAACTGACCGAACTGTGCCGCGGGGCGAGCGACCCGGCCCCGATCCTGCACAGCTTTCAGGACAAGGAATTGCTCCGCATCGGCGTCGGTGACCTGCTCGGCAAGGCCGACATCCGCTCGACCACCGCCGCCCTTTCCGACCTGGCCGAGACGATCCTCAACCAGGTGGTCGATCTGGTCGAGCCGGGGGTGCGGGCCAGGTGGGGCGAGCCGCTCCTCCCCCCGGGGTCGGCGGGAGCCACCGGACCGGCCGACCGGGCCGCGAACGGCCCGACCTGCCGCTACGCCCTGCTCGGCCTGGGCAAGCTCGGCGGCCGCGAGATCAGCTACCACAGCGACCTCGACCTGCTGCTCGTCTACGAGTCGGACGGCTTGACCGACCGGGGGGAACCGAACGCTCAGTTCTTCACCGAACTGGCCCAGCGCCTGGGTAACGCCCTGAGTCGCTACGGCCCGATGGGGCGGCTGTACGCGGTCGATATGCGGCTCAGGCCGACCGGTAGATCCGGCTCCCTGGTCGTGTCCCTGCCCGAGTTCCGCCGCTACTTCGCCGGCCAGAGCTGCCAACTCTGGGAGCGGCAGTCGCTGACGCGGGGACGGGTACTCCGGGGTGAGCCGGCCTTCGCCGCCGCCGTGCAACAAGTGATCCGCGAGGCGATCGCCGTGGAGCCGTGGACCCCCGCCCACCTCGACGAGGTCCACACGATGCGGCGACGGGTCGAGACCGGCGCGAGCAGCCGCAGCCTGAAGCGGGCCCCGGGCGGCATCGTCGATGTCGAGTTCGCCGTGCAGCTCCTGCAGTTGCGCTACGGGCACCGCTTCCCCGCCGTCGTGCGTCACAACCTGTGGGAGGCCCTGGAGGCCCTCCGAGCCGTCGGCCTGCTCTCCGCCGACGACGCGACCGGCTTGCAGACCGGCTACTCGTTCCTCCGCACCGTCGAGGCCCGACTCCGCATCGTCACCGACCGGCCCCTGACCGACCTCCCCGACAACCCGCACGACCTGGCGAAGTTAGCCCGCAGGCTCGGCTTCAGCTCTCCCGCCGACTTCCTGGCGCGCTTCCGCCAGGTCACCGCCGACATCCGCTGCCGCTACGAGGCGATCATCCGCCGGGAGCAGAATTCCTGAAGTGCAAGTGGTGTGTCCGCCGATGTCGGGGCTGTGAAGCCCTCGGCCGCGACCACCGTGCGGTTCCCCGTCTTCGCCCGGCTGCTCCCGGCTATCGTGCCGCTCGTCGCCGGCTGCGCCGACTGCCGCTTCCTCCGCGTGTCCTGTCCCGCACCGCCCGACCCCGTCGCCGCCGCCCACGCCCCCCAGCCGGACGCCGCCTACCGCGTCGGCTATCCCGATGTCCTCGCCGTCTCTTTTGACGACTTCCCCGACTGGAATGCCGTCGTGACCGTCGATCTGGACGGCCGACTGCCGCTCCAGCGGCCCGCTCGCCCGCGGGTCGAAGGAATGACCCTCGACGAGGTCCGCCGCGAACTCGCCAGCCTGGCCGGCCTCCGTCCCGATCGCGTCACGGTCCGCCTGGTCTCGCCCCGCGCCTCCCGGGTCTACGTCTTCGGACCGATCCGGGGCCGATCGCGGGTCGTGCCCTACCAGGGACCGGAGCCGGTCATCGACATGCTCAAGCGGATCGGCGGCCTGCCCCCCGGCACGAAACTGAGCCAGGTCTACGTCGTCCGTCCCAACGTCGCCAACGGTAAGCCACCGGAGGTCTTCCGGGTCGATGTCGCCGGGGTGCTGCTCAGCAAAGACCAGACGACCAACGTGGTCCTGCTCCCGTCCGATGCCGTCTACGTGGGGGAAACCACACGCTCGGTCTTCTCGCGGGTCCTGCCCGACTGGCTCGGACCGATCTACCGCCGCTGCCTCGGGCTACTGCCGGACGAGTGGTGGCAGCGAAACACCCCCCGACCCCCCTGACCGCCCTGACCGCCCTGACCGCCTCAAAGCGGCCCGGCGGGGACGAAGAGGCCGAATAGGTGGCAGGTGCAAGGCTCGCCGCAAAGGACCGGTCGCTGCAGCCTCGATTCAGCACCGCCCGCCGATCCACCGCACGGTGCCTCCGGCCGACTCACCGCGCTCACCACACCACACCGCGCCTCCGGCCGACTCACCGCGCTCACCACACCACACCACACCGCGTCGAGCACGACCGACGCGCCGCTGCCCTAGGCCGCCCCCACCGCCCAACGCCGCCCGACGATTCGCGTTATAGATTTCTGGTATGCTATCGGCGTGTCGGCCTGGCCCATCCCCCCGCTCGGGAGTCCGTCCCCATGTCGCAAGCGATCGTCGATCCGACAGAGTTGCGCCGGTTCGCCTCCAACCTGAAGCGATTCAATGCCGACCTGCAGGCCGGACTGGCCGGATTGCACGGCCAACTCGTCAGCCTCGGGGACTCCTGGCGGGACCAGGAACATGACCGCTTCCGCCAGGAATTCGAGGCCACCATGCAGGTATTGGAGCGGTTCATCCGGGCGACCGAGGAACACATCCCGTTCCTGCTCCGCAAGGCCGAACACATCGAGGACTACCTGTCGCAACGGTGAGCCATGCTCGACGGGGCCGATGTCCGCTCGATCGACGCCATCCGGGACTGGCACGCCACCTTGGCCGGCTACGGCGAGGTACTGGCCGAGGCCCTCGCCGGGGTCGAGCCGGAACTCCGCCGCGGGCACGACTGGATCGACGAGCAACTGGCACTCTGGCAACGGGCCGTGCGGGACTGCGAGGACGAGGTGACGCGGGCCAAGGCCGAACTCGCCCAGAGGAAGTTCCCGAACTGG
>Ga0308417_1001288_pt1 | contig 17334 bp, 9 predicted proteins | sample HotsprSampleOS65_FD_203528 | JGI IMG/M metagenome (GOLD analysis project Ga0308417, IMG submission 203528) | Hot spring phototrophic mat microbial communities from Octopus Spring, Yellowstone National Park, Wyoming, United States - 20090730_OS65 ... | reverse complement strand
GATTCGCAGCTTCCGTTCTCCTGCACGCCGGAGTGTATAGCAGGTCGGCGCGGGCAGCGCAAGCGCAAGATTACGCTATTCTCAAGAGGACGCTCGTGTCCGGGACACTATTGGCATCTTGCCCGTGCCCTGGAGTTTGGCATTTTTCATAGTGTGGAGACTCTGCCCCGATGGCCAGCACGGGCGAGAACGGCGGCGAGAACGGCCGTGCTACGTCGTGCGCCGGCGCGATCCCGGACCGCCGGCCGCAGAAACGGTCACGCGCCCATGCGGCAAATCCGCAAGTCCGGTTCGATGAGCGGGAGGTGGAAACGGAGCCGGGCAAGGCTACTGAGGCACCGGCAACCGAAAGGGCCGGACAACGGATTAGGCCGATCCTGAACCACCGCGCCACCTCTCGACTCTGCCGTTGCCGTTCCGTAGCAAGGGTAGGCTTTTGCATCTAAAAGCCCCGCATGGTATAATAGTTATGTCTGTCGGTGCTGAACACAGAAAAGGCGCCGCGCGCGTGCAGTATCAAGTCTGAGGAGGAGCAGTCGACATGCGAGGCAAACGACCGCGGCCGGCCCATGTGTGCCGCGCGGTGGCGGCGACGGTGTGCATCATTTCCACCACCGCAGTCCTTCAAGCGGCACAGATCACGATCAACTGCCAGCAGGATACCTACATCGACTACTACAATCCGAACACGAACTACGATGGCCTGAACCAGTTCCTGTATGTAACGGCGTACAACACCGTGCAGAACCCCCAGGTTGTGCCGCGCAAAAGCGCTTTAATCCAGTTTGATTTGAGTTCGCTGCACAAACACGCCTACATCAACTCGGCCAGGGTCTCGCTGCTGGCGCGAAGCCGCGAAGACTGGGAAAGCGGCGACTGGGCGGACATCAGCCTGTTCGCGGTCAACGGGACCCGCGACTGGGTGGCCAGCCAGGCAACGTGGAACGTCTTCAAAACCGGCACCTATTGGAGCACGCCCGGCTGCGAGTGGGTGCCTTTCGACCGCAGCGGCACGGCCGACGCCACCGTGCGCTTTTCAGGCAACTTTCCCCTCGGCGTGCGCTACGAATGGAGCCACGCGAACCTGACCTCGACGGTATGGGACTGGCATCGCGGGGCGGCGACCAATCGCGGGTGGCTGGTGCGGATTACCGACAAGGAACCCGGCGAACACGAGGGCGTCAGCTTCTATGACGTCAACTACGGCACCGCCTGGGGGCCGCAGCTTTTCATCGACTACACCATCAAGCCCATCACCTGGAACACGACCAACGGCACGTGGAACACGACCTCCACCAACTGGACATGGGAAGGCGGGCCCACCCAGTATGTCGAGGGAGACATGGTCCGCTTCACGGACACCGGCGGAGGAACAAGCGCCAGCATCGCGATCGCCGGCACGGTCCAGCCCGCCTCCGTTACCTTTGACAATACGAACAAGAGCTATGCGTTCAGCAGCGGGGCCATAGGCGGATCGACGGGGATCACCAAGGGCGGCACCGGCACCGTCACGATGGGCACGGCCAACAGCTACACCGGCAGCACCACGCTCAACGCCGGCAGCCTCATCGTCACCGCCAACGGTGCCCTGGGCGCCTCCAGCAGCGGCACCACGGTCAACAGCGGCGCGACCCTGGGTTTCCAGGGCGCAGTGGCCTACAGCACGCCCGAGCCTCTGACCATTAACGGCAGCGGCGCAGGCGGCGCCGGGGCCATCGCCAACATGAGCGGCGATAACAGCTTTGCAGGGCCGATCACGCTGGGAAGCGGCAGCAGCATCGGCGTTGCCTCCGGAAGCCTCACCCTGACCGGGGCCATCGACGGCAACCACACCCTGACCAAGATCGGGCCCGGCACGCTGATCCTCGGCGGTTCATCCGCCAACTCCCACGGCCAAACGACGGTCAACCAGGGGACGCTGGTTCTGAACAAGTCCGCCGGTGCGGCCGTGCCCGGCCCGCTGCTTGTCAGCGACGGCACGAGCAATGCGGGCGTCCGCCTCGATGCCTCGCACCAGATTGCCGGCTCATCGGCGGTCACCGTCAACTACCTCGGTTCGCTTGAGCTCAACGGCAACAACAACACAATCGCCAGCCTGACCATGACCGGCGGGAGCGTGAGCACCGGCGTCGGCACATTGACCCTCGGCGGGAACGTGGCCTACACCGGCGCCACCAACGCAGCCACTATCAGCGGCAACCTCGATCTGGGCGGCACGACGCGCATCTTCCAGGTCAACGACGGTGTTGCCGCGGATGACCTGGTCGTGAGCGCCAGAATCGCCAACGGCGGACTGACCAAGACCGGCAGTGGCCGGCTTGTCCTGGCCGGCGACAACACCTACAGCGGCGCAACAACTATCGCCGCCGGCGCGCTCGTGGCTCAGCATGCCAACGCGCTGGGCGGCGGTCCGGTGACCGTCGGGTCCTTGATCGGCATGGGGCCGACCCTGTTGGCCGGCATCCCGCTGACGATCGCCAACAATCTCACGGCAATCGGCAGTGGGGCCACTATCGGCGGACTCAACACCTCCGGGGAGGTTGTCTTTGCCGCCGACGTCCGCCTGGATGCCGCCGACCTGAGTCTGCATGCCGCGCCCGGCGGCAGGGTTTGTTTCGGCGGCAACTTCAGCGAATCGTCCACCTCGAGCCTCAAGGCGATCGGCGGGGGCGTCATCGAACTCACAGGCGATAATCGCTACTCGGGCGGGACCCACGTAGTCGGCGCCACCCTCCTGGTCAACAACACCAGCGGCTCTGGCACCGGTAATGGCTCGGTGGTCGTCGGAGCTCCGGGTGGCGTGGGCGTAGGCGGGTCACTGGGCGGCGAGGGTTCCATTGCCGGAACGGTGCTGGTCCATGATGCCTCGCTCCTCCTGCCGGGCAAGTCCGTCGGCACGCTGACAGTGGGCAGTCTGGTTCTCAGCAATGACTCCGCGCTGGTCTTCGAGCTTGATCGGCCTGGCATTATCGGCCAGAACATCAACGACCTGATCGCCGTGCGGGGCGACCTGACCCTCGATGGGATGCTCCATGTCCAGGCAATGCCCGGCTTCGCGATGGGCACCTACACCCTGTTCACCTACGAGGGCGGCCTGGACGATCGGGAGTTGAGGCTCGGATTCATGCCGCCCGGCTACCGCTACGAGATTGATGTAAGCGAGCACGGTCGGGTGAATCTCATCGTCATCCCCGAGCCGGCGGCGCTGAGCTTGCTGGCGCTTGGCGGGCTGGCGCTGATCCGCAACAGAAGGCGCTGATGGCAAAGCGGAGGACGCCCGACGACGCGGATGGGAGAACTCCGGTCGAACAGTGGGAGGGGGCGGGCGTCGATGGTTTCATTGCGACGTGCCTCGACGCCGGCGCAACTCAGCAGGCTTCCCGCCTCAGTCGGCATCGAGGCGCTGCACGTGTGGCGCGGGCAGGGCGCGGAGGTTGCGCTGAAGCCGCTCGGCATCCACCGGCACCGGCGAGGTGCGCAACGGCGGCAGCGGCGGCGTCTCGCTCAGGCCCGACCGATCGGCAAGCGGTAACACAGGACGATGCACCGGAAGTGGCCGCTGGCGCGCCAATAGTGGCAACTCGATGCCAACCGGCAGCGCATTGGTGGGAACACTCAACGGCGCTGTGGCGGCCAGCCGCGGGGGTGGCGGCGGCACGGCGGTGGCCGCCGGCAGCGCATGGGAATCGGCGCTGATACGAGGCGCCGGCGTCTGGCGCTCCAGCAGCGGCAGCAGCGCCCGGTGACGGGGCTGCATCGCCGGCAGAATCCAGCGGGTCGGTGCGACGGCGACCGGCGCCGGCCGCGGCGCGGTTGCCAGATTCAGCGACCACGGAGACGATGGCATGAGCACATCGACTGCCCGCGACTGGAGCGCCGTGGTGAACTCGCGCGGAACGCTCAGTTCATGCGGCGGCGCGGGCGCGGGACTGGTGGCGGGAGGAGCAACCGCCGGCCGGGTGGTGGGAGGCGCCGGCGCCGTGCTCGGCCCTGTCGGCTGGGCGGCGATGGTGGAACCCAGCATTGTGCCGCAGAGAATCGCCGCGCAGAGCCTCTTCGTCGTGGACAGACTCATCGCCATTCGCATCGCCTCGCTACTTGACCTCGATGATAAGCTTGACGGGCGTGCCCTCCGCCGGAAGCAGCTTCTTGTCGGTCTCCATCTTCAGAAGCGGTTCCTCCTTCATCGTCAGATTGCTCTGGATAACGGTCTGGTTGCTCACGGGAAAGACCGTGATGAGCGTGCCGCTCACGTCGGCGCCGTAGACCTTGTCGGGCTTGTCGGGGCTGGGCTGGAGCATATCCGAGCCGGTGAAAAACCAGCGCAGGCGCGGCATGGGACGGCCGGTCTTGCGGTCGACCAGCGTGCGCTCGATCGGCACCCGCCGCGGGTCGCCGATGGCCGAAGGCACCTCGATGAAGATGGCCAGCTCCGGCCCTTCGCCGGCACTGTTCTCATCCTGAGCGGGGCGGCCGGGCTTCAGCCCCAACGACTCCAGCGCCCGATGGACATCGCTGGGCTTGATCTCGAAGGTAACCACGGTCTCGTGGGCTTTCTCGCCCCTGGGGGCGCCCCAGCAGGCGATCACCTCGATCGGATATATCTCGGCGAGATTCGGCAGCTTGCGCGGGGCGACCTTGCAGTCGATGGTGATGGTCTTCTTCTCCACATCCACGCTCAGACCCGCCGGCCAGCTCGTCTGGGCGGCCGCCGGGGCGCACAACAAAGCCATCATCAGGCAGACGAACAACGTTGACTGTTTCATGGCGTTCACTTGTCTCCAATGCAGACGACCACGGTTTTCTGTTGATCAACGGGCCCGCCGAGGGTGGTGGTGGCAACGTACAAGCGTCCGCCGTGAACCACCGGCGAGGCATAGACCATGCCCGGCGCCTTGACCGCCGGCTCGGTTGCCAACTCCATCTTCCACAGCGGCCGGCCATCGGCCAGCGACAGCGCCGCCACAACGCCTTTGAGGTCGGCCACGTAGACCACATCGCCGGCCACGGCCGGCCCGGCGAACATCGCCGCGCCCATGTCGTGGCTCCAGCGCTCGGCGCCGTCGGACACGTTCCAGGCTCGGACGCGGCCGTCGGTGGCGGTGAAGATTGCGACGTCCCCGACGACGGCAATGGGTGATACAACCCCGCCGGGCACGGCTTTGCTCCAGAGCAGCCTTCCATCATCCAGCCGGCAGGCGGCCACAGAGCCACGGCCGCGGCGAAGCTCGGCCGGATCGAGTCGGATGCTGCTGCAACCGATAAGCACGGTGTTGCCGCTGACGGTGGGACCCGACCAGGGGTTCATGTCCAGGGGCAGCTCCCATTTCACCTGGCCATCGGCGGCGTCGAGGCACAGCAGCGCCCGATGGCCCACGCCCTCGACGTCGAGGAACGCCGAGCCGACCAGCACGCGATCGCCGGCCACCGCCAGCGATGCGTCCACGTGCCAGATGTCGCGCCCGGCCTGCCACACGATTTTTGGGGCGACCTGGGGCAGCGATGCCGCTGAAGGTGGTATGGCGAAATCGGGGTCTTCCTTCTTTTCTTTCTCGTAGATCGCCTGGAGTTCCTTCCATCGCGCCTGGCGCGCGGCAACGGTGGCGGCCAGATCCTGCTCCACACCCTCCATGACCACGCGCGTCATCTGGGCGCAGACGACTCCGGCGTTGCCGGCGCCGATGTAAACCTGCCCGTCGGCAACCGTCGGCGAGCCTTCCAGATGGATCAGCGTGCCGGGCAGCGGCAGTTGCCACAACGCGCTTCCATCGACAAGCGAGAGGCAGTGCAGCGAGCCGCCATCAGTCTGGTGCATGCCATCGCCGAAGACAATCATGCCATCGACAACACAGGGCGGACTGACGATAGGCTGCGACAGCAGCGGCGCGTGCTGTTCCCAGAGCACGCGCTGCGGCGCTTCATCGGCCAGCGACAGCTTGTACAGCGCCGCCGAGTTGAACGGACCCAGCCCCGACACCAGCAGCGCATCGCCCGCAACCACAGGCGCGGCCACGAAATGGTCTCGCGACTCGTAAACCCACAGAACCTTGGGCTGGCGCGGGCCCGGCCGGTCGTCGATGCTGCCGGTGCGCTGGAGATTGCCGCGATGCGTGGGCCAGGAAAGCTCACCGGCGCAGGCCGGCGCGGCTCCCAGGGCCACACACACCGTCAATCCAGCATACCACGAACGACATCGCATGAATCGCATTCTCCATCGACTGCCCGAAGCTCGCCTCACTGCCCGCTCACCAGGCCGGCCAGGGCGCTGGCGCCAAGCAGCACGCTCACCTCGTCGGCGCCGCTGTTCCAGATGAAATCAGGCACGCCGTCCTTGTTGACGTCGGCCACGCACACCGCCAGGCTGCCGAAGGTGCGCTGGTGTAGACCGACGACGGCGGTCACGTCCGCGAACACGCCGTTGCCGTTGTTGCGGAAGATGCGGTTGGGTCCATTGAGGCAGCCGACCAGCAGGTCCTTGCGGCCTCGCCCGCCGAGGTCGACCAGCACCGCCGAGGTGGCGCTGCCGTCGAGCCTGGCCAGATCGCCGCTGGCGGCGGTGATGTCGGTGAAGCGGCCGCCGCCGTCGTTGCGGAAGAGCTTTGAGCCGCCGGCCTGCGGCACGAACAGATCAACCGCCCCGTCGCCGGTCACATCGCCGAAGACGGGAGTGATTCCGCCGGCCTTGAACGTGATGCCCGAATCCTTCGACTCCACAAACCCGCGCGGCGTATTGAGCACCAGCACGCCCTCGCCGGCGCTGTAGAGGAAATCGGGCCGGCCATCGCCGTTGACATCGGCGACAAGGAGGCGATCGCCCTTCACATGCCCGGCCGCCCCGTTCATGCCCAGCCCCACGCGCTCGGAGACATCGACGAAGCGAGCCGGCTGCGAGCCCTCAGCAGCCGCGTTGCGGTACAGCCGCAGACCCATGAAACCGTTCGCCAGCAGAATATCCTGACGCCCGTCGCCGTCGAAGTCGATCCAGGCGGCCGCCGTGACGTTGTAGTACGACTCGCGCGGGATCAGGTCCGAATCATTCTTGAACGTGCCCCGCTGGTTGCTCAGCAGGACGATGCCGGCAGGCGTCGCCAGCAGCAGGTCGATTTGGCCGTCGCCGTTCCAGTCGCCCCAGGCAGCGGCGCGGGCGCCGCCGGAATAAGGCAGGCCGATTTCCTCCATCGCCAGCCCGGCGCTCTGGAGCACGATCACGCGGTCCTCGCCGAAGAGGCAAAGGTCCTGCTGACCGTCGCCGTTGAAGTCGGCGGCGACCATGCCCCGTCCGCGCGCCCCCAGCGGGGGCAGCGCACCCAGGTGGCTGAAGCCGGGCATGCCCTCCAGTCGCTGGAACTCGTCGTTGCCCCAGCCGACGAAATCGCGCTGCGGGTTGTAATCCTGAAGCTTGAGGCTGGCACGCATCCGCTGGATGCGCCCGGCGCGCAGTTGGATGGCGTTCTTGTCGCCGTCCGCCATGCAGGTGACGATCACCTCCTTGCCGGCGAGCATGGCCGTCACCGCGGTGGCCAGTCTCTCGGGGCGCCCGCAGAAGGTTCGCAGCAGATACGGTTCGCCATGGATCATCTCCCACCACTCGCCGCGCAGGTACGTCTGATACCAGTAGGAGTCGATGCAGATTTCCGCCTTCCCCTGGGCGTAGAACATCAGCGCCTGCTTCCCGGGCCTGGCCCATTCCATGACGTACTCCCACTCCCGCGGGTGGAAGCTGCCGCGCGGCTGGCCGATGTTGTGGCGCAGCACATCACCGGGGTGCTGGCCCTTGAGGTCCTTGACCTTGCTGTAAATGATCAGATTCCGGTCGGTGTCCACCTTGTCGATCCTGATGAGCAGGATGTTGGTTGACTCGGCCACAATCCGCCCCAGTGCGTAGGGCGCTTCAATGTAGGCCTGCGCCGCGCTCGCCCACAGCGCCCAGGCTGCCAGCCCACAAGCCAACGCGTACATCCGGCGATCTCGTGTCTTCATAACCACCTCGACCTTCATCGAATTCACGGCACAACGGGCCGGATCCGTCCGGCCGCGCGCTACTTGATCTCCGCCAGCCGCTTGCGGGCGAGCTGGTCCCACTGTGTTCCCGGCCGCTCCTGAGTGATCTTGCCCAGGAGCTTGCGGGCATCGTCCTGCCGGTTCAGCGCCACCAGGCCGCGTGCCGCCTCATATCGGGCGGCGGCGGTCACGTCGGGGTATGCGTACGTATATTCAACGGCCAGCAGCGCATCCACCGCCTCGGCATAGCGCTTCTGTTCGAGGCGGCACAGACCCAGATGGAGCTGAGCGCGGGCGCCGATCTCGCTGGCCGTGCCGCGGGTCGCCTCGGTGAAGGCAGTCGCCGCGGCGTCGTATTGCTTGAGGTTCTGAAGCGCCAGTCCCAGGATGAACCGGGCCTCATGGACCAGCGGGCTGCGCGCAAAGCGCTGCACGAAGACCTCCATGGCCGGCTGGGCCAACGCCCACTGCGAGCTGGCGACGGCGGCCTGCCCGAACCTCAGCAATGCCCGCTCGCCCATGCCCGGCGGCAGCCGCGGAGCATTGCGGTCGGCGAACCGCCGCAGCACCTCGATCGCTTTGGGCCAGTCCTTTTGCGCCACGTAGCACTCGCCCAGCCCCGCGGCCGCGTGCGCCGTCCACACGCTGCGCTGATTCTGCATGATGGCATTGAACTGGGCGATGGCGCGGGGCACGTCGCCCTTGGCCAGCAGCGATGTCCCCAGCCGCAGCCGCAGCCGCTCGAGCATGTCCAGCGGCGGCTGCTGCTGCATCGCCTCGGCCAGAAGCCCAATGGCCGCATCGTGCTCGCCGCGGTCGGCCAGCATCTCGGCCAGCTCGAAGCGCGCATCGTTGGCGATCTCGACGTGCGGAGCCGCCTCGATGATCGCCATGTACAGCGCCCTGGCCTTCTTCTCGGCAGGTTGTGGGGGGACGCTGGTCGCATCTTTCTGCCGCGCTGCGTCCACCTCCGCCTCGGCCAGCCGACGGTAACACCAGGCCGCCTCATACAGCGCCCGCAGTCGCTGCTCGGAGGCCTCATCCTCAAGCTCGTATCGCCGGGCCTCGGTCACCAGCGCCTCGGCCACCTGAGCAAGTTTGGCGGCCGCGCCGCGCAGGGCCTCCTGGGCCGCCGGGAGGCTCTGCGGCCGGCTCGCCGCCGCCACCACCGCGCGTCGCGACGCCTCAAAGGCGGCCATCGTCCGGTCTTTGTCCGCCAGCAGCGTCTGCCAGCGCGCCTGCGCTGCTTCGGGCGAATCCTTGAATCGCTTCTGCACGCTCTCGAACAGCGCCAGCGCCTCGTCCACCTTGCCCGATTCCCTCAGGGCGATGCCGTGGCCCAGCCACAGGGCCGCCAGCCACGCCTGTCGCGAGGGGTCCTTCTCCAGCGCCGGCTCGTGCCGCTCGCGCGCCTGCGCCAGAAGCGTCGCCGCGTCGGACGCTCGGCCCTGCCCGCGCAGGCACTCGGCGGTGAAGATCAGCGCCAGCGGCGAAATAGGATCGTCCTTCAGCGCCCCGTCCTGAAACGCCCGCAGCAGCGTCAGCGCGCCGCCCACGTTCCCCAGCCGGGCCAGCACGCGCGCGTTCTCATAGGTGGCCGCCCCCAGCAGCGGATGGTCCGATCGTTGAATCAGCCGCACGTACACCAGTCGGGCGTTGGCCAGCGACTGCCGCTGCTCCAGGGGATCGGCCAGCACATCCGCCACGCGCTGGTGGCAGTACCCCAGCTTGAGCATCCCGTCGGCCCAGTTGGGGTCGTTCTCCTGCGTGTTGGTAAAGCTCCCCAGGATGCCGATGATCGTCCGCGTCTGCTCCAGCAGCCGCGCTGTTGACAGCGCATCGCCAGCATCCTCCGGCAGCAGGCGGATCATGCAGTCGGCAAGCAAGTATGACACACCGGCCAGATCGCCCGAGCGCTGGGCCTCCGGAACGGCCGACAGCAGCCGCATGGCGCCCTGGTAGTCGCCGAGCTGATAGGTGGCGATGCCCGCCGAATAGCGGGCGAGGTTGGCCTCGCGGCTGGCGGGGAAGCGCTCGATGACCATGTTGTAGCGTTTGATGGCCTCCTTCAGCATTTCCCGACGTTGAGGCGTCAGCTCGCCGCCCTGCGCCAGCGCCGGCAGCAGTATGTTCTCGCCCTGGCGGAACAGCACCTCCGGCAGCAGGGGGCTGTTGGGGTAGTTCTTCTCAAATGTCAGGCACAGCTCCTGCGACTCGGCATACAGTCCCGCAAGCTGAAGCGCCGCCGCGCGCCGCTGCATCGCGACCTCGTGGCGCGCGCCGAGGTTGTGCCGCTCCAGCACCTGCTGATACGTGGCCGCGGCGGCCTTGTACTGACCGGCCAGTTGCTGCGTGTCGCCCAGTTCCAGCAGGACATCGCCCAGCGCCGCCCGCGACGGCGAGGCGGGCGGCGCTGTCTGCACGCGTTCCAGGGCCTTTTGCAGCGATTCGACCGCAGCCGCCAGCAATGTCGCCGGCCCCCCGGCGCGCGCCGCCCCCACCTGCGCCCGCGCCAGCCACAGCAGCCCCTGCTCAGCCAGCGACGGATGCTCGGCGATCGGCGCCAGGGCCTTGACGGCGTCGGCATACCGCTCCATCAGCACCAGCGTATGGCCGTGCTGAAGCTGCGCCTCCGGCGCCAGCGGCGACTGCGGATAGAGGCGCGCAAAGCTCCCCAGCCGCGCCGCCGCCTCCGACAGCTCCCCCTGATTGCGCAATAGCAATCCCCAGTAGAACAGCGCCCGCTGCACGTAGTCGGGGGCTGGTTCGCGCGCCACCCGCTCCAGCGCCTCGCGCTGCTGGGGCGCAATCGCCTCCGGCTTCTTCAGCGCCTCGGCCGCCTCCCGTCGCCGCGCCTCGAAGCCGGTCACAACGGCTTCGTATTGAAGCGCGGCCTCGGGCCACTCATCCCAACTCTCGTGAATCCGCGCCAGCAGATAGCGCGCGTGTGGTCCGTTGGCATCCGCAAACGGCGCCAGCAGCGCCAGCGACCGCGCCGCCGCAAACAGATCTCCGGTGTAAAAACTGGCCACGCCCTTCAGATACAGCGCCTGGGGCCTTTGCGGTCCCAGGGCGGCACCCGACTGCGCCAGCAGCGGATCCAGCACCGTCAGGGCATCCTTGTACTGCCCGCCACGCACGAGCATGTCGGCCTGGTCGGTCCGCGCCCGCATGGCCCACCGCATGTCGGGGTTGTCGGAATCCGACTCGCCCGCCGAGCGCTTCGACCGCGCATCAAACGCGGCTGCGGCCGCCTTGAACTGTTCGGCCGCCTGCATGAACAGCCGCGCGGCGGGCGTGGGGGATCTGGGCGGCAGGGCGGTCGGCTGGGTCGCCGCAATGGCCGCCGCCTGCCGGGCCGCCTCAATCCCCTGGCCGCGGAGCGCAACGCCATAGTAGTACAGCGCCTCGGCGCGCTCGGGAAGATTGGCGTCGGCCGCCGCCGACCGCAGCAGCGTGGCCGCCGCCGCGTAGTTGCCGTCGCTTTGCAGAAGCGTGATGCCCAGCCCATAGCGGGCGGAAGAGAGGTCCTTGTGCGTGCGAAACTCGCGCAGGAATGTGTTGAACCGCTCGGCGGCCACTGAGTAGTTGCCGTCGTTGAAGGCGGCGCGGGCGCTGTTCAGCAGCATGGCCGCCCGCTCGTCGGCGCTGAGCTCCTGAGTCTGCGCCGGCCCGCTGAGCCCCGCGATCATCAGTGCGCAGAGCATCGCCCTCACACCGCACCTGCGGACCAAGTAAACGTCGTACTTCATCCGGCCTCCCGTACGAGGCGCCCTGGCTGGACCGTATCAGAGCGGCCGACGAGGCCCACTCGCCTTGACACGGCCCCTTATGCCATTTACGGCGTGTGTGAAGATTCGTTGAAGGTACGCGGCGCCTCCCGCTCACATCAGCTCGAAGCACAGCGACACGCACGAACCGCTTCAGCTTCTTCTGCTGCACCGATGGAGCTATTACTTCTATCAAGTTGTTGCCGTTGATGCCACACGCTCAGATGCGCGCCGGCGTCCGGCGTCGGGGGCGCACAGCCAGGGCGGCGGCCAGCAACAACGCTGCGGTCCCGGAGGGCTCGGGAACGACGGACAGAATAAGGGCATCGGGATCGGCCATGACCACAAATTCGAAATCCTTGAATGATGGCGCGGAGATAGGCTGATTGTAGGTGATCGAATTGGCCCTGATGAGCACGAAGCTGTCACCGACAGCCGGGCTGAAAAACGGATCGAAGGCGAACTCGACCTCCTCCAGGGTGACGAAGCCCTCGACGTCAAGCTGGTCAACGTCGGTTCCCGGACCCAGATCCACGTGAAAGACGGCGCCGGGACCGAATGTCAGGTTGCCCTGAATCGACATGGCCCCCGCGGCGTTGCCGGGGCTGAGCATGAAGTTGACGAGCATGTCGCCGCCGCCGGTGAAGCTTCCCTCGCCGCTGACCGGACCGTCGAAGGTGGCCTGAACACCCGGAAGAATGCTGAACTCGTCGCCGTTGTGGGCAACGGCGCCGCCGAAGAGCGCGCCGGTGCCGCCAATGAGAATGCGACCGGAGGCCTCGTTGAAGATATCACCGCTCAGCAGTGTTGGACCGTAGGTAAAGTCCATCAGCCCGGTGTTGATCACGCTGGGGAAACTCAGGAGCTGGCCGTGCCCGCGAATGGTGGCCAGGGGCGAGTTGATCAGCCCCCCGCCGGTGACCAGGTCGAAGACGCCGTCATTGAACTCCATCAGCCCGTTGTTGGTAAGTGCGCCGCGAATGGTCATGCTCTGGCCGCTGTTGACGCGCATCTGGCCGTTGTTCTCCACGGCGCCAATGATGAAACCGGTCCCCTGAATCAGGCCCTGGCCGCTGTTCACGAGGGTAGTGCTGACCAGGCTCGACTCTTCGCCGTCGAGGCGGATTTCGCCGGAGTTGAACGTGTTGATGGCCGTGTACTTACCGTCCTGAATCCATACGAGCGAGCCGGGGTCGATGAAGGCGTCCTGATCGAGCACCAGCTCGTGATCGGCTGTGAGCTTGAACTTGTCGGTGAGCGGGCCGTCGGGCCTGACCATCAGGTCCTGGAGGCTGATGTGGAGCAGTCCGGCGTTGAAATTGAGTTTGCCGGCGCGGGTAATGGAGCCCGTGTCGAGCGTGCCGCCGTCGATGTTGACGGTGCCACCCTCGCGGATTTCCAAGTTCTTGCCGTTGAATAGAGCAGCCCCCCTGCGGATGGTGAGCGTGCCGTTGCCGGTGGTCCTGCCGCCAACGAAGAGATTGTTGTTGATCGACCAGCTCGAGCTGTTGCTGCTGATGGTGACCGTGCCGGTGGTACCGGCAGCCAGACCGATCTTGCCGCTGTTGCTGGTGACCTTGGCGCCGCGGGTGATGGTCACGTTGCCCGTGCCGCCGGCGCCGACGTGAATCAGAGCGGAGTTGTTCCAGCGGGCGTCGGTGGAGACGATCACGCTGCCGGAACTGCCAGGCGCGGAGCCGATCTCCGCCTCCACGCTCTCGACAATGCCGTTGCGGAACGTGACGCGGGCAACATCGGGCGGCTCGCCCGGCGGACTGCTCAGCCCCAGAGTCAGCGACGGCAGGCCCGTGGACAGCAGCCGGTAACGATAGCCGTTGAGATCGAAAACCAGCTTGTCGTCGCCGATGAGCATCCGCTGGTTGGCGCGGTTGCCGGCCAGGGTCACTGTGTAGGCCCCGCCAATGTTGAAGCGGGCGATGTCCTGGGAGCCGGGAACGCCCCCGGGAGTCCAGTTCTGCGGCACCTGAAAAATGCCGCCGGCCGGCTGCTGCCAGTCGGCCAGATCACCTCGCGCAATCAGACCAACCGCCGCGAGCGTGACACCTGCACAGAGGACAGTTCGAAACCACATTGCGTACCCCTTTCGGGCCGGCCCAGGCCGGTTCCGAAGCACCACTTCAGCCGGAGCTTTCCGCGAAAGCCTCACTCGTACCCATGCGCCTGTCCGACCAGGCGCTGCGCCTCCATTCATGGGACCACGGCTGATAATCTATCATAGCACAACTGCCCGCTGTTGCAACGAAGAACCGGAATATCGGACCATCGGCAGGCGCCGTATCTGAATGCGGAAATGAGCCCCGTAGCCACGTAGGTGCGGCACCGCCGCACATCGCGGTTTGCCCTCGCACCACCGTCCTGGACGCGTGACAGATTCTGCGTCGGATGCAGCTCCCGGCCGGCGCCGCGGGACGATGCGCGATGCATCGTCTGGACGCGCAGCGCCGGCCAGGATGGCCGCGTTACATCTTCTCCACGTCCACGACGATCCTCACGGGATTGCTTATGGTGTCGTAGACCGGCGACTTCTGGGCCAGCTTCTTCAGCAGCTCGACGTCGGCGTCGCTCTTCACGCGCAACTTGACGCGGATTTCCTGGTAGCCGCTGCGCACCTTGGGGTCGAGCCCAAGGAAGCCGTGCAGGTCAAGATCTCCCTCGACCTGCGACTCGACGTGGTCGATCTCGATGCCGCGCGACGCGGCGTGATAGACCATCGTGTTGGTCAAGCATCCCAGCAGCGCCATGATGGCGAACTCCACCGGGTTGGGTCCCTTGTCGCTGCCCAGCAGCACCGGCGGCTCATCCACGTGATACTGGAAGGACACCGGGCGGGTGTGCTGCTGGTTGGCGCCCTCGAAGCTCCCCACGGTGGCGCGGTTCAGGCCGCAGCCCAGCCACATGTCGCTGGCGCGGAACTTGAACTGGGCCAGCGTGGGATCGGCGCGGATGGCGTCGATGGTCTGAAGCAGCGCGGGAACATCCACGCCATTGACGGTCTGCTTGTCGCTCACGGTCGTCGTTGTCGTCGTCATGATACACCTGTTGGGTAAGGGGGCCTTCTGAAACTCGGAACTTCAACGCGTCAAACCGGTTCAATCGCACGTCGCTCGTCACAAGAGCATGCGGCGTGCCAGAGCCGATCGGAGCGCCAGAAACCCCGCGGCGCGGCCGCGACGCGGGTTGGCCGTGCCGATGCCCCTGGCCCGTCGCCCGCGTGCGCGAGTTTTCGCGCCCGTGGTGTGGCGAGTTTTCGCGATGGATGCGGCACGGCGGGGCGTCCCGGGCGAGCCTTCCGGCGAGCCGATGCCGTGGGAGTCGAGTCACCCCTCGCGCCCGCCGTTGCGGACGGCGCGGAAGAGCTTCAGCGGCTGCTGCACCGCGTTGAAAATGTTGTTGTAGATGTTGGCGGTCATGAACTTCAGCGCCTCGTGGGTGGGCTTGGCCGCCGGTTCGTGGATGAAGGGCAGGAAGATGACCACCGCTGCGAGGCGCAGCAGGGCGCTGAGCGCGAAGAGCACCTCGTAGAAAGTGAACACCTTGAACCCCTCCAGCGGCTGCCAGTGCCAGTCGCGCAGCAGCTCGGCGATGACCCCCGAGGCCAGCCCGCCCAGCATGCCGGCGATGTTGATGATGACGCTGTTGACGGCTACGTAGGCGCTGCCACCGGTGTTCCCGTTGGCCTGGTCGCTGGTCTCCGACATCTCCAGCACCAGGTTGAAGTTGGCCACCTCCACCCCCGTCCAGAGGATTGCCCCCCCGGCCGACAGCAGGTAGCCCAGCCAGATGTTGCCGCTGGTGAGCAGGCACCAGCCGGCGCCGATGGGCACCAGCCCCAGCGCCGCCATGGCCAGCAGGGGCTTCTTGCCCATGCGGTCGGCCGCGTGCCCCCAGGCGCGCACGAAGAACAGGACGGCGACGCTGGGTGCGACGATGAGCATGAGCTGGGTCAGGGAATTGACGCTGCGACCTGAGCCGCCCCCCAGGGCGAGCTGCTCCATCACGTAGAGCGTCACGAACTGGCCCATGAACGAGACCGCGAACATGAGCGTCGCCACAAATCCGCCGAACCAGAGGAACTGACGGTTGTGCAGAGGCTCGCGCATGGCCTTGAGCAGTCCGCGGCCACTCTGCCGCGGTCGCGGCGGGTCGTCGACATAGTGGAACAGGTGGATGTCGATGACGCCGAAGATGGCGGCGGCGATCAGGACCACGGCGCACCAGAGGAGCACCTCGTAGGCATCCGCGCCGGCCGTGTTGCGGTCGAGCAGCCAACCCACGATCAGGGCGGTGGGGACGGCGGTGACGATGCCCCACTGGCGTCGGCGCGAGAAATACCGTCCCCGCAGACGATCGGGCACGATGTCGGCCATCCACGCAACCCACGCCGGACCGCCGACGGCGTTGGCCGTGTGCATGATGAACATCAGCACCAGGAACACGATCATTCCCATGTGCGGGTTGCCGCGGGTGAAGAACCACAGCGGCACCAGCGCGATGGGAATCCACAGCAGGCGGTGAAAGTAATAGGAGATCAGGAAAATGCGTTTGCGCTGGCCGGTGGCCTCGATCAGCCAGCTCGCCGGCAGCGAAAGCAGCGACGCCATGAACGGCAGGGCGGCCAGAAGACCGAACTGGAACTTGGACGCCTGGAGGCTGTTGGCGTAGTTGGTGACGGGGGTGCCGGAGACGGCGGTGAGCCAGATGGAGCCGAAGGCCCAGGCGACGGTGATTAGACACAGCTCCCGGCGCGTCGCCCAGCGGCGGCGGGGCGAGTCGTAGTCGAGGGGGGGCCGCGCCGCCGCCGGCGCCGGGCCCGCGGACGATGCGGGCCGCACGGATGAGTCAATTCTCTCGGCGGGTGTGCCCTGGGAAGAGGGTTGGGTTGTGACATCCATTTCACAGATGCCTGTAACAATCCGCTGGAAACGGCCAGGCGCGCGGTCCTGCCTTGCGACAGACAGCAGGGCAGGCCAACGACTGCCCGAAACAGGCTCATCATGCAGCGGACGTGGGCATTGTAGGTGATCCTGCGGCGAACGCAAAGACCCGCGGCGTGAACCCCGCCAGGCGAGGCGACTCTTTGCGGTTGGCGGTCCGGCATCGCGCCGGCGCACAACGTAACGCCGGCGTCCTCGCCCGTGCCGACCGGCGCACCGCCGCGCCGCCGAATTCTTGCGAGCGGTGCCGCGGCTAGGCGCCGTTCCGCTTTCCCCCTGCACGAGCCTTTGCCGCCTTTGTCTTGACGCCTTCGCCGCGCCGTGGCAGACAGGTCCTCTGCACGCGACCAGCCGTCACGACCACGCCTTCGGCCTCTAGCAGCCGCTGTTTCTTCTCCAGACCCCCGGCAAAGCCCCGCAGCGACCCGTCGCTGCCCACCACGCGATGGCACGGCACCGCCGGCGCATAGGGATTGCGGTTCAGTGCCCGCCCGACTGCCCTGTATGCGCGCGTGCCCAGTGCCCGCGCGATCCGGCCATAGGTGGTTACGCGGCCCGCCGGCACGCGGGCGGTGATAGCCCAGACCTTCTGCTGGAAGCTCATGCCG
>Ga0308417_1001287_pt1 | contig 17335 bp, 14 predicted proteins | sample HotsprSampleOS65_FD_203528 | JGI IMG/M metagenome (GOLD analysis project Ga0308417, IMG submission 203528) | Hot spring phototrophic mat microbial communities from Octopus Spring, Yellowstone National Park, Wyoming, United States - 20090730_OS65 ... | reverse complement strand
CCCCCCGCCTTGCGCCCGCCTACGGTCCGCGCCAAGCCTTGGCGCGCCATGTCGCCACGACGGCTCACCACGCGACGATTTCGCACCGCGCTCATCCGCCCCCCGGCAGGGACAGACTGGCGCGCACGCCTCGCCGCGCATGAGGCGGAACTGGCCGCCGACTATCGCGAGGCCCGCGCTCCCTCGCTCTGGCGCGCCATCCGCGCCGCCCGCCGCCTCCTTCTCATGCTGCTGTGGACTCTCGCCTGCATCCCCGTCCAGTCGGTGCTGATCGCGCTGCCCGGCCGCGGCAAGGTGGTGCTCGCCCGGTTCTATCACGCGGTCCTCTGCCGCATTGCCGGCATCCGCGTGCGCCAACTCGGCGAGCCTGCTCTTCCCGGTCCCAGCCGCCCGATCCTGTTCGTCGCCAACCACCAGTCCTGGGCCGACATCCTGGTGCTCGGCGGCCGGCTCGAAGCCTGCTTTGTCTCCAAGGCCGAGATCAGCTCCTGGCCGCTCGTGCGCACCGTCGCGCGCCTCGGCCGCACCGTTTATGTCTCGCGGCGACGAGGGGAGACCGCGCGCGAACGCGACGAACTGATCTCGCGCTTGAAGGCCGGCGACAGTCTGATCCTGTTCCCCGAGGGCACGACCTCAGACGGCGTGCGTGTCCTCCCCTTCCACTCTGCGTTCCTCTCCGTCGCTGTTGAAGCGGAGGGGCTCTCGCCCATCGTGCAGCCAGTGTCGCTTGTTTTCGACAGACTCGACGGCCTTCCCGTGACCCGCCCGCACCGGCCCCATTTCGCCTGGTATGGCAGCATGGGCATCGCGCGGCACGTCTGGACGTTTCTCGGTCGACGCTCCGCCCGCGCCACCATCCTGCTGCACCGCCCGCTCGACCCGGACGCCTTCCCCTCGCGCAAGGCGCTGGCCGAGGCCGCTTGGGAGGTGGTCGACCGCGGCTGCGCTGCCCTGCGCCAGGGCCGCCGCCCGACCCCGCTTTTGCCCTCGGCGCTGCAACCGAACGATCACGGGACCGACTCGCCCTCCCGCGCGCAAGCTGCTTGACAGATCGCCCCTCGCTGTGGCGTGGATCGAATGCGTAAGGAGAGGCTCGACCCCTTGACACGATCCGTCCGGCCGCATGCGACCGGATGCCTCGCTGAACCGAGACGCGGAGCCCGGGAACGTGGGCAGCACGCGGGGCCGTTCGTGTCCCTGTCCGACTCCGCTGCCCTACTCCACTCCGCCCTGCGTGTCATGACCCGCCTCGGGGGCTGATGCGGCCCTTGCCGAACCCTATCTCCCGGACCGTGACAGACCCACGCCCCGCCCGGCGGCTCCATATCCAGACCTGGGGCTGCCAAATGAACCAGTACGACAGCGCCCGCATGGCGGACGCCCTTGCCCCCCTCGGCTACGAACCGCATCCCGAGGTCGCGGGGGCCGATCTGGTCATCCTCAACACCTGCCACATCCGCGAGAAGGCGACCGAGAAGGTGTTCGCCGAACTCGGCCGGCTGAAGCGCGTGAAGGATCAGGCCGCGCGCCAAGGGCGACGGATTCTGATCGCGGTCTCGGGCTGCGTGGCGCAGGCGGAAGGGGCGGAGTTGCTCCGGCGCGCGCCCTATGTCGACATCGTGCTCGGACCGCAGACCACGCATCGCCTCCCAGCCATGGTCGCACGGGCCGAGGCCGGAGAACGGGCCCTGCTCGACACCGAGTTCCCGCCGGAGGACAAGTTCGACCACCTGCCCGAGGAGGGCGCCCCCCGAGGGTTCACCGCCTTCCTTACCGTCCAGGAGGGCTGCGACCGGTTCTGCTCCTTCTGCGTCGTGCCCTACACGAGGGGAGCCGAACGCTCCCGCCCTGTCGCCGCGGTCATTGCCGAAGCCCGCCGGCTCGTCGCCGCAGGCGCGCGCGAGATCACGCTGCTTGGGCAGAACGTCAACGCGTATCATGGGGAAGCGCCGGACGGATCCGAATGGCGGCTCGCGCGACTGATCCGCGAACTCGCCGACCGTGTCCAAGGCTTGGCCCGGCTCCGCTACACCACGTCCCACCCCGTCGACATGGAGGAGGGGCTGATCGCGGCGCACCGCGATGTTCCGATCCTCATGCCCTTCGTGCATCTCCCCCTCCAGTCGGGGTCGGACCGGGTGCTGAAGGCGATGAACCGACGCCACACGGCGGAGGACTACCTGCGGATCGTCGACCGCCTACGCAACGCCCGCCCCGATCTTGCGCTCTCGACCGACCTTATCGTCGGCCACCCGGGGGAGACAGAGGCGGACTTCGCCGCCACCCTCGCTTTGGTCCGCCGCGTCGGGTTCGCCCAGGCCTTCTCTTTCGCCTACTCTCCGCGCCCCGGCACGCCGGCGGCCGATCGCGCGGAACAGGTCGATGACGCGACGAAGGCCCGCCGGCTCGCCGAGCTGCAGTCCGTGCTTCGCGACCAGCAGGCCGCCTTCAACCGCTCCTTCCTCGGCCGCACCATGGAGGTGCTGGTCCTCGAGCCAGGCCGCCACGCCGGCCAGATGGTCGGGCGAAGCTCCTGGCTTCAGCCCGTTCATGTCCAAGCCCCCGCTACCCTTGCTGGAGATCTGCGCGCCGTGACCATCACCGCGATCCACCCGAACTCGCTTGCCGGCCGGCTCGTGGAGCCGGTGCGTGACGCCGCATGAACCACGTGGTGCCGGGCGCGGCCGTCGCCGCCCTGCCGGTGACTCTGCACGTCACGTTCCCAGACCACACGCTTCTTCCACTGCTGTTCGGCGCACACGATGCCCACCTCGCCCGTATCGAGCATCGCCTCGGCGTTCGCCTCGCCTCTCGCGGCAACCGCGTCGCCGTGACCGGGCCGACTGACCAGGCCCAGTGCGCACGCGATGCCCTGCTCGGGCTCTACGCCGCTCTCGGACGGGGCGAACGGATCGGAGGGGCAGAGGTCGATGCCGCCCTTCGCATGGCCCGCGCCGCCCGCGAGGGCGCGGAGCCGGTGGAGGAGCCGCGGCTTCCGCTGTCCGACACCCCCTCTATCCGCACGCGAAAATCCACCGTCGCCGCCCGCTCCCCCGCCCAGGCGCGCTACATGGAGGCGCTCGCAACCCACGAACTCGTCTTCGCCCTTGGCCCGGCCGGAACGGGAAAGACCTATATCGCCGTTGCCCAGGCCGTCGCTATGCTCGCCTCAGGCAGGGTGGAGAGGATCATTCTCTCCCGGCCCGCGGTCGAAGCCGGTGAGCGACTGGGGTTCCTGCCCGGCGACCTGCGCGACAAGGTCGACCCCTATCTCCGCCCGCTCTACGACGCCCTGGCCGACATGCTCCCGGCCGATCAGGTTCAGCGCCGTCTGGCCACGGGCGAGATCGAGGTCGCCCCCCTCGCCTTCATGCGCGGCCGCACCCTCGCCCATGCCTATGTCATCCTGGACGAGGCGCAGAACACCACCCCGGTGCAGATGAAGATGGTGCTCACACGCCTCGGCGAAGGCAGCCGGCTGGTGGTGACGGGAGATCCGACGCAGGTCGATCTTCCGCCAGGCCAGACCTCTGGGCTAGCCGATGCCCTCGCCACGCTGGACGGCATGCCCGGCCTCGCGGTCGCCCGCTTCGATGAACGCGACGTGGTGCGCCACCCGCTCGTGGCGCGGATCATCGAGGCCTACGACCGGCGCGCAAACGCGGAGCGCGACACCCGGAATCGGACGCGGCCCGCCGGGGAGACCGATGTGGCCCCGAAGTAGCCTCCCCGCGCTGCTCTCGGGCGCGGGGATCAGCATCACGGTCAGCGAACCGGGCTGGCATGCCGCGGTGCCTAGCGTTGACGTCGTCGTCCGTCGCGCCGCCCGTGCCGCCCTGGCGGCGACGCGGGCCCGCGGCCGGCTGAACGTGCTGCTTGCGGACGACGCCACACTCGCCGAGCTGAACGCCGCCTTCCGCGGTAAGGCCTCGCCGACCAACGTCCTGTCCTGGCCGCGACGCGACGGCGGAGGCGACATCGCGGTCGCCTACCAGCGCGCGACGCGCGAGGCCCGCGCGACACGGCGGCCGCTCGCCGACCATCTGGCCCACCTGGTCGTGCACGGCGCCCTGCACTGCGCCGGCCGCGACCATGCGGATGAGCGCGAGGCCCGACGCATGGAGCGGGAGGAGGCTCTGGTGCTGCGCCGTCTCGGCCTGCCAGACCCGTACCGGAGGCGGCGATGAGCGAGGGCGGAGTGCGGGCCTTCCTGCGCCGCCTGCTGCGCGCGAAAGGCGATGACGGCGCCCTTCGCGACAGCCTCGAGGAGCTGATCGAGAGCCGGGTCGAGGAGGCGAAGGAGGCCGGACAGAGGCCGCCACCCGCGCTCGATCCCCACGAACGCACCCTGATCGCGAACGTACTCAAGCTGCGTCGCGTCTCTGCGGACGACGCGATGGTGCCGCGCGCCGACGTCGTCGCCGTGCCGGAAACGATCTCGCTTGCCGCCCTGGTCGAGGTGATCCGCCGCGAAGGCCACTCCCGCATGCCGGTCTACCGCGACAACCTCGACGACATCATCGGCATGATCCACATCCGGGACGTGTTCGCGCATCTCGATCGCGCGGCCGAGTTCCGCATCGCCGACATCCTACGCAAGCCGCTTTTCGTCCCGCCATCGAAGCCGGTGCTCGACCTGCTGCTCGAGATGCGCCAGGCGCGCACGCACCTCGCCATCGTGGTCGACGAGTACGGCGGGATGGACGGGCTCGTGACGATCGAGGATTTGATCGAGCAGATCGTTGGCGATATCGCCGACGAGCACGATGAACCGCTCGCCGCCCAGGTGGTGCCCCGCCCCGACGGTTCGCTGGATGTGGATGCGCGGCTGCCGGTTGACGAGTTCGAGCGCCATGTCGGCTCGGTGCTCTCCGAGGAGGAGCGGGAGGCGGAAATCGACACGGTTGGAGGGCTGATCCTGGCGATTGCGCACCGGATTCCGGCCCGAGGCGAGACGATCACCCACCCCTCGGGCCTCGAGTTTCGCATCCTCGAGGCGGACTCGCGGCGGATCCGCAAGGTGCGCGTGGTGCCGCCGCCGCGCGCCGAGGCGGCCTGAGCTATGCCGCTGCGCTCTCCGCACTGGGCCTCGGCGGCGCGGGCCGCTGAACCGGAGCGGAAGAGCGGACTTGAGTGTCCATCGAACGGCGTCAGTCTCCGCTCGGACGGTTCGATCCGCGCCTGCGGAGGTCGCTCGCGAAATCCCTCAGCCTCCGAGCAGGACGTCGCGCGCCTGGTTGATGCGGGCGGCGAGCCAATCCGATCCGCCGCGGTCCGGGTGGGCGGTCTGCATCAGGCGCCGATGCGCAGCGCGGATCTGCTCCTCGGTCGCACCGGGCTTGAGGCCGAGGATCGCGTAGGCCTCTTCGCGGCCCATCGGCCCTCCCGAAGCGGCGGAGGCCCGGCGCGACGAGCCCCGCTCCTCCCCGGCCGCATCCTCGGCCGCGTCGCGCCAAGCCTCGCCGAACGCCCGGTCGAGCCAGGCCTCGAGCAAGGGCACGGACTCCGGATCCTCCGCGCGGCAGTCCAGCCAAAGCGCGATCAGGTCGGGCAAAGGGAGTTCGGCAAGCTCCCGCCCCTTGAAGGGGCCGCGCAGGACCACTCCGGACATCGTGCCCGTGTCGTGGTCGAGACGCATGCGCAAGCTCGCGGTCTCAACCTCGCTCGAGCGCGCCTCGCGCCCGGCACCGGCGCCGAAGGTGCGCGAGGCCTGCCACTGATTCCACAGCCGCATCAGGATCGGTGCCAGCACCGCGCCAAGGAACAGGAGTTGACCGCCCTTGCCGGTGAAGAGGAGCAACAGGCCGAGGGCGACCGCGAGCCCGATACCGAGCCACTTCAGCACCGCCTTCAGGGTCTCGATTCGCGCGTTGGCGAAGGCGCGGGCCGACCACAGGAGCAGGGCCACTGCCGCCACCCCGGCAAGAAACCACGTCATCGCCTGGGCGAGAGCTGGTGGGTGAGGAGTGCCGCCGCCCCGCTTCGCATGGGGGGCAGGCGGGAGAGCGCCTCGTGCCCACCCGCGGCATAGACGGCGACCGCGGACAGCAAGTCGCGCAGCATGTCCGGAGAGTGAGGGTCGAACGGCGCATACGCCCCACCGGAGAGGCGCGCGAACTCGCGGAAGGCGCGCGCGGCAAGCGCATCCCCACCCTCCTGGAAGAAGAAGCCCGGGCAGCCCAAGACGCCGAGTTCGCCCGCTCGGTGGCAAAGCGGGTCGATCGCCTCCTCCATCGCGTCTCCAATAAAGACCAGAGCGTTGACCCGCTCCCGTCGGGTCTCGCGGATGGCGTGATCGAGCACGCGTCCGATCTGCGTCTGGCCGCCGAGACAGGCGACAGTGGTCATCCGCCGCCGGATCTCGTCCACATCCGACAGCCACGGTGTGGCCATGAACTCGCTGTAGCCGCGGTAGTAGCACAGGCTCATCGCAAGCCCGCCGAGGCCCTTCGTTGCCTCGAACATGTGGCCTGTCAGCGCACAGGCGCGGTCCCAGGTGGGCTGGCGGGAGGCGGTGGCGTCGATCGCGAACAAGAGCCTCCCGCGACGCCCGGACCCGGCGCGGATTGCGGGCATCGAGCGCACGCGCTCAAGGAAGGTCGCAACCTGGGCGGAAGCAGGTGCTTCCGTCAGGCTCTTTCGGTCCCGGCTCATCGTCCTTCCGCAGATAGGGGCTCGGCGAGAGTTGGGGAAGCCGCGCGAGGCGGGAAGCGAGATGGCAAAAGAGCGCCTCCGCATCGACCGCGACCGCGAGATCGACCAGTGGCGCCTGCGCGTCCTCACGGCAGCGGCCCGAGGGCTCGACGGCAAGACGGGCAGGACGGGTCGTATACAGGTCGGGCCGATCCAGCACGGCAACGGCGTGCAGGTCGGGGACCATGGCGCCGGCGAGACCATGATGGATCCAGTCCTGCTCGGCATAGGCGAGGAGCATCGGCGCGATCCGCCGTCCGATCGAGGAGGCCGCGGCCAGGGCGGCGATGCGCCGCGGGGTCGCCAGTGCCGTGCGGGCCAGATCGAGGGGAACAAGCGTTGGGCGTAGCCTGGCCGCGAGCACGGCCTGCGCGGCCGCCGCATCGGCGGCGAAGTTGTACTCCGCCCCCGAAGCCGTGTTCCCCGCCACGATCGCCCCGCCCATCACCACCAGCCTCGACCAGCGAGCCCCGCGCGCGAGCGCGGCTGCAACGTTGGTCAGAGGCCCGAGCGCAATCACAGTCCCAGAGAAGCCCGCCAGCGCTGCAGCGGCGTCGGTCCCGTCGGGAGGGCGGGATGGGGGAGGGAGATCGAAGGCGAGCAGCCCGTCTGGCCCGTGCACCACAGCCTCAGGCACCGGGCGATCCTCGCCGCGGATGACGGGAACGCACGCGACGCCGGCAAGGTCGAGCACGCGCCGGGCGTTGGCGGCGCAAACGCTGGCCGGAGCGTTGCCTGAGACGGTGGTGACGAGGCGAAGCGCGAGCCCAGGCGCGGCGCAGGCGGCGAGCAGCGCGAGCGCATCGTCGATGCCGGGGTCGCAGTCGAGGGCAATGCCCATCGGGCCGTCGGAGGCCCCATCCTGCCCGGCCATAACGAACTCTGAGTCTCCCCCTCAGCCTTTCGCGATCGAGAATCTCCTCCCCGGCTTCGGTTGGTGGGCCGGCGAAGCGAGACCGTCAAGCGCCGACGGCGCGCCCGACGCCCTCGCCGTGCTGGCAGTGCTCTTGCCGAAGCGTTCACTGCGGCGCAGGGTTGCGCCACACGCCCTCCGTTCCGCGTCTCCCCGAGGCGACCGCGCCGCCCCGTCAGATGCCGACCCTCGACGCCCATTCCTTGCACGCCTTCGTCGCCGAAATCTTCACTGCCGCCGGCTGTTCCAAGGAGGAGGGCGGGCGGATCGCCGCGTCCCTCGTTGCCGCCAACTTGGCCGGGCACGACAGCCACGGGGTGGTGCGCGTGCCGCGCTACGTCGCTTGGCTGCGCGAAGGGCTCGTCCGCGCCGATGCCGCGCCTGTCGTCGAACGCGAGACCGCGATCTCGGCTGTGGTCGACGGGTGTTTCGGGTTCGGCCAGATCGCAGCCCCCTTCGCCGTCCGTCTCGGGGTCGAGAAGGCGCACGCCTCCGGCCTTTCCGCAGTCGCGCTGAAGAACGCGGGCCACATCGGCCGCGTCGGCGAATGGGCGGAGATGGCGGCCGAGCAAGGGATGATCTCGATTCACTTCGTCAACGTGAAGGGCTCGCTCCTGGTCGCGCCCTTCGGCGGGGTCGATCGCCGCCTCTCCACTGCGCCGTTCTGCCTCGGCGTGCCGATCGCGGGCGAGGGGCCTATCATTCTCGACTTCGCCACCTCGCTCGTCGCCGAAGGCAAGGTGCTCGTCGCCTCACACGGCGGCCCTGCAGTGCCGCCGGACTCGCTTATTCTTCCGGACGGGCGGTTCACCGGCGACCCGTCCGCGCTGTACGGCGATCTTGCGCAACCGGAGCGGAACCCAGAGGGCGGCGAAGGGGCGATCCGCGCCTTCGGGCTGCACAAGGGTTCGGGGCTGGCAGTCCTTTGCGAACTCCTCGCCGGCGCGCTGACCGGCAACGGCACTGCAGGGCCGCGCGAAGGCGGACGCCGGCGCATCAGCAACGGCATGCTGTCGTTCTATCTGCGCCCGGACGCGATCGACCGCCCGGATGCGTTCGCGGCACGTGCGCAACGCTTTCTCGCCTTATGCCGCTCCTCGCGCCCCGACCGCCCGGGCGGCGAGGTGCTGATGCCCGGAGACCCGGAGCGTCGCATCCGCGCCGAGCGCGAACGCGACGGCATCCCGCTGCCTCTGGCGGTCTGGGAGCCGCTCCTCGCCACCGCCGGCTCCGTCGGCCTGCCGCCGGGCCGCACCCCGACCCCGCGCTGAGCCTAGACGTGCCCCAGCTCTCCGACCTCGCCATCGCCCGCGCCGCCAGCCTTCGCCCAATCGCCGACGTCGCTGCCAAACTCGGCCTCAGCGCTAAAGCAATCCTCCCATACGGGCGTCTGAAGGCGAAAATCCCGCTCGATGCAGTTCCACAACAAGTGGACCGCGACCGTCTCATTCGCGTCACCGGCATCAATCCTACCCCGGCGGGAGAAGGCAAGACCACGACCACGATCGGGCTCGCCGACGCGCTGCGCCGCACCGGCGCGCGGGCGATGGCCTGCCTGCGCGAACCCTCGCTCGGCCCGTGTTTCCGGGTAAAAGGCGGCGCGACGGGCGGAGGCTACGCACACGTCGCGCCGATGGAGGACATCAACCTCCATTTCACCGGCGACATCCATGCCGTCACCAGCGCCAACAACCTTCTTGCCTCGCTGATCGACAACCACCTGCACCATGGCAACACGCTCGGCCTCGACCCGCGTCGGATCGCTTGGCGCCGCTGCCTTGATCTCAACGATCGCAGCCTGCGCGCCATCGTGGTCGGTCTGGGCGGACCGCCGAACGGCCCGGTGCGCGAAGACGGGTTCGACATCACCGCGGCGTCCGAGGTGATGGCGGTACTGTGCCTTGCCTCGGATCTCTCCGATCTGCGTGCGCGCCTCGCTCGCTTTGTCGTCGCCCAACGCCGCGACGGGACCCCCGTGACCGCGGCCGACCTCAAGGCAGACGGCGCCATGGCCGCCCGTCTGCGCGAGGCGCTGATGCCGAACCTGGTGCAGACGCTGGAGGGCACTCCGGCCCTCGTCCATGGCGGGCCCTTCGCCAACATCGCGCATGGCTGCACCTCCCTGGTCGCCACGCGCATGGCGCTCGCGCTTGCCGACGTCGTCGTGACGGAGGCCGGGTTTGGGGCAGATCTCGGCGCCGAGACGTTTCTCGACATCAAGTGCCGGATCGGCGGGTTCGCGCCAAGCCTGGCGGTGGTCGTCGCCACCGTGCGCGCACTGAAGATGCACCAAGGGTCGAAAGAGCGCGCTCTGGCGCGAGGACGTGGACGCGGTATCGCGCGGAGCGGCGAACCTTTTGCGCCAGGTCGCCAACCTACAGGGCTTCGGCCTGCCTATCCCGGTCGCGCTGAACCGCTTCGATACCGATACCGAGGCCGAAATCGCCGCGGTGCACGAGGCGGTGTCCGCGATCGGTGCGGAAGCAGTGTTCTGCACGCATTGGCGGGATGGGGGCGACCGCGCGGCGGCGCTCGCACACGCCGTGCTCGCGCGCCTCGATGCGGGCTCCGCGCGCCCGTCCTTGCTTTACCCAGACGAGATGCCGCTCGCCGAAAAGATCGTCACCGTGGCAAGGCGAAGGTATCGCGCCGGCGACGTGACGGTCTCCGACCTCGCGGCGCGACGCCTCGCCACCCTCGAGGAAACGGGGTTCGGGCGCCTTCCCGTCTGCATTGCGAAGACGCAGTATAGTTTCTCGGCTGACCCGCGCCTGCTCGGTGCGCCCGAGTGGCATAGCTTTGAGGGGCATACCTTTCCCGTGCGCGAGGTTCGGCTCTCCGCCGGGGCAGGGTTTGTCGTCGCGCTTGCCGGCGATGCCATCACCATGCCTGGCCTGCCGCGTAACCCGGCAGCGGAGGGGATGGGCCTTGACGACGCCGGTGCGATCGAAGGGCTGTTCTGAGAGGGCTTCCTCGCCCGTGCAGCACGCCGGACTTCGAAGCCAGCAGGTCTTGCCTGCCTTGGCAGACCGCGGCGCGGCTCCCCCCCCCCCCGCCCAGCGCGATCGATGCCCCTTGCGGGCGGCGTGGCCGCTTCGCAGCTTCCTCATGCCTAAGGCCAGCGAATCGCCGAACGAAACCGGTTGACCGCGCCGCCGCCTCGCTGCCATAGAGGCTTGGTGCCGGCCAATTCGGGCACACTAGCGCAATGATCGGAGACGATGATTGACGACGGGAGCGGAAGTTCTCGCACGCCGCGTCGCTCTCCGGCACCGCTTCGGTCGACCCTCCCCGCGTGAGCTGACCGCGGGCAGGCTCCTCCGGACGGGCCGGGCGTTCAGCCTTCCGGAGGATCGTGTCTATGAGCAAGACCCTGCTCGCTGCCGCCACCCTCTCGCCCGAGGCGGCGGATGCCCTGCACCCGGCAGACCTCGCCGCCCTGCTCGAGCGTCGCGCTCCCACCGAGGCCTGGGGGGTGCTCGCCCGCCTCCCGCTAGCCCGCCGCGCGGAGACCTTCGGCTACCTCGACGTCAGCTCCCAGGTTGCGATCGCACAAGCGGCCGAGCTGAGCGCGCTGGCCGAACTCCTGGCCGCGATGGACGCGGACGAGCGCGCGGACTTCTGGGCCGCGCTCGACGACGGCCTGCGCGAACGCCTCTCGCCCGCCCTGGCCGCGGCAGAGCGTGAGGACATCCGGCGGCTCGCCTCCTACCCGCCGGGGACGGCCGGCGCGGTGATGACCAGCGAATATGCAACCCTCCGGCCGGAGCTCGCGGCGCGCGAGGCCATCGAAGCCCTGCGCGGCCAGGCGCAGTCGAAGGAGACCATCCACGTCGCCTACGTGCTGTCACCGCAGCGGCGCCTGCTTGGCACCGTGTTGCTTGAGGATCTCGTCATCGCCGCAGCGGAGACCCGGGTCGAGACGCTGATGCGGCGCGACCCGCCCTTCGTGCGTGCCGAGGACGACGCCGAGGCCGCCGCGCGCGCCCTCGCGAAATACGACCTGCCAGCGATCCCCGTCGTCAATGGCGGCGAGATGATGGTCGGCATCATCACCGCCGACGATGCGATGGACGTCGCCGCCGAGGAGGCGACCGAGGACTTCCACAAGGCCGGCGGCAGTGCGGGGCTTGGCGTGTCGCTGCGCGAGGCGACCAGTGCGCTCCTTTATCGCAAGCGGATCACTTGGCTGATCGTGCTCGTGTTCGCCAACATCTTCTCGGGGGCGGGAATCGCCGCCTTCGAGGAGGTGATTGCGGCTAACGTCGCCCTGGTATTCTTCCTGCCGCTGCTGATCGATAGCGGCGGCAATGCGGGGAGCCAGTCAGCCACGCTGATGGTGCGCGCCCTCGCGACCGGCGATGCCCAGCTCTCTGACTGGGCGCGGATGATGGGCCGCGAGATGGCGGTTGCCTCCTTGCTCGGCGCCAGCATGGCGCTTGCGGTGTCGCTGATTGGGCTGGTTCGCGCCGGGCCCGAGGTTGCGCTGGTGGTAGCGCTGTCGATGGTCTGTACGGTCCTAGTGGGCAGCCTCGTCGGCCTGTCGCTTCCGGTGCTGCTGTCGCGCTTCGGCTTCGACCCAGCCACCGCCTCGGCGCCACTCATCACCACCATCGCCGACGTCTCGGGCGTGCTGATCTATTTCGCGATCGCCTCCGCTCTCCTGGTCGGCTGATCGCGACCTTGGCGCAACAGCGAAGGGAGGCAGCGATGGACGACGGAAGTAGACGCCCGGGGCCGCTCGCGTGGCCAGGGGCGGCCCCGCCGAACAGTCCGGCCAGCATCGTTCAACGCCGACGCCGGGCGGAGCGCGAGTAGCACGCGTGTCTCCGCGCTCGGCCTCGGCCGACCAACGGAGACGCGATCATGATCAAGCCGATCGAACAGGCCGTTCTTACCGACCTCATCGCTCGCAAGGACGCCGAGTCCGTCCGCGCCGCCCTCAAGCCCTACCACCCCTTCGACATCGCCAACCTGATTGCTCCGCTCGCGCCGGACCAGCAGGCTGCGGTCCTGCTCGCCCTGCCGGCGAAGCGCCAAGCCCAAGTGTTCGGCTATCTCGACGCAAACGAGCAGCTCGCAATCGCGCGCGCCATAGGCCGCGACGACCTCGGCCGACTCTTTGCCGACATGGACCCGGACGAACGCGCCGATCTCTTCAAGCGCCTGCCGGAGAGCGTGCGTGAGGCGATCCTGCCAGGGCTTGCGGCGGCCGAGCGCGAGGACGTGCGGAAGCTCGCCTCCTATCCGGAAGGGACGGTCGGGTCGGTGATGACCTCTGCGTATGCCACTCTGCCCGCGGACATCATGGTCGCCGAGGCGATCGCGCGGCTTCGTCGCGAGGCGCCGAACCGGGAGACGATCTATGACGCCTACGTGGTCGGCGCCGACCGTCGCCTCATTGGCGTCGTGTCGCTGCGCGACCTGCTGATGGCGACTGACGAGACGAAGGTAGCGGAGGTGATGCGGCCCGAGGTGGTGAAGGTCGCGGCCGAGGCCCCGCGCGCGGAGGCCGTTCGGCTGATCCGCGAGTACGACCTGATCGCTCTCCCCGTGGTCAACGGCGGGGGCGCGATGGTCGGTATCGTGACCATCGACGATGCGATGGACGTCGCCGAACGCGAGGAGCTCGACCGCGTGCAGAAGTTCGGCGGCACGATCGCGCTGGGCGGGCCGGACATCGATCTGCTCAATTCACCCTTCAAGCGGATCTTCGGCGCGCGGGTGTTCTGGCTCAGCCTGCTCACCGTGTTCGGCCTCGTCACGAGCCATTTCGTTGCCGCCCAGGAGGAGCTGCTCGACAAGGCAATCGTGCTCGCCGCCTTCATCGCGCCGATCATCGACATGGGCGGCAATACCGGCAGCCAGACCGCGACCATGGTGATCCGCGCCATGGCGCTCGGCCAGGTGGGTCTACGCTGGCCCGACTTCTTCGTCGTCTTGAAGCGCGACCTGCCGGTTGCACTCGCGCTCGGGGTCGCAATCGCCGTGCTCGAGGCGGTGCTCGCCTACACGACGAAGAGCATCGGCTGGGACGTCGTGGCCGTAGTGGGGCTGTCGATGCTCGCCTGCACGGTGCTGGGCAGCCTGTTCGGCGTCCTGCTTCCCTTCGCCGCGCGCGCGATCCGGCAGGACCCGGCAACGCTGTCTTCGCCGGTGATCACATCGGTCATGGATCTGCTGGGTGTGTTCGTCTACTTCGGCATCGCCTGGCTCTTCCTCGGTCATCTGTTTGTCGACTGAACCGGACGGACGGTGCTGCCGGCCGCGGCACCGCCCCCTCGCCTCTTGGGAGAGCGCTCATGATGATCGTCCGTCTCACTGCAGCCCTGGCGGCTGCCCTCTGCTTTGCCCCCGCGGCCGCGCACGCGCAGGGTGGCGCCTTTCGGGTCGACGATGCTGCCGTCGGTGACCCTGGCCGGAGCCAGATCGAAACCATCGCCGCGTTTTCGCTCGGGCGCGCGCGGGAACGCCTGTTCAGCGCGCGCCTTGGCCACACTCTCGCCGTCTTCCCCGCCCTGCAGCTCAGCCTCGGCGTCGAGCGCGACGGTGCGGCACGCGGGGACGAGCCCGACCTTGGCAAGCGGCGGTTCTGGGGAACGACCCTCGCTCCGGAAGCGAAGCTCCGCCTCCTTGACGCTGAGGAGCACGGCCGCCTCGGGCTTGCCGTCAAGGGCGGCTTGGGCTGGCGGTCCAGCCTGCAGAGGGGGCGGGGAGAGGACGGCGAGGAAGCGGTCCCTTTCCGCCGCCTCGAGTCCGCCTTCGGCCTCGGCATCGCCACCCTCCGTTTGGCCGAAACGGTCAGCGTGAACCTCAACGGTGGTGTCGAGCGCGACCGCGTGGCAGGCCGTACCCAGCCCCTTTGGGGCCTTGGCGCCTCCTGGCGAGTATTCGGCGACAGCCCGCTCGGCGCGACCACGCTGGTCGCGGAGGCCTCCGGCACCGATCGCGGCCGCGCGGCCTTGCAGGGCGGGCTGCGGCAGACCGTGTTCGAGGAGCGCGTCGATCTCGACCTCGTGCTCGGCCGCAACCTCTCCGACGAACGCGCCTCTTGGCTCGTGGTCGGGCTGACGGCGCGGTTCTGAGCATGGGGCAAGGGGCGTCATCGGGGAGGCAACCGGGCGGGTGACAGCCCTCGCCCGGCTTCGCCTCGCCACGTTCGTTCTCGATGCAGCTGTCCTGCTGGTCGAGGCGAGGGTGATCGGCCCGCGGGGTGGCATTCGGCTGGCGCGCGCTGCGGCACGCCTCGCCGGGCTGCCGCACAAGTCGCGGCCCGGGCCCCATATCTGCGGCTGAGCAAAGGGTTCGCGGCGCGGCCTCGACGGCGCAGGAAAGGGCGGGGGATAGGGGAGAGAGCGATGATCGCGATTGAGGAGGTGATGATCCGCCTCACCGTCGCGCTGGTGCTGGGCGCGGCGATCGGGGCGGAGCGGCAGTGGCGGCAGCGCATGGCCGGGCTGCGCACCAATGCCCTGGTCGCGCTCGGCGCCGCCTCCTTCACCGTGTTCGGCTTAGTGACACCAGGCGACGCTTCGCCGACGCGCGTCGCCGCCCAGGTCGTTTCGGGCATCGGCTTCCTCGGCGCTGGCGTGATCCTGCGCGAGGGGTTGAACGTGCGCGGGCTGAACACGGCGGCAACGCTTTGGTGTTCGGCCGCGGTCGGGGTTTTCGCTGGTGCGGGCGCGCTGCTTGCGGCCCTTGGCGCGACGGTGCTGGTCGTGCTTGGCAACCTGTTCCTCCGCCCGCTGGTGCGGCTGATCGACCGCCAGCCGCAAGCGGGGGCGGAAGTTGATCACCACTACTTGGTCGAGCTCGTCTGCAAGTCCTCGAAGGAGGCGCATATCCGCGCGCTTTTGTTGCAGGCTGTAGCCGCCTCGGATGTGCGGCTGCGGCGGCTGGAGAGCCAGGACATCGCTGCGGCGGCCGAGGGCGCGGTCGAGCGCGTTTCGGTGACGGCGGAGATCGTCGCCCCGGGAAGGCGCGAGGCGTGGCTTGAGGACCTTGTCGGGCGGCTGTCTCTCGAGCCCTCGGTCAGTCGCGCGGGCTGGACGGAGAAGCGCGGGGAGGTGGGCTGAGCGCCGGCATCGACGGTCAGCGCCAGGCCTGGATGCGCCATGCGGAGGGTTCCCCGCGCAGCTTGACCCAGGCCTGACCCTTCTCAAGCAGACTGAGATTGGCACCGGGCCCGAGAATGCGCTTCACAGCGGTCGTCTTGGCGTTGGTCGCAAACGCTACGACCAGCCCCATTTCGCTTAAGAAATCCTCATCTTCGCCTTCGAAATCGTCCGGCCCCTGCGAGATCAGCACCACGACCCCGCCCTTGGAGCGCGAAAGACGGATCAGCCCCGTTAGCCCGGGCAGACGGCTGCCAAGGATCCTGTGCGCCTCGTCGATGACGCAAACCACGCGCAGCGCTCGGTTCCCCGCCTCGTCCGTTGGCGCATCCGGCTGGCTGTTGAGGTGGCGGTCGAGAGAGTCGGTCAGCAGGCTGACCACGGTCAGTCGGACCAGTTCCGGCAGATCCGCAGGCAGGCGGGCGATCCAGGAGCGGCGGAAAAACTCTGCCGGCGAGAGCTCAGGGCTGAAGAGCCTGAAACGGCAGAGATCGTCGAGAGTCGTCAACGCCCCGTCGGGGTTTCGTCCTTTCTCCTCATAGAGAGCGCGCAAGGCGTTGCGCACATCCACTATGTTGCACGGCCTGTGTGCGCGAAGCGCTCGTTCTGCAGCGTCGCCGAGCAACCCTTTCTGCACCGCCCCAAAGCCGCTGCCTTTGAGGGTGGCGAGACTGTCGCGCAGCCGCTGCGCCGCCTTGGTGATGCCCATTTCGGAATGGTCCGAGAACCACAGGACGTCGAGAGGAACCGGCTGTTCGGGTGGCGACAGCACCGTCGCCTCGAAGGCGCGGTCAAGCTGGTTCCTCTCATCTGCCATGTCGCCTTTGAAGTCGAAGGCGATCAATGGCACGGGCGCAAAGTTGCGGATGGCGCGCAAGAGCGTGGTCGCGGTGCGCGTCTTGCCTGAGCCCACCCCGCCCATGATGGCCGCATGCGGCGACCCTCCTGGAGCGTTGAGGGGCCACTCCACGCTTTGCCCTAGGGCGGTGTCCTGTCCAAGGGGAATGCGCACCGCGCGCGGCGACGGGGCAGCCTCCTCGGCCCCTTCGGCAGGGAGGCCGCTCCGCTCCGCCGGGCCGTGCGGCAGCGCCGTCTCGGCGATCAGGCGCCAGAGCTCCAGCGGATCGTTTCCTGCTCGCTCCATCAGCCCGGAGAGGATTTTCATCCCCCGTACCCAGTGGGCCCGGACCCAGCCGCGGAACTCCGTCAGGTCGGCAGGCTGGCGCGCCGCATGCTCGATGAAAAGCGAGGTCCACGTGGCCAGATCGGCCCCCGTCCCGAACAGGTTCAAACCCCTAATTTCTCTCCCAGGCTCTCCACCGGCCGGGGGCGGAGGGTCGGCGATGGCGAGAGAGAGCCCCATCGCGAGACGAGGCACAATATTGTTGCTCCCAAAGCCAAACAGGTCCTTTAACAGGTCGCTCGTTCTGTCGGCGTCGGCGGTGGCACGAAACCCGGCTTTTGCGATGTCCTGCATGGTGACGTCGCGAGCAGGTGGACACCTCGAATAACTGTCTGGCTGGATGTTGGTGAGGGTCGTTGGGGGCGGCCGCGCGGTTGGGGGTGTGCGGGCTTCGAGCCTTTGCGGGGCTTTCCGGCGCAGGCTACGGGGCTT
>Ga0308417_1001283_pt1 | contig 17376 bp, 16 predicted proteins | sample HotsprSampleOS65_FD_203528 | JGI IMG/M metagenome (GOLD analysis project Ga0308417, IMG submission 203528) | Hot spring phototrophic mat microbial communities from Octopus Spring, Yellowstone National Park, Wyoming, United States - 20090730_OS65 ... | reverse complement strand
ACGAAGTTGCTATCGAGTATCAAACTCTGGTTGCGGTACGGGAAGCCACCTCGCGCGATATGCTACCCGAAGCCTTTCGGCATCTTTCGCCGGCGGAAATCAGCCAGCGCATTGAGCAGCTTCGGCCTATGGTACGCTAAGACCAAGACTGACCTAAGTTGATCATGGTGATCAGCCTAGAATCCTAGATTTTTCTCTGTGTCATCAGATAGATTGCACCATCAGAGAATTCGGCTATTAGATTGATGTTAGGATTACGGACTGATTTAAGAGTACCTAAGCAGTCACTGTCGCTTAATCACTCCCTAAACCCGAGAATCACATAAAAGGATGCCTGCTTACAGTACGTTAGATCAGAACCGAAAGCTGACCTCACGCCTGAGAGACCAGTGCTATATTGATAAGGTTTTGCTCTTTTTATAAGTTGTTTTCTCGGTAGGCTACACATTATTGTAGTAGTTGATTGGTGTAAAAAGTTACTTAATGAGGCACTAATGTTGGAGATGCAAGAAGAGATTTGTGTGTCACCAGATAGATTTCACCGTCGGAAAACTGGGCCAGTGGCCTGATGTCGGCCGCCTGGCGGAGTCCTTCGATGATGTCCAAGCACCCACCACGGTAGGCATGCTTGAAGCGAATCAGGTACGCCTGCCCTGACTCCGGCCAGGTTGAACGAAACCGAAAGGGAAGGTGCTCGGCCCGGATGTGGGCCAGAAAGTACAGTCCTTCGGGGTCGTTGGTATAAATGGGTAGCCGGATGAGTCGCTCACGCGCCTGGCGGACTTGAGCCAGGGTCGGGCTGGTCTGCCAGTAAATGGCGTGGTAGCCCTTGCCTTCTTGGCGTACCTCAAATCCAAGTGTCAGTGTAGAAAGTACCGGATGGGTAAACCAGATCACTGCTCCCAAGATAATGAGCCGGGATTGTGCACTACTGGAGACCTTGCTTTTTAGATATGGGTAGAGCACCTTGTTTGAAAAGTTTAACAAGACGATGACCAAAGGTATAAAAACTGGAGAGAGCAAGCGGTTGTCAATTGGATCGTATGCAAAACGCACGGAAGAAATAAAGACAAAAAGTGAATATGTGAAAACGAAGATTACAAGAGACAATATATTGGTATCTTTTATCTGATAGATACACGCAGTGGAAACTGCAAAGGTCAAAAAAATAAGTATCAGGATTAAGATAATGTCATTTTGCAAAGCATCTGTCTGGACAATGAACCAACCGGAAAAGGTGTCAAAAAATAGAAAAATAATCTCATTCGGTCTCAGAGAAGCCATGGTTCTTGGGCCAAAAGGAGTACCAGATAGAATGTAGTTTCTCAGTATCCAAAGAGATATAGGCAAGGATGAGATGTATAAAAAAGCAACAATTCGATATGTTTTTTTCTGCAATCTTTCACCCGGCGTTAGAATCAGAAATAATAGAAATGAAAAAACAGAAAAAAGTCCCGCGTAACGAACCATGCACGAACAGGCTAGATAAAGAGAGCATACTAGTAAGTCTTTTTTATCCTTGGATGAGACAAAGCCAATCAGGTTCAGGAATGCCAGAATTGTAAGGAGAATGAAAAGTATTTCACTCCAGGCGAAAACAGAAACCCAAGTGATTGGTACACCCAGGATAACCGAGATACAAACGGCGATTGAGATAGGAAAGGATTTTGTGATCAGGATGGCAAGCCGGCCAGAGAAGTAGGCAACGGCGACGAAAAGGAGAAGGTTGAGCAGGAGAGCCGATGTCGCCGGGGTGGAGCCAAGCAGGAAACTTATTGTGGCGATTACTAAAGGATACAGTGGTGGCTGGAGGACGAAAGGCTCGCCCCGGTAGGAGAGAAAGCCCTTACCTTCAAGCAGGTGCTGGGCAACTGCCAGATAGCCTACCGAATCTGGTGAAAGCCCGATCCCGTGCCGGGACATGGCAAACCATAGCCAGCCGGTGCCAACCAACCCGATGAGACCAAACCACACGTGCTGTTTCCAGACCGGGGACAGGCACAGTGCGTCAGGCGCAGTCGGCGTCATTGGTCCAGAACGTTCAATTTGGGGGAATTCAGCTTTATTTTCGGAAGCCAATGGCACCTCTTAAGCTATCCACACAGGGAGTCAAGTGCCAGTGTCAGCGACGGAAAAATGCGGGCGGTGCGAGCTTGAATTTCAGGTGATGGCGCCTTGAAGTCGGGCACCATGATGACCGTGACACCGGCAGCATAGGCTGCCTGGACACCCGGTTCGGAATCCTCAAAAGCCAGCACATCCCGGGGCAATACACCCAGCCGTTCACAGGCTGCCAAGTAAATGTCCGGCGCCGGTTTGGGACGTGGTACCTCGTCGCCAGTCACAATAATGTGAAAGTGCCGATCCAACCCCGTGCGCGCCAAACGCTGCCGGGCTGCCGGGCGGTGCGTTGAGGTCGCCAGCGCCTTGGGCAACAGTTGGGCATCCACGGCCGCGATCATCTCCCACGCGCCCGGCTTGACAGGAATGGGCGCTTCGGCAAAGCAGACCGTCTCGTAGTGCAGCACGCGCTCGTGAAAATCCGGCATCGGAACCTGATCGCCGAAATGCTCCAGCACAATCTGAAGGGCATCGGCACGGGAACGTCCCACGAGCTGTTCATAAAAGTGTGGCGTAATGACAAAACCACAATCTGCCGCCGCCCGCTGCCACGACTGGCAGTACAGGGTTTCCGTATCAATCAGCAGGCCATCCATATCGAAGATGACCGCTGCAAAATCGCTCAACTTCATAACGCTGGAAATAAATACGAGCCTGACTCTGCCAGCAAGTCAGTGGAACTTACCAACCGGATTGTCCGGCCGGATGGGTCTCGACTATCGTAACCCGAATCAGGGCTGTCCTGTGGAAAGCTTTTCCCGCCAACGGATGTATCTATGTATCCTGCCCAGCGAATTGCCGTGATTGGCGCCGGAAGTTGGGGAACGGCGCTGGCTTTGGTCGCGGCCGCGCGTCCGGCCTCCGATGGCACGCCCCGTACCGTCACCCTCTGGGGGCATCGCCCGGAACACATCGCCACCCTCTGTGCCACCCGTGAAAACCAGCCCTACCTGCCGGGCTTTCGGTTGCCGGAAAACATCCTCCCCACAGCCGAGCTGGCGGCAGCTCTCGATGGCGCCCAGATTGTCCTGCTCGTCGTGCCATCGCACGTCACACGCAGCGTCCTGATGGCCATGCGCCCCCACATCACACCCACCATGGTATTTGTCAGTGCCACCAAGGGCATCGAGACGGACACCCTGATGCGCATGTCGGAAGTGGCTTTCGATGTCTGGCATGACCTTTTCGAGCCGCGCTACGTCACCCTTTCCGGCCCCAACTTTGCCTACGAGGTGGCGAAGGGCGATCCGACGGCGACCGTCGTCGCGGCTTTTGCGCCCCGCTGGGGGGAGTATGTCCAGAGCGAACTCAGTACGCCCAACTTCCGCCTGTACTACAACCAGGACATCACCGGCGTCGAGATTGCCGGCGCGTCAAAGAACGTCATTGCCATGGCGGCCGGCGTCATGGTGGGGCTGGGTTTCGGCCACAACACCGTCGTCACGCTCATCACCCGCGGACTGGCGGAAATAACGCGCCTGGCCGTGGCGCTTGGCGCGCGGGTCGAGACGCTGTCCGGCCTGGCCGGAGTCGGCGATCTCTTTCTGACAGCAACCGGCGCGCTTTCCCGCAACCGGTACGTTGGCGTCGAACTCGGCCGGGGACGCCACCTCGATGACATCCTCGCCGGTATGACCAATGTGGCCGAAGGCGTCAAAACCACGAAAGCCATCCATGCCCTGGCGCAGAAGCATCGGGTAGATATGCCCATGACACGCGGCATGTATCAGGTGCTGTACGAAGGCCGCAGCGTCCAGGACGCCATGGCCGAAATCATGGGGCGTCCGCTGCGGCGCGAGTACTGACCAGCCCAAAAAATCATTCCAAAAGCAAAATCCGGTTTGCCAAGGTGCGTCATTTCGGCTAGTGTATTGAACATCACACTTCTGCGCCCCCCAACTTTACTTCCCAAAACAACGCTCATTCCCTTACGGATGCGCCATCAGCCAGGCAGAGTCCTTCGGTGACCGGTTTGGCCACAGGTGTGTCAGGAGTGGATGTTGAGTTTCGGTACATGGAGGTTTTGACGCATGCTGCCAAACAAAATGCGTGCTGCTGTGGTTCACGAGTTTGGAAAGCCCCTGGCTATTGAAGAAATGGATGTGCCCCGTCCAGGGCCCGGACAAGTGCTGATCAAGGTCGTCACCAGCGGAGTCTGTCACACGGATTTGCACGCCGCCGATGGCGACTGGCCCATCAAGCCAAAACTTCCCCTGGTGCCTGGTCACGAAGGGGCTGGCTATGTGGCGGCTGTTGGCGATCAGGTGACTTCCGTCAAGGAAGGCGACCGGGTGGGTGTGCCCTGGCTGCACGACGCCTGCGGGCTGTGTGACTACTGCCTGACCGGCTGGGAGACGCTGTGCGAGCACCAGCACAACACAGGGTACTCCGTGGACGGCGGCTTTGCTGAATATGTCCTGGCACCAGCGGCCTATGTCGGACACATCCCGGACAATCTTGATTTCGCTACGGCATCACCGGTGTTGTGCGCCGGGGTGACGACCTACAAGGCCATCAAGGAAACCCAGGCGCGTCCGGGTGAATGGCTGGTCGTCATCGGCGTGGGCGGCCTTGGACACATGGCGGTGCAGTATGCCAAGGCCATGGGGCTGCACGTCGGGGCGGTGGATATTGCCTCCGACAAGCTCGAACTGGCCCGGCAGCTTGGTGCTGAAGTGACGGTCAACGCCAAAGAAGAAGACCCGGTGGCAGCTATCAAGCGTCAGACCGGTGGTGGAGCACATGGTGTTGTCGTTGCTGCTGTCTCAGCCGCCATTTTCCGTCAGGCTGTTGGTATGCTCCGGCGCGGCGGGACATGTTCGATGGTCGGGCTACCACCGGGGGATTTTCCTCTGCCGATTTTTGACGTGGTGCTCAACCGCCTGACCATACGCGGCTCAATTGTCGGAACGCGCAAGGATTTGCAGGAAAGCCTGCAATTCGCCGCCGAGGGGAAGGTCAAGCCAAACATCGAACTCCAGCCGCTGGAGCAGGTCAATAACGTGTTCGAGCGGATGAAGCATGGTCAAATCAACGGGCGGGTGGTGCTCAACGTTGGTCTCAACGGAACGGCCTGACCAATTGCCCTACCGCAGAGCGGCCCGGGTGGATTCCAATGCCGGCGTTTCCGGTAGCCCGGCTTCCTGCAGAATCCACTCGGGCACATCGCGGAACTGAAGTTTGTAGAGCTTTTTGTATATCCCCTCGCGCGCCAGCAGTTCCTTGTGCGTGCCTTCTTCCACGATGCGCCCATGCGCCATGACGACAATGCGCGTGGCCCGCTGGACCGTGGACAGCCGGTGGGCAATGACAAAGGTCGTACGCCCTTCCATCAGGACATCGAGGGCCGCCTGAACGTAGTGTTCCGACTCCGAATCCAGGGAACTCGTCGCCTCATCGAGGATGAGAATCCGTGGGTCCTTGAGCAGCGCCCGCGCAATGGCAATCCGTTGCCGCTGTCCGCCGGAAAGCTTGACCCCGCGCTCACCGACAATGGTCTGATACCCCTGGGGAAACGCCGTGATGAACTCGTGGGCATGCGCAGCGCGGGCGACACGCTCCACGTCCTCCGGCGTCGCATCCAGCTTGCCATAGGTGATGTTGTCATACACCGTCCCGCTGAAGAGCGTCGTTTCCTGGGGGACGACGCCAATGTTGGCGCGCAGGTCGGCAAGTTTCCACTGCCGTACGTCAAGGCCGTCCACACGGATGCTGCCGGAGGTAAGGTCATAAAACCGGGGGATGAGCGCAATCAGGGTGGATTTGCCAGCCCCGCTTGGCCCCACCAGCGCGATGACTTCACCGGGACGGGCCGTGATGCTGATGCCATCCAGAGCTGGTTCCGTCCGTCCGGGGTAAGTGAAACGAGCTTCGCTGATTTCAACCAGTCCCCGGACTTCCGGCACGGAACGGGCATCGGGGGCGTCGCTAATCACAGGTTTGGTGTCAAAGAGTTCGACGACGCGCCGCGACGCGCCAATGGTCTGATTGAACTCGCCGTAGTATTCGGCGAGCGTTCCCAGCGCCCCACCAACCCAGGCGGCGTAAAACAAAAACTGGATGAGTTGCTCGGCGGTGAGCTTGCCTTCCAGAACCTGATTGCCGCTGTACCAGAGCAGCCCGACAAAACCGCCGAACAGCACAAACACAATTGCCGCATTGAACAGTCCACGGGCCAGGGCGCGACCCAGGGCCTCGTGGAGCGAGCGGGTGATATGTGATTCGTAGCGGTTGACTTCATAAGGCTCACGGGTGAAGGACTGCACCGTGCGGATACCGGCAATGGTTTCTTCGAGAATGGCCGTGGCCTCGGCCAGGGCATCCTGGACGCGCGTGCTGCGCCGCCGGATGCTGCGCCCAAAGAAGGCGAAACTCACCACGAGCACCGGAATAAGCGCAAGCAGCAGGCTGGCCAGACGCCAGTCAATCCAGAACAGAAATGCCGTTCCCCCGGTGAACACGATGACCTGCCGCAGGGCTTCCGCCAGGCTCAGCGTGACGCTGTTCTGAATGGCCGTGACATCCGAAGCAATCCGGGAGGTGAGTTCGCCGGTGCGCCGGTTGGCGAAAAACGTGATGTCCAGCGAAAGCAGATGCCGGTAGAGGTCCCGGCGCACGTCGGCGACCAGCTTTTCCCCCACGTAGTTGAGCAGATAGGTGCGGCCAAAACTCAGGACGGACTGCACCACCAGAATGCCTGTCAGCAGGGCCAACACCGGATCGAGCGGCGAGAGGCGGTAGCCGGGAAACAACGCCGTCAGCCAGCCTGAAACAAGATTCAGCAGCGGTGCGAGCGCCGAGGGTTTGTCGGGTGAAAAGATCGAACCAAACAGCGTGCCGACAAACAGCGGGTAGATGAGCGCCAGGCTGCCTGCCCCAAGAAGACAGAAGAACGCCAGGGCAAAGTAGGGCAGATAGGGCGCGCCATACTTCGCCATGAGCCGGGCGGTGTCTCTGGCCGCCGCCTTTTTGTCGAATTTTTCCTTTTGTGGGGCCGAAACGAGTGGTGCGGTCGAAGCCGCGCGTGCCGTGGACATGACAAATGTTCGGATACCGACGGTGACTCAGGATTCGGGGGGAAGCAAGGACGGTGACGACGGCGGTGAAGCTGGCGGAAGCGATGACGGCACGGCAGCCGCGTCAGCACCGGCGGCCGTTGCTGCCTGCCGCCGCCGGACCAGCCAGGCCCCGACGGCAAAGGCAGCGCAGCCCAGGGCAATGGCCTGCGAAGTGGAAAACGGCCCGATAGCGCCACGCGGATCGTCACGCCAGATTTCAATCACGAACCGGATGACAGCATAGCCAAACAGGTACGCCAGGATGATCTGCCCGCGAAACCGCCGTCGGTGGAAAAGCCAGCCCAGCGCCAGGCAGAGGCCGAGTGTTGCCACGCTCTCGTAGAGTTGGGTTGGATGGAGGGGGATACCGTAGGGCACGCCGGTCAGTTCATGCCCGCGTTCAGAGAAGCGCACCCCACACCAGGCGGTGGTAGGCCGTCCCCAGCAGCAGCCGGCGGCAAAACATCCCAGGCGGCCGAAGAACTGCCCCAGGGCAATGCCGGGCGCACAGGCGTCCGCCACCCGCCACCAGTCAAGTCCGCGCCACCGGACAAGCAACAGACTGGCCGCAATTGCCGCCAGCAGTCCGCCGTAGAAGACCCCGCCGGAGCGCAGCACATCGAGCGAGAAGATGGCCCGCCAGTCCCTGTGAAAGCTCTCCCATTCGACCACGACGAGCAGCACCCGCGACCCGACCAGCGAGGCGATGAGCGCATACAGCACGATGTCCAGCACCTCACCACGGGGCAGACCATCGGCAACGGCAAACCGTCCGGCCAGCCACATGCCGCTGAGAAAGCCAATGGCGAGCAACACGCCGTAGGTGTTGATGATGAAGCCCGTGCCGGGAATCTCGAACAGTTCGGGAAACATGCCCTGCTCCTTACGGTGGACGATTATCCCGGAAAAGGCGGGAGAACGCCAACCATCGGAAGCGCCACGGGCCGGCGTTCCGTCCGGGCTTTTACTGCTGACGCAGTAGTTGCACATTTATGCTTATTTATCTACAATTTGCATCTGTCACGCCGGATGGTCAGTATCCACAAAGCGGCCGAGTTGCTGGGTGTTTCAGCTCAGACCCTGCGACGCTGGGAACGCGAAGGGCGGCTTTTGCCCGACGAACGCACGCCGGGTGGGCGCCGGCGGTATGACCCGGCTGTGTCCCGCGTCGTTCCGCGGCCGGGAAACGGCGCGGCGCACCATCGCTGACGCCCGTGTTTCCAGTCATGACCAGAAAGACGGTCTGGAGCGGCAAAAGCAGGTTCCTGAACTGTACTGCACCCAACCGGGCTGGACGTTCGGGATCATTGCCGACCTTGGCTCCGGCATGAACGACCACAAGAAAGGACTGAGGCGTTGGCTGGAGTCCATCCTGGCCGGAGAAGCCGGGCGGCTGGTCATCACGCACCAGGACCGGCGGCTTTGTTTTGGCACCGGACTGGTGTTTGCCATTGGCGAGGCCAAAAACGTTGAAGTGGTGATGCTCAACCAGGGTGAGGACACGACGTTTGAGGAAGACCTGGCGAAGGACGTTCTGGAGATCAGCACCGTCTTCAGCACCCGGCTTTATGGCAGCCGGTCACACCGGAACCGGAAACTTATTGACGGCGTGAAGCAGGCCGTCGCCGAGGCACAGATATGTTGACGGCTCATCGGATTGCGCTTGATCCGAACAACCGGCAGTCCACCTGGCTGGCCCGTGCGGCCGGCACGGCGCGCTTTGCCTGGAACTGGGCGCTGGACGAGTGGCAACGGCAGTATGCGGCATGGAAGGCTGACAACCGCCGGCCCAGGCCGTCTGAGGCGGCCCTGCGCCGCCAACTCAACGCCATCAAGCGCGAACAGTTCCCCTGGATGCTGGAGGTCACCAAGTGCGCCCCGCAGATGGCGATTATGCAGTTGGGGCGGGCGTTCGGGAATTTCTTTGCCGGTCGCGCCCGGTATCCGAAGTTTCGCAGGAAGGGCGTGGATGATCGTTTCACGCTCAGCAATGACCAGGTGAAAGTCAGCGGCTCACACATTCGCATTCCGAAGTTGGGCTGGGTGCGGATGCGCGAGCCATTGCGCTTTTCCGGCAAGATCATGTCAGCCACGGTCTCCCGCACCGCCGACCGCTGGTTTGTCAGCATCACCGTTGACACCGACGATCCGCCCAGACGCCCCGCCGAGAACCAAGGCGTGGTGGGGGTGGATGTGGGTGTGGCGGCGCTGGCGACGCTCTCGACGGGAGAGACCATTCCCGGCCCCAAACCACACACCGCTCTGCTCAAACGCCTGCGCCGGCTGTCGCGAAGCCTGTCCAGAAAGCAGAAGGGGTCACGCAACCGCGCCAGGGCCCGCCGGAAGCTGGCACGGCTGCACGCGCGGACAGCCAACATCCGGCAGGATGCCCTGCACAAGCTCACCAGCGAGCTTACGCGCCGGTTTCATACCATTGTCATTGAGGACCTGAATGTGCGTGGCATGCTGGCCAACCGGCGACTGGCCCGCTCCATTGCCGACATGGGGTGGGGTGAGTTCCGGCGGCAACTGGAGTACAAGGCGGCAAGGCGTGGCGGGCTGGTGGTGGCCGCCGACCGCTTCTTTGCCAGCAGCCGGACGTGTTCGGCTTGCGGACACCAACTGGAGGTGTTGCCGCTGTCAGTGCGCCGGTGGAGATGCCGGGCCTGTGGCATCCTGCACGACCGGGATGTGAATGCGGCGCGGAATTTGTTGGCGTATGGTCTGGCCGTCCTGAACGGCTCTACGGCGAGTTCCGCCGGATGTCAAGCCTGTGGAGAGGAAGGCTCTGGCGGCGGCCGCAAGGCGGTCGTGAAACCGGCCTCAACGAAGCAGGAAGTCAGCTTTGTTCCTGCTTGAGCAGGAATGAGTAAGTCTGACAGAACGGCTTGTCGTTTCCGGCCGGTTTCGCCAAGCTACGGAAACGAGTGCCGGATGCGGCCGGTTGGCCGGGCCGGTTCAGACGGCTCACGGATGCCCATGCCCGTTGTGTTTCCATCCTTTGCCAAGATCAACCTGTCGCTGGAAGTCATCGGCCGGCGGCCCGACGGCTATCACGAACTGCGAACGGTCTTTCAGACGATTGACCTCTGCGATTGGCTGGAAATTGACATCACGGACGAGCCGGCCATCTCGCTGACCTGCGATGAACCGACACTGGCCTGCGACGAGCGGAATCTGGTCGTGCGGGCGGCCCGGGGGCTTCAGGCGGCGACGGGGGTGAGGCAGGGAGCGCGCCTGCACCTGCGGAAGCGCATCCCCATGCAGGCTGGATTGGGCGGCGGAAGCAGCAATGCGGCTGTGACGCTTCTGGCGCTGCAACGCCTGTGGGGCGTTGCCCTTCCGGTGGCGGCGTGCCAGCGTGCGGCCGCCGCGTTGGGCGCGGACGTGCCCTTTTTTCTGACCGGCGGCACCGCACTCGGCCTGGGCCGCGGGGATGACATTACCCCCCTGCCGGAGGTTCACCTGCCGGTTATTGTGGTCGTCAATCCGGGACTGGCGATTCCGACCGGCCTGGTGTTTCAGCGGCTGAACGCAGGGTTGACAGACGCAGAGACCGTCCGTAAACTGGCGGCTTGCTTACCAAGCCGGGTGGATTGGTTGGCAACTGGAAATGACCTCGAAGCGACCGTTTTTGACGCTTTCCCTCTGGTACGGGAAGTGCGCGACCGGTTGTTCGCCCTTGGCGCTCAGGTGGCCCGCATGTCAGGCAGCGGCAGCACGGTGTTCGGTCTCTTCGGGGATGCACAGGCCGGGGAGGCGGCGCGGCAGGCTTGTCTGAACGCCGGATGGCAGGCGTGGCTGGTATCCTCGGTGAGCCGTGAAGTTTATGCGGAGCGCCTGAAGGGCACGATGACCGGACTGGCGTGGTGAACTGATGTCGAGTTTGCTGGCAGATCGTCCAATGGTAGGACAAGCGCCTTTGGAGCGCTGAATCAAGGTTCGAGTCCTTGTCTGCCAGCCACTTTTGTGATGCATCACCGGCGACGCCTTGCCTGGAAAACCGCAGGGCGTCGCATTTGTTCGTCCGTGGGGGGATGAGGTCAGCAACACCATGAGCGGGATGCGCGTGTTCTGTGGCAACGCCAATCGTCCCCTGGCGGAGGAAATCTGTCGCTACCTTGGCATTCAGCTCGGCGACGCCAACACCACCCGTTTCAGCGACGGCGAGTTCAACTACCAGATCAACGAAAACGTCCGGGGGGCCGATGTCTTCATCGTTCAACCGACCTGCCCGCCAGTGGACAGCCACGTCGTTGAACTGCTCATCATGCTGGATGCCTTCCGGCGATCCTCGGCAGAACGCATCACGGCGGTCATCCCCTACTTTGGCTATGCCCGCAAGGACCGGAAAGACCGCCCACGGGTGCCGATTTCAGCCAAAGTCATGGCCAACATCATCACCACTGCCGGGGCGACGCGGGTGTTGACCATGGACCTGCACGCCGGGCAGATTCAGGGCTTTTTCGACATTCCGGTGGATCACCTCTACGCTGCGCCGGTGCTGCTGGATTACTTTGCCAAGAAAAAGCTGGAAAACCTCGTTGTTGTGGCGCCGGATGCCGGCGGCGTCGAGCGCGCCCGGGCCTACGCCAAGCGGCTGGACGCCGACCTGGCCCTGGCCGACAAGCGGCGCGACAAAGAGCGGGCCAACACCGTCGAGGTGATGAACATCGTGGGCCAGGTCGAAGGCCGGCCCGCCCTCATTGTGGATGACATGGTGGATACGGCCGGGTCACTGACGCAGGTTGCTCAGGCCATTGCCGAAAAGGGGGCAACAGCCGTCTATGCCTGCTGTACCCATGCCGTGCTTTCCGGCCCGGCATTGGAGCGGATTGCCGACTCTCCGATTGAAGAACTTGTGGTGACGAACACCATTCCGCATCCGAACCTGGCCTTGTCCAGGATTCGGGTGTTGAGTGTGGCAGGATTGCTGGCGGAAGCCATCCGTTCGATCCACACCGCCACGTCGGTCAGTCGGCTTTTTGTGTAGGTTGTTTTCGTTCTGTTGGTGATTGGGTTTCGTCGGCGGAGCAAGACAGGATTCAGAGCAGAGAAGAAAGGTAAGTCGTCATGATTGCTGACACCGTGATTGAAGTGAAGGCGCGGCAGAAGCTTGGTTCCAACGAAGCGCGGCGCTGTCGCCGGGCCGGGGCCATTCCGGTCAATGTCTATGGGCGCAAACGTCCGTCATTCCATGGTCTGGTGGACCGCAAAGCGTTTGCAGCGTTCGTGCGCAAGGGGGTAAGTCGGGCTACGGTGTTCAACATCAGCCTGCCGGAAGAAGGTCTCGTGCCGGTCATCATCCGGGAAGTGCAAACGCACCCGGTACGCGGTTCCATCGAGCACCTGGACTTTTTGCGCGTGGCCATGGATGAGCCGGTCAAAACGGCTGTTCCGCTGCGTTTGCAGGGCGAGCCGCTGGGGGTCAAGCAGGGAGCGGTGTTGCAGCGTGGGGTGCGTACGCTTACCGTCAAATGTCTGACGGCACAACTGCCCAAGGAGATCGTCGTGGACATCGCCGACCTGAAGATCGGCGGGCGCATCTATGCGCAGGATGTGAAACTGCCCGAAGGTGTCCAGTTGCTCTCGCCACCAACCCAGCTCATTGTTTCGCTGGTTGGCACGCGCGCTTCTGCTGAAGCCGTGGCTGCGGCCGCAGGTGAAGCGCCGAAGAAGGGCAAGAAGTAGTCCCGCTGTGAAGTGTGTCGTGGGACTTGGCAATCCCGGCGCAACCTATGCCCTGACGCGCCACAACATCGGCTTTCTGGTAGTGGATGCACTGGCGGAACGTGCCGGCCGGCCCATCAAGCTGGCGGAGTGCGAAGCCCTGACCGGTCGCATCACCTTGGGAACCGAAGTTGTCCTGCTCGCCAAGCCGCAGACCTTCATGAATGCTTCGGGACAGGCGGTGGCGTTGCTGTGCGCCAAGTATGACTGTAACCCACAGCACGACCTGCTGGCCGTTGTGGACGACGTGGCCCTGCCTTTTGGCCGCCTGCGCTTGCGCGCCAAAGGAAGCGCCGGTGGTCACAACGGTTTGAAGTCCTTGAATGCAAAGCTCAAGACCGAGCACTATGCCCGCCTTCGGGTGGGCATCGGCCCGGCGCACCCCGTCGGGAACCTGGCGGATTTCGTCCTCAGCCGTTTTTCGGCGGCGGAACAGTCAGAGTTGCCAGCCTTGACGGCGCGTGCTGCCGATGCCGTCGAAGCTTGGGTGTGCCATGGCATCGAGCTGGCGATGGCGCGGTTCAATGCCTGATCTCCAGGGGACAACCCCTGCCTGGCGTTCCGGTAACGCCACTATTCCCTTGCTTCCCTCAATCGGGAGTGGAGGCGTCAGTCGTGAGACTGAGTCCGAAAGGAGCATAACGAGTGAATACCAAGTGTGATCGTCTGTATGAAGTAATGTTTGTCGTTGATCCTGACCTGCCTGAAGAGGAAATGGACAGCATGGTGGCATCCCTTTCCACGCAAATCAGCAGCCAGGGCGGGGTCGTCAACAAGGTTGAAAAGATCGGCCGGCAGCGGCTGGCTTACGTGATCCGCAAGGGAAGTCGCAAGTTTCAGGAAGGCTTTTATATTCTGCTCCACGTCGGCGGGACGGGGCGGGAAATTGCCGAAATCGAGCGTCGGTTGCGGGTACTCGATCCGGTCATCCGTTTTCTGACCGTGCGCGTGGATGAAGACCTCAAACGCGCTCAGAAAATCAAGGCGCGCCGGGAACGGCGGATGGCAATACGGGCCGCGCGTCAGGCGGCGAACAACACAGGCGCTGAGCCAGAGGAAGAGGAATAGTCCTTCAGACGAAAGGTAAGGTGAAGACCATGGCGATGATGGAACTGCTGTTGAAGGAAAATGTCGAACACCTGGGCATCCGGGGCGACATCGTGAAGGTCCGCGCCGGCTATGGGCGCAACTATCTGATTCCCAAAGGGCTGGCGCTCATGGCGACCCGTGCCAACATCAAGCTCATCGAGCGCGAGCGGCAGCGTCTGATCAAGCTGGCCGAAGCTGAACTCGCCGCCGCCCGCTCGCTGAGCGAGAAGCTCGCCGCCCTGACGCTGACGTTCCCGCGCAAGGCCGGCGAGAAAGGAACGCTCTACGGTTCGGTGACTTCGATGGACATTGCCGAGGCACTGGCGGCCCAGCAGCTCGAAGTCGAGCGGCGGCAAATTGTTCTCAAGGAACCCATCAAGGCGCTTGGGGAATATGAAGTGCCGGTCAAGCTGCACCGCGATGTGACCGTGGCGCTCAAGGTCGTCGTGGTCTCCGACGCGCCGGCGGCAGCGTCCCCCGCCACACCGGTTGCCAACCCTACGGATACACCTGCTCCGGCCACAACGCCGGCAGCGGAGTAGCCCTGCCCGGCACCGCCAGAAACTCATGAAAGCCACCGTGCACGTGACCCTCAAGCCAGGGGTACTCGATCCCCAGGGGCAAACCATTCAGCGCGCCAGTGAGTCCCTTGGCTTCACCCGCATTCGGGATGTTCGGCAGGGCAAGTTCTTCGAGGTCGAGCTGGCCGACGGCGATGACACCGAAGCGGCCCGCGCCGAACTGGAACGGTTTGCCCGTGAGATGCTGGCCAACCCGGTTATTGAAGACTACCGGATAGAGTTTCCGTAAGCCTGAGCTGTCCGGGGAGCCGGTGAGGGCCTTACAGCAGAAAAGTCCGCCGGACCAGATCAAGCGCCACCTGCGAAGCCAGGTGGCGGATGCGGTCGCGGTCGCCGGGCAGGATGAACTTCCGGTGCGTCACGATGAAGTCGCCGGCGACGCCGACATAGACCAACCCGACCGGCTTTTCATCCGTCCCGCCATCGGGGCCGGCAATGCCCGTAATCCCAACGCCAATCGTCGTTCCGGCGCGCGCCTTGATGCCAGTTGCCATGGCTTCGGCGACTTCGGCGCTGACCGCGCCGTGTTCGGCAATGAGTTCGGCCGGAACACCCAGCAGGCGGGTTTTGGCCTCGTTGGCGTAGGCAATGACGCCTTCCAAAAAATACTTCGAGCTGCCCGGCACATCGGTAAGGCGCTTGGACAGCAGCCCTCCCGTACAGCTTTCAGCCGTGGCAATCGTGTAGCCCTTCAGCGTCAACCGCAGCCCGACAATTTGCTCCAGCGTCTCACCACGGTGTGAGAACACATTGACGCCAAGCACCTCCTCAACTTGCCCGACGACCTCATCGAGCAGCGCCTCGGCTTCGGCATCCGAGGGCGCGCTGGCAGTAAAATGCAGTTCGACTTCGGTGTTGTTGAACAGGATCGTCGTGGTGGGGTTGGTGTAGCGCGTATAAATCGGGGCAATCAGGTCATCCACTTGAGACTCGCCCATGCCGGCCACCCGTAGCGTCCGGGTGCGGAGGCGCGCGCTGCCGGCCAGGGGCGTCAGTTTGGGGCGAACGTACGCCGTAAACATCGGCCGCATTTCGCGTGGCGGTCCGGGCAGCAGGATGAGCAGCCGGTCGCCTTCCGCAATCACGATGCCCGGCGCCGTGCCGTATTCGTTGCGGAGCGCCTCAGCATCGCGCGGCACAAGCGCCTGTCGTTCGTTGTTAGGGGCCATCTTCAGTCCACGGCTTTCAAACTGATGCCGGATGCGGTCGAGAAGCTCCGGCTGAAGCACAAGCGGCCGCTGCGTCACACGCGCCACGACCTTCCGCGTGATGTCATCCTCGGTCGGCCCCAGTCCGCCGGTGGTGATGACGATCGGTGAGTTGCGGAGGGCATCCCGGAGCGTTTCTTCCAGAAACAACTCGTCGTCGCCGACGACCGTCTTGCGGCGGACGGCAATGCCCAGGGCGTTGAGTTCGGCAGTCAACCACAGGGAGTTGGTGTCGCTACGGAAAGGCGTGAGCAGTTCCGAGCCAATGGCAATGATTTCGGCATGAGACATGGCACGTATGAGCGGGAGGGGCGGACGTTTTGCAGCAGTGGATGTTACGCCATGTCAGGGGAGAGGGCGGAACCATTTTCGCCTGCCAAAACCAACTGACCAAGGTCGGCAAGGAAGCGGAGGTGGGTCCTGGAGTTCCCGTCCCTGGTTTTTGCCCACGACAAGACGGCCTGTTCCTGGGCGCGCGTCAATCCGACGTACAGCAGCCGGCGTTCTTCCTCCAACCGGTCATGGGAGTGGTTCGGGTTGGCTGCCGGTGGCGGACTGCCTGACACCGGGGAGGATTCTTCCAATGCCGGCAGCCAGACGTGGGAAAATTCCAGCCCCTTGGCGGCGTGAATGGTCATCAGCGTGACGGCCTCACAGTCGCGCCAGTGATCAGCCGCCGTCATCAGGCGGGTAAAGTCAAGCAGCGCCTGCATCCCTTCACGGGTCGGAAGGTCATCGTAGCGTTTGACCATGGCGGCCAGCACCTCCGGCATCTGGTTGTCCGTTTCCGGCGGGTTATTCCCCACCCTTTTTCTCCAGACGGCCAGGGCGGTGGCAGCCGCCGGATTGGCTTCCGACTCAGCTTTCAGGCGTGACACCAGCCAGTCATCCGTGGCTGTTTTCCACAGACTCACGCCGGCCTGAAACAGGCTGGAGGCGGCCGCTTCGGCTTCGGACATCTCCAGCAGCATCGCCAGCGCCAGAATGCCCAGTGTCTCTGCGCCAAGGGTTGCCGCCCGCTGCGCTTGGTAGTCCGCCTGCATGGCCTGAAATACCGCCGCCAGCGTACGGGTGTCGTCGAGCGCGCGATGCGCCGTGCCGGTTTCAATACCGTGCGCCTGCGCCAGGTCTTCCAGACGGCAACGTTTGATGCTTGGGTGATCAGCGTAGAGCTGCCGCGCGAAAAGCAGGGTGTCAAAGAACGGGTGGTCGAATTTCAGCCCGACATCCCGGAAGCGACGCCGGAGAACCTTGAAATCAAAGGCCAGCCCGTTGTGCGCGACGAGCAAATCCTGTCCCAGAAAGGCATGCAGCGCCGGTGCGATTGCCTCGAAGGTGGGAGCGTCGGCCACCATCTCCGCGCTGATGTGGTGGGTCTTCTCGGCTTCGGCGGAGATCGGCTCCAGGGCCGGCCGGACGAGCTGGCTGTAGGCTTCCGTTTCCTGTCCCTGCCGGATGCGAATGGCGGCGACTTCCACAATGTCGCAGTGCTGTGCGTCTTTATCCGTCGTTTCCAGGTCCACGACGGTGTAATCCGCAAAGAGCGGTTGCAGCGTCGTGGCCAGATACGTCCGCATCAGCTTCCACAGG